>Ga0209614_1002243_pt1 | contig 13040 bp, 16 predicted proteins | sample BlaSprsedimmetaG_FD_185484 | JGI IMG/M metagenome (GOLD analysis project Ga0209614, IMG submission 185484) | Hot spring sediment bacterial and archeal communities from California, USA to study Microbial Dark Matter (Phase II) - Blank Spring... ... | reverse complement strand
TTCTCCAACTGCTCTACCTTCTTGCAAAACTTCTCATCACCCTTTGCCCCATCACCCGCAAAGGCCTGATGTCCCTGGCTGATAAATTGCTTCCGCCACAGGGATAACTGATTGGCATTGATCCCGTACTGACGCGATACTTCCGCTACACTGTCCTTGATATAACTCTCCAAAACAACTTTGAACTTGAACACCGCTGAATGCTTCTTGACTTTCTTCCTCATTTGATGTCCTCCTTTTTCTTAAATTTACAAGAAGGCATCTCTCAGTGCAACTGGTTTCCTAAATGGGGCGCATGACCCTGCATCAATTTTAATTTTTCTTGACAACAGCTTTTTTTATTGTTAGAGAGTCGTCCGCTTTTAGGTCAGTGGCGCATGTAGAAGTTTACCTTGTTTAAATTCTACCGCAACAACCAGAATAAAAGTATACTATTCAACAGGAGGACTGTAATAATGCTTTGCCAAACTGTCAGAGCTAACCAGGAATGTTCTTTTATGAGCAAAAAAGGTTGCGGTTTTTTCGGCGGCAGCTGCCGTCCCGTAATAGACAAATGTGATACTTGTGCCAAAATTATTGAATATGATTCAGCAAGATATTGCAGTGTCTATCCTAATACGGCAAGCAAGTGGCTTAACGGTAAATGTCCGACAGCCACACACATTAAGCTTGAAATAAACGGCGTTACGCAAAAAATAAATCCGCTGAAGGCTTCAAAAAGGTCAAAAAAGAAGTAAGTAAATGAAAAAAAATAATTGCCTTTGCCTATATAAAATTATTTACTGTTAAAATTGATTGATAATTTCAATATTATCACGAAGAAAAAAACCGGGAGGGGTACACCACCAGTTTTTAACTTATCATTTGACGAATTTGGAGCAATTCTTCTTTTACGCGCGTTAGCTTTTCCTTATCAGGGCTTGTTTTTTCGGAATTATTATCATTGCGGGCTTTATAAAGCTGTTTTTTTGCTCCATCGATAGTAAAACGATGTGAATAAAGTAATTGTTTTATTATCAATAATTCCTGCACATCTTTCTTTCTATATAAACGCTGTGAGGTTCTTGTACGCACAGGTTTTATCGTTTTGAACTCTGTTTCCCAGTAACGGATGACATAAGGTTCGACATTAAGTAATTTGCTGACTTCACCTATACGAAAATATGCCTTGTCGGGAATTATTGTTTCCATATTAATTTATCCCTACGGAAAACATATTGTGTGCCATATAAAACGCTTTTATTATAAATATGAAATACAAACTCCTTGAAACACTTCGACCGTTGTTTCAAAGAGTTTATTATACGTATTTGCCGCGGATGTTCTATTACAATTAATTGAGAGCTTTGCGCAATACCTGAGAGGATTTGAAAGTCAAGACCCTGCGTGCGGTAATAGAAATTTCTTCTCCGGTCTGAGGATTGCGCCCACGACGAGATCTTTTCTCTTTTACGACAAAATTACCGAAACCGGATATTTTTACTTTTTCACCTTGCGAAAGTTTATCCTTCATAAGTTCAAAAATAGTTTCAACAATTTCGGCAGAATCTTTCTTGGAGAAACCAAGTTTTTCGTAAACATTTTGAATAATATCTATTTTCGTCATTTTTATCCCTCCGTTTTAAATTTGCCTGCTTATTCGCCTCTGATTTTTGCATTTGTTACATTGATAATATTACGCAATATCCTATCGTGAACTTCATTGACCTCAATATCTGTAAGTGTCCGGTCATGAGCACGGTAAGAAAACCTCAAACCCAAGCTCTTGCTTCCTTCCAATATGCCCTTACCTTGGTATATATCAAAAATCACCACATTTTCAAGCAATTCTTCTTTTTCCGACGAAGCAATATTCAGCATGTAAGCGGCTTCTATTTCTTGGGATATGATAAAAGCGACATCTCTGTTTACCGCCGGATACTTAGATATTTCTCTATATACAGGTGTATTATCTGCAAAGCCCGATAGAATATCTAAATTAATTTCAAATACATAAGGGTCGCTCTTTAAATCTATTTTTTCGAGGACTTCAGGCGCAATCCCTCCCATAAAACCAATTTTTTTGTCATTTATAAAAATAGCACAAGATTTTCCAGGATGTAAGAAAGTTTCATAATTTGCAGAACGATATTGAATTTTTTTCACATTCAAATCTAAAAAGATGTTTTCAATGCACCCTTTCATATCAAAAAAATCCGATTTATATTTTGAGCTCCATAAATCGTCGGACCGTGCGCCAGCCAAAAGTCCCGCCAGCATATTTCTTTCCTCAGGAAGCTTGCCTTCTTTAGTGCTGATAAAAACTCTCCCTATTTCGAATATTTTCAAATCGGGAGAACCGTTATTGATATTTTTCTTCAGTGTATCCAACATGCTGAAAATCATTGTCGGACGCATTACCGATTGATCCTCGGTCAGCGGATTGCTTAAGCGTACAAATTTTCGCCGTTCATCATTTTTTTCCAAAAGAAGATAATCCATCGCCCCCTGAGGGATGAAACTGTAATTAATTGTTTCGGTGTAACCAAAACCATTCATTATGTTTCTTATTCTTGACTGATATTTTAAAAGCGGGTTTTCTTTAACTTCCGTTGACGAAAATTTAGGAATAGTCGAAGGGACTTTATCATAACCATATAACCTTATGACTTCTTCTATTAAATCTATTTCTCTTGTTATATCAACGCGAAAAGTTGGCGGAGTGACAAGGCAGAAGCCTTTCTGGGTCCTGCTGATTTCCATTTCTATGCTTCTTAATATTTTTTGTATATCTCTAGGACTTATTTTGGTTCCTGTTACTTCCTGTAATCTTTCATATCTAAGCTTAATATTCTTTATAGATGGAATTTTTCTTGGGTATTCATCAATATAGTTTTTGCAGATATTTCCACCGGATACTTCGGCAATCAGTTGCGCCGCTCTGTTGAGAGCCCTGATAACTCCTTCCGGATCAATACCTCTTTCAAAACGAAAAGCGGCATCGGTGGGCATTTGCAGTATTCGCGACGAGCGCCTAATGGAAACCGGATTAAAATAAGCGCTTTCGAGTAAAATATCTTTTGTGTCTTCTTTTACTTCAGAGTTCAATCCACCCATAATTCCGCCTATGGCCACAGGTTTGACTCCATCGCATATCAACAAAATATTTTGTGCAAGTTTGCGGCTTTTTCCGTCAAGAGAAACAAATTCTTCGTCCTTTTTTGATTTTCTTACTATAATCTTTCTTTTTTCCAAAAAGCGGAAATCAAATGCGTGCAGGGGCTGTCCCGTTTCCAGCATGACAAAATTTGTTACATCGACAACATTATTTATGCTGCGAATTCCTGCCGCTTCTAACCTGTTTTTAATCCATGAAGGAGATTGTCCTACTTTAATGTTTTTTATCATTCTTGCCGAATATCGCGGGCATAATTCAGCATCCATTATTTTTATTGAAGTTAGCGATTTTATATTTTCAGAGCCCTCTACAACTCTGACTTTCGGCATTTTTATTTTTTTACCCGTGAGCGCGGCTACTTCGCGGGCAACACCTATCATGCTCAGACAATCTGAACGATTTGGAGTTATTCCTATATCAAAAACTGTGTCTTCCAAGTCAAGGGCTTTTTCCAGTTTTTGTCCAGGTTTTAAATTTGCAGGCAGTTGCATAATCCCGGAGGCATCTTCGCCAATATCCAGTTCAACTTCGGAACAAAGCATTCCATCGGATTTTTCTCCACGCAGGAGTGAAGATTTGATTGTGTAATCTCCAGGAATTGTCGCCCCCACGCGCGCAAATGGAACGATATCCCCCCTGGCGATATTTTTTGCCCCGCAGACAACTTGATATCTATTTTTACCGTCGCTTACTTGACATAAAGATAGCTTATCGGCATTGGGGTGGGGTTTAACAGATAAAATATTGGCAACAATTACGCCGGTAAATCGCGGCAAAACTTTTTTTACTTCTTCGACTTCAAGACCGGACATTGTCAGTTTATCGGCAAGCTCTTCAGGAGTTAAGCTTATATCTACATAATCTTTTAGCCACTTAAGACTGACCAGCATAACAGCGGTTGCTCCTAAAATTGTTTGAGGAATCTGTTGTCATTTTCAAAAAACAAACGTATATCTGAAATACCATATTTAAGCATGGCGATTCGTTCCAGACCAAGGCCAAATGCAAACCCATTGTATTTTTCGTAATCATAATCGACGAATTTGAATACTTCGGGATCAACCATTCCCGCTCCCAAAATTTCCAACCATCCACTGTGCGAACAAACACGGCAGCCTTTTCCTTTACACATAACGCATATAATATCCACTTCTGCGGATGGTTCGGTAAAAGGGAAAAAACTCGGGCGGAACCGCAACTTCGTATCGTCGCCAAATACTTTTTTGAGAAAAGCGGTAAGAATTCCTTTTAAATCTCCAAAAGTTACTCTCTCCTCAACCAAAAGTCCTTCTATCTGATGAAACATCGGTGTATGGGAAATGTCGGAATCGCGGCGGTATACTTTTCCGGGGGACAATATGCGCACAGGTGGCTTGATTTTCTCCATTACCCGTACCTGAACCGGTGAAGTATGAGTGCGAAGAACGATGCCCTCTTCAATATAAAAAGTGTCTTGCATATCGCGGGCGGGATGATCTTTTGGTATATTAAGAGCTTCAAAATTGTAATAATCCAGTTCCACTTCAGGCCCCTCAACAACAGAAAAACCATAAGAAGCCAGAATGGAGCAGATTTCCATATTCACCTGCACAACCGGATGAATACGCCCGTATTTGACCGCCCTTCCCGGCAAAGTAACGTCAATTTTTTCTTTGATAAGAGCATCTTCTTTTTTTTGCTGAAATTGATATAATAATTTTTCTTCAATTCTGGCGCTAAGAAGCTCTTTAACTTCGTTGCAGCGTTTCCCAAAAAGAGGTTTCTGGGCATCGGGCACCTGAGAAATATTTCGTAAAAGGCCGGTTAAGAGTCCTTTTCTTCCCAGATATTTTGTCCGAATAGATAATATTTGATCTTCCGTCTGTGCTTCCTGAAGTTCGGCGATAGCTTTATCTTCTAGTTCCTGAAGGTCTTCAATCATGCGGCTTGCTCACCTTTTAGCGTATGCACAATTGCGGCAAAGCTGTCCGGATCGTGAACGGCTAAATCAGCTAATATTTTACGGTCCAGTTCGATACCCTCTTTTTTCATGCCATCTACAAGACGGCTGTAGGAAATATCATGCAAACGCGCAGCTGCGTTAATACGGGCAATCCATAGTTTGCGAAAGTCTCTTTTTCTTGCCCGTCGGTCACGGTAGGCATATGACATAGCCTTGTTGACGGCTTCTGTTGCCGTTCTGAACAAGCGGCTTCGCGCACCGAAAAAACCCTTGGCCATTTTTAAAACTTTTTTTCTTTTCTTGCGGGCAATAACGCCCCTTTTCACCCTCGACATTTTGCAATCTCCTCTTTACAACTAAATATCACGCAAATCCTAAACCCTACATGTAAGGAATCAGTCTCTTAATCTCCTTATGATTTGTTGAGTTGACGAGCGTGGATTTTCGTAAATTTCTCTTTCTTTTTGTCGTTTTTTTGGTCAGGATATGACTGGCGTAAGCCTTGCTCCTCTTAATTTTCCCTTTTGATGTTAGAGAAAAACGCTTAGCAGCTCCCCTGTGTGTTTTTAATTTAGGCATCTAATCTCCCGTCTTTAAGTAATTTTATTTTCTAGGAGAAACAATCATTACCAGGTTTCTCCCTTCCATACGCGGTTCCTGATCGATAATACAGTTTTCGGATATCTGTTCTTTTATATTTTCCATCAGTTTTCGGCCGATTGCCGTAAAGGCTATTTCCCTACCCCTGAACAGCATCGATATTTTGACCTTATCGTGATTATCCAAAAACTTCTTGATATGTCTAATCTTTACCTGAATATCATGTTCTTCTGTTTTCGGCCTTAATCTTATTTCCTTTACATGGATAACCGTCTGGCTTTTTTTTGCGTCATGCAGTTTTTTGCTCTGTTTGTATCGATATTTTCCGTAATCCATAACTTTGCAAACCGGAGGATCAGCGTTGGGCGAGACCTCAACCAGATCCATTCCTGCTTTTTCCGCGTGTTCCAGGGCTTCCTGCAAAGATATTATTCCCAATTGTTCACCTTCGAGACCTATCAGTCTGACATTTGCTGACCTTATTTCCCGGTTGGCTCTTAAATTTTTAACTATACGTCACCTCCTCTATTTAAAGGTCATCTAGTACGGACGTTACTTTTTCTTTTCACACATTTCGCGGACAAGAGCAATAAATTCTTCAACAGGTAACGCCCCCAAGCTGCTTCCGTCACGTACACGTGGCGCAACGGTTCCTGCTTCCATTTCCTTGTCACCAATAACCAGCATGTAAGGAATTTTCCGCATTTGCGCCTTACGTATTTTGTAGCCTAGTTTTTCATTTTCAAAAAACTTTTCACAGCGAATGCCTGACGAGACAAGTCTTTCACAAACTGATTCGGCATAAGGTATTTGCTTATCTGTAACAGTCAAAATTATACATTGCGTAGGCGCAAGCCACACGGGAAACGCGCCTGCATAATGTTCTATGAGCACTCCTATGAAACGCTCAATAGCGCCTAAAATAACCCTATGGAGCATTACCGGACGGTGCTTTTCTCCATCAGCTCCAATATAGCTTAAATCGAATCTTTCCGGCAATGTAAAATCACATTGGATTGTTGCACACTGCCATTTTCTTTTCAAGGCATCTTTTAGCTTGAAGTCAATTTTGGGGCCGTAGAAAGCTCCGTCTCCTTCATTAACCTTATAATCTATTTTATTGTCTTTGAGAGCGTTTCTCAACGCCTCAGTTGCTAGTTTCCAGTCATTATCAGTACCGATATAATCCGTAGGTTGTGTACTTAGCTCAACATCGTAGTCAAAACCGAAAATCTCCATTGCATAATGGACAAAGTCAGCTATGGCGCGAATCTCTGAGTTAAGTTGTTGGGGGGTGCAAAGAATATGAGCGTCATCTTGGGTAAACTGTCTCACTCTCAACAAGCCATGCAAAACGCCGGTTTTTTCGTGTCGGTGCACAGTTCCCAATTCGAAATAACGCAGAGGCAGATCGCGATAAGAACGTATCTTCGATTTATAAATCAACATATGTGACAAACAATTCATCGGCTTTATGCCATAGATTTGTTCGTCAATCTCCGTAAAATACATATTGTCACGATAGTGTTCGAAATGCCCTGATTTTTTCCATAAATCTACTTTAAGAATCTGCGGGCCCATTACCATTTCGTAGCCTCGCTTCAAATGTTCTTTTCTCTCCCAGTCTTCAATCAGGTGCCTCAGCATCATGCCTTTAGGATGGAAGATAATTAACCCCGCACCGGCTTCTTCGTTTATCTGAAACAGGTCTAATTCTTTTCCCAGCCGCCGGTGGTCTCTTTTCTTCGCTTCTTCGAGCAAAGTCAAATAATCGTTTAATGATTTTTCATCAGCAAATCCGGTGCCGTAGATACGCTGAAGCATTTTATTTTTTTCATCACCTCGCCAGTAGGCTCCGGCTACACTAAGCAATTTAAAAGCTTTGATTTTCCCCGTAGAAGAAATATGCGGGCCACGACATAAATCTATGTAGTCACCATCTCTATATATGCTCACAACCTCTTCTCCCGGAGGTAAATCGTTGATTAATTCCACCTTGTAATCTTCTTTTCGCTTGCTGAATAAATCGACCGCATCTTTTCTTTTGATCTCTTCGCGGATAAATGGATAATCAGCCTTGATTATTTCCCGCATCTTGCTTTCAATTTTTTCGAAATCATCAGTGGTAAATGATTTTTCGTATTCAAAATCGTAGTAAAAGCCATCTTCAATGGAGGGTCCAATGGCTACCTTCGCGCCACTGAAAAGATCCTGAACTGCGTGAGCCATAACATGAGAAATGCTGTGGCGTAAAATTTCCAGGCCTTCGGCGGAAGAAACATCGATTACTCCGATATCCGTATCGTCGAAGATTCTACGGCTTAAATCCGCAGTTTTACCGTTTAAACTAATGGCTATGACTGAATCCATAATGTCGCTGTTCCACAGACGAAGAGCTTCTTCGGCTTTGATTCCAGAGCTGACTTCGATAATTTTCTTATCGGGAAATGATATATTTATCTTCATAATCAAAAATTATATCACATTGCGAAACCATTTTAAAAGGGCATCACCATTGTTGCTGATGCCCTTTATAAGTGGCACATTTTTCATTAAATTTAAATAAAAAATGGTAGGCACGCAGGGATTTGAACCCTGGACATCCACCGCGTCAGGATGGCGCTCTCCCCCTGAGCTACGTGCCTTTACTTCCTGCTCAGAACGTTGAGCTACTAACAGCAAATCTCTATGATGTCAAGCAAAAACATCTGTTTTATTGGCTTTTTCAGGATGAACGGTTAATATAGTTTATGCCGCGAGTTATATAAACTGCGCCCGAGGCAACAGTAAATATAGCCGTTGCCCAGCAAATCAATAAAATCCATTTATAGCTGATTCCCGGATCAATCGAATAATAAAGCAAAGTCAACAAAATTGTTGATACCTGAAATACTGTGGTTATCTTGCTAACGACCGCCGGTTTCATTTCGAAAGATACCGACATCAATGATAAAATAAGAATTCCACCTGTAATGATAAGATCTCGGGTGATCACTATGACGGTCAGCCACGCAGGAATTAAACCAAGAATGGACAGGGCGATAAAAGAGGAAACTACAAGTAATTTATCAGCCAGCGGGTCAATGAAAGCTCCGATTTTCGTCTGGCTTTTAAATGCGCGGGCGATTATACCATCAAAGACATCCGTTAATCCGGCTATGGCAAATGTAATAAGAGCGTTCTTGTAAGATTCTTGAATTAAAAAAATAATAATGACAGGAACAAGTATGATACGCAGTAAAGATAAAAAATTCGGTACATTCATTATTATTTTTCGTTTCAGCCTAATTACTTCTTATAATTTTACGTTAATGTGCCTCTATCCGCTGAGGTTTGGTCCGTAGGGTAGATCTCCAATTATTTTATTAACTACCTCATCAATCACCCCTTCATATCCCTTATGAGTTTTCATCTTTGCCCCTTTCCGGGTAAAAGCGAAATTTCTGCTGGTTGCCCGGTAAGTTCCACTCCAGATAATTTCTCCGCTTTGAGCTTTTCGTAATTCGCAACTCATCGATAATGTTATTGGGGAATAAAATATTCCGGTGGACTTAACACTTTCAATCAAAGTGATATGCAAAACAGCGTCCGCGCCGAGTAATTCCCTTAAGAATTGAGGGGAAATCGTACTTGCTTTTTTAGCATAATCACTCATTTCCGAAGATTCCAGCTTCCTGTCAATTAAATCAGGTGATAATTTTGCATAGCCTTTAAAATAAAGTTCCTGTGATATTTTAGAGCGCAGCAGATAAGGGGCTACCAGGTCTTCTGTTTTATTTTCCACCGGCAGCACGGCAATAACATTTACCGTATTCATTCCGAAATCAGGTTTCGCGACCCTAGCCGCCTTCGATGAACATCCTGCAAATAATATAACAGAAATTGCAATTATTAAAAAAAACTGTAATTTATATATTTTCATGTCATTCCTCCGTTATTTCCAGCAAATCATTTCGACTTTATCGTATTCCGGCTGCCTGATTTCCAACACGCAACCTACATTTTGTTCTAATTCATCAGCCAGGTACTGCGCGTTGCCGGATAATTCTATTTCAAAAGAAGCTTCCTGCCATTGAAAACGTCCGGGATAAATATTTTTTACCAAATCTTTGCTTTTTTGCAAAAATTTCTTCATTTGCGAATATTCAGAATAGCTTCTTAATCCCTTCACGATTAGGAAAATCTTTATTTCGTTTTCTTCAAATTGCTGATTATGCAGAAATCCCATTTTCCGCAAGTCATTTTTCAGCGCCAACAAAGCAACCACAACATTGGCTCTTACGATAAAGTTTTGTTGCTGCCTGCTTTCGTGTGCAATGGTGTAGTAAAAAATATATTTGTCCGGCTCATCAAGAATAACACTTTTTATCAGTTGAAAATTTTCGTCCTGCGCCGGAGTCTCCAACAATTTTGAGGTTGCCTGCAATATCGCTTCTTTCAACGCGTTTTTTATTGCTGCTTCCCGCGCCGCGGCGACATCTCCCCTTTTTATCGGCGCACTTCCTTCAGTCTGCAGCGTTAAAGTGCCTTTTTCATGTTGCCCGTGGGCAAACATCTCAAAAAAAACCATGCATAGAATTGTTGTTAAAATAATTAATTTTTTCATGTATTATATTTTTCTCGAACTAATTAAGAGTCGCCTGATTTTTTCAATTTTTCTATTTCTTCCCTGATAATGCGTTCCGCTATGTCCGGCACTATTTCCCTGGTTACCCTTTCGGCAATTTCTGTTGCAATCTGTAATATTTCTTCATTGAGCTTGCCTTCTTGTGTGTTCTCATTATCTTCATTCACGACATCATACAATGTCTTAACTTTATGATTTTTTTCATAGCCACGCCCGTCGATGACAATAACTTCATTATTATTTTTATTATTTTTTTCTTCTAAAACATCAACAAGATCAAATATTTTTTTGTCATCCTGGGCTCCTGGCTCCATTAATCAACCTCCACTAATAAATAATCTTAAGCGCATGTAGCGTCAAATATCATAGAGAACCAAACAGTTCAAGGTGAATAAATCTATTCTACTGTAATGTTTTTTGGAATATTTCTAGCCATTTTTTGTCCGATTTCAAAAGCGTTTTTAAGCATTTCGCCGTTTTTTTCCGCCGGTTTATCATGGCTGTTTATGTGCACAATTCGTCCCACCTCTTCCATGCCCAGACCGCTTCCTGTCATTCCCGCGAGATATCTTATTGATTTTTGGTATAGTTCTTGATTGTCCGCGCCCTGTGAAACGACCAAGGCATAAGTTTTTCCCGCAGGTACCATCGACTTATATCCACCCTGGGGAAGATTGGCATAGAGAGAATACATCCTGTCGACAAGAAGTTTCATCTGGCCAGATATCCGATACATATAAATGGGGCAACCCATGACAATTCCGTCTGCGGTTTTTATCTCCTCCAGGAAAGGGCTTAAATCATCATTTTGTTTACATCTACCGATTTCTGTCCGGCAACTGAGGCATCCCATGCAGCCTTTCATGTTGATATCATGCAGTCTTATTTCTTTACTTGTAGCTCCCTGAGAGCGAACTCCTTCAAAAATAGCCTCCATTATTTTGGATGTATTGCCATTTCTGCGTGGACTCCCATTAAAACCTAAAATTTTCACTATATCTTACCCCTTTCTTTTCAAATGAGTTCTGACGTTCTTTGATTTGCTTAATGTTTCTATGCGGTATACTTTAGTTGCTTCAAAAGAATTTTCTATTTCGGATATCTTCACTTCTGCGTCATTGAGGTAATTTCTGACGGCGGTTAAAGTGTTTTCACTTATTAAAATGCTATTCGGCCATTGCCGGCAAAGAGACTGAAGCTTGAAAACAAAATTAACAGCTGTCCCGATAACCGTATAGTCCATTTTTTTTTCAAAACCAATATTACCCACCACAGCTTCCCCCGTATGAATTACCATCCCCATAAAAATTCTTCTCCGAATTTATTCCGGCAATATCTGTTGACCTCTTCCATCATGCTTTGCATTTCGAGTGCGGCTGTTATCGCATTCTGTTCATCCATACGACTGGAAACGGGCGCACCGAATACGGCAAGAAATCCGTCGCCAAGATATTTATCGACAATGCCTTGGTTCTTAAAAACGATTTCCCCCATAACGGAAAAAAAGTAATTCAGCATATCAACTGTTTTCTTTGGGCCTATTTTTTTGGAAAGGGGAGAAAAGTCACGAATATCTATATTCAGCAGCGTTAGGGTCTTTGCTTCTTCCAGAAGCGTCTCCTTCCCCTTTTCATCCTCCGAAGCAATTTTATCTATCACCTGGCGCGGCACAAATTTTTGAAATAATTTCCGAACACCTCTTTCCTTTTGCGCTATTTCTATCGATTCTTTATACAATCTTGCGTTTTCCAGAGCTATGCTTACAGATGAAACAATAGACTTAAGAAGTTGTTTGTCTTCTTCATTAAAATACCCGTCTTTCTTATTGATAATTTCGATCACACCCGTAACCTTGCCCTGAGAAATAACCGGAACGGAAAGAACTGATTCAGTCCTAATGTTTGTCTTATTGTCAATGATATATGAGAAACGCGGATGATCCTGCGCGCTATTGGTCATGACAGCCACACCGCTATCGGCGACATATCCGGCAATACCTTCTCCCCTGAGCAGAGTCATCTTTTCTAGTATTTGCATATCAAGATTAAACGCTGCAGCAAACTTAAGCTTACTTTCCTCACGCAGTAACAAATAACCTGCCTCAACGCTAATTGCGCCCTGAATCATGTCCATTGTGTATTTGAGCATCTTTTCCAAATCAAAGGTGGAAGAAGAGAGCGCGCTGCCGATAAGTTGCAGTGATTGTAATTCGCGGTCGCGTTTTGTCACCGAAGCCTTCATGCGGCCTTTTTCCATTGCCTGCGAAATATGGTCTGCGATAGCTTCTATTGTTTCGCTAAGTTCCTCAATTTCATTTTCCAATATATTGAAAATAAGGAGCATGCCGTTAACTTTTCCTTCTGCTTTTAACGGCAGAATAAGGCAGGATTGCGCTTGCTCATGTTGAAATAATGTTATTTCCGACTTTGAATTAAGCGTGTAAACATCATTGACGAATATCCGTTGCTGCTGCTTTATTACCTTGTCAAGTACAGTCCCTTCATAGGGATAAGCGGTTGTGCATATTGCTTCCACCGCAACACTGGAATGAAAATCAACTACGGATACGTTACGGGGATTATCAGCCGGTTCTGCACCCCATTTAGGAAACCGTTTCATAGTCAGTGCACAGTGAGATGACCGACCTGTTCTTTAGTAAACGTAAGCGGCGTTTTCAAGTCGATGGTGGAGTGATAACGCTCGTTATTGTAATA
>Ga0209614_1002241_pt1 | contig 13042 bp, 9 predicted proteins | sample BlaSprsedimmetaG_FD_185484 | JGI IMG/M metagenome (GOLD analysis project Ga0209614, IMG submission 185484) | Hot spring sediment bacterial and archeal communities from California, USA to study Microbial Dark Matter (Phase II) - Blank Spring... ... | reverse complement strand
GAATCTGCGAATGGTGAATGGCGAATAGCCAAACAAAAATCTGCTAAATCCGCTCAATCTGCTGATAAGCATTTTCGTGCTGGATGGTGTGCGCCAGCACCGGTGTCTCCTGCGAAAATCTGCAAATCGGCAAATCTCAAAATCTTTGTTAGCCGCATAAGCTTCGGGGTGCGCTTACGCGATATGGAAATCGCGGTTACCTCTTCATATCCATACCTTGCGTTCGCGGCGATGCCCCTTGCTGCTTGTGACTTGTGACTTGTAACTCCTGTCCGATTGTCGCTTGAAAAATCGCGCGCTTGGGCATATAGTTAAAGTTAGTCAATGTTGCGTGTTATTGCTCTTTGCCGATCACTGGATACGCATTTCTCATTACCGATAAGGAGTATGCAATGAAAGATTTTCTGTTCCAAGAACCCCTGGCCGAGCTCGATCCCGAAATCGCGGAGCTCATCGGCTACGAGACCGAGCGGCAGGCCCGCAAACTGGTGATGGTCCCCTCGGAATCCATCTCGCCGCACGCCATCCACGAAGCCGTGGCTTCTGCTTTCTCCCATATCTACGCCGAGGGCTACCCCGATGAGCGGACCCGTAAGATGTCGCAGGCGGAAATCCTCGATTATGAGGCGGAGTTGGGCCATTACCGGCGCTATGCCGACCCCCGCTATTACAAGGGTGTGGAGTACGCGGATGTGCTCGAGGCGCTGGCCCGCCGACGGGTGGCGGAAGTCTTCGCCACCGAGAAAATCTCCGCCGACCAGCTCTACGTCAACGTGCAAACGCTCTCCGGCGCGCCGGCGAACACCGCCGTGCAGTACGTCCTCCTCAGCCCCGGCGACACGATGATGGGCATGGCGCTCCACGTGGGCGGCCATCTTAGCCACGGCAGCCCGGTCGCCTATTCCGGCAAGACCTACAACGTCGCGTACTACTCGGTGGACGACAAGACCGAGCGGCTGGACTACGATGCCATCCGCGCCCTGGCGCTGGAGCACAAGCCCAAGCTGCTTATCGGCGGGTACACCTCCTACCCCTACGCGCCCGACTGGCAGCAGCTCCGCGCCATCGCCGACGAGGTGGGCGCTTACCTGCTCGCCGACATCGCGCATGTGGCGGGCCTGGTCGCCGCCGGGGAGTATCCCAGCCCGGTGGGCATCGCCGACGTGGTCACATTCACCACACACAAGACCTTCAACGGGCCGCGCGGGGCGGTCATCATGACGCACAAAGCGCTGTTGGGCCGCAAATTCGACCGCGCCGTCTTCCCCGGCTTCCAGGGCGGCCCGCACATGGAGACGATCGCTGGCGTGGCGGTGACGGCGAAGCTGGCGACCACCGAGAAGTTCCGCGCCCTGCAACAGCAGACCGTGCGTAACGCTGCCGCGCTGGCCGCCGCGCTGGAAGATGAGGGCATCCGCGTGGCCTATGGCGGCACCAACACCCACATGCTCCTCATCGACTGCAAGCCCATCAAGGGGCCGGATGGCGCGCCGCTGATGGGCGACCCCGCCGCCCGCATCCTCGATGTGGCGGGCGTCGTCGCCAACCGCAACACCATCCCCGGCGATACGACCGCGGCATACCCCTCCGGGGTGCGCCTGGGCACGCCGTGGATCACGCAGCGCGGGCTGGATGAGGCCGATATGCGCACGCTGGCCAAGTCCATGGCGAAGCTGCTTTTGGCCTGCCAGCCCTTCGAGATCGGCTGGCGGCGGCGCAAGGACTACGGCGCGCGCGTGGATTTCGATGTGCTGGAAACCGCCAAGCGTGAGATCGGGGAGTTGGCGCTCAAGGCGAGCGATCCTTATGCAGTGGAACAGCGCACCGGCTATCCGCACTTCTACTACCTCGCAATGGCCGTGAAGGGCCACGGCGAGTACGAGCGCGTGGAACTGGTCGGCGCGCAGGTCAAGGATTTTGTGGATTACCTGACCCCCTCCTACACCGCCGATATGGCCGATGGCGACATCCGCCCAGTCACGCTGTTGGGGGCTAACGGCGAGGTGCTGACGGCAGGCCAACTCACCCGCGTCTCGCCGACGATCTACCACCTCGATGTGCCGCTCGACAAGGCCGGGCGGGCGCTCACCTGGCTCCGCCAGCTGGTGGATGGCTACGTGGCGACCGATGATGTCTACGGCAAGTTGCCCTTCCTCGACGCGGTGCGCGACCTGGGCGAGGCCCCCGCACCCACTGTGGCGCTGGAGCCGGAGCGCGGCCCGTACACCAAGCCCTACTTCGTAGGGGCGTGGTCGCAGCGTGAGCCGGCGGGCGAGCCGCTCCCCAAGTTCGTCTGGGAGGAGCCGACGGATGCGCCGCTGCGCAAGACGCGCCTCAACGCCGTCCACCGCGAGCTGGGCGCGCGCATGGTGCCCTTCGGCGGGTGGGACATGCCTGTCTGGTACACGGGCAACTCCGAGGAGCACCGCGCCGTGCGCGAGGCGGCGGGCCTCTTCGACGTGAGTCACATGGGTTGCTGGGACGTGCAAGGGCCGGAGGCCGCCGCCTTTCTCAACCTGATCCTGGTGAACGATGTGGCGACCCTGGCCGTGGGAGAATCGCAATACAGCGCGCTCTTCGATGTGGATGGCCTGCCGCTCGATGACCTGCTGGTCTACCGCATGGCCGAGGCGCACTACCTCGTCGTCGTGAACGCCTCCAACAACGATAAGGACTGGGCCTGGGTCAATGGCGTGCTCAAGGGCGAGGTGCTGATTGATCCCAACCGCCCGTGGGTCAAGTGGCAGGGCGAGCAGGTGACGTTGCGCGATCTGCGCGACCCATCGGCGGGCGCGGAGATGCGCGCCGAGCTTGCGCTGCAAGGGCCGCGCTCGACCGACATCCTCCTGGCATTGGGCGGCGACGCGGCTGAACTGGCGCGCGTCAAGGCGTTGCCGTGGGCGGGCATCACTCGCGCCACGCTTGGCGGCTTCGACATCATCATCAGCCGCACCGGCTACACCGGCGAGCGCGTCGCTTACGAGCTCTTCGTCCACCCCGACCGGCTGATGGCGTTCTGGGAGGCGTTGCTGGCGGCGGGCGAGCCGCTGGGCCTCAAGCCCTGCGGGTTGGCCGCGCGCGATAGCCTCCGCACCGAGGCGGGCCTCCCGCTCTACGGCCACGAGATGGCCGGGCCGCTGGGCCTGACCATGGCCGATGCCGGCTTCGGGGCCTACGTCAAATACTACAAGCCCTTCTTCGCCGGGCGCGAGGCCTACATCGCCCGTGAAGCCAAACGCAAAGCGGAGGTGGTGCGCTTCCAGGTGCCGGAGAAGGGGCAGCCGATGCCGCAGCAGCTGGATCGCATCGTGGATGAGCGCGGCAAGGTGGTGGGCTACGTCACGAGCTGCGCCATTGATACCGAGGGGCTGCTGTTGGGGCAGGCTTATGTTGACCAGCGGTACACCGCGACGAACACGGAGCTGGCGGTGCTGGTGACGCCTCGGCGCAAGCCCAAACCGCAGGATGCGCTTCAGATGGGCGACCGGACGCAGTTGCCGGTGCGCATCGTCGTACTCACCCGGTTCCCGCGACGCAAAAAGTAATCCGCGTCAAGCGTACAACCACAGCCCCCGGAGATTCTGGGGGCTGTTTCTTGGGCAGGGTGACAGTTTACGGGCAACTCGTGTGGATTTCGCCGGTGTAGACTGCCTCGAAGGCGCTGCCGGGGACCGTGCGGAGCTGGCGCAGGTCGTCGTTATCCCAGCGTTCATCGGGCGCGCCGCTGATGAACCAGTTCGAGCCGTTATCGGCGATGATCATCCCGTAACGCTTGAGCGCCTCCAGGATGACCCGCGCCTGCCCGGTGTAGTCGGAGAGGTCGAAGTCGGCGCGGAGGCGCAGCCGCAATCCCATCGGCGGGAGGGCGGGATCGGTGGCGCTGCTGGCCCAGTGCGTGGCCGGGTGGATGTAGCCGCGCTGTGTCCGCGCGATGGTAAAGCGCAGCGCGTGGGCAATCTCGCCGGCGGCGACTTCATCGTAGCGGGCCAGCCCCGGCAGGATGGGCAGCCCGGCGGCATCGGCGGAGGTCCAGCAGACCGGGCGCAGCGCGTTGGAGCCGAGATCGAAGGTCGCGCCCGAACCGGCTTCCCATCCAGCGCCTACTTGCACTGCATGATAGAGCTCGTAAAGCCGACATTCCCCCTGCTGTAACACCAACACATGCCGGTCGCCATCGCCCTGCGGATTGCCTTCCACGGGCGCATCCAGCGGCACGGGATAGGGACCGGGGTCGCTCTCGTCGCCGTATTCCACGAAGGTGATCGGAACCAAGGGCTGGTCGGCTGGTACGATGACGTAGGGGATACCGATGGGGAAGCCTTCCCAGAGGCCGGCGCCGAAATCGGCGTGCAGATGCCCATCCGTGCCGATGGAGGCGATGTACGCCGCCGAGTTGGGATGGACGGGGTAAGCAGAAATGTCGAGGTTCCAGGCGTTATCGGCAGGGAAGAGGGCGCAGCCGCCCAGTTGTGGGCCGCCTGGCGCGCGCGTGACCAGGGGCAGATAAGCCGTCGGCGTGAGTGTCGCCGCTGTTGCTTGCGGCGCTGTGGGGGTGCTGCTGGCGACTGGCAGCGTGCAGCTCGTCAACAAGAGCAACAGCAAGAGTTGGCGCAGGGTGTTAGTCTTCATGCCTTTCCTTTCGAGGTATGGATGCGCGTGCACATCACTTCACATTATAGGACTTACGCAATCACGCGGCCCAAACATCTTTAACCGCAGAGCACGCAAAGGACGCAGAGTTTTTTCTTAAAAAACCAGCCGATGCGCTCAAAAAGGTGACTTTTATTACAACAAGATGCTGTAAAAATGCTAATGGATAATTTTCTTTGCGCTCTCTGTGTACTATATGGTTAGATTCTCGATACTTGCGCATGATTACTTTCGCGGATGTCCTTGTGCGATGGGCAATGTGAAGTAGAAGGTCACGCCGCCCTTGGGGTGATTCTCGGCCCAGATTTTGCCGCCATGCGCTTCCACCGCCAGCCGACAGAAGGCCAATCCCAGGCCATACCCCTGCCCGTGCGGTTCACCGCTGGCAAATTTCTCAAAAAGACGGGCCTCGACTGCCGGCGGGATGGGCGGCCCGTTATTGTAGAATGCGATGCGCAGCCATTTCCCTTCCCTTTGGGCGCTGATGCGGATGCGCCCGCCCGTGAGAGGGATGAATTTGCGGGCATTATCTAGCAGGTTCTGGAAGACGCGCTCGATGAGGAGCGGATCCACCCAGAGCGGGGGCAGGGTTTTGCGCAGGTCAATCTCCAAGATGCGGGCCTGAGCGCCGAGAATGGTGGAGCTTTTGACGCTGCGGATGATCTCCTCCAGGCGGACGAGGCCCGGTGTGGGATGCAGCTGCCCGGCTTCCAGGCGGCCTGTATCCAGGATGGCATTGATGAGGGTGAGCAGCCGCTCGGCGTTGCTCAGCCCCAGCTCGGTAGCGGTGTCAAGGTGCTGTTGCATGGCCGGGTACTCGAGCATCTGGAAGGTGTTGTGGATGACCGCGAGCGGGTTGCGCATATCGTGGACGATCATGTGCAGCAGATCGTCGCGCATCTTCTCCAATGCCACGCGCTCGGTCACGTCGCGCAGGATGAAGAGGCTGCCCAGTTGCAGCTGCTGCGCGCCATAGACGGGCCAGTGATGCAAGGTGAGGGTGCGCCCGGCACTGGTCTGGAAGGTGTTGCGTTCGTCTGGCAAGCTGGCGTAGGGCAGATGTGAGAGCTGGCGCGCCGCGCGAAGCAGCCAGTGGATCAGCGCCGGGGCTGTGTGACGGATGGCGAGCAGGAGTTGGGGGAGCGCCTGCGCTTCCCAGTGTTGGGGTGGGCTATCGCTCAGGTCCAATAGTTTGAGCAGCTGGCCGTTGATGTAGCGGATGTGCAGGCTGGGCGTGACCAACAGCATCCCATCCTGCGAGGACTCCAGGATGGCCGCGAGGCGGCTCTCCGTCTCGCGGCTGCGCTCGTACAGTCTCACACGAGACATCGCCGCCGTCCCTTGCTGGATGAGCGCCCAGATGAGGGTGCGTTGTGGCTGGGTGAGGGGCGTTGCTTCTGTGTGCAGCACCGCAACCACCCCAAAGAAGTCATGGGGGGGCACGGCGAGGGGGATGTAGTGCAACTGGCGGACGCCTGCCGAGGCGAGCGCTGGCCAGAAGGACGGTTGTGGGGCGGGCGGATCACTCAGCGTGAGCAGCTCGCGCTGAGTTTCGCAGGCATCCAGATAGTCGGCCTCGTCGGCCCAGGGCGCGCCCTCGGCCCAGGGGAGGGGCGTGGGCGCGCCCTGGCTGGCGTAGAGTTGCACCCGTTGCCAGCCAATTTCATCGTGGCGATAGTAGGCGGTGCTGAGAATGTCCGGGCTTAAGTCGTGCAGGGTGCGCAGTAAGATGAAGAGCGCGCTGCGGCTATCGGTCTGGCCCAGGAGCGCGGCGCTCACTGCGTAGAGGCTATGCAGCATTTCCACCTGCATTTGCAGCTGCGAGGCCAGCCGTCCCCGCTGCACGGCTAACGCCAGCTGGTCGGCGATGGCCTGGAGCAGCTGCCGGGCGCCGGGTTGCAAGGGGCGGTCCTGGGGGCGATTGAGGCTCATCACGCCGACAGCTTGATCCTCCACAATCAGCGGTAGGCTGATTTGCGCCTTGATCAGCGTTTGCAGTTCCACGGGCATCTCCGGGTAGTGCGCACCGATGTCTTCGACCAGGAGGGTGCGACGCTCTTGGAAGGCGCGCCCGGTGATGCCTTCTCCTGCGCGGTGGTATCGCACGCGCTCGATGACTTCGGGTGTAAGGCCTTGATGTACCTGGAGTTGGAGCCTTTCGGTTTGGGCGTCCCACAGGTAAATGCCACCGCGCGTCATGTTGGCGATTTGCAGGGCCTGCGCGAGTCCGACTTCCAGGATAGCATCCAGATCGAGCAGGCGGTTGACGGCGGTGGTGATGCGGTTGAGGCCCTCGAGATGTTCCTGGCGGCGGCGGGTCTCCTCGAAGAAGTAGGCATTTTGCAGCGCGGCGCTGGCGTAATCGGCGAAGGTCTGCAGGTGTTGGCCGTGTTCGGCGGTGAAGAAGCCGGGGATCTCGCTATCCACGTTGATGAAGCCGATAATCTGCTCCTCGATCACGATGGGGGCGGCGGCGTAGGAGCGCAACCATTCAAGCGCCGGTAGTACCACCCAGATCGGATCGGCGTGGGTATCGCTGATGACGATGGGCTGTTGGGTCGCGATCATCTGCTGGATGGAGGGCGTGCTCAGCGGCAGGCGGAGCTCGGTGATGTGCGTCTCCAGGCCGAAGGGGGCGTAGCCGCGCCAGCGGACGGTGCGGGTATGTTCGTCTTCAATGATGGCGATGTTGCTGGCGGTGTGTGGGACGACGCGCTGGAGCTGTTCCAGAATCTCATCCAGCACCTCATCGTGGTTGCGGGCGTCGGTGAGGGCCGCGGCGGCCTCGGCAAGGGCCTGGGCCAGCTCGCGTTGGTGCTGTTGTTGCGCCTGCGCGTGGGCGAGCTGTCGGCGCAAGCGGTAGTTTTCAATCCAGGGGACGAGTAGGGCCGCGCTTGCTTCGAGCCGGGCGCGCGGCGGCGTGGACGTTGTTGCGAGGAAAAGCGCCGCCAGCAGCTCGCCCTCGGTTGAGATGAGGGGCAGCGCCCAGCCGGAGAGGTCGCCGGGGAGAGTGAGGGCGTGCAGAGTACGCCCCGATGTGCTCGCTGACGGCGGCAGCGCCGCCAGACACGCATTCGCATCCAGAGGCCGTCCCAGGTGGGCGCTTTGATGGATCGCGCCCTCTTCATCCAACAAGATCAGCAGCGCGTCGCGGGTGTTGCTCAGCGCGGCGAAATATCCAAGCAGGTCGGTGAGTGCCTGCTCGGAGGGGGGGCGATGTTGTTCAAGGAGGGTCGCCAGTGTTGTTATCTCTTGTTCAGTCATGATTATAGGCCCCGTGATCTTGACCTAATGATAGCACAAAATCGCGGGGGCGGCTAGAAAGCGGTGGCTTGCTCCTTTGGCGCGTTATGATAAAATGGTGGTGTGGAACCGCGAATTGTGTTTATGGGAACGCCGGAATTTGCTCTCCCCACCCTGGAACAGCTGTGCGCTCGTTATCCAGTGGTGGGTGTTGTGACGCAGCCCGACCGGCCCGCAGGGCGAGGACGGCAGCTCGTTGCCTCCCCGGTGAAGCTCTTTGCGCAGGCGGAGGGCCTACCGGTCTTCCAGCCGGAGAAGTTGCGCCGCCTGGAGGCGGTCGAGCAGGTGCGCGCCTGGCTGCCGGACTTGATCGTCGTGGCGGCGTTTGGGCAGATTTTGCCGCCGGCGGTGTTGGAGTTGCCCCAATATGGCTGTTTGAACATCCACGCTTCGGTGTTGCCACGCTGGCGTGGCGCTGCGCCGGTGCAGGCGGCCATCCTGGCGGGGGATGAGGCCACGGGCGTCACCATCATGCAGATGGATCCGGGGCTGGATACCGGCCCGATTCTGGCAGTGCGCACCACACCCATCGGCCCCACAGAGGCGGTGGCCGAGCTGGAGATGCGGTTGGCGCACCTGGGGGCAGAGCTGTTGCTGGAAATGCTGCCGGGCTATCTGGCGGGGAGCGTGCAACCGCGTCCGCAGCCGGAAGAGGGCGTCACGATAGCGCGCAGCTTCAAAAAGCAGGCTGCCGCGCTCGATTGGACGCGCCCGGCGATTGAGTTGGGCCGTCAGGTGCGGGCCTTCTATCCGCGCCCCGGCGCTTATACCAGCTGGGACGGGCGGCGGCTGAAAATTATCAGCGCGCAGGTGGTTGCTCCTGATGAACTGCCGCCAGACGCGGAGCCGGGTCAGGTTTTCGTGTGGGAGACTTATCCCGCCGTCGTGACGGGTGAGGGGGCGTTAGCCCTGTTGCAATTACAGATGGCCGGCAAGCGTCCCATGTCCGGTGACGCCTTCTTGCGAGGGCATCGTGCATTTGCCGGGGCGCAATTGGCGTCCCCAAGGCCGGGCGAGAGATAAACGCGCCCGGCTCTGTTGTGCTTAAAGGCCATAAAGTTCTATAAAATTTAAATAAATCGCTTGTGAGTTAAAGGAGGTCAAATGTCCGGTCATAGCCATTGGTCAACCATTCGCCGAAAGAAAGAGGCGAATGACGCGAAACGCGGCGCTGTTTTTACGAAGGTCGCCCGCGAGATTGTGATCGCTGTTCGTGAGGGTGGCGGTGGAGACCCCGATACGAACATTCGCCTGCGCATGGTTCTGGAAAAGGCCCGCTCAATGGGCATGCCCAAGGAAAATGTTGACCGCGCAATCAAACGTGGTACGGGCGAGGATAAGGACGCGGCGGAAATCATCGAGGTCGTTTACGAGGGGTATGGCCCCAATGGGGTGGCGATGCTCATTGATGTCGTGACCGACAACCGCAACCGCAGCGTGGCCGCAGTACGGCACGCGCTCACGCGGGTGGGCGGCAACATGGGCGATCCCGGCTCGGTTGCCTGGCAGTTCGAGCGCAAGGGCGTGATCAACGTCCCCGCCGCGATTGATTTCGATGCACTCTTCGAGGCTGCGCTGGAGGCCGGCGCCGATGATCTGGTCGAGGGCGACGGCGAGGACGCACACGAGGTCTACACCGAAGCGACCGATTTGCACACGGTGAGCAAGGCCCTCAAGGATGCGGGGATTGACATCAGCGAAGCCGAGCTGGTGATGGTTCCCAAGAACGAGATGGCCTTGGGGGTCAAAGAGGCGGTGCAAATCCTCAAGTTGGTGGACAACTTGGAGGAGCTCGATGATGTGCGCCGCGTCTTCACCAACCTCGATGTCACCGAGGAGGCTGTCGCTGCCTTTGAAGCGGCTATGGCGTAATGCGGGTGCTGGGGATTGACCCCGGTACTGCAATTACGGGCTACGCTGTCGTAGAGGAAACGGGGTCTGCGCTGCAGCTGATAACCATTGGGGTTGTCCGCACTCCAGCGAAGACCCCGCTTCCACAACGCCTCCAGCAAATCTACGCTGGCGTGCGCGAGGTGGTGGTCTCCTATCAACCGGAGCGCGCCGCTGTTGAGGAGCTTTTCTTCAGCCGCAACGCGCGGACGGCGATGGCTGTGGGCCACGCGCGCGGGGTGACATTGTTGGCCCTGGTGGATGCGGGGCTGCCCATCGCCGAGTACACACCGATGCAGATCAAGCAGGCGGTCACGGGCTATGGCAACGCGGACAAGCATCAGGTGCAGGAGATGGTGCGGATGCTATTGCAGCTGGACGCCGCCCCCCGTCCTGATGATGCGGCGGATGCCGCAGCGGTGGCGATCTGTCACCTGCACCGCATGAAGATGGAGGGGCTGCTCAACGCCCAGGAGAGCCGATGATTGCGCGATTAGAGGGTATCGTTCTCAGCGCCGATGAGGGCGCTGTGGTCGTCAATGTGGGGGGCGTGGGCTTTTTGGTCCACGTACCGCTGCGAACCGAGGTCACAGTGGGGCAACCCGTGGTCTTGCACACCTATCTCCAGGTCCGCGAAAACGAACTCTCGCTCTATGGCTTCAGCGATGCGCAGGAGCGCACCTTCTTTGAATGGTTGCTCGGTGTCTCTGGAGTGGGGCCGAAGGCCGCGTTGAGCGTTCTCAGCACCCTCTCGCTCGATGCGCTGCGCCGCGCGATTCTCAATCGCCAGCCGGAGGTGCTCTCGCGCGCGCCCGGCGTGGGCAAGAAGACCGCTGAGGCGATTGTGCTGCACCTCAAGGATCGCTTTGCCACCTTCGCCGGGCCGGTTGCAACCGTCACCGAGGATGACGCCGATGTGATCGCCGCACTGACAACGTTGGGGTTCAGCCTGATCGAGTCACAGCGCGCGTTGCAACAGCTCCCACGCGATTCCTCTCTCTCCGTTGAGGAGAAGATCAGGCGCGCATTGGCCTTGCTCAGCTGAGAGCGGGTGCGGATGTGAAGCGCGGCGGGCGTAGGATACTTCTGGTTCTGCTGGTCGCGGTGTTGGCACTGACCAGCTGTTTGCCACCGCCGTTGCCGCGTGTCATCAAATTGGGTCTGGTAGCGCCCTTCGAGGGGCGCTATCGTTATATCGGCTACGATGCCATCTACGCTGCCCGCCTGGCCGTGCGCGAGATCAACGCCGCCGGAGGAGTGGGGGGCTATCGGCTCGAACTGGTGGCCTATGATGATCGCGGCGAGCCGGAGGCTGCGGTGCGCGCCGCCCACAACCTGGCGCTCGATCCCACCGTGATGGCCGTGATCGGCCACTACCGCCCGGCGACCACCGCTGCTGCGCTGGATGTCTATGCCGCTGCCGAGTTGCCGCTCATCACGATCAACGGGTGGCTGACGGAGACGCGCGGCGTGGCCTGGCAGCTCTCCCCTCACGCGGCGCGTTGGGCTGCGGCGGCGATTGGCGTCACACGGGGCGCGCCTTCCGAGGCGGCGCTCTGGGGCGAGGACTCCCTGGCGGCGGCGCTTGCCGTGTATGGGGCGACTGATACTGCCGACACGCTGCCTGAGGTCATCTTCAGCACGCTGCCGCCGGTCTCGACGGCGGCGCGGTTGCGGGGAACGGCGTGGTCGGGCGTGCTGGTCGGCGGGCCGGCGCTGCTATCTGCCGAGTGGGCCGCCCTGGCCGGGGACGCGCTCGCGGCCACGCATGTCATCACCCCCTATCCCTTGCCAACGGACATCCCCGGAACGGAAGCGTGGCGGGCGGCGTATCAGGCCGTGGGGCCGCATGTGCCGGAACCGGGGCTTTACGCGCTCCCCACCTACGAGGCCATCTATCTGTTGGCGGAGGCGCTGACCGCCGATGTGGCGGCGCGGCGGACGCCCACTCGCGCGGGGCTGCTGGCGGTCTTGCCTGAGACGCGCCGGGCGGGCTGGTTGGGCGAGATTGTTTGGACGCAGGATTGTTGGGCCACTGCGCCTCTCTATCATTACGCTTGGGATGCTGCTGCCCCCCGCCTGGCCCCGTTGTTGGAGTGATCAACATCGCCTACACCCCTCACGGGATTGGGGTATAATACCATCAAGGTTCAGATTTGTTGACTCGCTATTGGAGGCGTGATGATCCAAGTCCAAGTTGATGCCATTCAGGTAAGCCTCGTTTCCCAGAGCCGCGTGGTGGTGCTGAAAGAGCTGAACGGGGAACGCTATCTGCCGATCTGGATTGGCGCCTATGAAGCCGAGGCCATCGCCATTCACTTGCAGGGCTTGCAAGCGCCGCGCCCCCAAACCCATGATCTCATCGTCAACGTGTTGCAGGGCGTTGATGCGCGGCTGCGCTACGTCTACATCAACGCGCTGGTCTCTGAGACCTTCTACGCGCGGCTGATCCTGGCGGTGGATGACCTACAGATGGAGATTGATACCCGTCCCAGCGACGCTATCGCGGTTGCGGTGCGGATGGGGTCGCGCATCTATGTGGATGAGGAGGTGATGGAACTGGCGGGCATCGTGCAGGCCGCCAACCTCATGCAATTTGATGAGGATACATTCCAGGTGGCGGGAGAGGATATGGACGCCGAGGATCTGCAGGTCTTCCGTGACTTCCTCAACACCTTGAATCTGGATGATTTGGAGTCCGACGACTAAAAGATGGCGATCCTAGAAAAGACCGTCCCCCAGAATATCGAGGCCGAGGAAGCGGTACTGGGCGCGTTGCTGATTGACCCGGAAGGTATCTTCCGGGTGTTGCCTTTCCTGCGCGCTGAGGATTTTTATCTGCAAAAGCACCGCTGGGTCTACCAGGCGGTCGTGACGCTCCACGAGCGCCGCCAACCGATTGACTTTTTGACGCTGACGACGGAGCTGGAGCAGCGGGAGCAACTTGAGGGGGTGGGCGGCGCGGCCTACATCGCGCAGCTCTCCACGGCGGTGCCTTCGGCGATCAACGTAGAGAGCTACGGGCGGCTCGTGGAGCAGGCTGCGGTGCGCCGCCGGTTGCTCGATGCCGCCAGCGAGATCGCGCAGCTGGCCTACGATGAGAGTGAGGTCATCGAGGCGGTGGTGGATGGCTCCGAGAAGGCGCTCTTTGCCGTCTCTCAGAAGCGGGCCGCGCGCGACTTGCAGCCGATTCAGGAGG
>Ga0209614_1002236_pt1 | contig 13070 bp, 15 predicted proteins | sample BlaSprsedimmetaG_FD_185484 | JGI IMG/M metagenome (GOLD analysis project Ga0209614, IMG submission 185484) | Hot spring sediment bacterial and archeal communities from California, USA to study Microbial Dark Matter (Phase II) - Blank Spring... ... | reverse complement strand
TGCCCGATCTGTTGATGGTGTTGTTGACCTGCGCGGTGATTATGGTCGCGCTGACGGCAATGGGCGTCATGGTGGCGCTGCTGGCCTTGTTGTGGCGGCAGGTGGATTCGATCGCCCAGGTCTTGGGCGTTATGTTCGAGATGATCGGCGGCGCGTACCTGCCCGTGGTGGCCTTCCCTGGGTTTATGCGTTACCTGGCCTACCCCCTGCCGCACACGTGGGGCTACGACCTCATCCGCTACTACAGTTTTGGCGGAAACTGGCAGACGCTGCTGCCGGTGTGGCAGGAGTGGGCGATCATCATCGTGTTCGCCGTCGTTTTTACTCTGGCCTCACGCCACCTGTTGGGAAAAGCCGAACAGCGTGCCAAGAAGAACGGCCTGCACGTGATTTAGCATCTTGCTGATTCCCCATATCCCACCGCGGAGCACGCTGAGACCGCAGAGAGACACAAAACGGGCCTACTCTGCGCGCTCTGCGACCTCTGCGGTGAATGAATCGTGCGCTTATTGCGATATGTGCTGATGATCAGAGTATGCTTTCAATGAATTGACCGAAGTAGTCGATACATACCTCACGCCACAGGCGCGCGTTTTCTAACTGGCGTGTTAGTCGGTCGCTGACGTGTTTGTGACGTTGAGGATCGATTTTGTCTTGGAGACCTTGCCACGTGCGGACCATATCTTCCACAAAGGCGACGCCCTCATCGTAGCGGTGTTGGAGTTCCTCCCAGAGCGTACGCCCGGATTGCATCTGATGGTCCCACGGCACGTGGTGGAACCACAGCAAGTACTTCTCGGGACAGGTCTCCAGGTTGTCGAACTGCTCGCGCAGGGGGCTATGGTACTGCGCGGTGGCCTGGCTGCCGGTGCTGCTGCGGTCGAAGCCGAGACCGTCCGCGTCGGCCCGGTGGTAGTAGGTGCAGTTCCAGTCCGGGCGCGGCGCGCTGGCGAAGCCCGGATCGGGTCCATAGTGGTGGCCTTCCTGCATGATGTGATGCAGGCCCAGCGGCGTCATGTAGTCGATGCAAGCCGGCCACGAACCAAGCATCATAGCCTTCAACGGCTCGATAATCTGCGGGTCGTTCGACCAGGTGACGCGAATCCACTCCTCGGCGATGTCTGCCTCGCTCAATTCTGGATCCCAGGCCAGCCGGCCGTAGGCGTACCAGTTGGCTTGCGAGAAATGATGGCCGCACCAGTTGCGGTCCGAGCCGGTGTTGGCGACGGCGATAATGCACGAGGTGTCCTGCCCGAACACCGAGCCGTCCGTCACCTTTGCCACGGTCGAACCGGGGCCTTTGGCGTAGGTGTCCGCGTCCAGAATCTCCTTCCACATCCCGCCCAGATAAACCAGGTGGATGGACTGCCCCAGGTACTCCTGCGCGACTTGAAATTCGAGCGCCAGGGGCGTTTGCTCCAATGCGCCGAAGAGGGGGTGGAACGGCTCCCACGGTTGGAAATCGATTGGGCCATTTTTCGCCTGCACGAAGACGTTGGGGAGGAACTCACCGTCCAGCGGGACGAATTCCTTGTAGGCGCACTTGGCCCGGTCGGCATCGACGGTGACGTCGTAGACGAAGGCTCGCCACAGCACCATACCGCCGTGTGGGGCCAACGCCTCGGCGAGCATGTTCGCGCCGTCGTCGTGATTGGCGCCGTAATTCTGCGGTCCCGGCTGGCCCTCCGAATTCGCCTTCACCTGAAAGCCGCCGAAGTCGGGGATCAGGCGGTAGATTTCGTCCACCTTATCCCGCCACCACGCGGCGACAGCCGGGTCGCGCGGATCGCTCGTCGGCAGGCCACCAAGTTGCATTGGCGCGGAGAAAAAGGCCGAGAGGTACACCCGGATGCCGTAGGGCCGGAAGACGTCGGCCAGCGCAGCCGTTTTGTGCAGGTATTCGGTGGTCAGGCTTTTAGCCTTGGCGTTCACGTTGTTCAGGCAAACGCTGTTGATGCCGATGGACGCGCAGGCGCGGGCATAGTCGTGGTAGCGTGGGTCGATCACCTCCGGCAATTCATCCCACTGCCACAGCGATTTGCCGGCGTAGCCACGCTCGATGGAACCGTCGAGATTGTCCCAGTGTGTGTGGATGCGATGGCGAATCTTGGGTTGGCTGGCGATGTCGAGTTGGCCGATATCCTGGTGTGTCTGGAGAAGCCGCAGAAAGTGAAAGACGCCGGTCAAGACGGCCGTTTCAGTGTTGCCCGTTACCACAATCCAGGTGTGCGTGCCCGCCGGATGTGTGCGGAGCAGGAATCCTTCCTCACCCACAGCCTCGCGCTGTGCCTTGGGTATGTTTACGCCCAGAGCGTCTAGTGCCTCAGCCGTCCCTACCACCAGCGCGTTGCCGTCCGGCGCCTGCGCTGTGATTAGCATGGTGTCGTCCAGCAGCGCCGGTAGTGCCCGTGTCAACTCGGCGCGTATGATCTCGGTAGTCGCGCTTTCACCCAGGACGACCACGTTTCCGATCGCCCCGCGATACTGTGCCAATCGTTTTGGGTTATCCACCTTGCGATAGCGCAGCCACAACTCGTAGCCGTCTTCATGTGGAATGTTCATCGTCTGTCCTCCTAACCCGGATAAACCGGAGCCAAATAGGCTTTCGTCGCCCGTTTTCTTGCTCGCTGTGCAAGGATCTGTGTGGTTAGGACCTAAACTGACTGCTGAGGCATCGGGTGTCTCTGTGGATGTGATTTCCAGCGCACCTTCAGGCATTTCCGGTTGACGACTGCACGCCGCAAGCAACGCTGCATTCGCCGCCAGCAAGCCCGCCGCTTGTAGAAACTTCCGCCGCGAAAGATACATAAGTAAAGTTACTCAATCGCCGTATCCAAAACCGCCTGTGTGGTTAGAATGCGAACGTCGTCACGCTGCAACAAGCGTTCCAAGAGATCTTCCAGGTACGTACTGCGTAGTGGGCCCCAGCCCTCTCCATCCAGGCCATGGGCCGTGTAGAGCAACCACCCTTCTGGTTGGGCGAGCAATGCTTCCAAACACCGTTCTAGCATCGCCTCCGCGTCCTCCGAAGCCGGGGACGTCAGGCGGGTGGTGTGGTGTGTGGGCAACGGCATCGGCGTTTCCCCTGAGATGCGGAACGCGCGCACGACCTGCGGCAGCCAGGCATCCAGTTCTGGCGTGGAGACGTTGTACGGAAAATTGAACACCGTCCGTTGCGCCTCGAAGCCGTCCAACGATTGCCGGAAAATATCCAGACACCGCAGAATGTTCTCTTGCGCCTGGGCCAGCGGCATCTCGGCCAGGTTGTTATGGTCGTAGCCGTGCGGTTGGATGATGTGCCCGCGGGCCTGCAACTCGTTCCACAACTCGAAATCGCCGAACGTTTGCGGATCGTGTTCGTGGAAGGTCACCACCACGTTGAATTCGGCGCGCAAACCGTAGTGTTCGTAAATCTCCGCGATTTTGTTGACCGAGCGGGTGAATCCGTCATCCCAACTGAGCGTGATGTAGTGCATACTGCCTCTCTCGGAAATAACCACGAATCTGCACGAATTTTCACGAATGGAGCTAAAAGACGAAGTTGTTCTCCGCATCGCGCAGGCGGCGGGCGTTCACGTCCCTCGGTGAAAGCAGCGGCTCGGCGACCGGCCACGCAATGCCGATGTCGGGATCGTTCCACAGGATGCCGCGCTCGTGAACCTGAGAATACTCCGCCGTGACCTGGTAGAGCAAGTCCGCCACGTCGCTCACGACGCAGAACCCGTGCGCGAAGCCCGGCGGCACGTAAAGCAGGTGGTGGTTGTCCGCCGAAAGCGTCGCGCCGACCCACTGCCCAAACGTCGGTGAGCCGCGCCGGATATCCACTGCCACGTCGAAGATCTCGCCCGCCACCACGCTCAAGAGCTTGCCCTGCGCCATCGGGTGCAACTGGTAGTGCAACCCACGCAGCACCCCGTAGGCCGAGTGCGAGTGATTATGTTGCACGAATACGTCGGGAATGCCGGCGGCGGCAAACTCCGACTGCTTGTAGGTTTCCACGAAAAACCCGCGCGCGTCGCCATGCACATGCGGCTCAATAAGAATCACGTCAGGAATTTGTAATCGGGTAAATGTAAAAGGCATTGCGCACTCCTAAAAATGGCAAATGGCAAATGGTGAATGAAAAAATCCGTTAGAATCCGTTCAATCCGTTGACATTCTAGCCGTTTTCTGCGCCGTAGCCGCGCAGTCTGGCCGCCAACGGGTATAGCAGATGTAGCGGTTGCTCCCACAAGCCCACGCAGCGGATGACCTGACCGCCAAAGCCGCGCTTGAAGCGATAGACTCCCCATAATCCATCGTTGCGCTCGGTAAATTGTGCTTCGAGCGTTTCTTCATCGAAGTCGGGAATGCCCCACAGATCGTAGCTCGTGCAGCCGCGTGCCTTTGCCCAACGGATCGCCGCCCATTGTAGCGCATACGGCGGCATCTTCTCGCGATGCCGGTTCGACGACGCGCCATAGAAGTACCAGGCCTTTTTCCCCAGCGCGAAGATGACCAGCGCGGCGACAAGTTCGTCTTCGACCTCCGCCATTAACAGGGCCGCATGTCCGGTTGGAAGAAATAGTTCGAACACCCGCCGGTAGTATGCCTCGCTGTGGATGCCGAATTCGTCGCGGCTGCCGGTCTCTGTCATCAGGGCGTAGAACGCCGCCGCATCGTCGACCGTCCCTTCGTGGACGGTCACACCCTTGCGTTTGGACAGGCGAATGTTGTAGCGCGTTTTCGAGTGCATCTGCGCCAGGATGGTGTCCTCCTCGGGTGCGATATCCACGACGATCGTGCGCGAGGGCTGAATGTTGCGCGTGACCGGGCGCAGGTTACACGCACGCAAATGCGCTCGCGCTGCCGGCGTATCAAGCATCTCCGGTTCCAGCCAGAGCGCCCAGGCCCGGTGACGGCGTGCGGCAGCGCGCAGCGCGTCGAATGTGGCGGCAACCGCCTGCGCGTTATCCAAGTCGACCAACGGGCCGCGGGGAACGTAGGCAATCGTTCCTACCTTCAGCGGCAGCGACCGGTAGAGCACCAGCGCGCCGCTGCTGGCGTCGGGATTCGGCGTGACAATCTCCCAATCCCAACCGAAGGTGGCCTTAAGCTGTGCCCACCGGCTGGTTTGCAGGATTGTGCCAGCCGGATGCGCAGCGACAAAGGCGTCCCAGGCTTCCGGTTGGATCATGCTTTCTCTCCGACCACGAGCAGGCCACCGCCCACGCCACCTTCGAGAACATCCAGCGTGTACGCGTGTCGCCAGCGTTGCCCCAGCGTCTGCACGGCCCAACGGCGGACGAGGGCCTGGTAGCCGAGTTTGCGCAGGCGTGGCGAGGCCAGCCAGCGGTAGTACGGCTTGCCATCGAAGAGCGCATCACTCGGATGGATGCCATAAGTCGCGTTAGCGCGATCCCACAGAGCCTCTACCTCGGCGGGGATGTAGTAGCGGGTGTGCAGCAGGCGTATCCCGGCCCGGTTGAGGCGCTCCGCCCATTGTGTTGGGGTGAGATAGCGGTGGTGTTCCAGACGCTCATCCACGGCGGCGGCGTAAGACTCCGCCCCCGTGCGGTCCCCTTTGGCATCCCGCTCGCGGTAGCCGGCCAGCAGGCGGCGGAACATGTCGCTCGGCACGGTGACAAGAAAACGCCCACCCGGTCGCAGCACGCGCGCCGCTTCGCGCAGCACTGGATCGAGGTTGGGGATGTGTTCCAGCACGGAATTGCTGAAGACGGTGTTGAAGCTGGCGTCGGGGTAGGGCATTGCATCACCGCGTGCCTGTTGGACGTGGCGGTAAGCGCCCGACGCCGGCGCTTTGCGCACCTGGCTCAACCACGGATCGACGCCGGCTTCGACCGGCGCTTCCCCCGCGAAGAGTACCTGCGCGATCAGGCCATCGCCGCATCCCAAATCCAGGATAGGGCGGGGAAACGTCTCCGCTGCCAGCACGCGCAGTTCAATCGCCCGCCATAGCGCCACCGGCGGTGCAAACCAGTACTGGTTGAGGGCCAACGTCAGATAATCACGATTCGGATCGGGCATTCAGTACACCTCCCACGGCCCATCTTTTGTAACACGAACGGCAGATTTTACAAATGGGGAAAAGAATCATGAATCATGATTCTCTCATTCGCTCATTCGCCCATTCTATGGTACACTCCGCTCCATGCACATCGGGATAGACTTGCGATTGCACGCTTACGCGCCGGGTGGGATTTCGCGGTACGCGCGACACCTGGCGCAGGCGTTGGCTCCCCTGCTGGCGTCGGAGACGCTGACGCTGATCCAGCACCGGCGCGAGTCCGCGCCCGTGGATGTGCCGGGGACGCGCATCTATCGCGCGTGGACGCCACCGCATCACCGCCTGGAACGGTGGGCGCTCGGCGCGGAACTGCTCCCGCTCAAGCTTGATTTGTTCCACAGTACCGATTTTGTCCCCCCGGCCTGGGGCGCGCGGCACACGGTCATCACCGTGCATGACCTCAACTTTTTCTACTATCCGCAATATCTCACTGCCGACGCGCGCCGTTATTACAACGCCCAGATCGCGTGGGCCGTCGCTCGCGCGGATGCAATCCTGGCCGATTCGCACGCCACCCGGCGCGACCTGGAACGCCTGCTGCACGTCGATCCGGCGCGAGTCACGGTGACGCCTCTCGCCGCCGACGCGCATTTTCGTCCACTACCGCCGGAAGAAGTCGCGCCCGTGCTGGCGCGTTACGGGCTGGAACCCAGCTACCTGCTTTTCGTGGGGACGTGGGAGCCGCGCAAGAACTTGCCGGGGCTGTTGGAGGCGCTGGCGCAGCTTCACGCGCGGGGCGAGCAGCGCGTCCTGGTGATCGCGGGGCGGCCCGGCTGGCTCTACGATGAGATTTTCGCGCGTGTGCAATCTCTGCATCTGGAGCCGTGGGTACGCTTCATCGAACAGCCGTCCGGCGCGGACCTGGTGGGTCTCTACAACGGCGCGCTCTTGCTGGCGATGCCGTCGTTCTACGAAGGATTTGGCCTGCCCGCGCTAGAGGCGCTGCAATGTGGCACGCCGGTCGTCGTCGCCGACCGGGCCAGCCTGCCGGAGGTCGTCGGCGCGGCCGGGCTACTCATCGATCCTGAGGATCCAACGACGATTGCCGATGCCTGCTGGCGCATCATCCACGACGCGGCGCTACGCGCGTGGTTGCAGGCAGCGGGACAAGAGCAAGTGCAGAACTTCACCTGGGAAGAAACCGCGCGTAGAACGCTTGAGGTTTACAGGTATGTTTTGCTCTAAAGCTGAGGGCCGATGTATGCGTTGCGAGTCACTTCCAACTACATTGATCACCGGGCAATCATCAAGCTGTGAATCTCTGCCAGCACGCTTTCCAGATTGGGAGAAATTGCTGCCGTAACATTCATTTCGCTGTCGTGGTGTTTGTGATGTGGAAAGGTGGATAAGTTTGGGAAATGTGGTGTATTGTCGTAACGAAAAACTAGAGTCCCGTCTGCGTTTTGATATTGGTAAACGTACATGTAACGCTCAATGTTATGGTGTACGTTGACAAATTCCCGGAAATGTAAGACCGTTCCGTCTACAAAATAAAGACTGGCCCGAATAAAACCAATATAGGGGCTGCGCTTATCGTAGGTGATGCTTGATGCGCTGACGATAGGTGTACGAGCGATCAGCTCATCTATTTGGTGAAAGTAGCTCTCGATCAATTCAATCGTATTTTCTGTAGGGTTTGGACTTGTAGTTTGAGCAATTGATAGGTCTTGATCTCACCGGCCCACTCAATAAAATCAAGGCTTTCGTCCACTGCCCCGGCTTCGAAGCGATGCTCAAACTCCGCAGAGGTCAAACCATACTGTTCCTCAAAGGCGTGTAAACGCTGCATTGTGCGTTCGGCGCCCAGTTGTAACATGCGCACTTCAGACTGCACCGCTGATTCTATCAATGGTTTAAGCGCAATTGGCGTATCCGCAGTAATTGTTATTTGTTGAACCATTTTTTTGTGTCTCCATACTGATGACTCTATCATAACATAAGTATATAATCCATACAAGAGCCACTTTGTATCCGCTCTACGATAACGTCTTGACGAAATTATCCTCCGCTTTTCCGTTTTTGCTTTCTTCAAGCAAGGCATTCAACTCCCCGATGTGGTAAAGCGTGTGCCGCAGCAAGAACAGCGCCACCCCAAATTTCGTCGCACCGGCCCACCCAAAGGTCCTGTTTTCCGCGCCAAAGTCCATTTCAGACAGCCAGCGCTCGGTTCTTGCCTGCAAGACTTCGATGCCTGCCAGAATTTCATCTTGTGATGGCCGGTCGCCCTCTGCCAGCGTTTCCCAATTGCCGTCGAAGGGTTTCCCTGCTGCCAGCAGAACCGTGGACGTGTCTTCAAGGTAATATGTGGTGCTCTTCAAGATGTGGAACGCGATGCGGAATGGCAGAAGAACGCCCCGTCCTGTGTGAATCCAGGCGTCTTGACCGAAATCCTTGACGATCCCCGCAAACAGTCGCCAGGTATGTGCGTATTGCTTGATAACTTCGGTTTTCATTGCGCATTCCTCACGGCGGGTTCCCGCAGTTGTTCTACGTCGCGCAGCGGTGGGAGACCGAAAAGCCTTTTGTACTCTCGGCTGAAGTGTGAGGGGTCGTTATAGCCTACGCGGTAGCCGGCGCTGGCGGCGTCGAGGTTCTCACCGAGCATCAGCCGGCGGGCTTCCTGGAGCCGTATTTGTTTTTGATACTGTAAGGGACTCATCGCGGTGACGGCTTTAAAGTGATGGTGGAAGCTCGATACGCTCATACCAATCTCCTGGGCAAGGTCGTCGATCCGTAGCGTTTGGTCGAAGTCTTTCCGCAGCCAATTGATCGCCCTGGCGATGCGGTGGGCGTGCCCGCCCTGCACCGCAATGTAACAGAGGCGCTCTCCTTGCTCCCCCTTCAAAAGGCGATAGACGATTTCCCGCGTGATCAACGGCGCGAGGAAGGGCACTTCGGCAGGGGTATCCAGTAGCCTGACGAGTCGCACCGCAGCATCCAGCAGGCCGGCATCCAACGGGCTGACGTCGATCGCGCGCACATTGGTAGCGCTGCGCGGCGCGAGATGTCCGGCCTCGACCATGACGGCGCTGACGAGGGTTGGGTCAAGCTTCACCACGAGGCTGAGGTACGGGCTCTCCCGCGACGCTTTGATGACGTGGCTCACGACAGGCAGCTCGGCTGTCGCCAGCAGGTAGTGCATCGGATCGTACTGGTAGCGGTCGTCGCCCAGAAAGACCTCCTTGCTGCCCTGGGCGATGACGCAAAAGGCCGGATCGGACACCGCGTGGGCCAACTCCGTGGGCGCGGACGCGCGATTGAGGCGCAGGCCCTTGAGCGGCTCCACCTTCCCATCCTCGCGGAGGGCGCGCGCGATGCGCTCGACCAGCTCGGCTCGGTTGGCCTGTTCCCGCTGCGCCTCGTGCGCTACCGGCTGAGGATTCATCGAATTCATAGCGATTGTTTGACTCATGCCTACACCTCCCACGTTAATTAGAGGTGGGACGCACTTATCCTAAAAAACGATGATTTCTGCGCTTTCTACTGTCATTTCGGGCGTAAAAGTGCGTCCCACCTGAAGTCATCTTCATTATACCACAGGCTTGTCCATTCCTGTACATTTCTCTCCAACATTTGCAGGATTGTACAATGATCTTCGAGAATTATTATACTATACTGCGATCCGGCGTGCTATAATACATTTGAGATAGAGAAGAACTAACATAGGAGGTTCATAATGATTACAGCTATCCCATTGATCCAATTGACGTTGCGGGTTGAACGCGAAGCGGAGGCGCAACGCCGCGCCTATATGGCCGACAAAGTTGAGCGCGCAGAGGAACAACCGGTCCGCCTGCCCAAACGCGCCCTGCGTCTCAGACGTGCCTTCAATCCGCTGTACTGCCAACCACAGTGCCAGTGTGCGTAATCACCTAGTGTGTACCAAAACCTGCGACGCGCTCCCGATCACGAAAAAGATCGCTGGACTACACGACTAAAGACTATCAGACTACAGGAGGAAAACAATGCAAAAGCGTAAACTTGGTAACAGTAATCTGGAAGTTTCGGCCCTGGGGCTTGGCTGTATGCGGATGACCTTTGGCGACGCGCCGATCGGTACCCGGCAAGAGATGATTGCGTTTCTTCACAAAGCGGTGGAGCGCGGCATCACCTTCTTCGATACGGCGGAGGTCTACGGGCCGTTCACCAACGAAGACCTGGTGGGCGAAGCGCTGGAACCGTTTCGCGGCAAAGTAGTGATTGCCACCAAATTCGGCTTCAAACACGATGGCGACAAGGGTCCAAGCCCAGGAACCGGCCTGGACAGCCGCCCGGAGCAAATCAAGCGGGTCGCCGAGGCATCGCTCAAGCGGCTGCGAGTAGAAGCCATTGACCTGTTCTACCAACACCGCCCTGATCCCAACGTGCCCATCGAAGACGTAGCGGGCGCGGTGAAAGACCTGATTCAGGAAGGAAAAGTGAAACACTTCGGCCTTTCCGAATCGCCAGCCGACCTCATCCGCCGCGCCCACGCCGTGTATCCCGTCACAGCCTTACAAAGCGAATACTCGATTTGGTGGCGCGCCATCGAAGAGAACGGTGTGCTGGCAGCCTGCGAGGAACTCGGCATCGGCCTCGTGCCTTACAGCCCTCTAGGTCGCGGCTACCTGACCGGCAAGGTTGATGAGAACACGACCTTCGCCGCTAACGACATCCGCAGCCACAATCCCCGCTTCACACCGGAGGCGATCCGCGCTAACCGGGCTGTGGTTGACCTGCTTGAGCAGATTGCCGCACGGCACGATGCTACCCCGACCCAGATCGCGCTGGCCTGGCTGCTGGCGCAAAAGCCTTGGATTGTGCCCATTCCCGGCTCGCGCCGCTTGGCGCATCTTGAGGACAACCTCGGCGCGCTTGATGTTGCGTTGACGGCAGACGATCTCAGCGAGATCGACACGGCTATGTCCCAGATTACGGTGGTCGGCAACCGGTATTAGAGAAAAGACAGCTAAAAGGAGCGCATGATGCAAAACGCGAACCTGGAACAAGAAGTCATCCATCTCTCTAAAGAGAAATGGCGCTGGATGTCGGAACGCGACGTAGCGACTCTGGACGCGCTCTTCCATGAACAGGCAGTGTTTGTCCACATGGGCGGAGCCTGGGGCAAAGCACAAGAACTCGACATCATCAGAGGTGGCGGGATTCACTACAAGCAAGCGGATATCCATGAAGTATCGGTGAACATTATTGGCGCAACGGCCATCCTCTTAAACAGAATTACGCTGTTGGCCGTGGTGGGCGGCAACGAGGTCACCAATCCCTTTATGGTGACAGAAGTGTATGTGCAGCAAGAGGGTGGCTGGAAGTTAGCTTCGCTCTCGTTCACCCGGCTGCTGACCCCGGAGCATCCCCGCTAATCCCAGAAAGATAAGGAGAAAATGATGCAAACTGTAAGATTGAACAACGACGTCGAAATCCCGATTCTCGGCTTCGGTGTTTTTCAGATCAACGATCCGGCCGAATGTGAAAGATGCGTGGTCGAGGCCATTCAAACGGGATATAGTCATATCGACACGGCCGCTTCTTACCAGAACGAAGAGGCAGTTGGCCGGGGCATCAAACAAAGCGGCGTTGCCAGGGAAGACTTGTTTATCACGACAAAACTCTGGATTCAGAGCAATGGCTATGAGGACACACTCAAAGCCTTTGAACGTTCCCTGAAGCGCTTACAACTCGATTACGTTGACCTGTATCTGATTCATCAACCCTATGGGGATGTGTACGGGGAATGGCGGGCGATGGAAGAATTGTATCAACAGGGCAAAATCAGAGCCATCGGGGTTTCCAACTTCCACCCTGACCGCATCATGGACTTGATGATTCATAACCAAATCACGCCCGCGGTCAATCAGATCGAAGTCAATCCTTTCCAACAGCAAATCGACACGCAAAAGTTTTTACAAGATAACGGCGTTCAGGTTGAAGCATGGGCGCCCTTTGCAGAGGGCAGGAAAAATATCTTCCAAAACGAACTTCTGCTCTCCATCGCCGCGAAACACAATAAAAGCGTGGCCCAGGTCATTCTCCGCTGGGTTGTACAAAGAGGCATCGTTGCCCTTGCCAAAACAACCCGCAAGGAAAGAATGCTAGAAAATATCAGCGTGTTCGATTTTGAATTAAGCGCGGAAGACCTGGCGGCTATGACAACGCTAGACACCCAAACCAGCAGTTTCTTTGATCATCGCGACCCCAATATGGTGAAGTGGTTGGGTGAACGGAAACTAGATGTCTGAGGAAGGAGATACAAGATGTCTGAACCAGAAGAACAATCACGCGCGCAGCAACTCATGGGCGATTTCGCGCCCAAGTTGGCGGAACTCACGGATGACGTGCTATTCGGCGATGTGTGGGCACGTACAGAGTTGTCGCAGCGAGACCGCAGCCTGGTCACCGTCGCGGCGCTCATCGCCAACGGAAACACAGAGCAGCTTCCAGGCCATCTGAATCGGGCCAGGGCGAACGGCATCTCGGAGACCGAGCTTGCCGAGGTCATGACCCACCTGGCCTTCTATGCCGGGTGGCCGCGGGCGATATCCGCCATCCTGGTGGCGAAGGAAGTCTTCAAGAAGTAGCGCGTCTAATCCACCAGCTCTATAGCCGAAAACTTGAACGTCAATGACGAAACACAAGCATAAAACCAGTGCCAACCTTCGCGGCGTCGGCTTCCTCGTGCTGGGGATGCTGATCTTCTCGCTGCAAGATATCGCGGTGAAATGGATTGGCGGCAACTATCCTGTATTGGAAATCGTCACTTTTCGCAGCGTGCTCGCCTTACCCCTTACCCTGCTCCTCTTTCGTTTCGAAGGGGGGCAGGGATTGCCAACCACCCAACGGCGCAAACTCCAATATGTCCGCATGTCTGGATTGGGGTCGGTGGACTCGGTTCTAGCTTGTGTTGGCGAGTTTGGCAGTGTGTTGGTCAGCGCTTTCAGACTCACCAGCGGGCAAGTTCGCCCTGCCCCGTCGCTGCTGGGTGTCCAGACAGCAACGGTGGTTCTGTGGG
>Ga0209614_1002235_pt1 | contig 13070 bp, 15 predicted proteins | sample BlaSprsedimmetaG_FD_185484 | JGI IMG/M metagenome (GOLD analysis project Ga0209614, IMG submission 185484) | Hot spring sediment bacterial and archeal communities from California, USA to study Microbial Dark Matter (Phase II) - Blank Spring... ... | reverse complement strand
TCGCGTTGTTTTCAAAATTCCATTCCGCAGTGGGTACGGGTTCATAATCGTTTTTGTAGCGGTTGGCCTGTTCGGGCCGGGTGAAGGGTAAAATAGTGTAATCGGTTACAGGAACGGTGTCGGTTTCATTTCCTTTTTTGTCGTAAAAAACAAAGTAAGGCCCGAGCGGTGCGTCGGTTTCCTTAATGATCCAGTCGGAATGCTCGGTAGTAATTTCGATGGTTTCACCCGGTTTCAGGCTGAAATTTTCTGTCGGTTTCATCACAAACCAATCGCCGCTGATGAACTGAATTTCCACATTTTTATCGGCAGAAAGTGGTCTGCGGGGCATCTGGTTGAAATAGAGCGCCCAGTTGTCATCTTTAAAAGTGAACTGGCTGTTGTTTTCTATAGAAAACTTCGCCATGGCTTTAGGCGTTTCAGCATATTCATTACTAACCAGTTCCCAGTTCATTTTTATTTCGCCGGGAGCAGGCGTTTTTTGTGTACACCCTATAAAAAGAGACAAAACCATGGAAAAAGCGACAATACTGTTTTTCATTTTCGACAAATTATTTAAGTTTGACATCCTAAATTTTTCAAAAAGAGAGTGAGCAAATTTCGATAAATTTTTAAAATCAAAGATAATAAAATGGCCGAATTTAAACGACTGATTTCCCTCGATGCCTTCCGCGGCTTTACAATAGCTGCCATGATTATGGTGAATTACCCCGGTACCTGGAGCCATGTGTATCCGCCTTTACTGCATGTTGACTGGCACGGCATAACGCCTACAGACCTCATTTTTCCGTTTTTTATTTTTATTGTAGGTGTTTCCATTGCACTGGCCTACACCAAACGGTTAGAGGCCGGAGTTCCAAAAGGCCCCATGTATAAGAAAATAGTTTTTAGGGCATTGAAAATTTTCATTGTAGGGATTTTGTTGTGGCTGTTTCCGAAATTCGATTTGGATAATATTCGATATGCCGGTGTTTTACAGCGCATTGCCATTGTGTTTCTGGTTTCGGCTTTGCTTTTTCTGAATTCGAAATGGAAAACCCAGGCCATTGTGGCTGCGGTTATTTTAGTAGGTTACTGGTTGGCGATGGTTTTAATACCCACGCCCGGTTATGGAAAACCGATGCTTGACCCCGGAACTAACCTGGCTGCCTGGATCGACAGTAAACTGCTGCCCGGTTATATGTGGCAAAAAACCTGGGACCCCGAAGGTATTTTCAGCACCTTGCCGGCCATTGCTACCGGAATTACCGGAATGTTGGCGGGGCACCTCATTCTGGGAAAAATGTCGCAGGAGAAGAAAGTGATTTACCTGTTTTCGTTTGGGTTTTTTGCGTTTGCCATCGGTTACTGGTGGGATTTTGTTTTTCCCATTAATAAAAACATCTGGACCAGCTCGTTTGTGATGGTCACTTCAGGATTAGCAGCCATGGTACTGGCCATCAGTATGTTTTTTGTGGATATGCAGAGCCGCACGCGTTTTACAAAGGTTGGTATTATTTTCGGCTCAAACGCCATTGCCGTGTATGTATTGGCCGATGTTTGGGGACAGCTTTTTTACAACATCAAATTCTGGGGAAGTAGTCTTAACGTTCATTTTATGAACATGTTCGAGTCAGCCGGCTGGAGTATGAAGTTTGGCAGTTTGCTCTACGCTGTCCTGTTTATCTGTTTCAACTTCATTCCGGCGTGGATACTGTTTAAAAAGAAAATTTTCATCAAATTATAATCTCAAATCCAACCGCTTTCAGATCTTCCCAAAATGCCGGGTACGATTTCGTTACCACCATCGGATCGTCAATTTCTATACTGTGCTCGGCCAGCGCCATGGGTGCAAAAGCCAGTGCCATGCGGTGATCGTGATACGTTTGGATGAGTGGCATTTTTTCAGCTTTTGATGAATTTATTTTTCCATCCCAGGCCAGTTCGCCTTGGGCAGGTTCCGTGAGATTAGCACCGAATTTTGCCAGTTCGTTTTGCAAAGCGGCAATGCGGTCGGTTTCTTTAATTTTCAGGGTTTTCAATCCTGAAAAATGAAACGGGACTTTTTTAGCCACGCAGAGGCAGGCAAAGGTTTGGGCTATATCTGGGTTTTCAATAAAATCGAGTTCCAGTTTATCGGGTTGAACAGATTCGGTTTTAGTTAGCAAAACACCTTCCTTTTTTTGTTCCGAAAAAACGCCAAACTGTTTAAACCAGGTCGCAATATTTGCGTCGCCTTGCAAACTGTCCAGTTGCAGGTTTTCTAAAAACACCTCTCCTTTTTCTGCCAGCGCCAGAATCTGATACCAGTAGGAAGCGCCCGACCAGTCGGCTTCAACGGTAAATTCACTCGGCAAATAATTTTGTTCGGTCACAGTTATGGTATTACCTTTCCATTTATACTGAATTCCAAACCGGGCCATCAGTTTCAATGTGAGTTCAATGTAGGAGCGTGAAGTAATTTCACCTTTTAATTTTAATGTCAGACCGTTTTCAATGGTTGGGGCGATCATCAGCAATGCCGAAATGTACTGGCTGGAGATGCTGCCGTCCAGTTCCAGCGTTTTGCCTTTCAGGTGCGATCCAAAAATTTTCAGAGGTGGGAAACCTTCTTTTTCCATATATTCAATGCGGGCGCCCAGTTCATTCAAAGCATCCACCAGGATTTTAATCGGACGTTGTTTCATCCGTTCCGAGCCGGTAATTTCCCATTCTCCGACTATTTTAGAGAGAAATGCAGTTAAGAAACGCATGGCAGTACCTGCGTGCCCAATGTCGAATGTATTTTGGTTGGAAAAAAGGGCTTCCTGCAAAACTCGCGTGTCATCAGAATCGGAGAGGTTTTTTACCGGATATGGGTTGTAGCACAATGCATTGATAATTAGCACCCGGTTGCTTATACTTTTGGATGCCGGAAGATTGATTCGTCCGTTAATGGTATTTTGATTTGCCGTTACCTGGTACTTCATTTTTAAATTTTTTTCGTGTTGTTTGGTGCTTTTGTGGCTACACTATTTTTTAACACAAAGGCACGAAGACACTAAAAACTCACGAAACAATCATAAATTTTTATAGTACTTCAATGATTCAAAAATTGAATTCTTATCGCAATTCTGGTTAATTTTCATTTTACCGGGTTCCGCAAGCAGGGTAAAATTAATCCGGCCCGTTTCGTTTTTCTTGTCGTGTGTCATCAGGTTGAAAAGTCGCTCAAAATCGTTTTCGCCTATCTCAAATTTCCCGTAAACAGATAACAGCCATTGAGTTAATTCGTTGCAGTCCGTTTCGCTGAAGCCGCAGTTTTTTACCGAAAGAAACAGTTCGGTAATCATTCCCCAGGCCACAGCATAGCCGTGCAATACCGGCCGATTTTGTTCCATGGCCAGGCTCTCGAAAGCATGGCCGGCAGTATGCCCAAAATTCAATCCTTTCCGGATATTCTTTTCGGTTGGGTCGTTAATTACAAAGTACTCTTTAACATTCACCGAGTTTTGAATGATTTGCAAAAGGCTTTTGTAATTGATGTTTTCAAGGTCAAAACTTTTCAATTCGTCAAGATGGTCGGTGTTTTTTATCAGCCCGTGTTTGATCATTTCAGCAAATCCCGAGAGGAAATTCAGGTGGTCGATGGTTTTCAGGAATTCGGTGTCGATAATCACTGCCACTGGTTTTTTAAAGGTTCCGATTTCATTTTTCAAGCCGTTGAAGTTGATGCCTGTTTTGCCGCCTACCGATGCATCTACTTGTGAAAGCAAGGTGGTTGGAATGTTCAGAAAGTCGATTCCACGTTTAAATGTGGACGCTGCAAAACCGGCCAAATCGGTTAACATTCCGCCACCAATGTTAATCAGCAGTGATTTTCGGTCGGCGCCGTTTTTCGATAAAAATTCCCAGATTTTTGTTACCGATTCCAGCTTTTTGTTGTTTTCGCCCGGTGGAAGTATTATTTTTTTTACCTGGTGTGCATTAATAAAATGATTGAATGTTGACAGCCATAAATTATCTACAGTTTCTTCTGTGGCAAGAAAAATCTTTCCCTTTTCGTAACTGTCAATCCAGTCGGCCAATTCGGCTACAGGAGAGTTGCTGTAAATTATTTTTGAATAAATTTTTGAATTATCCATAGTTACCTGCTAAATTGCGGTAAAGTTACAATAAATTTGTTTTGACGTTTTTTTAAAGCCGCGAGGCTAAAATTTTTTACAAAAAATTACGATAATGATTGTTTCGAATAAGCAAAAAACGGTTCATTTACGACGTATTTTTTTTCTGGTAAGCCTTGTTATTGCATTAGCAGCACTGGCTTTATTCCTCCTGGATTATACCATTTTCGGCATTGTTTCAGTTGGGGTTTTTGCTATTTGGTTTCTCTATTTTCAGGTGGCCGACTATCAGTTTGTGGAGTTCAGCGATGCCAACGGAAAAGTGTTGTTGAGGTATTACAAAGCTGTGCGGTTTGGCAAAACCAATTTTAATTCCATCGAGTTTCCACAGCAAATGCTGTACAATGCGCACTTCGAAGATTCATTATTCGGAAAAATGTCTGATTTAACCCTTGTTGTGAAAACGCGACGCGGAATTGCAGAGTATCCGTCGGTTAGTTTAACTGCACTTCCAATAAATGAGCGCAAAAGATTACAGGAAAGGTTGTTGCAAATATTAGGTGTGTAATTTTTTCCCTTGGATACATGGCACGCAATGAATTGTTTTATAAGATAGCTATTTCAATGGTTCCCGGCATTGGCGGGGTATTGGCGCGTAACCTGGTGGCTTATTCAGGCAGTGCCGAACAGGTTTTTTCCGAATCGTTCAAATCGCTGGTGAAGATTCCGGGCATTGGCGAGGTGAATGCCAAACGGATAAAAAGTGACGGCGTTTTTCAAAAAGCTGAAAAAGAACTGGAGTTCATTCAGAAATACAAAATCGATGTGCGGTTTTATACCGATAAAAACTATCCGCGCCGCCTGAAACCTTGTCCCGATGCACCTATTGTTCTCTATTCCAAAGGAAATATGAACCTGGATGAACAACGCATTGTAAGCATTGTGGGAACACGGAATGCAACGGATTACGGCAAAACCATCTGCGAACAACTCGTTCAGGGCTTTGCCGAACGAAACCACCCGGTTTTGGTTGTGAGCGGACTGGCTTACGGAATTGATATTCATGCGCACAAAATGGCCTTGAAATACAATGTGCCAACGGTTGGTGTTGTGGGACACGGGCTGGATAAAATTTACCCGTCGCTTCATGCCGATACTGCCCGGAAAATGCTGCAAAGCGGTGGTTTGGTTTCCGATTTTCCCAGCGGAACAAAAATAGACCCACCCAATTTTATCCGTCGGAACCGAATCATTGCCGGCCTGGCCGATGCCACCATTGTTGTGGAGTCGGCCGAAAAAGGAGGCGCACTGATCACTGCCGATATTGCTTCGTCGTATAACCGCGATGTTTTTGCCTTCCCCGGACGGGTGGACGAAACCTATTCCCGCGGCTGCAACCGGCTCATCCGGCTTAGTGGTGCCAGTCTCATTCAGAATATTGACGACCTCGAGTATTTCATGGGCTGGGAAACCACCGAAAAAGAAAAAGTAGTGCAATCCACACTTTTTTTGGATTTAACTCCCGATGAAGAAAAAGTGGTGGAACTGCTGAAAAAAGAAGGCGAACTGTTTATCGACCAGATGTCATCGGAGTTGAAAATGCCGGGCAGCAAGGTTTCGGCGCTACTGTTGAATATGGAGTTTAAGAATATCCTGGTGGCTTTGCCGGGGAAGATGTACCGGTTACGGTAAATTATATGACCGTATTTCCTTCACAAATTTTTCAAACAGGTTCAATTTGTTTTTGATAATGGAGTAAACAATCTCAGCATCTACTTTTTCATACCGGTGAACAATGAAATTCCGAAAACGAATCATATCGGCATAATCATTGGCTGATTGGATAACTCCTAGTTTTTCCAGCTTCTGCATATTTTCCACCGAAGTATCTTCAGGGGTTAATTTGTTTAAAGCGAGAATCCGTTCGCTGATGTCAATCATTACTTCAATGGAAATTTGTAATGCCCGTTCTGTAGCCTTTTGCAACAGTGAACTTTCACTGAATTGCTGAAAGCTTTCAATCTGCCAGCTTTTTATTGCTTCAATGTTTTCTTCAATAGTTCGAAGTTTCCTTTCAATAATCCCATTCAATTTCATAACCCCGGTATTCCAGTTGTTTTTTCATCCAAAATGTGTCGTATTCAAATTTTCGGCAGGTATAAGAGTAAAAATCAACATAGATATCCTCGTGTTCAGGTTTTATAAAAAGTAACGTTCCCTGTAAAGCCTGCATTCCTAAAAAGGTGCTCGCGTTATTTAAGATTACAACATCGAAATTGTCAAATCCCGGAACTGCACTTTCGAGCATTCGCAAAATTTTAAGACGCAGTTCGGCTTTTTCATTTTTATTTTTTCCTTCTTCAGTCAAATATACAGCAATGTCGAGGTCTGAACCTTCGTTGATTGTTCCGTTTTGTGCAGAACCGAAAAGATATGCAAAAGCAATTTCAGGTATTGTTTTTAATATTTCAGCCAATATGTTGCGATCGTATTTCATGTACCTTTCAGTTGGCTACGAATTTCGGAAAGAATTCGGAATAAAAAAAATGATTCATAATACACCCGCAACTTTACAGATGAAAGTGTTGAGTTCAAAGAGATTGTTTGAGGTGAATGCGTTGTTTGGGTGGGTTAAAGTTCGTGTGCGGGAATACGAACCACCCGTCCTTCGTCGTCTGAAACAACCAATTCCAGGTTTCTGGCTTTTTTCGTTTGAATAAGTTTTTCCTGATACATTTCAAGACCCTTTAAAATTTTTCTCCGAATTTCGTTTTTATTTTTCCTCGTCATCTGCGATAGATTTTAAGCGGTCAAATTTAGCAATATTTTTCACAATTTTCGATTCGGTTGTCATTCCCTCAGCAATCAACTCCGACGACATTTTTTGTGAATTGTCAAATATCATCCAGTAATCGCTTATCGGAATGTAAATGTCAAAAAGGTTTTTTATCCCGGCAAAGTACCGTCGCGCAATAACATGTTTAGGCACATGATGGCCTCCTTCAAGCACCCGGTTTTCAACACGTTCGTATGCAAGTTCAACCGAATTCAGCCAAAAAAACAGGAGCGTGGTTTCGTATCCCGATTTTCTGGATTTTAAAATGGTATTCCGAAATGTACGCGATGACAGGGTGGTTTCAAAAGCAAAATCTTTTTGCAGGGGAATGTAGTCGTTAATTTTTTTTAACATTATCCGCCCTGCTTCAATCGACGACAATTCTGGTTTTAACGGAGAAAGCCCACGCGCAATTTCATCTGCGTTAATAAAAATGTCGCAATGGAGCATTTCCGGCAATACGGTGAAGGATGCCGTGGTTTTTCCTGCGCCGTTGCATCCTGCAATGATATATAAATTTGGCATATTCTGAATTCCGGCCAAAGATAAGAATTGAAATGGAACTAAATCTTTCCGGTTTTAGATTTAGTTAAAGCCGGCTAATTTGCTGGCTTAGTTTTTCAGCTTCTTCTGCAATGTATTCCCTGAAACCTTCTTCGGTTTTCCACTGGTCTTTATCGAGCCCCCAAACCGAAAAGAAATAGTGCTTTGCCGGTTGGCCGCTTGTACATTTCTGCCCAATATAATAGGTTTCGGAAATAATGTGGCTGAATCCTTTTTCGGGGACGGTTTCGTAACCAAGTCTGAAAAAGTTGATGTTGGTGGTTCTATCAATTTTTCCGGCTTCATCAAGGGGAACTATTACCGCCATTCCCAGCTCATCGTCGTTAAGCGACTGCACATCGTGGGTGCCGATGCACTGAAAATCGCTTGTCTGAAATGCAAACGGTTCGCGTTTCAAATGGCTGGTAACAATGCCGGTAACAATTTGCGAACCTGCCGGACAGCCGGTTACTGTTACATCTGATTCAAACCAGTATTTGCCGGGATAAATGGAAATTTTTTCTACAGCTTTCAGCATTTCGCCATCCACATCCCAGCCTTCGTAGCGCAGTTCAAAAACCGAGCGCACCGGGCCTTCGGTAAGTTTCTGGTATTCATAAACTTCGGTGGATCCCAGTCTGAAAAGCGAATCGTTTTTCAGCAGGGCAATTCCGCCGGAACCCAGCGAACTTCCGCAATGCAGCACATCCATACCCCAGTCGGCCAGTTTATGGTAATCACCCAATTCCGGAGTGTGGATTTTATCGATGATCATTTCGGGCAACCGTTTCCCAAAAAGATCTTTTACATTACGGCAGTCGAAATAGTTGCGAAATCCGATTTTATCGTTTTCCCAGTTTACACTTTCACCTTGGGCAATTACTTCGAACCCGTCGGTGCATGGCAGTGCCTGGTAATAGTCCACCTCTTTAAACGAACCGTCTTCCTGGGTAATTCCGAGGCGCAGGTTGGTTCGTTTTTCAAATTCAGGTGGATAATTTGTGCCATCAGAAAATTCCACCACAATTTCCTTTATTTCATTTGGCGCAAAATTCAGGAGCAAAGCCACTTCGTCCCAGTTGCCGTCGTTATCCATATCGTCCAGTTGAAATGGAACCAGCGAATTGTCGGCATTTTTGAAAAGCGGCATTAATCCTGCCGGCAATTCTACTTTTTGGCTCAGTTCATCTTTGGTTAATACAATAACTTCATCATGTCGTTCCACATTTTGCGGATTTTGAAACAAAAGGGTTTCCTGTTTGGCACAGGAAAAAAGGAACCCGGCGATTGCTATTAAAAGAATAAATCTTGTATTCATTTTATTCAGGAATATCGTTTTCACCTTTTACGTAACCAAAGTTGGCGAGAATTCCACCATCTACATAGAGCACATGACCATTCACAAAATCGCTGGCTTTCGATGCCAGAAACAGAGCGGCATTGCCCACGTCTTCCGGTTCGCCCCAACGACCGGCAGGTGTGCGGGTCATTACCAAATCGTTGAACGGATGCCCGCCTTCGCGGATGGGCGCCGTTTGTGCCGTGGCAATGTAGCCGGGCCCGATTCCGTTCACCTGGATGTTGTATTTGGCCCACTCGCAGGTCATGTTGGCTGTAAGTAGTTTCAGACCGCCTTTTGCCGATGCATAAGCCGAAACTGAATTGCGTCCGTAAACGCTCATCATGGAGCACATGTTGATGATTTTTCCTGAACGCTTTTCAATCATTTTCGGGGCAACGCGTTTGGAGACAATCAGCGGCGCCACCAAATCCACGTCGATTACCTGTTTGTAATCGGCTATCGACATATCCAGAATGGGTATCCGCTTGATAATTCCGGCATTGTTCACGAGAATGTCGATGGTACCCACTTCGTTTTCAATTTGAGTAATGCCACGGTCCACGTCTGTTTCGTCAGTAACATCGAATTTCAGCGTGTAAACTTCAACGCCGTCGGCAGCATACTCTTTTTTGCAGCTTCCCAGTTTTTCTTCTGAAATGTCGTTCACACAAATTTTAGCGCCGGCTTTTCCGAGCACTTTCCCAATGGCCATTCCTATTCCGTGTGTTCCGCCGGTTACAAGGGCAACTTTACCTTTTAAGTCAAATAATTCCTGTACCATTATTATTTTTTATTGATTATTGATTATTTTTAAAATAGACCATCACCTCAACTCAGTGGGTTTAATGTGATCCATATCTGTATAATCGAGGTTTTCACCGGCCATTCCCCAGATAAAAATGTAGTTGCTTGTTCCGGCAGCCGAGTGGATCGACCAGTTGGGCGAAATCACCGCCTGTTCGTTGTGCATCCAAAGGTGGCGGGTTTCATTGGGCTGACCCATAATGTGGCAAATGGCCTGGTCTTCGGGTAGATTAAAATAGAAATACACCTCGTTGCGACGGTTATGCTGGTGCGGTGGCATGGTGTTCCAAACGCTTCCGGGCATTAGTTCAGTTAACCCCATTTGCAACTGACAGGTTTCCACAACTGTGTTTATCAGCAACTGATAAATTTTGCGTTCGTTGGACGATTCGAGCGATCCCAGGTGCAAAACATTGGCATCGCCCTGAGTAACGTGTTTCACAGGGTATTCTTTGTGAGCCGGTGCAGAGTTGATGTAAAAATGCGCCGGATTTTCCGGATCATCTGAACGGAATTCCACGTCTTTACTTCCTTTTCCAATATAAAGGGCATCTTTAAAATTCATTTTATATTCCGTTCCGTCAACCACAATGGAGCCGGGCCCTGCAACACTGATAACGCCCACTTCGCGGCGATAGCAGAAAAACTCAGCTTTTAACGGATCGATGGGTTCGAGTTTCAGCGGCTTGTCAACCGGAACAGCTCCACCAACAATGTACCGCTCTATAGCCGAATACACCAGCCGGATATTCCCGGGGTCCATTACTTTTTCCACTAAAAACTCTTTTCTTATTTTTTCGGTATCATACGTTTTAAAATCATCGGGATGGTATGCATACCGTTCTTCATAAATGGTTGCCATAATGTTTTATTTTAATAATTCCTGTTGTCTTTTTAATGCTTCCAGATAATAATAATCTGCATAGTTGATAGCCACATCCACTTCGCTGTTTGCCGGTTTGTGGCCAACGCTCTGTTTCAGCAGAAAACCGCCATTGCTGCCATCTTTTGCACGGTATTCTTCCGAAGTAAGGCTCTCCATGATTTTATTGGCAGCATCGAGGTAGTTTTCCCCTTTTTCAGAAAAAGTGCTTAACTCGTAAAATGCCGAAGCCATTATTGCTGCTGCAGAGGCATCGCGATTTGTATTTGGAATTGCCGGATCGTTGAAATCCCAGTAAGAAACCATGTCTTCGGGTAAATTTTCCAAAATATAATCTCCAATATTCTCGGCTGCATTTAAATACTTTTTATCTCCGGTTTCGCGGTAGCACATGGTATAGCCGTAAAACCCCCAGGCCTGGCCACGACCCCAGGCCGATTCGTGATGTAACCCCTGGTGGGTATGTTTTAATACCGGTTCACCAGTAATTGTGTCGTAACTTACCACATGATAGGAACTCCAGTCGTCGCGAAAATGGTTTTCAAGTGTTACATCGGCATGTGAAACTGCGACCTCCCTGTATTTGGGATTTCCAGTAACTTCAGATGCCCAGAAAAGCATTTCAAGATTCATCATGTTATCCACAATTACGGGGTAGTCCCATTTATCCTGGTTATGATCCCAGGAGCGGATGCACCCAATGGTTGGATTGAAACGGGTTAGCAGCGACTCGGAAGCCTGAATAATTACGTTTTTGTAATCTTCATTTCCGGTTAAACGATAAGCATTTCCATAACTACAAAACACCATAAATCCAAGATCATGGGTTGTTGTACGATACTGGACGCCATCAAGTTTCAGGGTATTTTCCAGCGCCGTCTCTTTCCAGTACTCATCGCCGGTCATTTCATACATCAGCCAGAATGAACCAGCCGGGAATCCGCAAGTCCAGTCCCTGATACCAGCCATCCGGTAATCTCCGTCTTTATTGGGGTAAGAACGGGGCACTTTGTCGTCAGGAATAGCTTGTACCAAAACCTTTAACTGTTCACTTAACTCTTCTTTTACCTGGGGAAATTCTGATTTATTGCCCTTCTCTCCTGTGCAGGAAAATACGATTAAGGCAACCAGTACTAATAGCAAATTCTTTATTTTCATCTCATTAAAATTGTTTATTTCATTTGTATTCGATGTAACTCTCGATGTCCCGATAATTATCGGGATTAATTCTTCTTGTCTGCCTACGGTAGGCAGGTTTGTGAATTTGAAGAATAAAAATTCATGTTCGTTTCATATTTTTGTTATAATTTTTTACAAATATACATTTAAAATATTTAAATTGCAATCGATTGCAATTGTAATTTTTTTTATTAGTTTTACAGACAAATAAATTAACCTATGGAAAAGCAGGGCGAGCCAACGATTCACGATATTGCAAAAAAATTAAATATTGCAGCATCAACAGTTTCGCGGGCACTAAATAACAACCCGACAATCAGCGAACCTACACGTAAGCTGATAGAAAAAACAGCTAAAGAAATGGGCTACCGTCCCAATATTATGGCAGCCAATTTCAGAACCAAAAGAACCAATACCATCGGGGTTGTGCTACCTCTTATAAATCGTCACTTTTTTTCTTCGGTAATTAGCGGGGTGGAAGAGGTAGCCTACAACAGGGGTTTTGCAGTTACCATTTCCCAGTCAAATGATAATTTTGAAAAAGAAGAAAAAATTGCACAGACACTATTTTCCAACCGGGTTGACGGGTTAATCGTATCCATAGGGATGCAGACAAAAACTTTTGATCACCTCAGATTATTTTCTGAAAGAAATGTTCCTCTGGTATTTTTCGATCGGATAGTGGATGAAATTGAAGCCGATAAAATTGTGGTGGATGATTACCGGGGAGGATTTAAAGCGACAGAGCATCTGATTGAGCAGGGCGGCACACGAATTGCTCATATTGGCGGCCCGCTTAACGTTAAAATTTATCAGGATCGCTTGTCTGGTTTTAAAGACGCGATGAAAAAAGCAGAACTTCCGGTTGATGAATCAATGCTTATTCACAACAGTCTGACCCGGTCAGATGGTACAAATGCCATAAAAAAACTGTTGCAGAATAATACAAAACCCGATGCTATTTTTTGCGCCAACGATACAACGGCACTTAGCGTAATCATTTATCTTCGACAAAAAGGCATAAAGGTTCCTGATGATATTTTAATTGTAGGATTTAGTAACGAACCTTTTTCGGAAGTAGTTACTCCGTCGATAAGTACCATCAAACAACCGGGCTTTGAAATGGGCAGAAAAGCTGCGGATTTATTGATTGGGCAAATCAAAAATAAAGACAACCCTGTTCGTTTTCAAACTTTTGTGATGCCTACTGAATTGATTGTCAGGGAATCGTCGGTAAGGAAATAAAAAAGCCTCTGCATAACAGAAGCTTTTTAGTTGGTGACTCAGCTGGGGCTTCCCGATATCGCTCTGCTCATCGGGATAGACTTCTCGCCCCCGCCATTTCAAATTTCTGCCATAAAAAAAAAGCCTCTGCATAACAGAAGCTTTTTAATTGGTGAC
>Ga0209614_1002229_pt1 | contig 13093 bp, 11 predicted proteins | sample BlaSprsedimmetaG_FD_185484 | JGI IMG/M metagenome (GOLD analysis project Ga0209614, IMG submission 185484) | Hot spring sediment bacterial and archeal communities from California, USA to study Microbial Dark Matter (Phase II) - Blank Spring... ... | reverse complement strand
GTCGGACAGTCGGACAGTCAGACGGTCAGACAGTCCTACGGTCAGACAGTCAGACAGGCCGCTGCCTATTGCCTTGTGCTCTTATGCCTTGTGCTCTTATGCTCCTGTGGCACTGCTGCTTTGATGCCTGTAGTTTAACCACGGATTAACGCGGATTTACACGGATGGTTTGACGGTCGGACAGTCGGACGGTTAGACGGTTAGACAGTCAGACAGTCCTACGGTCCTACAGTCGGACAGGCCGCTGCCTATTGCCTTGTGCTCTTATGCCTTGTGCTCTTATGCTCCTGTGGCACTGCTGCCTTGATGCCTCTAGTTTGACCACGGATTAACGCGGATTCGCACGGATGGAAGGGGCTTGCCTTCGGGAAGAAGTGTCGATAGAATCTTCAAGGCGATGCCGGAACGTCCGGATTCGTAAAATGACAGAGGCGTCTTTTGGAGTTGATTCGTGGGCGGTACACGTGTTCAGGCCGACGATCCGCTGGGCTTCATCCAGGAGTGCGTTCGGAACCGTCGGGTCTTCTGGACATATCATGTCAATATGCGGTTACGCTCGCGTGATATCTCACGGCGGGCCGTTTATGAATCCGTCGCCGGTTATGAGGTGATCGAGGCCTATCCGCACGACAAGTACCTTCCCAGTTACCTTGTCTGGACGCGGCATGAAACTGAGATACTTCACGTGCTGTTCGCGGTTGATCGTGAAGGGCGGAATGTGAGGGTCATCACTGCATACCGGCCGGACCTCGGCGAATGGGTCGACGGATTCAGAAGGAGAAGACCGAAATGACTTGTCATGTGTGTGGCTCGCCGATGGATCACCTTGTCACGGACCTGCCGTTCAAACGAGCCGAGCATTGCATCGTAATCGTCAAAGAGTTGCCCGTTCTGCAGTGCGGCAATTGTGGCGAATACGTGCTTGAAGACAGAACGATGGAGTGGCTCGAGAGCGCCCTGGACAGAATCAACCCGGCGGCCGAATTGGAGATTGTGCGGTACGCGGCATAGGCGGGGAGCGGCTGAAGGCAGTCGTTGGACGGTCGGACGGTCGGACGGTCAGACAGTCAAACGGTCGGACAGTCGGACAGTCGGACAGGCCGCTGCCTATTGCCTTGTGCTCTTGTGCTCTTGTGCTCTTGTGCCCCTCTGCCCCTGCTGCCCTGATGCCTGGGGTTGACAGTTTTGAGTCGCCGTCTCAATTCCTCGGTGCTCTCTGTGGCAAAAAGCAGCCCGGTCTTCCGCCCAATGAAACCAGCCTGTGACACGAACGGGATTTCCGCGGACCCGGCCGCTTCGGTGGCGGCAGTAGCTCCCCGAACGGGATGGGTCCGCCAAAACTGCAGGCGCGTCTTGGCATGGTTCCGGGATGATGCGTTCCGACGGCTTTTTGTGAATGCGGGCAAGCTGCTGTCGGCCAACGCCATCGCGGCCGTATTGGGACTGGTCGCAGCCGTACTGACCGCCCGGGTGCTTGGCCCCGCGGGCTATGGGATTCTCGCCCTGGTTCTGGTTTATGAGGCAACCATCGGCAAGCTGGTCACATTCAACGCCTGGCAGGCTGTCATCAAATTCGGCAGCGAGGCTCTGCACGCAAACGACCACCATGCTCTGCGCCAACTAATCAAGTTCGCCTTTTGTCTCGATATTGGAAGTGCCATCGCCGGGACAGTCCTTGCTATGTTGCTTGCTGGACCCATGGTAGCTCTGTTGGGCTGGGACCAGGCTGTCCGCCCGTTTCTGGTTCTCTATAGTGTCCTGATCCTGTTCACCCTATCCGGCACGCCCATTGGCGTCCTGCGGCTGTTCGACCGGTTCGATCTGCTAAGCTACACGGTGGTGCTCAGTGCAGCAATCCGGCTCGCGGGCGTCGCCTGGTGTCTTCTGACCAAGCAGGACCTCTACGGTTTTGTCCTAGTGTATCTCGTCACCGGGATCGCGGGCCAGTTGTACCAGGTATTCGCGTCGCTCTGGGTCCTCCGCAGAGAGGGCATCGGCAACATTGTATGGGAGCCGCTGCGAGGCGTTCGCTCAAGGTTTTGCGGGATTCTGGACTATGTGTGGACCACCAATCTGAACTCCACGATCCGCATGTTGTCCCGAGAAGCGGATGAGTTGATTGTCGCCGGTTTGACGGCACCGGCGACATTGGGCCTCTTCAAGGTCGCAAAGCAGTTCGCCCAAGTCTTGCCGAGGTTTCTCGACCCACTCTACCAGACTGTTTACCCGGAACTGACGCGGCTCCGGGCGGCAGACCACAGGCGGGCGTTTGTTGCGCTCGTGAAACGTTCTACGCTGATTGTCGGCAGCGTGGGGATCTTGGGCTGGCTGGGGTTCATTCTCTTCGGGCAATGGCTGATTCTCTGGACGGTGGGGCCAGCATACTCGCAAGCCTATCTCGTGGCTGTAATCTACCTGTTGGCGCTGGTCATTGCGTTGTGCGGTTTTGCGCTGCACCCAGCGATGCTTGCGGTAGGCTTGCCCCGGAAGTCCTTCAAAGCGCAGGTTGTTGCCACTGCGGCGTACCTCTTCCTATTGTGGCCTTCTGTCCACTTTTTTAGTATCACTGGCGCGGCTTTCATTTACGTGATCTACTATATCATATGGTCTCTGCTCATGCTGAAACTCTTGTCACCGCATCTATGTCATGAAAGAAACCTTGCGTGACATATTCCGCGATCCGTTTCTTCAAAGTATGCAGCATAGCATGAGAGATGAACTTATTCCTAGGTTCCAGTCAACACCAGTCTCATCCATCCAAAGATGTAGGAGCGTGAGTGATATTCGTAGATAGGCAGTTTCGGCTTGCTCGCCACTGGTCCAATAGACAACTGAGAAAGATCGCGTCCCAATTCGTGGGTGATGTGGTCAATGTTTCCGCCTGGGATGATCGGGACAAGGAAGGGCACCACTACAAGGAGTATTTCGCGAATGCGAGTAGCTACTCGTATACCAATCACGCGGGGTATCGGGGGTTCCAGAGCTTGCCGAACGAACATCGGCTGGATCTGACGGGTGAGGTGCCGGAAGAATTGAAGCGGCGATTTGATGTAGTCTTTAACCACACGACACTGGAACATATCTTTGATGTGCGTAAGGCTTTTGCTGCCCTTTGTGAGCTTTCCAAAGATGTGGTAATCGTCGTAGTCCCTTTTGCGCAGACCCAACACGAATCGGTTGATTGGAAGGACTATTGGCGATTCACGCCCACATGCCTTCGAGAGTTGTACGAAGAGAACGGGCTTAGTGTCGTCTACGAGGCGGCAAGCTCGTTTCGGAACTCAGCCGTGTACGTATTGTCGGTCGCATCACGACACCCGCATTTCTGGGAGGGCCGGTTGCCGGTCTGTCAGCGCATCTACGGCGCGGGAAGTTGGATCGGCTCGAGTCTTCTGCTGTCTCTGTGGAGGCGGTTTCTCCAGGTGGTTCGGAGGCGTACTGATGACGGGGGATGAGGTTCTTGCTTTCCTGTGGTACGGGTATCTGACTGGCATGGGGAACCTGCAGTCTATCATGCCAGCTCCCACGACAGTAAGCGAGTGTATTCGTTCACGCTCACTCAGTTCGTTGATCACACAAGGAGCGAATACTTGGCGACTGGCAATTGAGTCCTGTCTGGGCCAGACTACCAAGGAAATCGTGGTCCCGCTCAGCGGGGGGTTGGATTCAAGGGCAATCCTCGCTGGCCTGCTCGAATATGTGTCCCCGGGGGAGATTTGCACTTATACTTTTGGGGTTCCTGGCACCTACGACTTCGACATTGGGAACTTGGTGGCAGGTGTTGTCGGGACACGGCACTGTGCCTTTGACCTGCGTTCTTATCAGTATACGTGTGACGTTCTTATCGACATCAGTCGGCGAGTAGATGGGCGAACCGCCCTCTTTCATCACGCGCCAGTGAGTAAACTGGAAGAGGAGTATGGCAACAGTTCATTTGTCTTCTGGGTGGGGTTCATGGGGGGAACGCTTAGCGGCTCTCATCTGGCCCAGGACGACAGCCGAACTTGGGACCAGGCAGTTTCACGATTCCTGGCACGTAATCAGTACTGTCGCTCAATGGCCTTGGTACCTCTTGGCTCCCAACCGAGCCGCTGCCTTCCCAGCAGCCCTCTCGATACCTTCCATATGCTTGGCTACGACGAGCAGCTCGATTTTGGCATTAGACAGGAGTGCTATGTGAAACCGCTTGTGCTTCTTAGCGGCTATGAGTATTGCACGCCTTTCCTGCATCCTGAGTGGGTCCACTTCATGTTGAGCCTTCCACGCGCGTACCGACAGTCACAACTCCTGTACAAAGAGATTCTCACATCTGCATTTCCTCGGTTGTTCTCCTTACCAGTTAAGAATAACCATGGTCTACCCCTGGGAGCACCGAGATGGAGGAGGCAGATCCGAAGAGTTCGCCTATACACTCGTGCCGCGGTAAGCCGCCTCTTTCCGACGCTGGCGTATCAGGTTAATCCCGGTGTCAATTACATCGACTTCGACCGTGGGTTGCGCGAACGCGCCGATCTGAAAGCCGTCGTCTATGAGAATATCCAAGACCTAAAGAGGCGGGGCATTGTCGATTGGATTGACATCGATTCCATCTGGGCGCGCCACCAGGCCAGGCGGGCTAACCACGCGGATGCCTTGACGCTATTGGCGTCCTTGGAGATCAACCTCAAAGCGGGACACGGGATAGCGCAGTGAATATCCTTTATCTGTCGGCCTCTCCAATTCCCTCGCGGAAGGCCAACAGCATACACGTGATGAATATGTGCCAGGCCTTTGCCAAGAATGGGCACGATGTCTTTTTGTTTGCTCCTGACAAAAAGGGCGACATTCAACCTGTGCCACAAGATGTGTTTGCCTTCTATGGGGTAGACTCATGCTTCTCAATTGCGAAACTGCCCTGGCTACCCATCAGGGGGCGGGGGGTAATCTATGCTCTGGTTGCAGCAACTAAGGCACGAACACTGAGGCCCGATTTGGTTTATGGCCGAGATTTCGCCAGCTGCTTCTTCTCCACCAAGTTCGGGCTGCCGGTCGTGTTTGAACTCCACATGCCACCACGAGATAGTGGCACTGTCTGCGAGTGGCTGTTTCGCGGGCTGATCAAGTCGCCCCATCTCCAGCACATTGTGGTCATTACACATGCTCTCAAAGAACACTGTGAACGAGAGTATCCGTCGACTAACGGTAGGATTTGTGTTGCGCCGGATGGAGCCAACCCGGTGCGAGAAGGGATAGCGCCTCTAGACTTGCCTAACAGAGGGCAGCGCCTCCAGGTGGGATATGTCGGGCATCTGTATCAAGGCCGGGGCGTGGACCTTGTCCTAAGCCTCGCCCAGGCTTGCAGTTGGGCGGACTTTCATTTGGTTGGCGGGACGCCAACCGACCTCGAATACTGGAGGCGTGCGAGTTCTCGCTCTCACAACGTGCATTTCTACGGGTTCTTGCCTCCCCCAATCGCGGAACAACTGCGTATCGCCTGTGACGTCCTGCTCGCCCCCTACCAACATGAGGTACGCGTTGCCGGAAACGGTGAAGCGAACACCGTCAACTGGATGTCGCCCCTCAAAGTGTTTGAGTACATGGCGGCGGGAAAGGCAATCCTTTGCTCTGACTTGCCCGTGCTTCGCGAAGTCCTGCGTCATGACCACAACGCTTCGCTTTGTCCAGCAGACGACCTCGAATCATGGCAACATGCTCTTGAACGGTTGCGGGACGACATCTCGCTGCGGGATCGCCTGGGCCAGCGCGCACGCAACGGTTTTCTCACGAATTACACTTGGTGCGCCAGGGCTGCCGCTGTATTGAACCACCTTGCTTGTTGACCGCGTGTTATATGGGTAATCGCCTTTGGCTGACAAATCGCATATAAGTCGTTGGATCGTAGCGCCTTCAGATACACCCCTTGCAGTAACGGCACCCGACGACAGGCATTTGCATTCGATGCTGGAGACTGATCCCACAGCGTGTCGAATGTCCGGCCATTGGCGTGCTTACGCAAGTACCGGTCTTATGCTTGGCGTCCTCTTGATACCAGCAGCAAACTTCCACGTGTTTTACATATCTCTGATCTTATACTTGCTTCTTTGTGGCGCCAGCAGGGTAGTCTCTTCTAACGGGTATGTCATAGCCCTCTGCTTTGTGTTAGCCTATGTCGTCGCGTGTTCCGTACTTCGAGTTTGCCTCGTCCAGGATCATACGCTCAGAGATGTAGCGGAGTCAATCCGGATTGTGCCCTTTATCCTTGTGTTCCTCTTGCGAGGTCGTCTGCAGCACATACGAAGCACCCATTTCATTTGGTCCCTGCAGATATACCTGCTCTTGGATGCGATCGTATCATGCGCACAGTTCTTCCATATCACAAATGTCCCACTGACACTCATTAGCGCCGTATATAACCGTAGGGCTCATGCAGAAACGGCGTTGACGTGGAGCAGTGTTCGGGCACTTGGTCTATCCGCCGATCCAGCCGAGCACGGCGCCATGCTCGTGTTCATGTTCTCCGTCATGTGTGCGGCATACCTGTTTAGCCGCAGACGACCCAGATGTATTTTGCCATCGATCCTCATGGCTACTATCGTACTGGGTCTTGCCCAGTCCAAAACCGCCTTCGTTGCGTGGTGCCTATCATTTCCGATATTGTTCATCTCAAGCATTGCCACTGGCAGGCAAGCAACACACAGGTTGGTCTTGCTCATTTCTCTCTTGATCATCGTCATCCTCCCGATCTATGCTTCCCAGGGGGAAGAGCTGACGCAAGTAAACAAGCTCCTCACGGTGGTCCATGAAACATGGTCAACCGGATCCTCGCAACTGAGTTCGCTTCAGGCTCGTACATGGCTGTGGAATTACTACTTGTCAGTTGCAGGCCAGATCGGCCCCCTGTGGCAACTCATCGGCCCTGGTCGTACGTACATGGGCAATATGAATATGGGCCGAGTCTACGATAGCGATTATATCTACTTCCTTCTTGTGCATGGACTCTTCGGATTGGTAGCCGTCTATGGTCTTGTCACCTACTCCTTGTTGCGTGCTGCTATACTCTGGACAAGGCAAACGGTGGAAAAGAGGATGCTCGTTTTTGCAACGACGGCTGGCCTTTTTTTGGGTCTTGGCGCAAGCTACTTCACCAACCCAAGAATCTCCACCCTCTTCGCTCTTTTACTGGGTCTCTCATTTCGTCCTTCATCTACTGACCCGAGGTGAACGATGTTCCCGTTTGAAATGTACGCCAGGCCATTATGCGAAGGTATTTCGACCTTCCAAGCCCGGACTGGCAACGCAATCGTTGTCTATACTGCCGTCACGGGCCACTATGACAAAATCCACCCTGTATACATTCCGACGCCCAATACAGACTACATCTGTCTTACCACCGATCCGTCTTTGCAGGCCGAAGGCTGGACGATTTTCAGAATTGGGTTTGATTATCTCGATCCACGGCGATTAGCCAAGGTATTCAAGGTTCTTCCTCATTTGTTCTACCCGGCGTATACCTACAGCATATGGGTGGATGCGAACATTGCGATCAAAACCGACCTGTCGCCCCTTAGAGAACGATATCTGAAAAAGACCGCCAACGGGATCGCGCTTTTCAGACACGCGAAACGCAACTGTGCTTATCGCGAAGCGACGGAATGTCTGCGATGGGGCAAAGACTGTGGCGCAACAATAAGAGCCCAGATGGCGTGCTACAAGCTGTGCGGCTATCCGGATAACCACGGTTTGATCGCAGGGAGGGTCATCCTCAGAGAGCACCATGTCGAGGACGTGAAGTGTCTCATGGCAGCCTGGTGGCAAGAGATCGAGGCCTTCAGCGTTCGAGATCAGCTCAGTTTCAACTATTGCGCCTGGATGTTAGACAAACCCTTTGCATATATCCCAAGTGATGACTTCGCCCGTTATTTCTCTGTCCGCCCCCATAAGAGACATCTCTTTCATGGGACGTCTGCAAGAGAAAGGCTGAGAGCAAGGCTGGGTGGGGCCTGCCTAACGCTCGCTACCCTTAGAGATCGCTTGGTGAGACCGTCCAGGTAGGATTATGTCACCCGTCACCGTCCTTATTATCTGTGTGAATTACAACTCTGACGAAGCCGCGCTGCGCTACGTGCCTAGTGTTTTGGCCGCCGCTGACCGGGTGCCCGGCCGTTTAGCGCTGACGATTGTCCTAGTTGACAACTCTGAAAAGCGAACATGTTCCGACTTTTTTGCCCGCTTGCGGCGTCTTTCCCAGAGGATACAGCCGGTTAAGGCTCCTGGCAACCTCGGCTATTTCGGAGGGGTACGCTATGGGTTCGAAGCGGCACAACCCTTATCATCGGAAACAGACTATTTGATTGTGTCGAATGTCGATGTGACCCTAAGATCGGACTTTTTCTCCATCCTCCTGGCCCTTCCGCCTGAACCCAATTGTGCAGTTATCGCTCCGAGAATACTGTCGCAGCAAAGGGGCCGAGACCTCAATCCAAAGATTATTAGCCGTCCATCCCGTTTACGGATGCGATTTTACGATATAGTCTTCGCTATTCCTACCCTGTTCGTAGTCTATGAGGCACTGTCACGTTACAGAGACCGACTTCGTCGCGTAATGCACCCTCTTCGCATGAGGCGTGGAAGGGCCGCGTTTGGGCACAAGCACATTTATGCACCCCATGGTTCGTTCATCCTCTTCACAAGAGATTATTTTGCGCGGGGCGGCCATCTCGATTATCCTGTGTTCTTGTTTGGCGAGGAAGTGTTCTTGGCGGAGACCATCCGGCTACTCGATATGCGTGTCATATATACCCCGGACCTAGTCGTCTATGATGATGACCACGTCTCGACGGGCCGAGTAGCGAGACGACGTATCGGAGAACTCCACGCAGAAGCTGCAAAGTACCTTCTTGCGACATACTTCCCCGCACCTGCCTGAGGCCTTTTTTTCAGTTCCTTGCGTGTACGAGCTGTCCTCCCCACTGCCAGCCGTAACACTCCTGGTAGTGTCATCTAGCGAAACAACCATTCAGCGCGTCCGTCTGCTGAATGGCCTGATGCATGAAACAGATTCTCCAACATCTCAAGACCGGGCGGATAGAATTGGCGGAGGTGGCGGTTTGGTCAGCCTGCCCGGTTCGATATGACTTGGCCACAGTCGTCGATACGGGCCAGCGGGACGGCCGTCATGTGCTTGTCCAGAGGGTAGGTCTTGGAGCCCGGATGGATCACGAAAAGGTGCTCGAGTTGCAGCTCCTGCAATGCGGCATGCATGGAACGCGTTATGCCGGGAGCGTCGCCGTACTTGCACTCGAAACCGTAACGTCGGCCGTCGATCATTGCCAGCAGGTCCAACTCAGCGCCTCCGTGGGTGGCCCAGAAATAGGGCGTGTGGATTTGAAAATGCCTGACAATCTGCTCAATGGCGAATCCCTCCCAGGAGGCCCCCAGCTTCGGATGGCCGAGCAGGCTTCGCCTGTCGCGGATGCCCAGCAAAGCGTGCAGCAGTCCACAGTCCTGAATGAACACCTTGGGCGATTTGACCTGCCGTTTCTTGATGTTCTCGTGCCAGGGCTGCACGACGCGGACCATGTAGGCCCCGCTGAGGATGTCGAGGTACCGGCGGGCTGTCATATTCGAGAATCCCAGAGACGCCGCCAGTTGCGAGGCGTTCCAGATCTGGCCGTGCACGTGGGCCAACATCGTCCAAAACCGTTGGAGTTGGGCTGGGGGAGACTCGATACCGAAGCTCCGCAAATCCCGCTCGAGAAAGGTGTGGATGAAGTTGTCCCGCCAGGCGGCGCTGTCCTCGTCCGTCGCGGCCAGATACGACAGCGGAAACCCGCCCCTCTCCCACAACGTCGACAGGTGCTCGGCGCCGACTTCCTCCAGATGGAACCCGGACATGTAGACGAACTCGATCCGCCCGGCGAGGGTCTCGGAACTATGCCGAATGATGTCGGGCGAGGCGCTGCCGAGGATCAGGAATCGGGCGGGCAGGGGCTGTCGATCCGCAAGCACGCGCAAGAGCGGAAACAGATCGGGTATTCGCTGGATCTCATCGATCACGACCAGTCCTTCCAGCGGTCCCAGGGCCAACGAAGGATTCTCGAGTCGCCTGACATCCGTCGGGTCCTCCAGATCGAAGTACTCCGTCTGTCTTCCAGCGGCGAATCGTCGGGCCAGGGCGGTCTTGCCGCACTGCCGCGGTCCGAGCAAGGCGGCTATGCGGCTACGCCGCAAGGCCGTATCGATTTGTTGGTAGAGTTTCGTTCTTTCGAGCCACATGTTTGAAATTATAACATGTGATGTGAGATTTTCAAGGATAAAAGGCGGGCCCAAAGTAAACATGTGGCGTCGGTGAGGCAGGTTCTTCAACATCTCAAGACCGGGCGGATGGAATTGGCGGAGGTGCCCTGCCCGCCGGTCAGGGCCGGGCAGGTCCTGATCCGCACGACCGTCTCGGTCATCTCGCCGGGCACGGAGAAGATGCTCATCGAGTTCAGCAAGGCCAACCTCCTGCAAAAGGCCCGCCAGCAGCCCGACAAGGTCAAACAGGTCCTCGACAAGATCAAGACCGATGGCCTCGTGCCGACGCTGGAGGCGGTGTTCCGCAAGCTCGATGAGCCGCTGCCGCTGGGCTACTGCCACGCCGGAAGGGTCGTCGAGACCGGACCCGGCGTCACCGACGTGCAGCCCGACGACCGCGTCATCAGTAACGGCCCGCACGCCGAATTCGCCTGCATCGGCCGAAACCTCCTGGCCAGGGTCCCCCCCAACGTCCCCGATGAACACGCCGCTTTCACCGTCCCGGCCGCCATCGCCCTCCAAGGCATCCGCCTGGTGGCCCCGACACTCGGCGAGAAGGTCTGCGTCTTCGGCATGGGCCTGATCGGCCTGCTGACCGTGCAACTGCTGCGGGCCGGCGGCTGCGAGGTCCTCGCGGTCGATTTGAACCCCAGGCGGCTTGAACTGGCCCGGCAATTCGGGGCCGAGACGGTGGACCTGTCCAACGGGGCCGACCCGGTCTCCGCCGCGCGGGGCTGGACGGCGGAACGGGGCGTCGACGCCGCCATCATCGCCGCCTCCGCCAAGACCGATGACATCGTCCACCAGGCGGCCGAGGCCTGCCGCAAACGCGGCCGCATCGTCCTCGTCGGCGTCGTCGGCCTGAACCTCCGACGCAGCGACTTCTACGAAAAGGAACTGACCTTCCAGGTCTCGTGCAGCTACGGGCCCGGCCGGTACGATGAGAACTACGAACAACGCGGCCACGACTACCCCCTCGGCTTTGTCCGCTGGACCGAGCAGCGCAACTTCGAGGCGGTCCTGGCGGCCATGGCCAATGGCTCGCTCGACGTCGGCCCCTTAATCAGCCATCAATTTCCGTTTGAAGAGGCGTTAAGGGCCTATCAGACCATCGAGCAGGACCCCGCCGCCCTGGGTGTGGTCCTTCGCTACGGCGACTCGGCCGACCGATCCGCCATCGTGCCCATCTCGCAGCGGCCCGCCGCGGCCTCGGGCAAGGCGGTCGTCGGCGTCATTGGGGCCGGCAACTTCGCCAAGGCGGTGCTCCTGCCCTCGCTGGCGGCCACCGGCGCGGAACTGGCCTGGATCGCCGACCTCAACGGTCCGGCCGCCCGGCACGCCGCCGCCAAATTCTCCGCCGAGAACGCCGCCTCCGACTATCGACCTATCCTCAACGATGACCGCGTGCGCGCCGTCTTCATAGCCACCGGGCACCATACCCATGCCCGGCTGGTCTGCGAGGCCCTCGACGCCGGTAAGCACGTCTTCGTCGAAAAGCCCCTGTGTATCACGGAGGCTGAGCTTGAACAGGTCGAATCGGCCGTTCGCCACCATCCCTCGGCCATCCTGATGGTGGGCTTCAACCGCCGATTCAGTCCGCACACCAGCAAAATCAGGGACCTGCTGACCGGCAGGACCGCCCCGCTGTGCATGAGCATGATGGTCAACGCCGGTCCGATCCCCGCCGAACACTGGACCCAGGACCCGCAACGCGGCGGAGGCCGGATCATCGGCGAGGGCTGCCACTTCATCGACCTGCTCAGTTGCATCGCCGGTGCGCCGGTGGCGTCCGTCTCGGCCGCGATGGTCGGCCAGGGCCCGGCCGTCCGCGATGACAAGATGTCCATCCTCCTGACCTTCGCCGATGGCTCGGTCGGGACCGTCAATTACTTCGCCAACGGGGCCAGGGACTATCCCAAGGAACTGCTGGAGGTCTTCAGCGATGGGCGGGTGCTTCGGCTGGAGAACTTCCGTCTGACCCGCGGCTACGGCTTCAAGGGCTTCAAGCGATTCAAGACCGGCCGCCAGGACAAGGGCCATGCCGCCGAACTGGCCCGGTTCATCGCCGCCGTCGAGCAGGGCGGCGAGCCGCCGATCCCCTTCGCACAGATTCGCAACATAACAGAGGCCTCGTTTGCCGCCGTCAGGTCCGCCCGCGAGCGGGGCATCGTCGTTCTCTAATGCCGCCCGAGCCACACCATCCAATCCGATTATCGCCCATCGGCAGGCTCCATCGCTTCGCCTGTACGGTTCGCCACCTCAAGGCCCGCCAGATCCGCGGGCAGATTCGCCGGCGGGTCCTCCGCTGCCCCCGGCAGCCGGGCAATGGCACGGCCATCGCGCGGTACACCGGATGCGCCTGGCCCGCGGACGTCCGCTTCCTGGCGCCCGGCGTCCGCGACAACCCCGCCGACGCCGTCAAGGCCGGGTCCCTGCGGCTGCTCAGCCGCCGGGCCGATGTGGGCTTCCCACCCGATTGGCGTGCCGCCGGGCTGCCCCGGCTCTGGCAATACAACCTGCACTACTTCGAGTGGCTCTGGGAACTGGACTACCCGGCCGCCCGAGCCGCCGTCGCCGACTGGATCGACAACCATCGGCCGTCCGAGGATGCCGTTGGCTGGGAGCCGTACCCGACGAGCCTGCGGCTGACGAACTGGTGCGCGGTGTTCTTCGGGCGGTGGCGGGCACAGACGCAGGCCGATAGCGGCCTGCTCGATAGGCTCTGGACGAGCATCATCCGCCAGGCGCAATGGCTCAGCCGCCGCCTGGAGACCCACCTGCTGGGCAATCACTACCTCGAGAATGGCGCGGCCCTGGC
>Ga0209614_1002228_pt1 | contig 13095 bp, 12 predicted proteins | sample BlaSprsedimmetaG_FD_185484 | JGI IMG/M metagenome (GOLD analysis project Ga0209614, IMG submission 185484) | Hot spring sediment bacterial and archeal communities from California, USA to study Microbial Dark Matter (Phase II) - Blank Spring... ... | reverse complement strand
GGTCTGGGTGGAGGGACAGGCTCACGGGCTGTCCCTTCCACTGACCCCGTCTCTAGATTGGTCCCACGCCTGGGTGGATTTGAGCACGTTCCAGGGCCAGGACGTAGAGATCGCGTTCCACCTGGCAGGCGCGGCGGGCGAGAGCGGGCAACTGCTCGTGGACGAGGTCAGCCTGGGGACGCCCGGTCGGGGAGCCGAGCGGATTTTTTTGCCGCTGCTGCTCCGTCAAGCGTGAGGCGGGACGTGAGTTCGACCACCCTGTCCGCGCTACTGGCCCGGCTGATGCCCTACGACGTGTACGAGCGGCACGCCGTCACCAGCCGCCTGCTGACGATGGCGTTGGGGCATCTGGACGTCGCCCACGTGCTGGATGTGGGCGGGCGGGCGGAATTGTTGGCGCGTTTCCTGCCGTGGCCGGTCACCTCGGTCAACGTGGATGGGTCGGGCCGCCTGTGGGGCAGCGGCCTGGCTCTCCCCTTTGCCGATGGCGCCTTCGCCGCTGTGGTCAGCATCGACACGCTGGAACATCTCCCTGGAGAGCGCCGGGAGTCGTTTCTGCGAGAGTGCCTGCGTGTGGCTCAGTCCCACGTCCTCGTCGCCGCGCCGTTTGGTAGCGCGGGGCACAGCGCCTACGAGGCCCGGTTGGATGAGCTGTACCGCGCGGCGCACGGCGCGCCGCATCCTTATCTCGCCGAACACGTCCAGTACGGCCTGCCCGGCAGCGCCGAGATCGACTATTGGGCGGAAACCCTCCCGGCGGCGAGGGTCCGGCGCTTCTTTGCCGGGGATTACGTCTGGCAGGGGAAACAGTTCGAGCGGACGATCAGGCAGCCGCACCGAACCGGGCTGCTGGCGCGGTTGGCAGGCGTCTACGCCGATGTGACTTCCCGCGCGCTCTTCCACCCGATTCGGCTGCGTGAGCAGGCCAGTGCGACGACGAATCGGTTCTACCTGCTGATTCAGAAGGGGTGAAGGCGACGAGATGAGGGCGCGGACTCAGACCACGGTCTGGCTCACCAATTGGAGGTAGAGTGACCGCAGCCGGTTAGTGACGATCTCCCAGGTGTAGTTCTGCCGCACCTTCTCTCGGCCTGCCGCGCCCATCGCAGACCGGCGGGCTGGATCACTCAACAGCGCCCGGATGGCCTGGCCCAGATCGTGAGGGTCGAGATACTCGACCAATAGGCCGTCCTGACCCTCGTCTACCACGGAGGGGATGCAGCCAACCCGTGCACCGATGACCGGTTTGCCGCAGGCCCAGGCCTCGATCAGCGCCAGCCCGAAGGACTCGTTGCCGGAGGGGTGGGCGATCAGGTCACATGCCGCGAGCAGATCGGGCTTTTCGTCCTCTTGGAAATCGCTGACGATGGTGACCTGAGCGCGATGTGCCGGTGACAGTCCGTCCACGATGCGCGCAAGCTGGGGTGAGTAGGACGTCCGCGCTCCTGCGATCAGCAGACGGGCGTTGGGATAGACGGCCCAGACGTGCGGCATCGCGTGCAACAGGATGTCGAGCCGCTTGAGCTCAGACTGGCGCGCCATGACGCCCACGACTGGGTCATCCCCCCACCCGTACCGCCGCCGGACCGCGATCCCGTCGGCCCGTTCAAACTCCTCGACATCTACCCCGCCCCCGATCACCGCGATCTGCGCTGCCGGAATGCCGCGCCCGATCAGAAAATCCCGCTCGAAAGCCGTCAGCGCAACGTAGGCGTCGGCCCGTTCGATCGCCTGGTACATCATCCGCCGCTCGTAGCCCCACTCGTCAGCGGCATGGATGGATCCCAGTAACACGACGGGGGTTCCGGCCCGTTTGGCGCCTGCCAGCGCATAGTACATGTGGAGAAACGGGAAGGCGGTCGCCAGCACCACGTCCGCCCCGCTGGCGGCAATCGCGCGCGTCATATCAAAGATGAGGGGCCCGGTCTGGATGGTGCGCAGCCAATCGTTGTAGGGCAGTCGCAACCGGTGGGATCCTTGTGCCAGTAAGCGGCGCAGCAGTTGCAAACCGTTGAACACTCGAAAGCGGCGCACCGTCACCCCGTTGATCTGCTCGACGCCGGGCTCCATCAGCGGCCCTTTGGTGCGCCAGAACGCCTCCGGCTTGTAGACGTTGGTGGTGAATACGGTGACTTTGTCGTGGTCAGAGACGAGACGCTCGGAAAAGTTTTTGATCAGCCACTCCGACCCGCCCACCGCCGGATGGTACGCCTGGACCACGTGTAGGACTTTCACCGCGCACGCTCCCAGTCTGATTGCCCATCTTGCCCTTCCACGACGCGCCGATACACCGCCTCGAACGACGCGATCATCCCGTCCAGCGCAAAATCCCGCTGTCCCACCCGCCGGGCCGCCCGCTGCAAGTCGTCGTACTGCTCCTTCAGCCTCGCAATCGCCGTCAGCACCCCTTCCGGCGTGACGCGCTCGACGACCACGCCACACCCCGTCCGTGCCACATAGTCCGCCATCGGAATCGCCCGGCTGACCAGCACCGGCTTCCCCGCTGCCAGCGACTCTATCAGCGAGTGGGGATACGCCTTCACGATGTCCGACGCGTCCGCCAGAACGACGCTGGCATGCACCTCGGCCAACACCCGGTTCACGTCCACGATCCGGTCCAGCACCGTCGCCTGCGCTTGCAGTCCCATCGCCTGCACCCGGCGCGCCATCTCCTCCGCCAGCACCCCCCGCCACAGGAAGATCAGTCGCAGGCGCGGATCCCGCTGCGCCGCCTCGAGCAGCGCGTCAACGCCCTTGGTGCGGAACTGTCCCCGCGTCCACGGGGCCGAGCCGACCATCAGCCAGATTTCTGGGCCTAACGGGAGAGGCGCGGGGGTAAGGCGGCTGACGTCGATCCCCGGCCGCGCCAGAGACACGTTCTCCAGTCCCCACCCCCGCAGCCGCGCCAGACCCCCCTCGTCCATTACGGTGACGGCGGCTAACTTGGCGAAGAAAGAGACGTTCGGCCGCCGCGCGACGCCGCCGGTTAGTGAATAGACCACCGGGCGGCGCAACATCCGCAGAATCGGGAAGGGAAACGGATCGGGGTTGTAAACGTGGTGGACGTGTACCCCGGCCTCCAGCGCGCGCAACTGCCGCAACTTGTGAAACCCAAACAAGAGCCGGGGAACGTAGACCGGCGAGCGCTGGTTGGGGTTCAGGTAGACCGTCCGCCCGCCAAAATGGCGCTGCAGGGCCGCGATCTCCTGCGACAGCGCCTCCGCTTGCGGGACGGGAGGCGGCAGGATGGTCAGGTGGTAGAGGATGTTCATTCTGCCTCGTTTCCAGGTGCGACGCACTTGCCAAGTGCGTCGCACCTAGTTCAGCACCCGTTCGTTCTGCCCGCCAAAGCGACCCTGCAATCCGTCCACCAGCCCCAGCCAGACGGCGCGGTAGGCGGCCCTTTCGCCGGTCAATCGCAGTTTGGCGCTCAACGCCAGGCTGTAGCTGGCCCAAAAGCCGGTCAACAGCAGCCGGGGGAGAGCGGGATAGAACTTGCGCACGTAGAGAAAGCGATTGCGGACGATATAGTACGGGTACAGCGTGCTTCGGAATCCGGCCGAGCGACTGACGCGGTGGTAAGCGCGGGCGCGGGCGTCAATCACGCACCGGTAGCCCGCTTGCCGGGCGCGCCGGCACAGATCGGCCAGCTCGGTACTGAAAAAGTAATCTTCGTCCAGCAGCCCCACAGCCTCGAACACCGCCGAGCGGATGAGAATCGCCGTCCCCGAAATGGCTTCCACCTCTTGAATCTCCGCCTGTGGCCGCGTGACGACGCGGGTTTGGTGATGCAGAACCGGATTCTTTGCCCCGGCCGAGATGAACGTGTGGGGATCTTCGGCGTCGAACAGGAGCGGACCTACCAGGCCGATGGTATCATCTTCCCGCAAGGTGTGTAGCATACGGGCGACGCTGCTTTCATCCATCAGAGCGTCGTTGTTCAACAACAAGATAGGCGTCTCTCTGGCCTGGCGGGCGGCCTGGATCCCCCGGTTGGAGCCGCCGGCGAAGCCGAGATTGGCCGCGTTGCGCACCAGCCGCGCCTCCGGGCAGGCTCGGGCAATCGCCTCGACGTCGTCGTTGGCCGAGCCGTTGTCCACGACCCAGACCGTCGGTCGCAGTCGCTCCCACGCCGCGATCTCGCGGACGCAGCGAATCGTATCGTCTGCGGCGTTCCAATTCAAAATGATGATTGCCAGATCCACGGTTGGGTTGGTGTGCTCCCATTTGACTTTTGGGGATTTTAACATAGTATACCCCGATGGTCAACGTGTTGTGCCATACCATCACACCACCGGGGAGTAGAACGTTGCGCATCCTGCATCTCGCCCATCAATACCTGCCGGAACACGTCGGCGGCGTCGAGTTGTACACCCGCTGGCTGAGCCAGGCCCAGAGTCGGCGCGGTCATCAAGTCGCCGTCTTCCACCGCTGCAGCGCCGAGGGGATGGGACGAGAGACGCGGGCCGAGGGAGCCGTGCGCATTTGGAGCGCCTGGGCCGGCGCCGCACCTCCCCCCCGCCGCTTTCTCAACACCTTCCGCGACCCGCCGATGGTCTCACTGTGGGAACAGACCCTGGTAGAATTCGCGCCCGACCTGGTCCACATCGAGCATCTGATGGGACTGCCGACGGCGTTGATCCGCGCCATCCAACGGCGACGCATTCCCTACGTCATCACCCTGTGGGATTTCTGGTGGGTGTGCGCCAATGCCCAATTATTGACCAATTACGACCAGCAGATTTGCAAAGGTCCGCGTGCCTACCTGAACTGCGCCCGCTGCGCGCTGGCGCGCGCGGGCCGTTCGGGTCTCTGGTCGGCCGCGCCGCCTCTGGCCGGGCTGATGGCCTGGCGCAACCGTCTGCTGCGCCAGGTGATGGTGGACGCTGGCGCCCTCATCGCCCCCACCGAATTCGTTCACCGCTGGTACGCAGCCCACCGCACTCCCCAGGAGCGGCTCGTGACGCTCTTGCCCGGTATGGAACAACCCAATCTGCCCCCACGGTCGTCTCGCACCGACGGCTTGCTCCGTTTCGCCTACATCGGCGGACTTTCCGGGCAAAAGGGCGTGCACGTTCTCGTGGAGGCATTCGGCGGCGTCCGGGGCGACGCCGAGTTGTGGATCGCCGGCGACGAGTCCTTCGACCCCGATTACGTCGCCCGGTTGCGCGAACTGGCGACGCCGAACGTCCGCTTCTTGGGCCGCCTCTCCCGCGAGGCGGTGTGGGAGACGCTGGCCCAGGCGGACGTGGTCGCCGTGCCCACTTTGTGGTACGAGACCTTTTCCTTCATCATCTCGGAAGCCTTTATCGCGGGGCTGCCAGTGGTCGCATCACGCCTGGGCCCCCTGGCTGACCGCGTCCGCGACGGCGTGGATGGCCTGCTGCTCCCACCGGGCGACGTGACCGCCTGGCAGGCAGCGTTACAGAGGCTGATAGACGAGCCGCATCTTGTGGTTCGATGGCGGGACAACGTGCAGCCGCCCATGACGATCGAGGAGCACGCGCTGCACATCGAGTCCCTCTACGCTCGCCTCATTCGGAACTCTTGAGCAGTCATATCCCGGCCCCAGCCCGTCATTCTGAGCGAAGCGAGGAATCTCGCTGTGTGGCTGGCAAATGGCTGCCGTAACGAGACTCCTCGCTCCTCAGTATGTTTCCCCTGGCTCTAGCACGACCACCCCGCCCCGTCAATCGGCCAGCAGCCCCCCTTGCTCCAGGATAGCGCGCAGCTCCCGCTGCCGTTCCGCGTCTAGGGGCAGCAAGGGTGAGCGCGGCGGGCCGCCGTAAAAGCCCACCATGTCCAGCGCCGCTTTCAGCCCGCTGACCCCCCAGCGGCTGGTGATGGCCAGGTTAACGGGCAGCATGCGTAGGTGCAACGCCCGCCCTTCCTCGATCCGCCCTGCCTGGAACAGGTCGTATAGCGCGACCGATTCCTCCGGGGCGATGTTGGCCAGGGCCAGGATGCCGCCCGTCACGCCCAGCGCCAGCGAGGGGTAGAAAAAGTTGGCCGAGCCGGACAGCACCTGAAAGGATGGATCCGCCCGGCGGATGGTCTCGCCCATCTTGGCGATGTTGCCGCCAGTATCCTTGACCCCCACGATGCGGGGATGGTGCGACAACTCGGCCAGCAGCTCGGCCGGCAGATCAATCCCCGTGGCCGGCGGCAGGTTGTAGATGAGGATGGGGATCGGCGCGTGATCGGCCACCGTGCGGTAGTAGGTGGATAGGACCGGCGGCGTCATCTGCCCCTTGTAATAGCTGGGGTTGACGATGATGGCGGCGTCGGCTCCGATGGCGGCCGCCTGTTCGACCAGGGCGATGGTGTGCCGCGTCGACTCGGCCGCCGCGCCGGCGATCATCAGCTTCTCCCTGGGAATCGCCTGCCGGGCCGTCTCCAGTACCGCCAACCGTTCCGCCTCGTCGAGAAAGACCCACTCGCCATTGGAGCCGAGGACGATGTACCCGTTGAGCCGGGTCCGGTTCCACCGTTCCAAGTTGAAGGCGATTTTGTCGTGGGCCACATTCCCATCCGCGTCGAAAGAGGTCACGATGGGGGTGAACACGCCGCGCAGTGACAGTTCAGCTTGGGTCATTGGTCTGGATCCCTCGTTCAGGCCAACCCGGCCTGTTTCTTGAGCGTTTCCACCTTGTCCAGCCGCTCCCACGGCGCGTCTATGTCGTCCCGCCCAAAGTGGCCGTAGGCCGCCGTGGCCCGATAGATGGGCCGCCGCAGGTCCAGATCGCGGATGATCGCTCCGGGCCGCAGGTCGAAATTCGCCTCGATCAACTCGACGATCCGCCGGTCGGGGATCTGACCGCTTCCAAAGGTCTCGACGGCGACGCTGGTGGGACGGGCCACGCCGATGGCGTAACTGACCTGCACCTCGATCCGCTCGGCGACCCCGGCCGCCACCAGGTTCTTGGCGACGTAGCGCATCATGTAGGTGGCCGAGCGATCCACTTTGGTGGGGTCCTTGCCCGAAAAGCATCCCCCGCCATGGCGGGCCACGCCGCCGTAGGTGTCCACAATGATCTTGCGCCCGGTCAGCCCGGCGTCCCCCTTGGGGCCGCCGGTGACGAACCGCCCGGTCGGGTTGACCAGGTAGCGGGTGCGCTCGTCCAGCAGCTCGGCCGGTACGATGGCCCGGATCACGTGCTTGATCACATCGGCCTCGATCTGGGCGTGGGATACGTCGGGGTGGTGCTGCGTGGAGATGACGACGGTGTCCACCCGCACCGGCTGTCCGTGGCTGTACTCGACCGTCACCTGGCTCTTGCCGTCGGGGCGCAAATAGTCCAGGGTGCCATCCTTGCGCACCTCGGATAGGCGGCGGCACAGCTTGTGGGCCAGCGAAATGGGCAGCGGCATATATTCGGGTGTCTCGGTGCAGGCGAACCCGATCATCATGCCCTGGTCTCCCGCGCCGATCGCCTCGATCCGGTCGTCCTCTGTCATCTCGCCCCGCTTGGCCTCCAGCGCCTCGTCTACCCCCAGGGCGATGTCGGCGCTCTGCTCCTTGATGGAGACGATGACGCCGCACGTCTCGCCGTCGAAACCGTATTTGGCCCGGTCGTAGCCGATATCGAGAACGGTCTGGCGAGCGATCTCGGCGATCTCGACGTAGGTGTCAGTGGTGATCTCGCCGGTGACGAACACCAGCCCGGTGGTGACGGCGCAGTCGCAGGCCACGCGGGCGTCGGGATCATCGGCGATGATGGCGTCCAGCACGGCGTCCGAGATCTGGTCGCAGATCTTGTCGGGGTGGCCCTCGGTGACCGATTCGGAGGTGATGAAATACTGGGATGCGGTCATAAACGTAGTGGTCATAGCAAGCTCCTTTCTGTTGCCAGCGCCGTTGGCGCGGCGGTATAGTTGAGGGCTATTGTATCACTTTTTGTGATTGGTTCAACTCTTGAACTTGGCCGCCTGGTAGTCGCTGTACCCGCCGATGTGCTCGGTCAGGTCGCCCTCGTCCAGCTCGACGATGCGGTCCACGACCCGGTCGAGGAGATACCGGTCGTGAGAGATGATCAGCGCCGTACCCTCGAAATCCGCCAGGGCCTCCTCCAGCACCTCGGCGGAGGGAATGTCCAGGTTGTTGGTCGGTTCGTCCAGCAGCAGGAAATTGGCATCAGAGAGCATCAGGAGCGCCATCTGCAGGCGGCTGCGCTCACCGCCGGAGAGGTTGCGTGCTGGCCCTCGAGCCTGCTCGTAGGTGAAGAGAAAATGGGTCAGAAAAGCGACCGCGCCCTCCTCCGAGAGTGATTGTCCGGTTCATCGAGCAGCAGCAGGTCGGGTTGGGTGACGAGCAGCTTGGCCAGTCCCACCAGCTTTTTCTGACCGCCGCTGAGGACGGTCACCGGCCGATGGAAATCGGCCTCGTCAAAGCTCGAGCGGACGCGGCTCTCGTAGCCGGGACCGCCGAGCCGCTCGTACTCGTCCAGCAGCCGCGCCTGGCGGTTCAGGGTGCGGGTCAGGGCTTTTTCGTCGCCATAGACGTTCGGGTCATCTAACTGCTCCTCAAGGGCGATCAGCCTGGCCTCGACACGAGCCAGCTCGGACGAGGCGGTGAGGGCCTCCTGCCACACGGTGTGACCGGGGGTCAGGTGGGGGTCCTGGTGCAGGCAGCCGATGGTCAGCCGGGGGCGGCGGACGACGAAGCCGGTCTCACTGGTCAGCTCGCCGGCGATCAGTTTGAGCAGGGTGGACTTGCCGCAGCCGTTCGGCCCGACCAGGCCCACCACGCGGTCGTCGTGAATCTCCCACGAGAGGCGCTCGAAAATCGGTTCCAGGACATAGGTCACGGTCACGCGATCCAGGTTTACAGCGATCATTTTCTCCACTCTATACAACAAAAAAAGCCGTGAGCAGGTGCGCCCACGGCTGTCCGGTCCAGTTCTAGTTATGTCAAGTCGAAACAGGCGCACTACGACCCAGGGGACGGCCTACTCCAGAGGCCATGCGGCTCAGGTTCAGCATTCGGTTCAGGCTGGGGTCGTGGTGAAACACCTGTCGCTCTCCTGTCAGTGATTGGCCAAGCTGGCGGAATTATACCCCAGGCCTGGATTTCGCGCAATGTACAGCAATTCCCGTTATGGAGTTCGTAGTAGCGACTTTCGCTGTTTGCGCAATAGAAGCGACTAAAGTCGCCACTACGAACGTCAAATGTGTGACGGCGATGCTAAAACGGGAATTGCTGCGCAATGTATAGGCCCCTGGATTGTTCTGGACGCGGATTTTCGCGGGAAATTGTCTCTTTTCCTCGATGTCTCCCGCGTCCTTTTACCCGTACACCTCTGGGTTGACGCAGTGAGGCAGGCGCTCGCCCTTCAGCCCGGCGATGAGGTTCTCGGCCGCCATCTGCGCCATCCGGCCGCGCGTCGCCACGCTGGCGCTGGCGATGTGCGGGACGATGACGATATTTTCCAACGTGAGCAGGGGGCTATCTGGGGGGAGCGGCTCTGGCTCCGTCACGTCCAGCGCCGCGTAGCCGATCTGACCCTCCTTGAGGGCCGTATACAGCGCGTCGGGATCAACCACCGGGCCGCGGGAAGTGTTGACGAGGACCGCCGTCGGCTTCATCTTGACCATGGCGTCGCTGCCGATGAGATGGTGGGTCTCTGCGTTCAGCGGCGTGTGCAGCGAGACAAAGTCCGATTCACGCAGCAGGGTATCGAGATCCACCGCCTGGGCGCCGACCTCGGCGGCGCAGGGGTCGGCGGCGGCGACAAAGGGATCACAGTATAGCACGCGCATATCAAAGCCACGGGCGCGTCTGGCCACCGCCCGGCCGATGCGCCCAAACCCGATCAGTCCCAGCGTCGCGCCAAAGACGTCCTGTCCCAGCAGCAGGGTGGGACTCCAGGTCTTCCACCGCCCGGCGCGGGTGAACTTGTCGCCCTCGACCACGCGGCGGGCGGCAGCCATGAGTAGAGCAAAAGCCAGGTCGGCCGTCGTGTCGGTCAGGACGCCAGGTGTGTTGCCCACGGGGATGCCGCGCCGGGTCGCCTCGGTGACGTCGACGTTGTCGAACCCCACGGCATAGTTGCTGATCACCTGGAGCTGCGACCCGGCGGCATCCATAACTGTGCTGTCCATTGCATCGGTCAGCAGCGCCAGGATGCCATCTACTCCCTTGACCCGTTCCAGCACCATCTCGCGGGGCGGCGGCAGCTCGTCCGTCCAGACGTCGGCCACGCAAAAGTCACGCACCAGCGCCAGACCGCGTTCGGGGATCGCACGGGTCACGAATACTCGAGGTTTTGTCATCGGTCCACTCCTTGTATCGCTAAACGAAAACCTGCAGTAAGCGTTCAGGTGGTTGGGCTATGGGACACGGATGGACACAGATTGCACGGATTTTTTCTATCGCGCGCCAAGTGTGGCTTGATGACCTCCATCTGTGTGAATTCATGGAAATCTGTGTCCAATGCTCCCTCAGCCTGAACGGTTACAACCTGCATAGAGGCCACAGTGGTACATTGACGTGTCCCCATGTTGAACTGGGCCGTCTCCTGTGATTCTACTCCCATTTGGAATTGGGGACAGATGGGCCTGGAAAATCACCGGCCGCCGACCGACCAGCCAGCCAGCCGGTGGAGAACGCGGCTTGCAGATTGTAGCCGCCGGTATCGGCGTCCACGTCCAGCACCTCTCCGGCAAAGTACAACCCTTCCACCAGGCGGGAGGCCATGCTGCGCGGGTCCACTTCCCGGGTGTCCACCCCGCCGGCCGTGACGATGGCCTCGGTGAATGGGCAGTAGCCGCTCACCTCCAGGCGAAAATCTTTTAGCCATGCGCGCAGCCGCCCTCGCTCCTCCGCCGTGACCTGGTGCCCCATCCGGTACGGCGAGATCGGGACGAGGTCGGTGCAGACCGGGATCAGTTTGCTGGGCAGCAGCCCCTTGAGGATGTTGCGGACCTGGCGCTTGCCGTGGGCGTCCAGGTCGCGGATCAACCGGGCGTCCAGCGTTGGCTCGTCGAGGGCCGGCTTGAGGTCTATGGCCAGGGTCACGCGCCGGTTCTGGCGCAGCGCGTCCACGGCCATGCGGCTCAGGGTGAGGATGATGGGGCCAGAGACGCCGTAATGGGTGAACAACATCTCGCCGAACATCTCGGCCTGCGGCTGACCGTCCACTTCCAGGGTGAGGTTGACGTTGCGCAGGCTCAAGCCCTGCAGCCGGGGAGCGATGTCGCCGGCCGTCTCCAGTGGGACCAGCGCTGGGCGAATGGGGATGATGGTGTGGCCCACCGCCCTGGCCATGCGGTAGCCATCCCCGGTCGATCCGGTGGCGGGGTAGGAGGCCCCGCCGGTGGCGATGATCACTCTGTCCGCCCGGTGGGAGCGAGGAGCCGAGGAGGATCCGCCCTCGCTGGCGAGGATCACGCCCGTCACCTGTCCTCCTTCGACCACCAACCGCTCCACCGGCGAGCGGGTGCGGAGGATGACGCCCCGTTTCTCGACCCATCGCACCAGCGCGTCCACCACATCCTGGGCCTGTTCACTGGCCGGAAAGACTCGCCCTCCCCGCTCGGTGACGGTGGGGATGCCCAGGTCGTCGAGGAAAGCGATCAGATCGGGGGTGAAAAAGCGGTGAAAGGTCTGGCGCAGGAATTGGGCGTTGTCGGCGGGGCCAAAGTGGGCGATGAACGTCTCCAGCGAGGCGACGTTGGTCAGGTTGCAGCGTCCCTTGCCGGTGATGCGCAGCTTGCGACCGGGGTGGCGCATCTTTTCCAGCAGCAGCACCTCGGCTCCGAGTTCAGCGGCTTGCCCGGCGGCCATCAGCCCGGCGGGGCCCGCTCCGATCACGATGATGCGGCGGTTCGACATTTCCTCTCCACTGCCTCGCCTAGCGGCGTTCGCCAGAGCGCAGCATCTCCTCCAGCCGGGCTTTTACCGCCGGCCACTCGGCCGCGATGATGCTGTAATAGATCGAGTCGCGGATCGTGCCATCTGGGGTGACGATGTGGTTGCGCAAGACTCCCTCCTGGACCGCTCCCAACCGCTCGATGGCGCGGGCGGAGCGTTTGTTGCGGGCGTCGGTCTTGAACTGGACGCGCACGCAGCCCAGCGTCTCGAAGGCATGACGCAGGAGCAGGAGCTTGCATTCGGTGTTGACGGCGGTGCGCTGATAGTCCAACCCATACCACGTGCCGCCGATCTCTAGCCCCCGGTGTCGGGGTCGAATTTCCAGGTAGCGGGTGCAGCCGATGCCCCGTCCGGAGGCCAGGTAGATCACCACAAAAGGCAGGTCGGTCCCTCGGGCCTGACGAGCGAGCAGGTCCTGCACAAATCCGTGCATCTTGTCCTGGCTGTCAATGTTGCCATAGAGCATGTAGCGCCAGATGCTTTCTTCCAGGCCGATGGTCGCCAGGTCGGGCACGTGCTCCTCCGAGAGGGGTTCCAGCCGCACGACTCGGCCAACCAAAGTGACGGGATGAACGTCCATCAGCGTTACCATTGGCTGTACAGGGCCCAAATGTCAGCCTCGGTGAGCACACGATCGTAGAGACGAACGTCGTCTATGGCGCCCTCGAAATACACCCGATCCCAGGTGTTGGCGCCGATATAGACGCGGTCGTTGGCATCGAGGGAGGCGCTGCCGGCGCGGGCCGTGTTTTCGAGCACCCCGTTGAGGTATACGGTGACCTCTCCGGTCGCCTTGCTCCGCGTCGCGGCGAGGTGAGCCCACTGGCCGGTGATGACCTCCGTGCTGCCCAGCACCGAGGTGTCGGGGCCGCCGGTGAACATGCAGGGTTTATCGTTCAGTAGCGCCAGTATAAAATCGTTCCGGGAGCCGGGCATATCCGACCATATCAGGCTGTGGCCGTGGTAGCATTCAGTCCCCACCGGGCTGGGTCTGCTGGGACTGATCCAGAGCGAGAGGGTGAAATCGTCCGTGATAGGCCGGGTGATCTCGACCGAGTCGTCCACGCCGTCGAAGCGGTAGGCGCTGGCAGCGTTTCCGAATCGGTCCCTGGTCGGGATGGCGCCGTAAACGATGCCGTGATTTCCGGATCCACTTTCGTCGTCGGCGCTGCCTGCAAAGGGATAGTACGCGACGAGGCCATCGTCGAGGGAGGGGGCCAGGG
>Ga0209614_1002226_pt1 | contig 13101 bp, 13 predicted proteins | sample BlaSprsedimmetaG_FD_185484 | JGI IMG/M metagenome (GOLD analysis project Ga0209614, IMG submission 185484) | Hot spring sediment bacterial and archeal communities from California, USA to study Microbial Dark Matter (Phase II) - Blank Spring... ... | reverse complement strand
GGAATCGCACGCATCACGGCCTGACTGAGCAACATCAACAGCACCTGCACCGCCAGCGCACCGCCGACCAGCCCCAACAGGGGCAGCGGTCGCCGCACGAAGAGCACGCCACTCTCGCGCAACGCGGCGAAGATGTTGCGCGTGTCGTGAGCGACGGCAGCAGCGCGCGCCAGCTCGATCCAGGTGACGAGCAGGCCCAGCAGGAGCAGCGTCAAGATGACCAGGATTTGTGTCAGCCACAGGGCGACGTTCCACACCAGCGCGATGAGCACGCCAGCAACTACAGCCACGAGCGTGAGCACGATCCAGCCCAGGAGATTGATCGCCAAAAAAGAGCCGAACCAACGACGACAGCCCGCGAGGAAGCGGCGCACATCGGGGGCCGAAGGGTCAGCATAGGTGAAGAGCGTACCGCCTTCCAGGAAGACGCGCAAGAGCGCGAACACAGGCAAAAGCAAGGCCACCCCACCGATGGCGAACAGCGTCCAGGGAACGCTTGTTCGGGGGGTGTGAGCAGCAAGCATTAACAGTTCGCGAAATTCAGCGAGCGAGCGGTTGGTCAACGCAACACGAAAAAGCGGATAGCGCGCCAGCCAGGCGAATGAACCTGCCATCAAGGGGCCGAAAAGCAGCGCGGGCAAGAAGCTCACCAGATAGAGCAGTAGCCAGGGCAACGGGCGCGTAAGAAAGCGTTTGAGCGCCGTCACCATGTCGCACCTCCACCGAGAAACAGGTCTTGTAAGAAGAGCGTCATGCGCACAGCCAACCCCGCCCAGGCCGCCCAATCGGGTGTGCGCTGTTGTCCGTTATTGGCGAGGTTCATATCCATGAGCAACTGCATATCGGGATCAATCTGCACCAGGGTCAGAGGCGCATCGCTGCCGTCCAAAACGAACTCCGATGCGTCGCAGTCGAGTGCGCGCATTTCCGGCGCGACCCCAGCCCGCTCCACTTGCACTGTGACGGGGAAACAGGCATCACCATCCCGCCGCACAAGCGCCTCAGTCTCTCCCAGCTCCGCGATGCGCCAATCCAGCGTCCCGCTCCCAAAAATCCAGGTCTCAAAGAACCCATCCGCCATCTCCTGCCCCAACGTCTCGGCCATCACATCCCACACATCCTGCGTGGAAGGATGGGCGAAGGCGTAGCGGGTGTAATAGGCGCGCATGAAGTCGAGCATGGCCTCCTCGCCTACGATCCGCTCCAGCGTGATGAGCGCAAGCGCCGGTTTGGAGTAGGTGGCGACAGCGTATTCCATCAGGTCATTGTACTCCCAGGCAGCGCGAGCGCCCACCACGTCCGGCTGGAAGGCGTATGAGAAGCGATGGTTTTCCAGATATGAGAAACTCCACCCGCCACAATCGAACATCGCGCCGTCGTGGAGCGCTTCCATGGCGCGGGTGGTGATGTAATCGGTGAAGCCCTCATCGAGCCAGGGTTCTTCCGCCTCATTGGTGGCGACGACGGACTGGAACCACTGGTGGCCCAGCTCGTGGACGGTCTCGATTTCCAGCAGCTTCACGCAAGCCGGCAGCAAGTTTCCTGTGCCCATCGCGCCGACGGTGAAGAGAGTAGGATACTCCATCCCGCCTGCGCCGCCCGCGTCCGGGGGGATCGCCACGACGGTGAGATGCGGATACAGCCCCATCCCATACGGCCCGTACCACTCGGAGTACAGCCGCAGGCCGCCTTCTGTGGCGCGCAGGATGCGCCGAGCGGTGCCGCGCATCCCCGGATAGTGGAGCACGCGCACGGTGACGCCATCCACATCGCGCACCAGCTCGCGGTAGCGCGGCGAAGCCGTCCACGCAAAGTCAATGACGTGCTCGGCGCGGTAGTGATGCGTTTCCATGCCGTAGTCGTTGCGCTCCGGCTCGCCCAGCGAGACGCCCGACGCGCCAGTGATCCAGCCCTCCGGCAGGGTGATAGCGACCTCGTAGATGCCAAAATCGGCGTAGAACTCATTGTTGGCGCGAAAGGGGTGCGCGTTCCAGCCGTCCGCGCCCTCCCAGACGCCCAACTTGGGGAACCACTGCCCGGCCATCACAAAGTCACCGTCATCGGCCCAGCCGGTGCGGGCGAAGACTTCCGGCAGCTGCGCGCTGAAGATGAGCTGCAACGTCACCGTCTCGCCGGGGGCGATGGGACGCGGCAGCTCCGCGCGGACGAGGGTCTCGTCGGCATCTACCGCCGCGACGGTCAGCGCGGTGCCATCACTGAGCGCGAGCGACTCGATGCGCGCCCAGCCGTTGTGTTCCGGGTTGAACGTGAACCCGCGATGACCCGGCCCGGCCTCGCGCATCCACAGCGTTTGCTCGCTGCGGAAGGCGTTGAGGTAGAGGTGAAAGACCAGGTCGGGAAAGGGCGTATCGGTGCGATTGGTGTAGCGGATCGTCTGTTCCCCGGCGAGCTGGTGCGTCTCCGGGTCATAGCGGATTGCGATGGTGTACGACGCCACCTCCGGCGGCGGCGTCACAGCAGGCGCAAGCTGCGCCCGTCCTGCCTGCACCGGGCCGAGGCAGAGCAGGGCAGCGAGTAAACCCCATAGCCAGCGTTTCATAATCCTTCCCTCCTCGCTGATTCGCTGATTCGTTGACTCGCCTTCTCGCTCACTCGTACCCGTGCGGATGGGCCTGATGCCACGCCCACGCGCTGGCGACGATGTCGCGCAAGTCGGGCGTCTGCGGCTCCCAGCCCAACTCGCGGCGGATGCGGGCGGCATCGGCCACCAAAATTGCTGCATCGCCGGGCCGCCGTGGCGTCACCTGCGCAGGAATCGGATGGCCCGTCACTTCACGCGCCGTCTCGATAACCTCTTTCACCGAGTAGCCCGCGCCGTTGCCCAGGTTGTAGAGCATCTTCGGGCGCGATGCGCTCAATCCCTCAAGGGCCAGTATGTGCGCCGAGGCCAGATCGAGGATGTGGATGTAATCGCGGATGCAGGTGCCGTCGCGGGTGGGGTAATCGTCGCCATAGATGCTGATGTGCGGGCGCTGCCCCAGCGCCACCTGCAACACCAGCGGGATGAGATGCGTCTCCGGATGGTGATCCTCGCCGCGCTCCGGAGTCGCGCCCGCCGCGTTGAAATAGCGCAGCGCCGCGTAGCGCAGCCCCTTCACCCGATGATACCACTCCAATGTCTGCTCGATCATCCGCTTGGTCTGGCCGTAGACGTTGGCCGGGTCCACGGGATCATCTTCCATCAGCGGCGCATCCTTGCTGGCGTACACCCCCGCCGTCGAGGAGAAGACGAAGCACGGCACGCCGTGCGCCGCCGCCGCTTCGATCAGGTTGATGCTACCGGCGACGTTGTTGTGGAAGAACTTGCCGGGGTCCTGCATAGATTCACCCGCCTCGATGAAGGCCGCGAAGTGCATCACCGCATCGAAGCCATTTCCCGCCAGCACCTCATCGAGCGCCATCCAGTCGCGGATGTCACCAGCCACAAAGGTCGCGCCCGCCGGCACCGCCCCGCGATGGCCCTTCACCAAACTGTCGTAAATCGTCACCGTATGTCCGGCCTTGAGTAACTCATCGGCCACCGTGCTGCCGATGAACCCGGCCCCACCTGTCACTAAGATTTTCATGGTTGCTCCCTGTTTCTGGTTACTTGATGCTAGTTGTTGGCTAATACGAATCATACAACCGCGCCACGCGGGCGTTGATCTGGCACGTCACCTCGTAGGTAATTGTCCGCAGCTGCTCGGCCCACTCGTAGGCGGTAATCTCCGCATCGCCGCTGCGCCCGATGAGCACCACCTCGTCGCCTACGCGGACCGCCGTCTCCGGCCCTAGATTGACCATGCTCTGATCCATGCACACGCGCCCGACGATGGGATAGCTGCGCCCGCCAATCAGCACGCGCCCGCAGTTGGAGAAGAGCCGATTGAAGCCGTCGGCGTAGCCCACCGGAATCGTGGCGATCCACGTCCGCTCCGGCGCAATCCAGGTGCGCCCGTAGCCAATGCTCGTGCCCGCCTCCACCTGCTTGAGGAACGAAATCCGCGTGAGAAAGCTCAGCCCCGGCTTGAGCGGGATGGTCGCGGGCGTCTCCGCATCCGGGCGGAAGCCGTAGATCATGATGCCGGGGCGCACCATGTCGAACCAGGCGTCGGGATGGGCCAGCACCGCGCCGGAGTTGGCGCAGTGGACGAGCTCTACCCGGCGGCCCAGCGCCGCGTGGATGGCGTCCACCGTCGCCTGGAAGCGCGCGATTTGCGCCTGCGTGTAAGTGGGATCGGCGGCGTCGCTCACGGGCAGGTGGCTGAAGATCCCCTCCAGCCGGACGTGAGGGCAGGCGCGCTCGATGTGCTCCGCCAGCGCGGGCGCCTCCTCCGGCGCGACGCCGATCCGCCCCATGCCGGTATCCAGCTTGAGGTGGACGTTCGCCGCGCGGCCCACCGCCCGGCAGACGCTTTCGAGCGCGTCGGCGTTGGCGCGGTCGCACACAGCCAGCGTGAGGTACTGTTCCACCGCCGCCGCCATCTCCTCCGGGAAGGCATGGCTCAGTTTGAGGATGGGGAGCCGAATCCCGGCGGCGCGCAGTTGCAGCCCCTCCGGCACGGTAGCGACGCCCAGCCACGCGACGCCGATCCGCTCGGCCATGCGCGAGACCTCCACCGCGCCGTGGCCATAACCGTTGGCCTTCACCGCGATCAGAATTTTGCGCTCCGGCCCAACCGCCTGCCGGATGCCTTCGATGTTGAAGCGAATGTTCTGTAAGTGAATGCGAGCGTGGGTTTGGTAGAGCATGTGTCCTCCTGAGGGGATGGGAGTAGGGAGTAAGGTAGTAGGTAGTAGAAAACGCCCTACTCCCCTACTACCACCTTATGCACATAAGCCGACGTACTCGCCGCCAATAACGCGCCGTAGCCGGGGGTGAAGGCGATTTCCGCGCCGAGAGTGACGGCCTGCTGCGCGTCTTCCACGTCGAGGATGAGGTGATCGCTGCTGCCACCCAGCACGATGATGCCGGGGTCTTCCGGCGTGAGGTTATCTACGACGACGTCCTGCCGCCCCAGGTTGCAGATAGCGCGCCGGCGGATGCCGCGATCCACGAACTCCGGCGTTCCGCCGAAGGCATCCTGTCCACGCTCGCCGATGGGGACGGAGGGCTTGCGTTCCAGCTCCACCACCTCGCCCACCACGCGGAACGCATCCTGCCGCGCGCCGGGCCAGGGCGAGCGATCAATCACGCTACAGCCCAGCAGCAGCGTCTCGCCGATGCGCAACAGGTTGATCTCCGGCGGCATCCCTCCGGCGGCGAGCAGTGGCAGGTTGGCGCTGTTCCCGCCGCAGAGCACAGGCAATTCCAGGCCGGTCGCTTCGCGGCACACAGCGCGCAGGTCAATCAGCTGCTGCATCTTCGCGGTGGTGGGAATCACGCCGCCGTAGCAGGCGAGGTTGCACCCCAGCCCGATGAGCTCCAGGTGCGGCAGCGTCGCCGCCTCGCGTAGCGCGTCCACGGCGCGGTCGGGCCAGATGCCCTCGCGCAGATCGCCCAGATCCACCATGAAGATGACCTGATGCGTGACGCCGTGGAAGCCTGCCGCCTGCGAGAGCAGCCGCAGCGTGGCAGCGGAGGAGTTGAGCGAGACATCGCTCCAGCGCACCACCTCGCTGGCCTGGCTGGGCGCGGGGATGCGGAGCAGCATCAGCGGGAGCGCGATGCCCATCCGACGGATGGCTTGCAGATTCTCGATGCGCGAATCGGCCAGCATATCCGCGCCGGCCTCGGCGAGCGTCTGCGCCACGGCGGGGTGGGCGCAGGTCACTTTGGTCACGGCGGCTACGCGGATGCCGTGTCCGTGGCAGAGATCGAGGATCGTGTGGGCATTCTCCGCAATGCGCTGGGGGTAGATTTCAAGTCGGGGGGTGAAGTTGGGCATGGGACCTCCAAAAGATAAGAAGCAACATGAATCACCTACTTATGTTGATTGGGATTTTCTATGGACAAGCCTTCTACAAGAGCGGCAGCATTCAGACGGTCATCAGCAGAAACAAAAATCAGGGGCGCATAAGTCCTGGCAGCAAAAAAGTGCTGGATTTGCAAGGCGGTTGCCAAATGGGTTGCGTCGTAGGCGCGCAACGCATGTCGCTCTAGCAAGGCGCAAGCCTGGGCAATCACTTCCGCCGCAGGTGGCACAATTTGGTAATAGTGTTGACAATCGGAGAAAAACATATCGCGAGCGGCAATGAATTCTTCATTAGTAAGCGCAGTCTCACGCAAGCGCCTTGCAAAGGCACTCACAACTTCCACAATGCTCATGCGAGAGGTGAACGCCAATGAAGCAGCTGGCGACAACAGGCTCCGAACCCAGCGGTTGCCGGTTTCGTAGACATAGCATTTGACCAATGCACTTGCATCGAGGTAATAGCTGCTCATGCGTTCTCGTCTCGATCTGCTAGAATGTGCTGGGAAAGCGCCCCGCCTTGACTCAACCGGCCAATGAGATAGGCGCGCGTTTCCGGGGGCGGTGGGGCAAGATCGGCCCACGGCATTTCCTCAACCAGCCCGGCGACGCGCAATTCTTGCACGATTCGCTCACGTTGTGGGGCAGCGGCGTATTTCGGCTTGATGATGATAACATCAGCCCGCTGCTCGATCTCCACTTCTTTCACATCGCCCCATGCCGTTACCATGCGGCGCGGGATCAGCACCCCGCGTTGCGTTACTTTAACATCTATCGTGGTTTCCATAATCTTCTCCTGCAATCTACGCACTGACACATTAGCGTTGGCTATGCTGAGACGTTCTCACGCGCTGCGATGTAGGCCAATGCTGCTTCCGCGATAAATCCGGAACGGGTCGCGCCGTGCTCGGTAGCGTATTTATCCATCAGCGACAAAATGCGCTCCGGCAAGGTGATGTTGACCCGCCGAGTCTTGCCGGATAGCTGCGCCAGGGCTACGGTGACATAAGCCCACACCCCATCGGCGTAATCGGGGTGATGCTGATGCTCTTCCAGGTTGCCGGGCATGGGGATTGGCTCGCCATCCAACAACAGCCCTTCGAGATGACACTCAATGGCTTCCACCACTTCGCTCAGGGCTTCATCGAGCGTGTCACCCGCGCTGAAGCAACCGGGCAAATCCGGCACAGTCACGCCATAGGCGCTTGCGGGGTCTTTGTGAATCACGACAGGATAACGCATGATTATCCTGCGTTGGCAAAAGCCAAAACTTCACGGTCGAGGCGCGCGCCCAACGCATCGGCGGCCACATCGAGGTCGTAATCCATCTGCAATCCAAGCCAGAACCTGGCGGATGTGCCGAAGACCTTTGCCAGACGCAAAGCCGTATCAGCCGTGATGCGCCGCTTGCCCAGCACAATCTCATTGATGCGCCGCGCCGACACGCTCATTTTCAGCGCCAGGTGGTTTTGACTGATGCCCATCGGCTTCAGGAACTCCTCCAGCAGCACTTCGCCAGGATGAATCGGGGCCAGTAATTCAGTCATCATTCACCTCGCTGATGATAATCCGTGATTTCAACATCGTAGGCATTGTTATCTCGCCATTCAAAACATATTCGCCACTGATTGTTAATACGAATACTATATTGCCCGGCTCTGTTACCGGACAATTTCTCCAGCCGGTTTGCAGGCGAAATGCGTAAATCCTCCAATACAGCAGCGTTGTTCAGCATACGCAGTTTACGCAGCGCGGTTTGTTGAATCGTGGGAGGCAACTTGCGCGAAACCTGGCGACGGAAAACCTTTTCGGTTTCTGCGTCTCTGAACGTCTTAATCATAGCTCTATTTTATAACGTATCACGTTAAACGTCAAGCGTTATATTGGATGGATTTCACCTGCCACCCACCTTCTAAACGTCTCCTTGACCTCCTCCGGGTATGCCTGGGCGAGGGTGCCGAGCGCGGAGAAGCGGTAGTCCCGATCCATGAGCAGCTGCGCATCGGGGCGCGGCAGGAGGTATTTGCCCGGCCCGGTGCGGATGCGCCGCAGGATGTCCTCGCCGCCCTCCACACGGGTGAGCGCGCCGCCCGTGCCGATAACCCATTTGATCGCCGTGAGGTCTTTGCCCTTGACGATCTGCCGCTTGCCGGTGGGCGTGTAGAGATCGCTCACGACGCCCGCGTGCCGCCGCGCGCCCAGTTCCACCGCCTGCGTGCAGAGCCAGCGCGTGAGCTCCTTCGCGCGCTCGGTGGTGGGGATGGCTTCGAGATCGCCCAACCGCTCGGCCCATGTTGGATCGTTCTGCATCTCCACGACGTTGTGCGCGTTGATGTACACGCCCAGGTCGCCCTCCACCGTGCGCTTGGCGCGCGGCTCCGGCTCCACCGTGCGCGCGGCCCACTCGGGGCTGCCCTCGGTGACGCTGTGGACGTCGGTGGTCGCGCCGCCCACATCGAAGACGAGGCAATCGCCCAGGGCCTCGGCGAAGAGCTCCGCGCCGCGCAGCACCGCGCCCGGCGTGGGGAGGATGCCCCAGTGTGTGAGCTCGCCCAGGCGGGCCATCCCCGGCGCGTGGATGATGTGCCGATTGAAGACTTCGTGGATCACCTTGCGCAGCGGCTCGACGTTGAGCACATCCACGTCGGGGAAGACGTTATCGGCCAGCAGCAGCTCCACGCCCGCCTCGGCGAAGAGCCGCTGGATGTGCTTGCGGATGGCAATGTTGCCCGCGTAGACCACCGGCGCGGGCAGGTGCAGCGCGGCGAGCTGCTCGGCGTTTTGCAGGACGGTGGTCTTTTCGCCGTAGTCCACGCCGCCCGCCAGCAAGATGATGTTGGGGTGAATTTCGCGGAGGTCGTCCAGATCGTAAGGGCCGAGCGCGCCCGCCGTCACCTGTTTGATGATCGCCCCTGCGCCGAGCGCGGCCTCGCGGGCGGCGCGGGCCGTCATGTTGTAGGTCAGTCCATGGACGGTCATCCGCAGGCCGCCCGCCGCCGAGCTGTTGACGAAGGTCTCGCGGTCGGCGGGCAGCGGGCCGTGGCGCGCTTCCAGGTCGGCGATAGCCTGCTCCACGCCGAGGCCCACGTCCCCGGCGGCGATGCTCGTCGGCGCGAAGCCCTGCGCCTGATGCACGAAGCAGCCAGCGCTCAGGGCGAAGCTGTTGGCTTTGGTGATGGTCGAACCGACTTCGAGGGTGAGGAAGTGAGAGCGTTTTGGCACTACAGTCTCCTGAAATAGATGTTAGTTCTTTGCGCTCATTATAGCACAGCCTACCGCTTTTCCCCCGCCCTCTTAGCCACGAATTTCACAAATTAACACAAAGGCCATTGACTCAATTCGTAAAATTCGTGCAATTCGTGGCAAAATCTCCCGCCAGCGCGTGGATGCGTACCCCAAAAGCACAACCCGCCGTGTCGCAGGTGAGACGGCGGGTTGTAGCTAATCCGAATCAGGCTTCAAAACGTAGTTTATGCGCTACCCAAACGCAGCCACAGGAACGGAACGCTCTTGGGCAAAACTCTGCCGATGCAATTTGATGCGTTCAATCTCGTGGAGGGTTTCCGCTGTCAGATAACCCTCGCCGCAGTGCAGACAACTCACCACCGGCACATTTTCAATAACTAACAGGGTCTTGCCTTTGCCGTAACTGCGAGTTACATGCCGCACCCGCGCCCCTTCGCTTCCGCAAATATCGCATACCATCGTTATATCTCCTTGCCTCATGCCAGGTATACCGTAATGATCACTAATTTGCCAGTGATGCTCAGTTTGGCAACGCCAACCATTTGAGCGCCCATCAATGTTTGCCCTGCAATCAAATACTTCTACTCTTCAGTATCGCGGTCTTGTTGCCTTTCAATAATTCTGCCGGTAAGAATACCGCGCTCAACGTCGAAAATGGATAAGTTGTCATCATCCATTTCTTCTTCGGCGTGCAAGGTCATTACATACTGGCGTGTGCGAATGCACTCCTGCATCCGCTTCAGAATACTTTCTCATACATCGGGTGCTCCAGAATGCCGAAAGTTAGCAATTTCTTTACTCAATTATAGCATATCTCCTGATCAACCGCGAATGCCCGCCCGCAAAGATGCGTGGATTCGTGACCCATTCGCGGACGGCCCACCGCCGGAGCAATCTCACGCCAAGCCGCGAAGCCCGCAAAGATTTCTTGGCGGCTTGGTGCCTTCGCGTGAGGCCACCCGCCGACCACAAATCCTCACGAATGCGCGAATGCCCGCCATTCGCGGACGGCCCCCGCCAGCGCGTAGCTGCGCGTCCCTGAAATACAAAACGTGAGGCGTTTAATAGCCTCACGTTTCGCTATGACTTCCGACCCATCACTTTTATTGTTGTGGGCGATTGACCCGAATCAGTTGCCCCGTTAGCGAGTCTTGCGCCTGAATCGCAGTATGAATGCGTTGCGCTAAACCCGCAAAATCCTTGTCTAATGTGCAGGCGATGATACCTGAATGGGCCTGGCCCTCATTGTGCAATCGAATAAAATGCTTGCGATTGAATGTTAGCAAAATACGGGCCTGGGAATGTGCAAAGGCCAACACAGTCTCGTCGGACATGGCTTGTCCGGCCTGACCGGTCTCTTGAATGGTCAGGACATCGTGTCGTAATGCGCGTAAGGCTTCCACTACCGGAAGCGGGAAGTTTTCGTTGGCGTATAAGCGAGCCATCAGGCTTCCTCATTCGCGCGGATTTGCTGCTCGATTTCAGTGGCATGGCTGCGATAGTAACCCCAGGCATTGACCAGGTCTTCAGCGCGCAGGTTGGGATAGCTGTGCAACAAATCCGCTTCAGACAGCCCCAGATGGCGGGCCTGCACCAGCACCCAGACGGGAATGCGCGTGCGCACGATGCACGGCTCGCCGCCACACACAGCGGGATGGCTATCAATACCGGGAAAAGCATTGCCTAAATCGCGCACGACCCATTGCAATATCTGGGCTTTCTCGGCGCGGTTCAGCGTGCTTAGCAGCTGCTCGGCTTCCTGAACCCGGTTCATTTCGGTCCCTACTTGTCCCATCTTATCATCCCCATTTGACTAAGCCTGTTCATTGTATATGTTCAACGCTCCCAAACGGAGCATTTTCTATCCCTTACTCTCATTATAGCACAACCTGCCGCACCCCGCGCGCCGATTTTATCTTCCGCCCTCAACCTTCCGCCGTTCTCCATCCCGACGCCAGCGCAGGGATGCACGCCCCCAGCCGTGACCGGCCCGGCCTGCCCCCGCGCAGATTCGTGGATTCGTGACCCATTCGCGGACGGCCCCCCGCGCGCCTGGCGTACCTGACGATGAATCGTCAGGCTGCCACCCGAAGCCTGCTCAAGCAGGCTGGGGAAGTCGGCTTGAGCCGCTTTGACATAACAAGCCCGCGAATTCATTCGCCGGGCGGCCCGCCGTCCACGAATCCTCACGAATCCCTCGCTGGCTCGGGACAAGTTGCGCGAATGCCCGTCCGCAGAGATTCGTGGATTCGTGACCCCCTTCGCGGACGGTTTGCTTCAAGCGGCGGGCGCAGATTGGGAGGCCGACGACGCGCCCGCCAATTCTGCCTGCGCTTTTTGGGCAATTTTCTGCAATGTGAGCGCGATGCCGGCACCAGGATTGACCAGGGTGGTGATGATGACCTCTCCAATATCGGGGGCCATTTTGCCGATGTTGATGAGCCGCGTTTCCAAAAACGTCAGTTTCTTGGGGGTCTCATCCCCTTTCTGGATTGCGGCGGCTAGTTGGGCCGCCTGCGCTACCTCTACGCCCACCTGCTCGCGCTCAACAGCTTCGAGCGTTGCCAGCTGCCGATTGACCTCCTCGAAGAGGCGGCGCAATTCTGCCACGGCGGGGTCGGCGGCGGCCTGAGCCGCCGGGAAATTATTGCTGACATGGGCATAATCGCCGATGGCGCTGTATTCCGCATGTTCTACGACGTATTTTGCAGTGGGCCGATTTTGTTTACTCATGGGTATCCTCCAATAAAGAAGCTGTTTGTGTTGTTAAGGTTGCCCGCAATTGGGCCAGGCGCGACGCGTCAGGCTCCAACGCGGCGGCTTGTTCAATGTCTGCGGCGGCCTGGTCTACCTGCGCCATTTCGAGGTACTCGCCGGCGCGATTGCGGTACAGCATCGCGTTTTCCGGCGTATGGACGAGAGCGCGGGTGTAGGTTTCAACTGCGGCCGCGTGGTCGCCTTGCTCGGCGTGAGCATTGCCCAGCGTGTTGAGCGCCCAGCCCGACAAGCGCCGCAGCCCCGCCGCCAGCTCCTCATCCAATGCAGTGGCAGCGGGGAGCAGCGATTCGCACAGCGTAGCAAAGCGATTCTGTTCGACCACAACCACCTGCTCTATGTGGAGGTGGTTGTAGCGTTCCAACAACAATCCCAAGCGCGCCAGCAAATGTCGTGTCGTATCCGGCTGGGCAGCGGCGGTTTCTGCAACCAGCGCCGCCAACCGTTCCAGCGTGCCAAGTTCCAGCAGCGCGGGGTGTTGCGTCAGGGTCTGCTCGAATGTTTCCACACTGTTTACCTGGAGCAGCGCGGCGAGCGCCGCATTCGCCGGATCTTGCGCCATCTGCCGTGCGGCAGACAGCGCCGCGTGAAATTCCCGGTACGCCGCTTCAATTCCGATTTCCCGGCAACGACGGAGCAGGGTCTGGTGTTGTGGAATGGCGTTGGCGTCCGGGTTGCCCTGGCGAAGCCGTTCCAGCACGCGCTCGGCATCGTCGGTGAGCAGGGCGGCGGCGTGAGCTTGCAGGTAGGCTTCCGACGCTGCCCAATCGGGTGTTTGGATCCACGCAATGAGCAGGTCGGCTACTTGCTGTATAGCTTTCGTATCCTCCGTTGGCGGAGACTCGATTTGCCCGGCGGTGAAATGCGTGTATTCCTGTCGCAAATCACGTATTACCGGATGGTCGCCAAAACCGATTTCTTCGGCTGCGCGAAAGACCTGTTGGTAATGCCGGTCGGCTTCCATAACGTTCCCCAAAGCGGCTTCCAAACGCGCCAGACTAATCCACGTATTCATCTTGCCGACCGGGTCCCGCTCCATTTCGTATAGTAATAATGCATCATCATAATACCCCCGCGCCTGCGCGATGTTCCCCAGGCGGCGTTCCAAATCCCCCAGGCTCTGAAGCGTGTTGGCTTTCCCCAGGCGGGCTTGCTCGGCTTCGTAGAG
>Ga0209614_1002225_pt1 | contig 13105 bp, 15 predicted proteins | sample BlaSprsedimmetaG_FD_185484 | JGI IMG/M metagenome (GOLD analysis project Ga0209614, IMG submission 185484) | Hot spring sediment bacterial and archeal communities from California, USA to study Microbial Dark Matter (Phase II) - Blank Spring... ... | reverse complement strand
CGAAGTGCTATATGTATCTCTTGTTCCATCACGATCTCTTTCTCCTGGTTTCGGTCTGCCGACTTTAACCTTAGAAAGAGATCGTGTTTTAATCAAAACCTTTTTGCCTCACCTTTTGAACGATACTTATCGGTTAACTATCGAAAATGTGGGAAGGCGAATTGTATTTGCAACAAAGGGGGACATCCGGGGCACGGGCCACAATACTTGTGGAACACCACTGTTAAGGGGAAGAGCTACGCGAAGAGTATTCCATTGGGTCCAGAATTGGAGAAGTACACCACCGAAATAGATAACTATCATAAGTTCCTGGAGATTTGTGGCGAACTCGTTCAAATCAACGAACAAATCTGCAGTCTTAGACCGGTTCCTCAGATGAAGAATGATATAGAAGCAGCGGAGCTCAAAAAAAAAATTACAGAGGCGGTTCAAGAAGAAGTACGAAGAGAAGTGGACCGTGTAGTGACTACATGTTTGCGTGATAAAGGCCGATTCGGGCATTTGGATCTTGAAGCCACGGAAATATGTATTCGGTCCGCTATGCATGATATCGGGGCCACTATGCTGGAGAAATTATTGAACTCAGACGGTGGTGACTACAAAGGGCGAACTCTTTCCGGGGAAGGAGGATGTCTCTTTGAGTTTAAAGAATATCGAGGTAAAAAGCTGCTTACAGTCTTAGGATGTGTTAACGTGAAGCGGGCTTACTATTATGAAGCAGAAAGCAAGAAGGGGTGGTGTCCCAAGGATACGGCGTTGGGACATAGCAGGGGTTTCCCTCAGCCCAGGTCTAAGGCGTATCATGAGCCGAGTAGGAGCGTATAGGCCCTTTGCCCTTGGCTACGAAGACATTAAGGAGATGGCCGGCATAGATGTAAATAGCAAGGAGATAGAGAGGGTATCTTACCAATTAGGGGCGGAGGCAGAAGTATTTCAGAAAAGGGAAGCCGATTTGAGCTTATCCGGTAAGGTGATTCCTATCCAAGCCGCCATTCCTAAGATATATATTTGTATGGACGGGACCGGTGTCCCTGTTGTTAAAGCCGAGACGGCGGGAAGGCAAGGTAAAGGTGAAGGGGGGCAAGCAAAAACCAGGGAGGTCAAACTAGGCTGCATCTTCAGCCAGACCACTGTAGATGAAAAAGGCTATCCGGTAAGGAACGAGGGATCCACAAGTTATGTAGGAAGGATAGAAACGGCTGAAGAGTTTAGTTCTCGAATCTATGCCGAGGCAGTGCGCCGTGGTTTACACAGAGCGGAAAAGGCTATCGTCATAGGCGATGGTGCACCGTGGATATGGAATATTGCCGACGAACAGTTTTACGGAGCGACTCAGATTGTCGATCTTTTCCACGCGAGAGAACATTATTGGAACGTAGCTAGAGCATTCTTCGGCGACAATAAACAGGAACTGGCCCAATGGACAGAGAAAAGGCGGATAGAATTAGATCAGGGTAGCGTAGAAAAAGTCGTTGCGGCAATCAGAGAGCTACGGCCCTCCACAGAGCTGCTTGAAAGAGAAATGAACTTTTTCGAAAAGAACAAAGGCAGAATGCGCTATGACCAGTTCAGGAGGCAGGGACTTTTTGTGGGTTCTGGAGTCCTGGAAGCCGGTTGCCGTACCGTCATAGGGCAACGACTAAAATAGTCGGGAATGCACTGGACCGTCAAAGGTGCAAATCACATAATCGCCCTACGGTGCTGCTTGCTCAGCAATCGCTGGGAGGATTTCTGGGAGTCTCGTGCTTCTGCCTAACTTCAGGTACCCACAAATTTGTCGCGCACCCCTGCGGAAATGTCAAGCCAATTTAGAAATGTCCGGTTGTCATGGTGGTGTTACTATAGATACACACCATAGTACAAAAAATATAGACAAGATATTAGCTGAGATAGATGAGGACCCTACAGGGATTTTCTGGGGGTAGAGGGATATCCCACTAGAGCTGAAAAACAGGTGGGCTGGATGCCGTTGAAAACTGTAACGTTATAAGAGCTTAAGTCAGTGGCCGTCATGCCTCGCTAAGCCAGATTAGCCTAAAGCTAATAATATTTCCTGGCAGGATTTTCGGGTTTCGCTGGTTTTGCCGGTACCGGGCCTTTTTCAGGCTCTACCACTATTCTTTCGGCAAGATTTTTCCCATCTATTTCTGAATATCTTACAGCTATTTTAGCTCCGATCTTAACGTCGGCGAGGGATTTCTTCTCCTTGGCTACCTGAACAACGGTGTCTTCATTTGTGTGAATGACAACCTCGGCCCTCTTCCCCTTTAGGGTGAGAGAATCGGCCGCTGTATCAACTGTTACGACCTCACCTGTAATAAGTTTTTTTATCTTTACGTTATCCTTAGCAACAGCCAGCCCCACCACTGTAATGGCAAGTAAGGTTGTAAGTACAATTGAGAGCGCTTTTTTCACTAATAACGTCCTTACATCATCCGGAGAGGGCGGATGTGATTATCATCCGCCCTCTGGTTGCGAAATAATTACTTCATTTCTTCGGCTGGCTTGGTTTCTTCAACCTTCTTGGCCTTCTTGGCCTTTTTAGCCTTCTTCTTGGCCTTCTTGGTTGCCTTTTCTTCTTTCTTTTCTGCCTTGGGCGCGCCCATTTCCGGTGCAGCCTTAGTCTCCTCTACCTTTGGGGCTGCCTTCTCCGCGGCTGGTGCAGCGGCTGGCTTGCCGGCAAAGGCTACGGCCGATATAGCGAATGTGAAGAGAAGGGCCATAAACAGTGTCGTAAGCTTCTTCATTTGTGGATCACCTCCTTTTGCTCCTGATTGTAAATTCTGCTTCATCCATCTATCAGCAACTTATATGCCAGAATTTTTTGTTTTTTAAAAACAGATAGTTATTGAAAAAGGAGCAAATTGTCGGAGAGAGATTAGCTTCTCTTTTCGGGAAGAGTATCCTCTTTTGGGGAGACAGTCTGGATGCCGAATTTTTCGAGGCGATACCAGAAGGTCTTGTAACTCATACCGAGCAGGCGGGCGGCCCTTGCGGCAACATTATTAGCCTTTAGCATGGCCTTCTTAATTAATTCTTTTTCCAGTTCCTCAAAATTGAGGCCTTCGTCGGGTATCTCAACATCCATGATACCCATACCTGGAGAGAGTCGCAATTCACTATTAATGTCATTTAAGCCTATTGTATCTGTGTCGCTCATCAAGATGGCCCTTTCGATAACCGATTCAATCTGCCTGATATTGCCAGGCCAGTGATAATCAGCGAGGGCCTTCATCGCAGCATCGCTTATTCCTTTGACTCGTTTGCCAAATTCCTTGTTGTATTTATTCACGAAGAACTGCACCAGAGAAGGGATGTCTTCTTTTCTCTCCCTCAACGGGGGAAGCCCAACGGTTACCACTTTAAGCCAGTAGTAGAGGTCTTCCCGGAATCTTTTTGCTGCGACCTCTCCTTCGAGGTCTTTATTGGTTGCCGCTATGATTCTGACATCGACTTTGACCGTATCTTCCCCCCCCAACCTCCTGATCTCTTTTTCCTGTAATGTCCTTGACATGACTTCTCCATTGCTTTTCTCTGTATCTCTCTGTGCTCTACACGCCTACGGCGCATCTTCGACCAGTGACCATTGACTAATGACATTTATGAGCCATGAGCTATCAGCCTTCAGCCTCTCCAGATACACCGCTTCTGGCCACGGACCGCTGACGACCGACCACTGACTGCTGACTCTTGACCACATCATTCCAGTTCGGCCCAATTATGCCCTGAGCGGACATTGACCACCAACGGTACAGATAAGGTTACAGCCTTTTCCATCTTTTCCTTAACGAGCGGGATTACCCCGGACAACTCTTTCTCCGGGGCCTCCAGGATCAATTCGTCATGGACCTGCATGATCATACGCGCTCCATAACCACCTGCGCTTAGGGCGTTGTGCACCTGGATCATAGCCACCTTAATTATATCTGCCGCTGTGCCCTGAATCGGCGTATTAACGGCCGTACGCTCCGCAAACTGTCTGGCGGCGTTATTCCGGCTGTTGATGTCCGGGATTTGCCGGAGACGGCCCAGCAGGGTCCGGACATAACCCTTCTCCCGTGCGGAGGCGACAGCCTCCTTTATAAAATTTTCCACACCCCTATACCTGGCGAAATAAGCATCGATAAAAGACCGGGCCTCCTTTTGTCCGATCCTGAGTTCCTGCGCGAGGCCAAACGGGCTCATGCCGTAAACCACGCCGAAATTGATCGTCTTGGCCACGCGGCGCATCTCGGCCGTGACCATCTGCGGAAAGACGTGGAAAAGTTCAGCCGCAGTCATGGCGTGCACGTCTTCCCCTTTTTCAAACGCCCTTATAAGCCCCTCATCCTGAGCAAAATGGGCCAGGACGCGCAGTTCTATCTGCGAATAATCAAAAGATAGCAATATCCAGCCATGGTCGGTAATAAAGGCCCGGCGTATCTGCCGTCCTTCCTCAGAACGGATGGGTATATTCTGGAGATTGGGTTCACTGCTGCTCAGGCGGCCTGTGGCCGTGACCGCCTGGTTATAATAGGTATGAAGCCTCCCGGTGGCCGGATTAATCAGTTTAGGCAGTGCGTCCACGTATGTAGACTTCAACTTTGCCAGGTTGCGATAGGCTAAAATTTGCCCGGGCAAGGGATGATAAAGGGCGAGATCCTCCAGTATGCCGGCTTCCGTCGAATAAGAGCCGGTTTTTCTCGTCTTCTTTAGACGAGGCAGGTTTAATCTCTCAAAAAGTATCTCTCCGAGCTGCTTTGGGGAATTTATGTTGAATTCACAACCCGCCGTCGCAAAAATTTTACTTTTAATAGCAGATAGTTGTGCATCAAGCTCCCCAGACATCCGGGCCAGAAAGGCGAGATCGATCCTGACGCCGGTCATCTCCATTCCCGCCAGGACTTCGAGAAGAGGCATTTCTACCTCACAAAAAAGTTTATATAGTTTCCTCTCCTCCAGATCCGGCAATAAGTGTCTGGATAGTCTGGCTATAATCCCGGCGGCCGCACAGGCAGAAGACATGGCCTGGCCGCCCAAATCACCCGGATGGACGCCTAAATAATGTTCCGCCAGCATTTTTAAACTATCCACCTTCCGGGAGCGGCCCAGGGGATCCAGAAGATAGGCGGCGATCATCACATCTATGTAAGGACCTGAGACAGGGACGCCGTTTCTTTGTAAAAGGATAAGATCATATTTCAGATTGTAACCGGCCTTAACCCGCGAGCTGTCTCGCAAGAAGACGGCAAGCCCATCGATAGCCGATGATTTAAAATTTATATCCGGCAAAGGGATATAAAAGGCCTCCAGCGGCTCTATACACAGGGCTATTCCAGAAATATCGGCCAGCATCGGATCCGGCGATGTGCCTACAGCCTTCATACTAAAACTTTTAGCGCCTTCAAGCTTCGAAAGCATCCCGGCTAAGGCATCTTCCGTGTCGACCGACTGGACTTTGGCCGCCGGCTGCTGTCCGCCAGCGTTGCCCTCGGCATCTGCCGGCTCCAGTTCCTTCAGGAACTTTGTAAATTCCAACCCGGCAAACAGCTCTCCTAAGGCAGCCGGATCCGGGGGGCCGACCCTTAGCATGGAAAGATCAATCTCTAATGGGACATCAACATGCAGCGTTACGAGTTCTTTGGAAAGGAGGGCCTGTTCTCTATAAGTGGTCAATTTTTCCCGTAATTTAGACTTATCAATACTCTCCAGAGAGGTAAAGAGGTTTTCTACGGACCGGTATTTTTGTATGAGGCTTAACGCCGTCTTGGGGCCGATGCCGGGGACACCGGGGACATTGTCTATGGCATCACCGGCTAAGGCGAAGACGTCAGCCATCTGCCCAGGCTCCAGGCCATATTCTTTACGCAGGTTCTCGAGGTCTATCCGGCGATCCTTCATGGGATCCCAGATGGTTACGTATGGAGAAACAAGCTGCAGCAGGTCCTTATCGCCGGAGACGATGACGACCCTGTGCTCATCAGAGGCCAGGCGTTTGACTATGGTCGCTATGAGATCATCGGCCTCGTAACCTTCCAGTTCAAGAGCCGACAAATTTTCTGCCCGGATAATATCCTTTATATAAGGTATCTGGACAGATAGATCATCCGGCATGGCTGGGCGGTTGGCCTTATACGTCTCCAGCAGAGCGTGCCGGAACGTAGGCCCCCGGGCATCAAAGACCATAGCCAGATACTCGGGCCTCTTCTCTCGCAGCACCTTGAGCAGCATGTTGGTTACGCCGAAAATGGCGTTTGTGGGTAAGCCGTGAGATGTAGAAAGGTGCGAGATGGCGTGATAGGCCCGGTAGATGTAGGAATGGGCATCAATAAGGTACAATAAAGCAGGATGTTCGGCCATGCCGATTTATAACGCTAAAGACGGCAGGCTGTCAATTCGAAGATACGCCAAGGACGTGCATGCTGCTCCTACCTCTCAATGGTTACCGCAGGTGTTGCCATGTCCATGGCCTGCACAGGTATGCTGGTCAGTAAATTCAGGCAGCCTGTTGGCCTGCAGAGCAGCCAGGGCATCTTTTACCTGGCCGCCTTCACGATACAAAAATACGCGAATACCCGCCTGTTTAAATCCCAGGAGTGGTCGCATACCCATACCGCCGGAAATAATTCCCTGTACACCATTTCTGGCCAGAAGCATAACCGGAGCCAGACAGGCGCCAGGCTCATGCCCATGATTGGGTATCACTTCCACATCGTGGATCTTTGTCTCAGCTATTGTCGCTACTGTATAGACATCACAGTGCCCGAAATGTCCGGAGAGCCCGGCTTCAAGCCCTCCGGGAAAATTGGAAGGGACAGCGATCTTTACCATATTTAAGATAAACCTCCTGCACAAAATTTTAACCAAGGATCACAAATCAAATTTCTTCCTCTTCTGTCTCTTCTGTCTCTTCTTCCTCCGGTGCCTTCTCTTCAGGCTCCGACTCTTCTTCATAACCTGCGTAAGCATAAATGGCGAGTATATCTTCAAAGCGCGCTGCCTTCTGCGAATCCCTGGCGCTTATAAAAGGTACAAGCATCTTTCTTACCTTGGCCTGTTCTATGCTAACCGTTGGGTCTGCCTGACATACAGGACAACTTTTGATATGACGAATCGCAAACTCTACCATTCTAACCGGCGCCAGGGCATCCTCGGCTATTTGGTCACTCCAATCCCTGGCCAGCTTTTTTAGGCGGTCACACTGCATAGACCCTTTTCCCCTATGTCTCTGTTTAACGTGCAAGTATCTGTCCTTGTTGCAGGGTGGTTTTTAATGTATTCCAAAACGTTTTTTGTTATAAGATTTTTACGGCCAATGCAAGAAAAAAGTTTAGCATTTTTATTTTTGCCTGACCCGGTAAACTTTTTTAATAATTTAACGTCGAATTTTAAAAAAAAACAAGCCGCCGGTTTTTAGACAAACGCTATAATCAAAAAGGAGAGTTATTATGATAAGTAGAAAGAACAGTGTTACCCTAATCCCGGGCCTTATCGTTATGTCCCTTCTTTTCTTTTGTCCGGCTAAAGGCAGCGCTGAAGTAGATGTCAGCGTCAACATAGGCCTGCCTCTCCCGGCAGTTGTCATTTCGGCGCCGCCCGCCGTGGTCATGATTCCGGGAACCCCGGTCTATTTCGCTCCGGATGTTGAAGTGGACATTTTCTTCTATCGCGGCTATTGGTATAGGCCATACCGGCAGCGCTGGTACCGGGCCAGTCATTATAACGGGCCTTGGTGCTATATTGCGCCCCGTGCCGTGCCCACCGTAATTGTAAAGCTGCCACCTGACTACAGGCACATTCCACCGGGCCATGAGAAGATTCCTTACGGACAATTAAAAAAGCACTGGAAGGAAAAGGCCCCAAAAAAGGCGTATAAATATAAATCACATAGACACGGGCGACATGGCGATTAGCGATCAGGAGACAGGATACCGATGGCTGAAGACTGACAAAGGAGGCAAGTCCATGAAAAGAGTATGCTTTATTGTAGCAACCTTGACGTTAGCGCTTTTATGGTCATTTACAGCAAAGGCTGTAGATGAGGAGACGCAACTAAAAACCGAGTCTAGCCAAATAAACCAGTTGACAACAGAGCCAGGCGGAAATACAGAAGTCAATGTAAGGATAACCGCGGTTTTCGAAAGTTGGGGGGCAAGGGAACCTTCACAATCAGTCACAGCCGCCCGGAATTTAAAAATGGGCTATGGAGAGACCATGATAGCCGGGTCCCTGGCTGCCGAATTATATGAAAAAGACCCGGCAACCTATCCCACTTTTGACGCCGCATATCAGAAGGTATTAGACCTCAGGAGCAAGGGTAACCGAACCACCGGCTGGGGAGTAGTCGCCAGGGATCTAGGGGTAAAACTTGGCCCGGTGGTGAGGGAAATGAAAAGCGCCCGTACCTTCGTTGGCAGCCAGACGGACCGCTTTTCGAGCAGCTATGCTAAAAAGGAGCAACAGATACGTGAGCAGTTCCGGGAAAGGACTCAAACCAGGGAACAGTTAAAGAAAAAGAGCTGTGACAAGGAGCAGAAAAAGAATCAAATACGTAACCGGATTGAAAACGGAGCAGGAACCGGTTCGCCCTCTGGCCCAGGCGGTGGAGGTCACGGCCGGGGGCGGTAATTGATGAAGTGAAGCTTCTGATAATACGAATTCAGATTAATGGAGAAAGGTATGTCTCATGACGTTAGATTATGGCTGGTGGGGCTGGTAATAGCCATTCTTTTTTGCGGGACCGGGATAACCTACGGGCAGACTTCAACTACCGATGAACTGTACGCTGAGATCGGTTTTAACTTTTATACCGGCGATTATGGAACAAACACAGACACAGATACATATACCGTACCCTTTACTCTCGGCTATTCACCCAGCCAGCTATGGGATTTTTATCTTAGTATCCCGTATATACACCAGAGCGCCAGCACTGCCGTCACCGTTGCCGGGAAACCTGTCCGCGTGAAGAAAAATCTGACCGGTGGTAAAAGCAAAATTACGGAACAGCATATCGACACCGCCTCTCACAGCGGACTCGGGGACATCTGCCTCGGCGGAAGTTACACGGTACTTAGAGAGACGTCTGATGCACCAGCCATCTACGCCCTGGCAAGCATCAAGTTTCCTACCGCCGATGAAGAAAAGGGCCTGGGCACAGGTGAATATGATTATTGTTTAGGCGTTGGTCTGGACAAAAAGATCAATAAATGGACACTCTTTGGGAATGCAAAGTATAATATCATCGGATCACCCGGCGGGATAGACCTAGATGATTTCTTCTCTGTGACGGCTGGTATAAGTCACCAGTGCACTACCACTTTTAAAGGGTCGGTTTATATCTATGCCGCAGAAAGCGCTTCGGCCGAATCTGATAGCCCGTTAGAAATCAGTTTAAGCGGGGAGTACGTTATAGATAACGATAACAAGGCCTCAGTTTATGTAACAACAGGTCTGTCTGACGGCAGCCCGGATTATGGCCTGGGCGTGGCCCTGACGCATTATTTTTAGTTTTCCAGGCCCCCGGATCGGATAAAAATATATACTTCCTTGATTAAAGGGCACCTTTCCGGTGCCCTTTACGTTTCCAGGGCCTCCTTCGCTGCATTTCTGCAAAGCAAATCTATTGAATTGACAACTCCCATCTCTGCGTATTATAAGTTTACACATGCGAAAATGCATATATCCCATCTTTTTATCCGCTTGCTTTTTACTTGCCGTTTTACTCCTGAAAACAATCTGGGCAGCGTCACCCGTTACTTATACTCCGCTTACCTATCAAGAAATTGGGCCTGGCCTTTGGTTTACAAAAGTAGAGATCTATAAAGAAAAACAAAAGGTGGAAACGCTGATTTTAGTTAAAGTAGATCCAAAGAAGAATAGATTTCGAGTCCTGCATGATAAGAATGCCAAGACCATAGAAAAGTGGCAGGAGGTCACGGGCGCCAGTGTTATCTTTAATGGAAGTTACTTCCGCGAGAACTTTGAACCTTGCGGCTTAATTATAAGCGACGGGCAGATTAAAGGCCATGTCCGAAATCGCTATATGAAGGGCATGTTTTTAGCAGAACCCCAAAAAATTAATTCGCCTCAAGCCGCAATCATTGACCTGACTAAAATGAGCCTGGTATCTAACAACTTGCCCTGGAGTCAGGGATTGCAATCTTTTCCTATGCTCATAGACAAAAATGGCACTATTCGAGTAAATCAGAGTGATCTCAGGGCCAGCCGCACAGCTATTTGCACAACTAAAGATGGCTACGTAATTGTAGTACATAGTGAAGAGACGTACTTTACGCTGTACGATCTGGCTAACTTCTTAAAAAAAATGCCAGTGGACGTTGAACATGCCTTAAACTTAGACGGTGGCATGGCGGCTGAGCTTTGTATCAGAACCGGAGGTCTGAATTACACGCACTACGGATACCAGATGTCGAATTATACTGGGGAGTTTAGTCTAAAAGGTCTCCAGGCCAAGATACCTCTGGTAGTCGGGGTCTTCCCGCGCTAATAAGAGAAAGATAGTCGGGGGTCAGAAGTCAAAAAACAGGAGACATGAGAGTCGGGAGTCGAGAGGCAGCAGACGGATAACTGATAGGTTAAGGCTCTTAGCTCATAGCTGATTACTGAAATCTGAAAGCTCAAAAGCTAATCTTCTCTGTGTACTCTGTGGTTAAGAAAAAAGGAATTTCAGGTGAACAATGAAGTGTTAAAAGCCATCTACGAAAGGCGTAGCGTACGAGATTTCAGCCCCATGCCGGTTGACGAACAACAGGTAATGGAAATAATCCGCGCCGGCGGTTGGGCCCCGTCCGGATTGAATAATCAGCCCTGGCGCTTCGTCGTGGTCAACGATTCAAAAGCAAAGAAAGAAATAGCCGGGCAAACCCGGTATGGACACATAATAGAAGCTGCTCCGGTAATTGTCTCTGTCTTTCTGGACCGTAAGGCCATGTACCACGAAGTGAAGGACGTCCAGGCTATCGGGGCCTGCTTACAAAACATGTTACTGGCCGCTCATGCCCAAGGCCTGGGAGCAGTCTGGCTGGGAGAAATATTAAAGAATAAAGAAAGGGTGCGCGAAATCGTTTCCCTGCCTTCGCACCTGGAATTGATGGCGGTTGTAGCCATCGGCCACCCCGCACAGCGCAATCAGACGTCGGAGCGTAAGGGGCTTGATGAGCTGATATTAAAGATAATTTAATGACAAACCTATAGCACAAATAAGGTTGCAACTTTCAATATCAAATTGCAAGGGGTAAAGTATGGGCATTCAGAAGAACTTATTTAAATTTTCATTATTGCTGTCCCTTATTTTCATGGTCATGCTGGGTTGTGCGGGCACACTAAGCCCAACAGCGCCGCCTGCCACCGAAGAAAAACACTCCTACGGCCCTGCAAGATCAGGCGAGACCGGGAATTCACCCACATATTATGACTTCGACGACGTTCTCATACCACCGGAACTAAAGCTTGATACCCAGAAGTCGATGGTTGTTAGCACTTCTACCTTTAGCGGTGGAGTGCTGGTATTCAACGGTTATGTCGATCAGGCCTCACTTATTGACTTCTTCCTTAAAAATATGGCCAAAGATAACTGGCAACTAAAGGGAAGCATCAAATACCGCCATACCGTACTTACCTTTGAGAAGCCGAACAAAGGCTGCGTAATAACCATTGGCGAAAAGGCGTTTAACACGCCCGTAGAGATATGGGTTGGCATCCTGCATGAACCGAGTACGGGACAGCTTCCTTTGAGGCAGCCGAGGCTTTAACTGATGCGCTTCTCTACACTTTCCTCTAAAAAGATTTTACTCGGGGTAACGGGCAGTATAGCCGCCTATAAGGCGGTAGAACTGGTGCGAGAACTATCCCGGCAGGGTGCATCTGTCACGGTTGTAGCGACTAAAAATGCCGGGGAGTTCATCGGCGCCGTTACCTTTCATGCCGTCTCCGGCAGTGCCGTTTACACGGATTTATTTGGCATGCCGGCAGAACCGGCCCCGCACATCAATCTCCCCCGCCAGGCCGATGCCGTTGTAATCGCCCCGGCTACGGCTAACTTCATCGGCAAGATGGCCCATGGGATAGCCGACGATCTTCTTTCCACTATAGTCCTGGCAGCCCAAAAACCTATTCTCGTCTGTCCGGCCATGAACAGCGCCATGTACGAACATCCGGCCATGAAAGGCAACCTGGAGCAGCTCCGTAAATACGGATACCGGATTGTTGAACCGGAAACCGGCCCTCTCGCCTGCGGAGATGAAGGGCCGGGCCGTCTGGCCGAGCCGTCCACTATCTGTGAGGCTGTAAAAATAGTCCTGGAAAAAAAAGATCTCCAGGGCCAGAAGATTTTGGTAACCGCCGGCCCGACGGAAGAGCCCATAGACCCGGTTCGCTTTATCTCAAACCGTTCATCCGGTAAGATGGGAGATAGCTTGGCCCGCGTGGCCAAACGGCGGGGGGCAGAGGTTGTACTTATCAGCGGTCCCACTTGCCTTTCTAAACCCTGGGGCATTGAGTTCGTGCCGGTACGCACTGCGGCTGAGATGTACAAGGCGGTCCTGTCCTATTTTGATTGGGCTACTATTGTGATCAAAGCGGCGGCAGTGGCTGATTATGGACTTTCGACCGTTCTCCCCCAAAAATTAAAAAAGGGGACACCGGATCTGTCGCTCAAGCTCACACGCACCCCTGATATACTCAAAGAATTGGGTAAGCGCAAAAAACGGCAAATTTTAGTAGGGTTTGCGGCAGAAAGCAAAAATTTAATAGCCGAGGCGCGCCGAAAATTACAGGAGAAAAATCTGGACCTAATCGTGGCCAACGATATTACCGTTCCTGGAGCCGGTTTTGGATTCGACACTAACCAGGTAAATATCATCACGGCGGATGGTGAGGTATTTGATTCCCCGCTCCTCGATAAGGAAGAAATAGCGTATATCATCCTAGACAAAGTTTTAGAAGTTCTGCAAAGAAGCAGGGGAAAGTCATAAGACGCTAGTGTAGTGTTTCAATAACGGCTTTACAATGAGCGATCTTTTCCAAGATGGTGTCAACCTTTTTCGTCCAAACGAATGGTTTAGGATTTTCATTGTTTATGCGGATAAACTCTTCAATGGCAGAC
>Ga0209614_1002223_pt1 | contig 13110 bp, 16 predicted proteins | sample BlaSprsedimmetaG_FD_185484 | JGI IMG/M metagenome (GOLD analysis project Ga0209614, IMG submission 185484) | Hot spring sediment bacterial and archeal communities from California, USA to study Microbial Dark Matter (Phase II) - Blank Spring... ... | reverse complement strand
GCTAATTCTCCGCCGCTTGAGGTCGTTTTTTGGGTATTGGGCCTCTTGTCGGCAACAAAATCAACTTTCAGGCTGTCAATCGTGACGGTCCGGGAATAGCTGGCAAGGGATGAAAGAAGGATTTGCAACGGAAAAATTTGTGCAAAAAACCCGGCCAAATGGTGTATTCTGAAAAAGTTACGTCTGTCCGGACCGTTCGGTCCGGGCGGATGACCCCTGAACCGGAGCGGCCGGATGGTGCAGGCCGCTGCCCTGAAAAACCGGAAGGAGAATATGAACAGGGAACAGGAGACCGAAGCCGGGATCATATCGCGACAGGATCTTGTCCGGCAGTTCGAGGATGTGCAGCAGCATATGCGGGAACTGGAAGAAGGCCGCCGCAGGCTGGAAAAGGAGCGGCTGACCTATCAGAAGCTGCTGGACGCGGCACCCGACGCCGTCCTGTTCGTCGATCGGGAGGGCAGAATACTGGAGGTCAACGCCCGGCTGGAAAACGTCTTCAACTACGATCCGGGAGAACTCAACGGCCGCAGCATAGAGATGCTCATTCCGGAACGGTTCCGGCTCCGGCACCGCCAGCACGTGCGGGATTTTTTCGCCCATCCGCGCCAGCGCCCCATGGGCAGCCAGTACGAAATTTACGGTCGTCGCAAGAACGGCGAGGAGTTTCCGGCTGATATCAGCCTCAACTTCCTGGTGATCGACGGAGTCCTGTACGCGTCCGCCTCGGTGCGGGACATCACGGAGCGGAAAGCGCTCGATGACAAGCTGATCCGCGACTATCATATGCAGCGGGTCATCAGTGAAGTGCTGAAAACCGCGCTGCGGCCCGTTCCCCTGCAGGAGCAGCTCGGCTCCATTCTTGAATTGATTCTGTCCGTGCCCGTTCTCTTTCTGGAGGAGAAAGGGGCCATCTACCTGGTGAACGACGACCGGACAAGCATGTCCCTTGCCGCTCTCCAAGGTTTTGACGATTCGCGGGACCTGCCCTGCCGGGATATCATCATCGGCCGATGTTTGTGCGGCGAAGCCGCCGGCCGCTGCAAGACCGTCTATGCGGACCGGTATGATGACCGCCATCGGCTGATCCGCGATGATATGTTCGCCCACGGGCACTACTGCGTGCCCATCGTCGACAACAACGAGTGCGTCGGGCTCCTCAACCTGTACGTCAAGGAAGGTCATAAACATAACGGCAGCGAGGAGAAATTCATTACGGTCATCGCCGACACCACCGCCCTGGTGATCCGTCACCACCGGAACGAAAAGGAACGGATCCGCCTGCAGGAACAGCGAACAGCTGGCCCAAGAGGCAAAGATGGCCGCTCTCGGCAGGATGGCCGCCAATCTGGCCCATCAGATCAGGAACCCCCTCACCGCCCTCGGCGGGCTGGCCAGGCGCCTTGCCGGCCTCAAGATCGACGAAAAGGGGCTGCGGTACGCCGCCGGCATCAATACCGAGGCGGCCCGCCTGGAACTGGTGCTCAACAATATGTTTGCCTATGTGCAGCCCCCGCCCCTCGTGCTGCAGCGCCGCAACATCAGCGAGGCGGTCGAGGAGTGCCTGCGGAGCTTTGCCCAGGTCATCGGGGAGCGGGGTATTGAGGTGCAGAGGGACTATGGGTCTGTTCCGGAAGCGCTCTTCGACAACAGGCAGTTCACCCTGGCGCTGAAAAACGTGCTGGCCAACGCCCTGGAGGCCGTAGGGGACGGCGGCCTTCTCTCCATCGCCGTCACCCGGGAAGGAGAGGGCGAGGAAAGCATGGTCGCCGTCGAGGTGGGGGACAACGGGCCGGGCCTGGAGGCCGCCGCCCTGGAGACCATGTTCGAACCGTTTTTTACAACCAAGGTGGGGGAAAAAAGGTGGGTCTGGGCCTGACCATCGCCAAGAAAATCATCGAGGACCACCGGGGCGCCATCAGGGTTTCCGGTACTCCCGGCAGGGGCACCACGGTCACCCTGACCCTGCCGGAGACGCAGGAATAAGAGGGAGACGGAAGCGCTCCCGCCGCGGCAGTTTTTTTACATGAAAAGGGCCGACACTCTCCATTTATGACATTGAAAATGCAGATGACAATGTTTGGAACAATCTATAGGGCAGCCCCTGAACCATCGGCGCTGAATATCATTGCGATCCGCGGAGGAATTGCCGGATGGAAGAACAGGTTCCCACCTCGGCCGGCCTGAGCAGTTTCAACTTGCTGGACGAAAAGAAATTTTTCAGTGCGCTGGCGCCGGAACAGGGAATGATCGTCCTTGACCTTGGGTGCGGGGTGGGCAACTATGCCATCGCGCTCGCCCCGCATGTCGGCAATGCGGGACACGTATATGCCCTGGATCTCTGGGAGGAAGGCATTGAAACCCTGGAGGTGCGGGCGTCCATCGGCCGACACGCCAATATCACCGCCCGGGTCTGCACGCGGAGGAAAAATTGCCGCTTAAAGCCCGAAGCATCGACCTCTGCCTGATGGCCACGATCATGCACATCCTGATGCGGGAAAAAACAGTCGACCAGGCCCTGTCGGAAGTGTTGCGGGTGGTCAAGCCCGGCGGCAGGATCGCCGTGGTCGAATTTCATAAAAAGGATGAAGCGCCCGGTCCCCCTTTTGCCTGGCGCCTGGCGCCCGAAGAGCTTGAGCGGATTATGACCGGGCACGGTCTTGACCGTCTGGGCTGGATTGATGTCGGGCCCCATAATTACCTTGCCCTTTTCCGCTGCCGATAATGAGTGGGGATCGCATGCATATGTATCGATGGCCCGCCGATCGGTGGAACCAGAAGTATCGGCGGCCGCCCGGGCGAAGAGGGGAGGCCGGGTTGACCAGGATGATCAACATCCTGATTCTTCTGCTGCTCGCCGCGACGGCGCCGGCAGCTGCGCCCGGCGGTTCGCAATCCGGGCTGTCCGGCCCGCAGCGCCATTATACGTACAGAGTGATTGCCTCGTATCCCCATGACCCAGGAGCCTTCACCCAGGGGCTGGTCATTGTCGGCGGCGTGCTGTACGAGTCCACCGGGCTGTATGGCCGTTCGTCCCTGCGCCGGGTGGACCTGGAGACCGGGAGGGTCGAGCGGATAAGGGAAATGCCGGCCCGGTATTTCGGCGAGGGCCTGACGGTCCATGACGGCCGGCTCATCCAACTGACCTGGACGGGAAAACGCGGTTTTGTCTATGACCCTGACACCTTTGAGCTGCTGCATGAATTCACGTATCCCCTCGAAGGGTAGGGGCTTACCAGTGACGGCCGGAACCTGATCGCCAGCGACGGCAGCGCCAATCTCTATTTTATCGACCCGGAGACGTTCGAGGAAAAACACCGCGTCCAGGTGGTTGACCGGGACGGCCCGGTGGCCAGGCTCAACGAACTGGAATACGTGGAGGGCAAGGTGTATGCCAATGTCTGGGAGACCGATCGGCTTGCCGTCATTGAGCCGGAAACCGGGAGGGTGGCGGGCTGGATCGATCTGGCCGGGCTGCTTCCCGCGGAGGTATCTGCGGAGCCCGTTGATGTGCTCAACGGCATTGCCTATGACAGCGAAAGCGGCGGGCTGTATGTGACGGGTAAACTGTGGCCCCGGCTTTTCCTGATCGGCCTGGTGGAAACGGAGGGGGTGGAGGCGGAAATGCAGCGGACGCCTTCCCCATGAAATCCTCGAGTAAAAGCCGCCGGGCACGCTTGTCAATGGGCCTGGTTTGGTGTATACAGTGCTTAGACGATACGGCAGCTTGCGGCTGCCCTTTCTTTTTGCCTGCCAGGGGAGAGACATGAAAGCCAAGCTGTCAAAGAAAACCAAGTTTATTTTCATTACCGGGGGCGTTCTGTCTTCCCTGGGGAAGGGGCTGGCTGCGGCCTCCCTGGGGGCTTTGCTGGAGAGCCGGGGGATGAAGGTGACCTTTCAGAAGCTGGACCCCTACATCAACGTGGATCCCGGCACCATGAACCCGTTCCAGCACGGCGAGGTGTTCGTCACGGATGACGGCGCGGAAACCGACCTGGACATGGGCCACTACGAGCGCTACACCAGCGCCGTCATGGCCCAGATCAACAACTACACCTCCGGGCGCATCTATTATTCGGTCATCCAGAAAGAGCGGCGCGGCGAGTATCTGGGCGGTACCGTCCAGGTCATTCCCCACATCACCGACGAGATCAAGCAGGCGGTGCTGCAGCTTGACGGCACGGCTGATATCGCCATCATTGAAATCGGCGGAACCATAGGCGACATTGAGGGGCTCCCCTTTGTCGAGGCCATCAGGCAGCTGCGCGGCGACCTGGGCCGCGAGTATACCCTGTTCATTCACCTGACCCTGGTGCCGTACATCAAGACCGCCGGCGAGGTCAAGACCAAACCGACCCAGCACAGCGTCAAGGAGCTGCTGGCCAGCGGTATTCAGCCGGACATCCTGGTCTGCCGCACCGAACGGTCGCTGAACAAGGAATTGAAGAAAAAGATCGCCCTGTTTTGCAACGTGGAGCCGGAAGCGGTCATCACGGCCCGAGACGTCGATTCAATCTATGAAGTGCCCCTGAATCTGCACGCCGAAGGAATGGATGACCGCGTCCTGGAAAAGCTCGGCATCTGGACCGGTGCGCCGTATATCAAACCTTGGGAGGAACTGGTCGAAAAGATCAAGAACCCGAAGAATCATGTCACCATTGGCATAACCGGCAAATACGTGGATCTCAAGGAGTCGTACAAGAGCCTGCACGAAGCCCTGGTCCACGGGGGAATAGCCAACAGCGCCAAGGTGACCCTCAACTATATCAGCGCTGAGGACCTCGAGACCGGCGACCCGGATGAACTCCTGGCCGCCTGCGACGGCATCCTGGTGCCCGGGGGGTTCGGCAGCCGGGGCATGGAAGGCAAGATCAACGCCATCACCTATGCCCGGAAAAACAAGGTCCCCTTTTTCGGCATCTGTCTCGGCATGCAGCTCGCCGTTGTTGAATTCGCACGGAATATTGCCGGGATGAAAGGTGCTCATTCAACCGAGCTTGATAAGGACACACCCTTCCCGGTTATTTACCTGATGAAGGAGTGGTATGATTTCCGGACCGGCAAGGTCGAAACCCGTGACGAAAACTGCGACATGGGCGGCACCCTCCGCCTGGGTGCCTATCCCTGCGTGCTCAAGGAGGGTACTCTCGCCCACAAGGCCTACCGCGTGGGGGAAATCAGCGAACGCCACCGGCACCGCTACGAGTTCAATAATATCTTCCGCGACCAACTGGAAAAAGCCGGGCTGGTTGTCAGCGGCGCCTCGCCGGACAACAACCTGGTGGAGATCGTGGAGCTTGCCGATCATCCCTGGTTCCTGGGGTGCCAGTTCCACCCCGAATTCAAGTCAAAACCGATGAAGCCGCACCCCCTGTTCCGCGAATTCATCAGGGCCTCCCTGAAGGCTAAAACGAGGGCGTAAATGGAGCCGGTCGTCATCGGGACAAACGGGGATCCGCTCCGGATGGAGGTTGGGTCCGGGCAGCCGCTGCTGCTGCTGGCGGGCCCCTGCGTGCTCGAAGCCGAGGAAACGGCATGGCGGATTGCCGGTGAAATGAAGGAAATCTGCCGGAACCTCGGGATCAACTATGTTTTCAAGGCTTCGTTCGACAAGGCCAACCGCACGTCGCTGAATTCCTTTCGCGGACCGGGGCTCGAGAAGGGATTGCGGCTGCTGGCCCGCATCCGGGAGGAGATCGGGGTTGCCGTGGTTTCCGACGTCCATGACGTGGCGCAGGTGGAACGGGCGGCCGAAGTGCTGGATATTGTCCAGATTCCTGCCTTTCTCTGCCGCCAGACCGACCTGCTGGTTGCGGCGGCCCGTTCCGGCCAGCCGGTCAACATCAAAAAAGGCCAGTTCGTCTCCCCCTGGGATATGCAATACGCCGTGGACAAAGTCCGGGTCTCCGGCGGCAAAAGGATCCTTCTGACCGAACGGGGAACGAGCTTCGGCTACAACAATCTGGTGGTGGATATGCGTTCCCTGCCGGTGATGCACTCCCTGGGCTGTCCGGTCATATTCGACGCCACCCACAGCGTGCAGCTGCCTGGAAGAGAGCAGGGCAGTTCCGGCGGCCAGCGCGAATTCATTCCCTGTCTTGCCCGGGCGGCCATGGCCGCGGGCATCGACGGGCTCTTCATGGAAGTGCACCCCGAGCCCGACAGGGCATTGTGCGACGGCCCGAATTCATGGCCGCTGGCCAAGGTGGAGAAACTCCTGCGGAGGCTGATAGCCATCCGGCAGGCCGCGGAGGTCGGCGATGATGAATGACAACGGCCGGTGTGCCGGCGGGAAAGGAAAGTATCCGTCCGATTGTGAACTGACCGGGGCGCTGCTGGAACAGGCGCGCCGGCGGACAAGTCCCGTTGAACGGAGCCGGGAATGGCAGGCGGCGCTTCCCCGGGCCAGACAGGTCAAGCTGCTGCTCCTCGACGTGGACGGAGTGCTGACCGACGGGACCATCATTTATACCCATGACGGCGGTGAATCCAAGGGCTTCAATACCCAGGACGGTTTCGGCCTCAGGATTCTGCAGGAGGCCGGGATCGAGGTCGGCCTCATTTCGGCCCGGACCTCCGAGGCCGTGGCCAGGAGGGCCGCGGACCTGAAGCTGCGGTATGTGTACCAGGGGACGGGGCACAAACTGGAGGTGTTTGAAGACATCCTGGGCAGGTCCGGTTTGCGTCCCCACGAGACGGCCTACATGGGCGACGACTGGCTTGATCTGCCCCTGCTGGCACGGACCGGAATGGCCGCCGCCCCTGCCAACGCCGTGGCCGAAATACGGCAGCGGGTCCATTACGTGACCGTGCGCAACGGAGGTCACGGAGCGGTCCGGGAACTGTGTGAACTCATTCTCGAAGCCAGGGATGCCCTGGCCGGTATGCTGCAAACGTATTGCCGATGCTGAAGAACCCCCGCAACCTTCTTTGGCTGATCCCCCTGGTCCTCCTGGCAACAAGCCCGCGCTGGAAACCCCCGCTCTCCGTTTTCCTGACGCCCCGGGGAGGGTTTGACGCCGTGACGGTCGATCCTCTGCGGGACGATCAGGAAGAGCATTTCATCATGGATGCCATCACCATTACCATGTACAACCGGGGCTTGGAGGAGTGGATTGTCAACGCCGAACGGGCCTACACCGGCGATACCGACAGAGAAATCGGCATGGAGGAGGTGGACGCCGTCTATACCGGCGGCGAACAGGAGCGAACCCGCATCACCAGCTCCAGGGGCATGTACAATGTTGACGAGCGCCACCTGGTGCTGATTGATGACGTGGTTATTGTCAAGCCGGTGTCCAGGCAGGAGATGTATACGGATCTTCTTCATTACTACAATACCACCAAGCTGGTCGTCTGCCCCGGGGATGTGGAGCTTCGGGGTCCGGAGTTCACCATCAGGGCGGGACGGCTCGATTATGATATGCTCACCGACAACTATGATTTCGGCGGCCGGGTCAAGGTCACCAGCAGTGACGGCGGCAAAAGCTGAGATCGACGGCCGCCGCCATCCGGCGGCGGCCGTTTGCGTACCGGACAGGAAAACATGATTACCATCAATGAACACTATCTGAAACTGCAGGCTTCGTATCTTTTTTCCGACATCGCCCGCCGGGTCGCAACTTTCCAGGAGGCCAATCCCGACCGCGAGGTGATCAGGCTCGGCATCGGCGATGTGACCAGGGCCCTGCCCAAGGCGTGCATCGAGGCGTTTCACAAAGCCGTCGATGAAATGGCGGACGACAGCTCCTTCCGGGGATACGGCCCGGAGCAGGGCTATTCCTTCCTGCGCGAGGCCATAGCCCGGCACGATTTTCAGGCCCGGGGCGCCGAGGTCGCGCCCGACGAGGTGTTTGTCTCGGACGGGGCCAAGTGCGATACCGGCAATATCCAGGAATTGTTCGCCACCGGCATCAGGGTGGCCATACCCGACCCGGTTTATCCGGTCTATCTCGACACCAATGTCATGGCGGGACGGACAGGAAGCTTCGCCGACGGGCGCTATCAGGGGATCGTCTACCTGGAGTCGACCAGGGAGAACAACTACGTCCCCGACCTGCCCACGGAGCGGGTCGACCTGATTTATCTCTGCTTTCCGAACAATCCGACCGGCTCGACCATAACCAGGGAGCAGCTGGCAACCTGGGTGCAATACGCCCGGGAAAACAGGGCCCTGATCCTGTTTGACGCCGCCTATGCGGCCTTCATCCGCGACGATGCCCTGCCGCAGTCCATCTACGAGATCCAAGGGGCCCGGGAGGTTGCCGTCGAATTCCGCTCATTTTCCAAGAACGCGGGCTTCACCGGGACCCGGTGCGCCTATACCGTGGTGCCCAAAGAGTGCATGGCCTACGACGCGGCCGGCGGCCGGCATGCCCTGCACGGGCTGTGGAACAGGCGGCACTCAACCAAGTTCAACGGGGTGTCCTATCCCGTACAGCGGGCCGCCGAGGCCGTGTACAGCGAAGAGGGCAAGGCGCAGACCCGTGAACTGGTCGACTATTACATGCAGAATGCCGCGCTTATCGCCGAGGTGGTCGGTGACCTCGGCTTTCACTCTGTGGGCGGAAAAAACGCGCCATATATCTGGATCGGCAGCGACCGTGACTCGTGGCAGTTTTTTGATCAGCTGCTCAACGAGGCCGGGGTGGTCTGCACGCCCGGCGCCGGTTTCGGCCGGTGCGGCCGCGGCTATATCCGCCTTTCCGCCTTCAATTCCCGCGAAAATGTAGAAAAAGCCATGGAGCGCCTCCGCCGGGCCCTGGGCTGATCGTTACCGCAGGAGAATTCCGTCTCCGCCGAACAGGTACAGGGCGGACGGGTGGATGTGCAGTTCCGCGGCCGGTTCCGGGAGGGTCATATGTCCGGGCAGGCGGGCCGCCAGGGGCGTTGAGCCTTGCGCCCCGGGAATGTGAAAATAGACAAGGGTTTCGTGGCCGAGGAACTCCGTGGCCGTTGCCCGCACCGCGCAGGGGACCGTGCCGTCTCCGGGTGTCGGGCCGAAGGATTCAGGCCGCAGTCCGGCCCGGATGGACTGCAGGGCCTCCGGGGATCCCCCGCGGGGCAGTTTTTCCGGCGGCAGGGGGATGTCCCAGTGCCCCGTCCGCAGCCGCCAGGTACCGTCCTTGTCCCGCAGGACCGAGGCGGGGAAGATATTCATCCCCGGGTTGCCGATGAATCGCGCCACAAAGATGCTCCGCGGCCGCCGGTACAGTTCGGCCGGCGTGCCGACCTGGTGCAGTTCGCCCCGTTCCATGACCGCTATGCGGTCGCCCAGCGTCATTGCCTCGACCTGATCATGGGTAACGTACAGGGTTGTCCTGGCCAGCCGCTTCTGGAGGGAGGAGATATCCGCCCGGATCTGGGCCCGGAGTTTTGCATCCAGGTTCGACAGCGGTTCGTCCAGGAGAAAAACGCTTGGATTGCGCACCAGCGCCCTGCCCATGGCCACCCGCTGTTTCTGGCCGCCGGACAGCTGGCCGGGCCGGCGGTCAAGTAGTTCCCGCAGATTAAGAATTCCGGCGATATCGGCGATTTTCCGGGCAACGATTTTCCGGGGGGTGCGCCGCATTCTGAGGGGAAACGCCAGGTTGTCGCGCACGGTCATGTGCGGGTAGAGGGCATAGTTCTGAAAAACCATGGCAATGTTTCTCTGCCGGGGGCCGATCCGGTTCACCACTTTTCCGTCGAGCAGTATTTCCCCCGCGCTTGGCTCCTCAAGACCGGCCAGCAGCCGCAGGACGGTCGATTTGCCGCAGCCTGACGGTCCGACCAGGGCAACGAGTTCCCCATCGTGTATAGCCAGGTTGAGGTTGCGCACGGCCTCCGTGCCGTCGGCAAACCGCTTGCTGACATTTCTGAATTCAACGGCCGCCATGGCTCACCCTTTCATTCCGGTGGAGGCCACTCCCTGGACGAACCAGCGCTGAAAAAGGAGGAAGACCATCAGCATGGGCAGGACCATCATGACCCCGAAGGCGAAGATATCTCCCCATTGCAGGGGCGGCAGGGTGTAAAACAGGGCGATGCCGAGGGGCAGGGGGCGGACGCTTTCACTGTGGGTCACCATGAGCGGCCACAGGAATGAGCCCCACTGGGTCAGGAAGGTGAGAATGGCCACGGCGGCGAAGACCGGTTGGGAGTTGGGTGCGACGATGCTGAAAAAAATCCGTATCGGTCGTGCGCCGTCGATGCGGGCCGCCTCCTCCAGTTCTTCGGGCAGTTCGAGAAAGAATGTGTAAAACAGATAGACGGAGAACGCGTTGGCGATAAACGGGACTATCTGGACCAGGTAGGTGTTTCTCCAGCCGAAAAGGGTGACTTCATAAAACAACGGCACCGCAATGGCCTCCAGGGGAAGAATAATGAGAGCGATGACTCCGGTCAGGACCGCTTTCCTGCCGCGCCAGTGAAGGCGGGAAAGGGCGTATCCGGCCAGGGAGTTGACCAGCAGCCCGCAGGAGACGATGGTTCCGGTGATGAAGATGGAATTGACCATGTAGCGGGCAAAGGGGACCCGGGCAAAGACGTCCCGATAGTTTTCCAGGGTCGGCTCAGTCGGCAGTAATTTCACCAGGCGCCCGGCCTCGGGCAGCACGAGGTGGTCTGGCTTCAGGCTTCCAGAAACCATCATGGCGACGGGAATCAGGAAGACCAGGGCCATACCGCTCAAGATAAGGTACGCCGCGACCCTGGCAAAAACATTTCCGCATCTCATGATGTTGCGCGCTCCTGTCCGGCAATGCGGCGCTGCACCAGGGTCAGCGTGAGGACAATGGTAAAGAAGACCACGGTCATGGCCGCGCCCCGGGCGACTTGCTGGCTGCCGAAGGCGGCGTTCACGGCTTCGTACATGACCGTCGTGGTGGCGTGGTTGGGTCCCCCCCTGGTCATGATCTGCACCTGGTCAAAGAGACGGAAGGCGAGAATGGTGGTGACCAGAATCACGAAAGTGAGCGGATTTTTCAGGGCCGGGAGGGTGATGTGCACAAACTGCTGCCGTTTCCGTGCCCCATCGACCCTCGCCGCCTCATACAGTTCCGCGGGAATGGATTGCAGGGCGGCGAGCAGGATCACCATCTGAAAACCCACGCCCTGCCAGATCGAGGTCACGGTGATCGCCGGCAGTGCCAGCCGGGGATCGTGGAGGAAGTCACGGGGCTCCCACGCCCCCAGTGTCAGCCATTGCAGCAGGCTGTTGAGGGTGCCGTCCGGACCAGGGGCGAAAATCAGGATCCAGATCACCGAGACCAGCGACAGGGGAAATATGACCGGGGTGAAGAACAGGGTCCGGAAAACGACCATTCCCCGCAGCGGTTGATTAATGAGCAGCGCGAGCCCGAGGGCCAGGGCGGTCTGCACCGGGACGACCATCAGGGCGAAAACGGTATTGTTCTGCAGGGCGCGGAGAAAAGCGGCGTCGGCGAAAATGCGTGCGTACTGGCGCAGCCCCGTGAATTCGAGGGGCAGGGGGGAGCCCAGCCGCAGATTGGTGAAGGAGAGAAACAGCGCCAGCAGAAAAGGAGCGAGAACAAAAAAGATCAGGCCCGCCAGGGCGGGGAGCGCAAAGATCCAGGCCGTGGGCGTATCCTGCTCGCGGCGCAGTCCATCGAGAACTGGACTATTAGTCCGTTTTGAAGGGGTAGCCATGGTTGTCACGGATATCCTGATCGATATTTGCCGCCGCCCGGTCCAGCGCCTCCCGGACCGGAACATTGTTGCGGATGCGTTGCACGGCTTGCTGAAACTCAGTGGTGATGACGGGATAGGCCGGTGTCCGGGGCCTGGGTACGGAGACGCCCCCCATGAGCTGTTCGGCGAACAGGCGCAGCGGTCCGTCAATGCCGTACAGGGGCGACCGGGCGACCGCGCTTTCGGTGCCGGGGACGGCGCCGTTGGCATTGCTCATGGCAAGGACTTCGGAGGTGCGCAGCAGGAAATGGAGGAAATCGGCGGCCTGCTGCGGGTCGGTGCAGTTCCGGGTGATTCCCCAGTTCCAGGAGCCCTGTCCCGTGCGGCTGCCCCTGCCGAAATCAGGCAGAGGGACCAGGACCAGGTCGTCGGGGTATGCTTCCCGGTAGCGGGAATATTCCCAATGCCCAACCCAGGAGAGCGCGACCCGGCCGGTCACAAAGGCGGCGTCGTCCAGGTTGGGATCAACCAGACCCTGCCGGATCCAGTCCTGCACCCGCTGCAGGGCGGCGACCGCCTCCGAGCTGTTCATGACCCCGGTACTGCGCTGATACGCCCGCCGCTCTATGAGATCAGCGCCGGCGGACTGGAGGATCGGCGAAAAGCCGAAGGTGAACCACTCGCCGCCGCAGTTCAGTTTCATGTCCAATACCGCCCCGTCAGCATCGCTTTGGGCAAGGGCGCGGAGAATGGCTTCAAATTCGGCCGCGGACCAGGCTTCGGAAGACGAGCGGGGGATCCGCGCGCCGATCCGCTCCAACCGGCTCCGCCGGGCGAACAGGCCCAGGCCCGAATCGAATGCGGCAACGGAATAGAGATGATCGCCCCTGGTGCCCTGGACAATGATTGAGGGCAGGAGATCGGCGACCACCTCCGGGGGGAGCAGTACCTCCAGGGGGATCAGCTGGTTCTGCCAGATGTAGTTGGAGAGATAGGGTCCGTCGAACTCGAGGATGTCGGGCATGTCTCCGGCGATCGCCGCCGCCTGCACCTGGGCGTTGTAGTCCCGCTCCGGAATGAAGACAAGCGTTATGTCTACCTCCGGTGCATGCTGCCGGAAGCGGTCCACCTGTTCGCGCAGCACCGTCCTCTCGGCCTCCTGGCCGGCGTGTGCCCAGACTTCCAGATGAACCGCACCGGAAGGGAGTTTCCCCTCGCCGTCCTGCCGATCGCAGCCGGACAACAGGAAAAGGAGAAGGACGCTCAGGATAACGCGGGTGGAGAAATAGCTTGTTTGTCCCGGCATAACAGTATCACCTTCAGCTATTCCCGGACCGTCACGATTGACAGCCTGAAAGTTGATTTTGTTGCCGACAAGAGGCCCAATACCCAAAAAACGACCTCAAGCGGCGGAGAATTAGCCTGAAATTGTTTGCCATCGGCAAGATAACCCATTTTTTGGACATAGCTGTCCATTCG
>Ga0209614_1002222_pt1 | contig 13114 bp, 5 predicted proteins | sample BlaSprsedimmetaG_FD_185484 | JGI IMG/M metagenome (GOLD analysis project Ga0209614, IMG submission 185484) | Hot spring sediment bacterial and archeal communities from California, USA to study Microbial Dark Matter (Phase II) - Blank Spring... ... | reverse complement strand
CGCGTGGACGGCGATGGCGGGCCAGCCAGCATCCAGGCAGACGACGTGCGCCTGGGTGGCTGGAAGCGTGTCGACAAGCGCGCTCTCGGTCAACAGCACCGGCGTCTGCGTGTCGGCGAGCATAAATGCCTGGCGCTCGGGCGGGTAAGCGGGGTCGATGGGGACGTAGGCGCCGCCGGCTTTGAGGATACCAAGCATCCCTACGAGCATCGCCGTCGAGCGGGTGACGCAGATCGCCACGGGAACTTCCGGGCCAACGCCGAGTGCCCGCAGGTGGCGTGCTAGTTGGTTGGCGCGGGCGTTCAAGTCACCATAGGTGAGCGTCTGCCGGGGCTTTCCTGGTTCGGCGTAGACCACGGCGATGCTCTCCGGCGTTTGCGCGGCCTCACGTTCGAAGCGACGGTGGATGCACTGTCCGCTGTAGCCGGTGCCGGTCGTGGTGTCAGTCCAGGCGACGAGTATTTGGTGGCGTTCAGCTTCGGTCAACATAGGCAGAGATTTGAGGGACAATTCCGGCGTGGTGACGAGGCCTTCTAGCAGTGTGAGTAGATGACCCGCCAATCGCGCTACGGCGGCGGCTTCGAAACGGTCGGCAGCGTAGTCGATGCGCAGGTGCAGAGCGTCATCGATGGTGATGATGAAGGGGATGGTCGTGTACATACCCTTCGCGTTTGTGCCGAAGACGAGCAGTGTCTCGAGATGTGAAGGCTCCGGCTGGGGCGCAGTGACCGAGTTGGCTTGCAGTACTGTGAGCCAAACGCGTGCTTTTTGCTCCGGCTGGACAATTGCCTGTGTGAGTATTGGGGTGTGGGAGACAAGTATCCCGAAGGCTATGTCTGCTTCGCCGCTGTAGCGGCTGAGGAGCAGCGCCCACGCACCCTGGATCAGCGTGGGAATGTGGAGGTCGTTTTGTTGCGCAAAGGTGTGCAGCGCAATGACAAGTTCCGGAGTAGGCGTGACCTCGTAGCATACACGCGACGTCGCCCCGTCGGATAACGATCGGGGTTTGGCGATAGCCAGCGGCGTCGGCGCGGGGAAATCATCAATCATATTGATCAAACAGCTTGTTGAGCTGGCGTGGGCGGGCGCGGGTCAGTTCGGCGATGCGGTCGTTGGTTTCGCGAAGCCGCTCGCTGAGAACGTTGATGAGCGCCAGCGACATCTCCGGGTTCTGGCGTGCCAGGGCGATGAGGGGTTCGCGGCGTAGGCGTAGCGTGAGCGTGTCCTGGATGGCGACGGCAGAGGTGGTGTGGGGGCTATTGTCGAAGAAGTTGGCCTCGCCGAAATACGAGTGTGCCTCGATGGTTGCCAGCCGCGCGAAAGAACCGGCGCGCTTCTCCTGCTCGATGCCGACACGCCCGTTCACGACCACGTACAGCGCGCCGCCGGGATCTTCGTTGTTGTAGATGCGCGTGTCTTCCTCGTACATCTCTTCCTCGCAGACGTTCGCCAGGATTTTGAGCTGGTCGATGGTCATCCCCTGGAAGAAGGGGACTTCTTTGAGGAAAATGATCTTTTCAATGGCAGAAAGCATAAGGTCCTCCTTCATAAAGTCGGTTTGAACGCCGTTCATCAATCGTTTGGCAGCCTGGGCCGCGAGGCGCACTTCCTCCTCCGGATCTTTGAGCGCTTTTGCCAGGAGTTCTTCGATCTGTGGGAGGGTGAAGGCGACAGTCGGTGTGGGAGGTTGGGAGGGAGTGGGTGTGGGAGAGGCTGGAGTCGGTGTATCATTGGTAGGCGTTTCGCTTTTGGGCGCGTCGAGAGCGCCGAAAAGATCGGCGGGGGGGCGGCGGCGAGTGCGAGGCGCAGGTTCGGCATCTGCGGGCGGCATATCGGGCTGAGTCGCTTCCGCCTTTGGCGCATCGAGTGCGGCAAAGAGATCTTTTGGTGCGGCACGGCGGGATCGGCGTGTTCCGGTCTCCGGTGCGGCGGACGGCGCTTCGGGAGTGGGGGGCGTTGTCGTCGTGGGTGGAACGAGTGCCGCACCGAGTTGCCCTAACGCGAAGACTGTCATCGTGCGTACCCACGGATCCTCGGCAAGAGTGGCAAGTTTATGGATGGCTTCGGCAGTGTCGGGCGGTTCCATATCCCAGGTTTCCTTGCTGAGCTCCAAAAGTTTGCTCGTCGGGGTGTCCGGTTCGAAGAGTGGCGCGATCAACTCGGCGGTCTTGGGTGTGGTCAGCGATTCCAGGGCCTCCACAGCGTTCGCGCGCGTCCGAGAATTGTCGCTGCGCAGGGCATCATTGATGATTTCCACACTGTTCGGGTCCTGGATGGCGGAGAGCAGGTAGAAGATTTCCGTAGTGAGACGCTGGCCCTGTTCATGCAGCGCGCTTTGCAGCACAGCGAAGCCCGGATAGATACTACAAGGTTCCAGAGCCTCGACCAGGCCGTAGTTGCCGTAGATAGCGAGCAGGTTGCCGGTGATGTTCGCGCCGACGATCAATGGCCCAAACTCTTTGGGGTTGATGCGGCTCAAGACGACGGCGGCCATTTTGCGCAGTTGTGCGTTTGGCGAATCAAGCTTGGGATGGATGACCGGGATGATGGCCTTGTCGAGTGCCACGAGCGTTGCGGCAGCGGTCTCCCGGACTTGCGGGCTGGTGTCGGTTAGTGCATCGACGATCAACGGGTAGATTTTGCGGCTACCTGTGCGCCCCAAGACGACGAGTGCTGCCCGGCGCGTGCGCTCGACGGGGTCGTTAAGGTGGGTGCTGATTTTGGCCTCGATCTCGGTTTTCACCGCATCATTGAGCGACGTCTTTTGCACGGCAGTTTCAATAGCCAGGGCGGCTTCGAGCCGGACTTCGTCGGCAGGATCGTCCAGGTACGTCATCAGCCGGTGGAGCGTATGTTCGCTCTTGATCTGCCCCAGGATGCGGACACCGTAGGCGCGGTGCTGGGAATTATCGCCGGTCAGGAGAGCTTCGAACGCGTCTACAGCAGGTTTTAGGGTGTACAATTGGTCTGTCTGCACCAGGGCCGTGAGTACCTGCCCGCGCACGTTGATGTCGGGATCGTTGACCATATTCGACATTTGGGCGAGGAATTGCGGATCGCTGGGCGCGGTAAGTTGTTGCAGTCCTACAATGGCGGACTGGCGAACCTGCCCGGAGGTGTCTCTCATGAAGTCGAGATACAGTTGGCGCACGGCGTCGCCACGCAGATCGGCGGCGGCAAGCACGTCAAGGATGGCGGCGCGTGTGTGGCTTTCGGGTGCAGCGTGGGCAGCCTGGCCCAGGATGGGGATGGCGTCGCGCCCGCCGATTCTACTGATGAGCTGCGCCATAAATACGGTGAGTTCGTGGCTGGTGCTGCTTTCGAGCTTCTCGCGTAGTTTGCTCAGCGTCGCGGGGTCGGCGACGGTTAACTCGGAGGCATTTTGGGTCAGCAGGAAGGAGTAATCTTCTTGTTCGAGCATCTTAACAAGCGCCCGCCCGTATTGACGGCGAACGATCAGAGCGTTGCCAATGTAAGCGACAGCAAGTGCAAGCGTGAGTGCGGGCAGGAACCACGGCATTGCCACAAACGGCGCTAACAGGAGGATGCTACCAATAAACGCACCGATGGGCGCGACAAGGCCATCGATGAAGGCATGCGCGCGGCCTTTGATACGCAGGGGGACGGCATTGTAGAGTAGACTGTTGATCTGATAACCGATGTTGCCGTAGAAAGCGGTGCCATTGAAGTAGCCAAAGGCAGCCATTGGTAAACCAGGGAAGAATGTCAGGCCTGCGCAGATCGCCAGGTTGCCGGCTGGGAAGATCAAGTAAGCGTTGCCCACCCCGATCCAACCGATGATGCGGCTGAGGAAAAAGAGCTGGAGGGGCAGCATAATCAGATTAGCCACGCCGGTTACGAGACCGTAGAAATTCGCCATCGCCTCGGTCGTCTGGAGTTTGTCGACAATGATCACGCTGGTTTGATAGCCGACGAAGGTGAGGAGAATCACGACGACGAGTGTGCCGGCGGCGATCCAGCGTAGGAAACGTGACTGCGTGACGTAACGGTATCCTTCACGTAACTCGTTGAGGTATGAAGCGTGAGTTTTTTCTGTTGCCTTGGCCTTGACGACGGATAGACCTGCTGGGGCCGTATCTTCGGTGGACTTGATAAGGCGTGGCATCAGCCAGGCTCCCAGCGCCATCATGCCTAACATACTGAGCCACACGATGATGATGGTGTTGGGCGAGAGGACTTTGTTCAGCGATTCCATACTCAACCCGGCAATGATGCTACCGATGCTGCCGGCAGTGCCCAGGACGGGAACGATACGCTTGGCTGCTCGTGTGTCGTAGAAGCCGTTGATGTAGGTGAACCAGTGCGCGGTGAGGATATCGGTCAGCGGAACGTAGATTAACAGATAGAGCAGAGGGTAGGCAATGCGCGTGAGTCCTATATTGAGCAGACCAAAGCCGATGAGGATACCTGTCCAACCGATGAGTAAAATGGCGATCAAAAGCTTGTGACTGGCGATGCGGTCGGCGAACGCGGTGTAGATAGCCACTGCAGGTATGGAGAGAATGGCCCTGATCATGAAGAACCAAGGCAGTCCCTTCACCCCTACTTGTTCCAGGAATGCGGCTGCGACGATGGTCTCGCCCCAGACCGCACCAAGGGTGACTGCCAGGAGCATCGCATAGAGCAGGAGTAGTCGCGGCCACTCTTCCGATCGAATGTTGAACAACTTGTTGAAGAATTGCACCATAATCTGCACCGTCCTTAAGGACTCATCGATTGCTATAAGATACTGTCGTTCGGCGTCAGCATAATAGGTTGATGTCGCTGCAAAATTCCGCCATCCTTGCTGAATCCACGCAAGGATACTGATCTTATCATAGCACAATTTGACTGCGTTAGGATAAAGTTTGTGTGGCGGTTCTGTAGCAGTTGTGTTAGGGAATCACGACGAAGCGAACTTCGTAAAGGCGTGTGAAACTTAGACTCGCACACCCTTGCGAAACTCGATACCTTTAAAATCCCTCTGGGATGTGGCTCAAATGAGGAACTTGGCCGGATTCTGTCAGGATCAATCCCACCCGCGCGGCATAAGCAGCACGAATTTCCTGGTGCAGGAGGATGTTCTCGAGATAGGTCCGGCGGAAGTAGCTATCTGCGGGGATGAGCGCGTGTTTGCGCGCCATTTCGTCATAGGCTTGACGGAGATATTTGATTGCCTCTTCAGGCTGCTCATTAGCTGTAAGCGCTTGGCTGTAGCGGAAGAGGATTTCCTCACTCACACACTCGGTAATTTGCACAAAACCGAACATCTGATAGAGATGCAACGCTTGCTGCGCGGTTTGTTGTGCGCTGCTCAGGTGGTCGTAGACTATGCCGGGTCTGGCGGTAGCAGCATCTTTGGCGAGTACCGCCAATTTGAGATGTGCAGCGGTGGCTTTACACAGCGCCGCCATCTCATATTGCCGCGAGACCAGAGGGCTTTGCAGGGCAAGCTCTTGCACTTCCTCGGCCAGTTCCAGCGCCATGTGCAAGTGGGCTTCGTCGCCGAGGGCATTGTAGAGGATGGCCCAGACCAGTTTCAGGCTGGCCAGCCCGCGGTCCTGGACCGGCTCGCCGATGCTGCGGATGCGTTCGAGACTGGCGAGCGCTTCGGTATATTGGTACTGCTCGCTCTGGATTTGGGCGATGTGGAACAGCGGGTAGACTTCGTCACGGGAGCCGACCAGGATGCGCCGGCACTCTTCCAGCAGTCCGAGACCGCCCTGGTAATCGCCCAGGTAGATACCCTGAATCCGCCCACACGCCTGCAATGCCTTGCTCTCGTTGGGCCGGTGGCCGATTTCGCGGCTGATATTGAGCCGCTCTTGCTGGTATTCTGTCAGCAGGCGGTAGTAGTCGCCGTTACGCTCGAACTCCAATCCCAGCAGGTTGAGCAACGACATCTGGGTGATTTTGTCGTCGAGGCCCTGGCACATGGCGAGTGCGGCGGCGGCCTCCAAATATTCCATACTGAGCGTAGGTTCATCGCTGAAGGCGAAGATGCCACCCATACCGATGAGTAGTCGCGCTTCGTAATGTTCGTCTTGTAATTGCCGGGCGAGTTCGAGGGCCTTCTCGGCCAGCGGCTGCCACTCGGGATCGCTCAAGGCCAGACGATGGTTGACGATGGCGATGAGACTCTCCATTTCGCGGCGCCGGTCGCCCAACTCCTGCGCCAAGGCGAGCGCCTGTTGCGCCATGGGGATGCCGGCCTCGATTTCCTCCTTGCTCTGGTAGTCGGCGACGCCCGGCTGCTGGAGCAGCGCGTCGATGGTGAACGTGGGATCGTCGGCTAACTGCTCCGCCAGCGGCAGCAGCGCTTTCGCATCGGCCCACATCGCCTCGAACTGGCTCATCAGGTAGAAGACCGCGCGCCGCTCGTTGAGGACTCTGAAACGTTGTGTGCGTATGGCGCGGCGTTGCTCTTCGTCGTCTGCCGCACTCTCCAGCGCGTCGAGGATTTCCAGGGCGCGGGTGTATTGCTTGCCCGCTTCGGCGTTGGCGTAAACGTGTTTGGCGTGCGCGGCGCCCTTGAGAACATAATCCAGTTCTCTATCTGGCAAGCCAGCGTGTTGGAAATGATAAGCCAACGTGCCGTAGAACTGTGGAGAGGGTTGGGTGGCATCCGATTTACAGCAATGGCTTTCGATGTACTCGGCAATGCGTAGGTGATAACTGGTGCGCTGGGTGCTGAGCAAGCGGTCGTAGGCTGCATCACGGATCAACGATGATCGGAAAACGTATTCGAGGCCCAATTCTGGGGTGCGCCCGCGCTCGCGGATCAACTGCGCACGCTGCAACGCTGTGAGGTGAGCTTTGACACGCGCCGGATGGGCGGCCAGGACTTCGATGATTTTCAACCAGAACACCGTGCCGACCACGGAGGCGATTTGTAAGATGTGCTGCTCTTCTGGCGTGAGCCGGTCGATGCTTGCCAGGAGCAGATTCTGCATGCTATCGGGTAGCGTGAGTGTGGTGACGGCCTGGGTGGTACGCCAGTGACCGTCCTCCGGGTCACGGGTTAGGATCCCCTCAAAAATCAGCGCACGCATCAATTCCTGGATGTAATATGGATTTCCTTCAGCCTTGCTGATGATGAGATCTTGCGTGGCTTCAGGAAGCACGTCCGGCCCGATCAACTCGGCGATCATCTCCTGGCTCTGTTCGGCGGTGAGGGACGCGAGGGTGAGCGTGGTCAGGCGGTGCGGATACTCGGTCTCGATGTAATAGCGGAACTCCCAGACCTGCGAGGTTCGATCCGGCCGGAAGACGAACAGCCACAGCAGATCGGAATAATCGCAGAGCGGCAGGCAATATCTGAGCAGGTCCAGCGATGTGGCATCTACCCAGTGCATATCGCTGAACGTAAGCACAACCGGACCTTGGTGGATAAGCGCCTCGATCCAACTGCGCAGCGTGAGGAAGAACTGCTGGCGCAGGCTGTCCGCGTCGAGACGCTTGATGTGCTCGGCGTGATCCGCTTCCAGTGGGAGCGATAGCAGCGTGGCCAGGTCGGGATAATACTCGTCGGCCTGATCGCCCCACAATACCTCGGCCTGTTGGTGCAGGCGGTCGCGCGTTTGCTCGTGCGGTTCATCCGGGCGGATACCGAGCCAACTGCGCAGCATATCTTGCCACACTGCGTAGGGTTGTGACTGGGTGTAAGAGCGGCACCGGCCACGCAGCCAGATGACGCCAATCTCCGCATCTGTCGCTGATCCACCGGCCTCTACGCCTTTGTCGCGTGCCTCGGCCAGCAGCGCATTTTGCCGGGCGAAGTATTGGCGTACCTCGTTGGTGAGCAACGATTTGCCCATCCCCTGTTCCCCGGTGATGATGACGATACCGCCGATGCCGTCGTTCAGATCTTCGATGCAGGCCTTGAGGCTTTCCACCTCCGCGTCACGCCCGATGAGCGGGCTGGAAAGGTCGTAGGCTTCGGGCTTTTCGAGGCTGGCGTAGGGTGCCAGGGGACGGTAGACGGCGATGGGGGCGCTCACGCCCTTGACCTTGATCTCACCGAGCGGCAGCCACTCGAACTGTGAGGCGGTGAGGCGATAGGTGTTTTCGCTTACCAAGACGGTGCCGGGTTCGGCAGCGGTTTCCATGCGCGCGGCAAGTGCGATGGCTTCGCCCATCGCCGTTTCTTCCCGGTACTGGCGGTCGTTGCCCACACTGGTGACGATCACCTCGCCCGTGTTGACACCTACGCGCAGCTCGAGGTTGATACCCTCGCGCTCTTCCAGATCGGCAGCGAACGGTTTCAGCGCGGTTTGCATCGCCAGGGCTGCCAGCACCGCGCGTTCAGGGTCATCCTCGTGTGCCATCGTCGTCCCGAAGAAGGCGACCATGCCGTCGCCTCGGAACTGATCGACTTTGCCGCCGAAACGGTAGACCTCCGTTTCCAGGATTTGGAGGACGCGGTTCATCATCTTGACCCAAGCCTCGGTGCCTAACCGTTCCATCAGATCGGTGGAGCCTTTGACGTCCGCGAGGATGATCGTTGCCAGGCGGCGTTCCCCTTCCAGTGGAGCAAGATCACCGGGTTCTGCCGGGCCGGTCGATGCGCTAGGAGGTGTACCTTCCGGCACACTTTCTCGGGTGCTTTCCGGTGTGGCGGCAAATGCCTTCTCTGGTACGTGTTCTGGGGGAACCTCCTGTGTACGCAGCGGAATGACGTCGAATGCAGGAGCGGCGCTGAGGGGATTGCCGCACTCGCTGCAAAAGCGATGGGCGCGTGGGTTCTCCGTCCCACAGGCCGGACAGACCAGCCGGAGACGCGCGCCGCACATCCCACAAAATTTATGTCGTGCGCGAACCTTGAAGCCGCACTCAGGGCACTTCATAAATCATGGTGAATCATGAATCATGAAGTATGACTCATGATTCATGATTTAGTAATAAGCGTTCAAGGCTATACGGAAACGTTTCGCGAGTTCGACCATGATGTCCACGGCCATTTCGCCATCGCGCCGCAAGACGCCGAGGAAGTTCTCACGCGGAAGAATCAAACACTCTGTAGGTTCGGTGGCGATCACCGACGCGGTGCGCGGGCCGTTATCCAGCAGGGCTAACTCGCCGAAGAAATCCCCCGCTCCAAAGGTGTTGACGACGGCCTTGCTGCCGTCAGCTTTCTCGCGGACCGCTTCGGCTTTTCCGGAAGCAATGACGAAAAACCCATAGCCATCGCGGCCCTGCGGCACAATCACCTCGCCGGGAGCGCACGTACGGTCGATGAAAAGCCGTGCCAGGTCTTGAAGTTGGCGCTTTTTCAGGTTTTCGAATAAGGGCACTTTGCTAAGAATGTCAATTGCTCGTTCTACGTCTGCCATAAGGGTCCCTCCTCAAAAAGTTACAGGTTGAAAGTTCCGTTCAATAGATATTATAATCCAACGGCGGTGCGACGCAAACGGCGGTGCGAAATAAACCTGCCAGCTTCGGGAGAACCTGGCAGGTCTGCTTGCGCTTATTCGCCAAGCCGTCTGTGGGGTGGTGAAAAAGCGACCTGGCAGGTTAGCCAGACCTGCCAGGTCCTAGTGAGGAGGAATTCACACTTACGGTGTGTAATCCTTGAAGACGATGGGGAAGATGAGGCGATAGAGTGTGGGCCGCGTGGCGCTGTTGTTGGCCATATTCAAATCCAGTGTACCCGCCGGTGGGGTAATGGTCACCGTATTGTATTTGCTGATGCTGACCAGGATTTGCGCTGAGACCGTGTACGTCACCACGCCGTCAGCCGGGAAGGTCGCCAGTGTTTCTTCGATGTGACCGGCGCCGCTAGCATTAGGACACGCTGCCCCACTTGCTGCGACGCACGTCCAGGTGATGTTGCCGAGACTGGGCGGGAAGGTGTCGGAGATGACCGCGCCGTGCGCGGGCCGCGGGCCGAGGTTGCGGGCGACGAGGGTGATCTCAAGCCCGGCCATAGTGCCACGTACCGTTTGTGCGACGGCCAGGTCTGCCACCGGCAGCACCGTCACCGTAACCTGCGCGCTATCTTCCACCTCGCCATCGCTGATGGTGTAGGTGAAGGTGTCCTGGCCCAGGTACCCTGCCGTCGGCGTGTAGACGATGGTCGCCCCGTTTGTGGTAGCGACGCCGTGTGTAGGCGCACTGACCTGTGTGATAGTGATGGGGTTTCCACTGGTGAAGCTATCGTTTTCCAGCACATCGAGCGTGCTCGGAACGCCCTCCGGCACCGTATAGGTATCGTCCTCAGCCTGCAACGCCGCTTCAACGGTGAAGATGAGCGTGGCGGGATCGCTTTGGTTGCCGGCAGCGTCTACGGCATAACGATATTGGTACTCGCGATAGCGTATTGGTCGTCCCAGGCTGATCGCGCCGTCGTTGCACACGTAAATCGCATGGTAGTTCTGCCCGTAGAAAGCGAAGGGGAAATCGAATGCTTCGCTGCATCCGAAGTGTTTTCTCCCATCATCCAACTGCAAATCACGTCCCAGGTTGCTCTCCCAATCGAAGGGCATGGCGGTGATGTCGTAGCCACCGCCCGCGTTCGGTGTGAAGCGCAGTCCGCGCCCGGCGGAGAAATCCGGCTGATAATCTGCATTATAGGCAGGCGATACGGCCCATCCGACGATTCCCAAGATTGCCAGCATGGTCGTCAAGGTGATACCGGCGAGTTTTGCCATAAAGGATGTGGTTTCAGTCCGTTGGTTCAGGTAGGCCAGCGCAAAGGCAAACAGTGCGATCAAAATACCGACCGAGATCCCCATGTTTGCCAGTGCGACCGATAGCAGGTAGAAAGTGCGCAGCAGGTTCAAGAGACTCAACCCACAGACAAGCAGGAAGATGAGTGCGAAGGCGCGTAAGGCGCGTATTTCTCGAGTGGATGGGCGCAGCCAGGGCGCAGTCAGCCATGTCCAGAACCGCCCGGTTTTGGGAACCAGCCGGTACATCTGCCGGATAAAGATGACCACGGGCCACAGAAGGGACAGGGGCAATAATACGTCGGTCCAGTCGATGCGGAATTCGACGATGCCGCTGCGTAGCTGGATGAAGCGGTAGATCGCAAAACCGCTCTCCCACAGTGCGTAGAGACCGGCAACGAAAAAGCTCCAACGTGCTTCGCGGCGCAGCGTCGCCGGTAAAGTGGGAAAGTGGTAGGCGAACTGTATCAAAAAAATCCAGGTGATGGCGAGTAGGGGAACTTGCACGAATACCGCGTAGAGGCGCGGCGTGGGAAGTAGCGCGACTTCCAGAAAGAGCGTAGTGATAAAGGTAGTGAGGACCAGGAAAAATGCAATGAGATACCGTAAGTGTGCCGGTTGTGGAGACGGTTGCCGGTACACCAGCACGATGAGATACCCGCTGATCAGCGTACTAAGGATCATCTGGGTAAGATACCCCAGAGCGGCTGGTGTCAGGTACAATGAAAACATAGGGGCATTATACACGAATTTGGCGGGTGAAAAACATTGCGGAAATCAGATTTCCATTTTCCCGCAAACGTGCTATACAAACGCTATTTGTAGCGCGGGCGTCTCGCCCGCGCGTCGAATGCGATTTACCGAGGAGATGATGATGACAGGTACATTGATTCAATGGGTTCGCACCGCGAAAGGCACGGGAGAGCGCCTGTCCGCGCAACCGCCGCTGGCGTTCACCAGCGAACACGCGCCCGATGGTGCAGCTATTCTGGTGGATGACGGTACGCGCTTCCAGACGATCGAAGGCTTCGGCGGCGCGTTCACCGAGGCTTCGGCGGTGACGTTGTACGAAATGCCGCCGGATAAACAAGCCGAAATCCTCAAGGCATATTTCGATCCTGAGGCAGGGATCGGCTACACGCTCTGCCGGACGCACATCAACAGTTGCGACTTCTCGCTCGGCAACTACGCCTACGATGAGGTGGACGGCGACGTGGGCCTCGAACACTTCTCCATCGACCGCGACCGGCAGGCGTTGATCCCGATGATCAAGGCGGCGCTGAATGTAGCGGGTGGGGCGCTCAAGCTGTTCGCCTCGCCGTGGAGTCCGCCCGCGTGGATGAAGACGAACAATGAGATGAACCACGGCGGCAAGCTTCGCCCCGAATACCGCGATGCCTGGGCGCGCTACTACTGCCGCTACATCCGCGAGTACGAGCAAGAAGGGATCCCCATCTGGGGGTTGAGCGTGCAAAACGAGCCGCTGGCGATCCAAACCTGGGACTCGTGCATCTACACCGGCGAGGAAGAGCGCGATTTCGTGCGCGACTACCTCGGTCCGGCGCTGGCGCGCGAAGGGTTAGGGGACGTCAACCTCATCATCTGGGATCACAACCGCGACCTGCTCTACGAACGCGCCAAAGTTGTGCTGGACGATCCTGAGGCCGCGCGCTACGTGTGGGGAACGGGCTTCCACTGGTACGTCGCCGATTGTTTCGACAACGTGCAGCGTGTGCACGACGCCTATCCAGACAAACATCTGCTCTTCACCGAAGGCTGCCAGGAAGGCGGGCCGCACCTCGGTGAGTGGGCCGTCGGCGAGCGGTACGCCCGCTCGATGCTCCACGACCTCAACCGTTGGACGGTGGGGTGGGTGGATTGGAACCTGGTGCTGGACGAGATCGGCGGGCCGAATCACGTGAGTAACTATTGCAGCGCGCCCATCATCGCCGACACGCGCACGGGCGAAGTGCTTTATCAACATTCCTACGACTACATCGGCCACTTCTCGCGCTACATCCGTCCCGGCGCGCAGCGCATCATCGCCGCGCCGACGTGCGACGAGTTAGAAGTGACGGCGTTCCGCAACCCCGACGGGCGGATTGCCGTCGTCGTGCTCAACCGCACGGAGAAGGACGTGCCCTTCGCGCTCAAGTTCGCCGGGCGCGTCGCCGTCACCGACAGTCCGGCGCACTCGATCCAGACGTATTGCTGGTGATTGGGGATTATGGCATGTCCCTTGTGTCTACGTTCAGAAACGAAGTGCGTGCAGGGGCCGGACGCGCGCCGGTATTATCTGTGTGGTAACTGTGCGTTGATCTTTGTCGATCCGGCGCAACGTCTGTCACCGGCTGAGGAGCGGGCGCGCTATCTGCTGCACCAGAACAGCCCACAGGATCGCGGGTACGTGGCCTTTCTGAACCAGCTCCTCCGGCCGTTATTGCTGT
>Ga0209614_1002215_pt1 | contig 13148 bp, 9 predicted proteins | sample BlaSprsedimmetaG_FD_185484 | JGI IMG/M metagenome (GOLD analysis project Ga0209614, IMG submission 185484) | Hot spring sediment bacterial and archeal communities from California, USA to study Microbial Dark Matter (Phase II) - Blank Spring... ... | reverse complement strand
GCCAGACAGCGCCATCGATTGAAGCGTCACCCACACAAGGCCCTGCGCCATCAACGGGAGCGGCAGCCAGTCCCCGATGAGCATCAAGCCCGGCAGCACCAGCGCCGAGGCGAACAGCGAACCGGCAAACACCGCCCACTTCCCCACCCGCCCCGCCAACCACGTGACCAGCGGATAGCACACCAACGAGCCGAAGATCGCGGGGACGTAAAACCACAACGTATCCCCTGGGGTCAGCAGACAAATCTCGGTGACGATGTAGGGAATCGCCGACTGCACCAACGTCGTCAATCCCCAGTAGAAGGCGCCGGCAGCAGTCATGATGACGAAGGCGCGGTTCTGCAACATCGAGGCGACCACCGCGCGCAAATTGCGCCGTGGTAGCGTGCCCTCCGCCGATGTCGCCCACCGTTCAGGACGCTCGCGCAACACCAGAAACGGCAGGTAGAACATCGGCAGCGCCAGAAGCGCGTAGATGAGTGCAGTGACGGCGTATCCAAACCGCTCAATGAGCAGCCCCGCCGCGGCGCTCACGATCATCCCCACCAGAAGGAAGCTCGACGCCCAGGCGGACATTCGCACGCGATGTTGATCCGTCAGGGCAAGTTCGGGCAGCAGCGCCGTGTATGGAATCTGGTTCACCGTGTATGCCAGGTTGTATAACACCAGTATCACACCCAAGTATGCCAGGTTCCACGCCGATTCCGTCCGCAGTGGCGGCGTCCACAATAGCACGAAGAAGACCAGCAGTGGCGCGCCGGAGACGAACATCAACGGCAACCGGCGCCCCCACCGGCTGCGCAGGTTATCCGAGAATTGCCCGATGAATGGCGCCATCCCGGCGTTGAGCGCACGCGTCCCCAAAATAACCACGCTATACCACGCTGCCGGCGCGAGGTCGGCGCCCTCCGGCGGCAGGTAGAAGTACAACAACCACCCGCTGAGGATCGCCCAGATCAACGAGCTGCCAAGCGTGATCAGGGCATACGCCAGGTCTGTCTTCAAGGGTGGACGCGGCGGATTTGTCGTAGAAACCGTTTCCATCGTCGTTTTGTGTTCCATCGTGAATCACTGGATACCTGTCAACCAACCTGATTATAACCCTAACTCGGAGAAACGTAAGAGCGAGGCTCCCCGCAAGAAGCTGTATCAACCGAGAATCACTGTGAGACCACGCTCCGCCGGAGAAACCCGACTTGCCTGCTCCCGAGACGGGAGCAGTGAGCAAGAAGAAGTAAGCAGGAAGAACTAAAAAGGCCAGCGATTATGCTGGCCCTGGTAAAACATTGTGTTGGTTGTGCGCGATTGTCAAATACCGAGGATGTCGCGCGCCTCTTGCTCCATCATATCCGGTCGCCACATCTCCTTGCCGAGCACCACTTCCACGCTCTTGGTCGTGATCTCCGCAGCGCGCTCGTGAACCTGGTTCATCATGAACGACGCCATCGGGCACATCGGCGAGGTCAAAATCATCGTGATTTTCACGTCGTCATCGTTCGCCACGATGTCGCGGATCAGGCCCAAAGCCACCACGTCCAACCCAATCTCGAAATCGATCACGTCGCGCAGTCCATCACGGATTGCTTGCTCTTCACCTTGCATCACAGCCTCCTCAGGTAGTCTTCAGTCTAGTAGTCTTTAGTCCGGTAGTCGGAACGGCAGATTGCCCCGTCAGGTTATACAACTGTCATTATAGCATTGAATGGCGATTTTGACAATATGAAATATATACATCTACTAAATCTACTAATCCAAAAACCCTTGCGAAGGTTGAATAGGGACTATTGCAGCCAGAAGGTCAGCGCAACCTTCGCAAGGTTATTTTAGCGTGTCATATCAAGGATGCCCTCAGCAGTGATGGGGACGGTGTGGCCGTTCTCGCAGCGGAAAGCGGTGTCCGTGCGCTGCAACGGTTGCTGGCAGCGCGGACAACGCAGGATTTCTTCGAGCCGCCGCACCCCCACTGGTGCGCGCGCGCCCACTTTGACCGCCGAAATCAGGTCGTAGTCCTCCTGCCACAGCTTCGTGTGCACCATCTCAAAGGGCAGCACGCGCAGCTTGGCCTCGAACGTCTCCGGCTCGTACGTGCGCCCCGGCAACCAGCGCGCATCCTTGCCGATCCGGTTGGTGATCAGCAAAACCCCGCCAGGACACAGCACGCGCGCCATCTCACGCAACACTTGATCGGGGTCCGGCATAAATTCCAGCGCCTCCAGGCAGACGACGGCGTCGAAAGTCGCGTCGGGAAAGGGGAGTTGGCTGGCATCCTGGCGAATGAGGGTGATGCGGTTGGCCCATGGTTCAGTCGCCTGCGCCGCCTGCTGCAACATCTTGCGCGAAAGATCGAGGCCGATGAGCCGCCCGCGAAAACCGCTCTGTTGGAAGAGCGTGCGCGCCAGCCGTGCCGTGCCGGTCGCCACGTCGAGGATCAGAGGATCGGGATGGTCGGCGAGCGCCTGACTCAGCGGCAGGCCCAGAAACCACTGTTCGTAACCGGGATTGTAGCCCTTGATATGGTCGTAGACACGGGCCGACCAATCGTAAAGCAGGACGACCACCCGGCGGCCCAGATATGCGCCTTCGGCCAGAATAAGCTGCCAGTACAAAAACGCGATCAACGCCAGCGCCGCAACAATAGCTACCACCCAACCCATATCACACCCTACGCGTTTGTGCTGGATTGTGATCCAGCGCCGCCCATCCTACAACACCCAGGCCACCAAGAGAATGATCGCCAGGAGCCACGGTGTAAGGGCGCGCCGGTACATCGCCGTTGATGGACGTTGAAGGAGCAACAGCAACCCGGGCAAAGACAGCAGCAGCAGCCCTCCGGCGGCGAGGAACTGTCCTTGCCAAATGAGGAACCCGGCGCCCAACAATGGTCCCAATACCGCCGTGGGCGCGGGATGCGCGTAAAACGCCATCAGCAGGATAAGCGCCAGCGCGGAAAGCGCCGGATGCAACGTTGCAGTGTTATCGGTCGATGCGCCGAGTGACGCGCCGAGCAGCCAGGGCAGTCCAACCAAAGCGCCCGCCGCCCACGCCGCACCGACGTCGCCGCGGCCCTCGTGCCAGAGCACGGCGATCTCGGTCCAGGCCACCATTGCCAACGTAAGCATCAGCACGTCACGGCCCAAGACCAGCGCCGCCAGTACACTAACGCCGAGCGCAAGTGCTGCCATTCGCAACGGCGCAGCCAACGCCGCCCGCCCTACCTTGCCCCACCACGCGCGCGCCTGTCGCAAAGTGCAATGCAAGGCCGCGCCCGGCGTCTCCGGTTGGAGATAGGGCCAGAGGGGCAAAGGAGCTTCCTGCTTCCAGGTGCGCCACAAGGCGAAGGTCTCTGCCCAGGGGGTACGCGTCACCGTGCGCCAGAAGGGCAGCCAGCCCGCCAGCGCCAGCACCAAAGCCGTAAGGACGGCGGTCAAAACGTCCCCTTCGAGCGGCGCGGCAAAGCCCCACGCCCCGCCCAAAACGGCAGCCACGGGCAAAAACCCCCAACCGTACAGCGTGGGCCAGGCGGGCAGTGTCTGCGCGCGTGTATCTACAGCCGATTCAGTTTTCACAGCGCCATTATACCTGACTTCTTGCTGAGACCAAGATTACAAAAGTCTCAGCAGATATCTCTTGCTGCAAGTTTCTTGCCATCGCTAAGGATTCGTAAAAATATAACTTCCCGTGCCAACCTTCCCGGAAGCTGGGCTAGGACATGCGGCGGCACTTGCAAGGCATCCTGATCAAGCTATGGTCAGCTTCCGGGAAGGTCGCGGTCAGGAATTTATTCTTTTACAGACCCTAAGCCTTGGTTAACAAGGCGACTCGGGAGACTTTTGTAATCTATCATCTCGTTCGTCTTGGCACGGTTCCACGTGCACGTAGACGCGATCCACCTCGGGCAGTGCCTCCAATTCGATGCGGACGACGTCAGAGATGCGGTGCACCTCGAAGAGTGGTGTGTTCCCATCCACATCGATGTGCAAATCGGCTACCAGACGCGGGCCAACGTATTCGGTGATCACCTGATGTACTCCCAGGACTCCGGGTACCGTCGCGGCGACAATGGCGATTTCTTCCCGAATTTCGCGTGAAGCGCCCGCACCGGTCAAATAGCGGAGGTTCTCCTTCCAGGCTGCCAACGCCGCGCGGAAAATCCACAGCGCGACGAGCACGCCCGCAATGGGATCGGCCAACGGGTGGAGAAAGTGCGAACCAAGGACCCCGACAAAGGCCGCGCCAGAGGTGAGCACATCGGAGAGGTTATCCTGCGCGGCGACGGCAAGTGCAGGGCTGGCGACCTGCGTGGCAATGCGCCGGATTGTCCCATACATCACGGCTTTGCTCGCGGCGCTGACCAGGAGCGCGAGCATAGGCCAGCCAAGCTCCACACCCATGCCCCCGATCAGGAATCGCTCGACAGACGCACGCCCGGCTTCGTATCCGGCAAACGTCATTGCAGCGGCGACCATCAGCCCGACGAGAGGTTCAAAACGTCCGTGGCCCTGCGGATGACCGATGTCCGGCGGCTGTAGCGCCATCCATAGACCGAGAGCCATCAGCAGCGAGTACAAAACGTCCGAAACGGAATTGGCGGCGTCCGCGTACAGCGCCACACTGCCGGAGAAATGGGCCGCCGCGCCTTTGCCCACAGCCAGAACGACGTTCCCTGCCAGGGTAATCACCAGCGCGCGGCGAAATAGCCGCGTCACCTCGAGATCGGGTTTGTAATCACGAATCCATTGCATTGTTCATCTCATCACAACGAGCAGGGTATGTGCCCCTGCTCGTCGTCATTTGGCTAACTCCGGCCCTGGGTTGCCGCCGCCGGAATGGAAGTATTATAACAGATCAGGCCGGATCGCGGAAGTTGTAAATATGCCCCTCACGCCGCCAGACCTTGCCACATGCGCAGTGAAACTCATCCTGTGGCGGTGCATCCAACGGCTCGCCGCACGCCGGGCAACGGAAGAACGCGCCAGCGGCAGCCCGGCGCTTCCCTGCACCAACCCGCGCGCGCGTGAAAACGCTCGGGCTAAGCTGCCAGAGCGCGCCGGTCGGCTGCGCCAACGCATCCAGGGCGGTTAGGAGGCGTGTGGGGACGAGGCGCTTCAAAAACCCGATGCGGAAATGGGAAACGGTGCGCGTGGCCTCGCGACGCAAACCAGCCTGCTCCATCTGCGCCCACATCCAGCGGGGATGAAAATCGAAGTTGAGGGCCACGAATTCCACCGGTTCATGGTCGAAAGGTGACCACGCTTGGCGGCGCAGGAGGTAGCGCGCAATCGCTTTGAGGTTCAGCTTATTGGCAAATTCCAGGACGAACACCCCGCCCGGCCCCAGGATGCCGGCGATGCCGCGCAGCACGGCGGGCGCATCGGCGGCATGGTGCAGGGTGCGTACCATCGTCACCGTGTCAAAAAGCCCGGCGACGAAAGGCAAGTGATAGAAATCGCCCTGCACAAAGAGATAACGAGACTGCCCGCTCGCGCCGGTTTCACCGAGGCGCTCTACGGCCTGCTCCAACTGCGTGCGCGCGTAATCGAAGAGCACGACCGTCTCGTAGCCTGCGTACAGGTCGACCATACGCCCAAATCCCGCGCCGATTTCGATGAGCGTGCGACCCTCCGGCGGCAACAGTGCCCGCATAGCGATGCGTTCGGCGGCGTCCTCGTAGGCGCGCGTGGTGTCCCAGAACTCCGTGCGATAGCGGGAGCCTTCGTAGTTACAGATAGGCCGTTGATTCATTATGGTGCGCTAACGACCTGTTGCACGAGTTCTTCGGTCGAATTGGGCAAGCTTTGCAACATCCCGGTGACAGGTGAGAAGACGGCCCGCAGTTGTTCGATGGCCGGCGCCATCCCGGCTTCCGCCAACGGGATTTCGACGGGCACTTGCATCACCACCGGTACAGTCGTGCTGACGGGCACCATCAGGTTGAGCGACACGGGCAAGGCCAGTCCCTGCGGCAAGACGAGTTGCACGGTACCGTGAATCGCGCCGCCGCCGGCCGGCCAGACGAACGTCGCCGGCGCCTGGATGGGTACAGGCGCCACCAACACCACATTCGTGTTCTGTGCCAGGGGCAAATCGAACACCACCGGCATCGTATCGGTGATGTAGACGGTCGATTCGATGCGCGTCTCTCCCAGGGCGGCGAAGGCGCTGTCCAGGTCCAGCAACAGCGGTTCGGCCACCTGGCTCTTGGCCATAAACAGGGGTTCGGGTGTCAGAAGCAAAACAAGCACCAGGATGATGTTGACGATGAACGAGAAGACAATGGCAATATTCTTGAACGCATTCCATAATGGGGCAAATCCGCTCCCACGCTTTACGCCGCGATTGGCGTCGCGTTGTGTAGGCTGAGCTGCTTGCACTGGTTCACTCTCTGTTGTTGTCATACTGACCTCCTGCGTCAACTATAAAAATATGTTACCATAATTATTGACAAAACGCAAAGGAAGTCGGCGGTTTTTTCGCAAATAGTGTAGATTTCGGGCCAGATGATGGTGTTCATTGCCTGTCGAACGGGAAAACGCTATACGCACAAGTGGCGCTAAAATCAAAATGAGTATATAGTGAGCGTATCTCAGAGGATCGCAGGAAACAACTATGCCACAGTCGAATGAATTTACCGTCCTGGCTACTGCCGACCCGCACGCCACACGCGGCGCGGCGCTGACGGCATGTCTGCGCGACCTGTTCCCGGAAACCATCGCCGAGGATGGCGGCATCGATTTCGACAAGCTGCGCACGCTTCTGAGTCAAGGCACCGAGGACGATGGCGCTCCCGAACGCTACGCGCTCACCTGGGCCGGGAAGCACGCGGCCCTCACCGCCATCCGGCAGCCCACCACAGCGACACTCATCCCCGTCCCAAAAGCGTCCATCGACTGGGAGACAACCCGTAACGTCTTCATCGAGGGCGAAAACCTGGAAGTGCTTAAGCTGCTCTTCAAGCCCTACTTCGGGCGCGTGAAGATGATCTACATCGACCCGCCCTACAACACCGGCAGCGATTTCATCTACCCGGACGACTTCAGCGATCCACTGGGCCGCTACCTCGAGCTGACCGGCCAGCGCGACAGTGCCGGCAACTGGCTCACCAGCAATCCCGAAACCGGCGGGCGCTATCACTCCGCCTGGCTGACGATGCTGTACCCCCGGCTTTTCCTGGCCCGCCAGCTTTTGCGGGATGACGGCTTTATCTGCGTGTCCATCGGTGAGGAAGAACTCGCCAATCTGCGATTGCTGATGAACGAAATCTTCGGCGAGCCAAACTATCGCAACACCCTCCTGGTGCGGCGCTACAACAAAAACCTGAGCCGCCAGTTTATGGATCGGGGTCTCACGAGCCTTAGTGTAGGGGCGGAATACGTTTTGGTCTACAGCCGCAGCCAATCGGCGACCATGAACCCGGTTTTTCGTCCAGCATCAGAGCAGCGACGCACGCAGGGGTACTGGAAAGGCTTTTGGAACTCAGCAGACCGGCCCACGATGCGCTATCCGCTGCTTGGCGTGCAGCCGGAAACGGGACAGTGGAAGTGGAAGACCGAAGTCGCGTTCGAGGCCGTGCGAAATTACGAGGAATACGCGCGTGACTACGCCGACCAAATGTCGCTCGAAGATTATTGGGAACAAACCGGCAAGCGCAAGAAGTTCATCCGCCGCAACCCACAGGGGAAAGGGAAGAATCAGGGCGTCGAGCACTGGGTGGCCCCGTCGGAAGGAATTCTGCGGTCGAGCGATTGGACGGACATCCTCGCCTCGCAGACATTGGCGTCCCTGGGACTGGAATTCGACAATCCCAAAAACGTCGAGCTGCTCAAGCAATTGACCCTGATGTGCGCCGGTGCAGACGACCTGATCCTCGATTTCTTCGCCGGGTCCGGCACCACGGCGCACGCCGTCCTCGAACTGAACCGGCAGGATGGCGGCGCGCGGCAATTCATCGCCGTGCAACTGCCGGAGCCGCTGCCCAATCCAGCGGAAGGGCAACGCACGATTGCCGACATCGCCCTGGCGCGCGTACGGCGGGTGATCGAGAAGCTGTCTGCACAAACGCAGGAGGGCGACCTCGGCTTCAAGGTGTACCGGTTAGCGCCGTCGCAGCTCCGCCAGACAACGGCGTTCGAGGCCGCATCGCCGGAGGAGTACGCGATGCAGTTGGAGACGACGCTGGAACCGCTGCCGCCGGGATACGACACGGCATCCGTCATCGCGGAAGTCGCCCTCAAAGATGCCGGGTTCACCCTCAACTACACGACGGAAGTGCTGTCACTCCCCAACCAGACCGTCTACAAAGTGACCGATGTGGAACGGGGACAAGCGTTCTACATCAGCCTGGATGCGCAGGTGCGGCTCGCCGCGCTGCCCCTGTCGCCGGATGACCTGTTCGTGTGCCGCGCGACCGCCGTGGACGACGAGACGGCGGCGAATCTGGCTCTGCGGTGTACGTTGCATTTTATCTAGCGAATCTGTGCTGTGATCAATCTACTAAGCTGTGGCCGGTCTCCGACCGCGCCACCGCCGGTTAAGGCGCTGTGCGGGCACGGTCAGGAGACCGGCCCGAGCAAGTGGAGAAACCCTGTGCGTGAATTTGTGATTACCGTGCGTTGCACGCTGGAAAGCCAGCCGCGCCCCTTCCGCCTGGTCGCCTTTGGGATCGAGCCAGCGGGCGAGGACCGCGCGCTGGTCGAAAGCGTTTTGGCGAAGGCCACGGTGCAACGCGGCACGCCATGTGACCCTGCGGGCCGCCTGCGCGACGAATCCAAGCTCGTCAAGACACGCTACCTGGGCGCGCTCTCCGAAATACTGCTCGAACGGTATCTGCAACGCCAACTCGGCGATGCGTACACCGTCACCAACAAACCCTTTTCCACGTATGACGCGCACGTCGATCTCATCGTTTCTGCTGGCGAGAAAGCTTTGTCCGTGGAAGTGCGCGGTTCTTTCCCCTTTTCGAGATTGCAGCGTGTGATCTGTGAGCTGTTCGACATCATCGGGCCGTACAGTACCGGCTACAAACCTGGCGAGACGGCGAAAGACCTCTATCTGCGGACGTTGATCAACCAACCGGTGGCGCGCTTCGACCCGCACCGCGCCCACACATTGCTGTTCGCCGGGGGCGCGGAACGCGAATTTATGGAGCAGTGCGGCTACGAAACCACCTTTGATCAGCAGAACGCGCGCTATCTCGCCGTCAAGCCGATTGCCAAAGCGCGCGATGCCGTGGAAATTGTGGATGTGATGCGCCGTCAATTGAGAGCAACTGAATGAAATTCCAATTCGACCCCCACCAGCCCTACCAACTCGACGCCATCGCCGCCGTCGTGGACCTCTTCGACGGCCAGCCGCGCGTGGACCTCGACCTCAGCGCCCTGCATGCCGAGCAAGCCTTCCCCAACCAACTCCACCTCACCCCAGAAGACCTCCTCGCCAACCTCCACACCATCCAAAACCGCCACCACCTCCCCCTGGACCCCACCCTAATAACGCTCCCCTTCCCCAACGCTTCCGTCCTCGGAAGCGCCCCGTCTACCGTCTACCGTCTCGGCTCCGTCTGCGGAGCCGCTCCGTCTACTGGTTTTCCCAACTTCTCCCTCGAAATGGAAACCGGCACGGGCAAAACTTACGTCTACCTGCGCACCGCCCTGGAACTCTACCGGCGCTACGGGATGAGCAAATTCATCGTCGTCGTGCCGTCCATCGCCATCCGCGAAGGAGTGCTCAAGACGCTGAACGTCACCGCCGAACACTTCCGCGCGCTGTATCACAATCTACCCTACCGCTACTCGCCCTACGATTCCGGCGACCTGAACATGATCTCCCAATTCGTCCAGAGCGCGGCCCTGCACATCCTCGTGATGACGCTCGCCGCGTTCAACAAAGACGCCAACGTCATCTACCAAAGCACCGACCGCCTGCAAGGGCGCGTGCCCATCCAACTGCTGCAAGCCGCTCGCCCCATCCTCATCCTCGACGAACCGCAGAATATGGGCACGGCCCGGAGCCACGCGGCGCTCGGCGCGCTGCACCCGCTCTTCGCCCTGCGCTACAGCGCCACCCACCGCGATCCCTTCAACCTGGTCTACCGCCTCACACCCTTCCGCGCTTACCAGGAACGCCTCGTCAAGCGCATCGAGGTCGCCGGCGTCGAAGAGGTCGATAACGCCAATCGCCCCTACCTGCGCCTGATCGACGTCGCCGCCCGCAAGCGCACGGTCACCGCCAGGCTCGCCGTGCATCGGCGTCTTGCCGGCGGCGCGATCAAAGAGGTCGTCGTTGCCGTCCGGCCTGGCGATAACCTGGAAGCCAAGACCAACCGCAGCGACTACGCCGCGTACACCGTCGAAAGGATCGACGTGGGCGTGGAGGGCGGCGAGGCGGCTATCCATTTCAGCAACGGCCTCACCCTGGAACGGGGACAAGTTGCCGGTAGCCGCGCTTTCCATAGCGCGCTCTGGGAACAGCAAATCGCTTACACCATCGAGGAGCACTTCCGCAAGCAGCAACGCCTCCTGGAACAGGGGATCAAGGTGCTGTCGCTGTTCTTCATCGACCGCGTGGATAACTACATCCACCCGGAGAGCTTGCTGCGACGGCTGTTCAACGCCGCCTTTGCCCGCATCGCCGCGCAGCATCCCGACGTGTGCCGGGCGCTATGGGGCAGCAGCACCGTGGACCCGGAGACCGTCCAGGCCGCTTACTTTGCCAACCGCAGCGCGCGCAGCGGCGAGACGGTGTATCTGGACAGCAAAACCGGGGAATCGCAGCACGACAAAGCCGTCTACGACCTGATTATGCGGAACAAAGAGCGCTTGCTGGCGCTGGAAGAACCCGTCGCCTTCATCTTCTCCCATTCGGCCCTGCGCGAAGGGTGGGACAACCCCAACGTCTTCCAAATCTGCACGCTCAACCAGACCACATCCGAAGTCAAGAAGCGCCAGGAAATCGGGCGCGGCATCCGTCTCGCGGTGAACCAGGAAGGCGCGCGCATCCACGACCCGGACGTCAATCGCCTTACCGTCGTCGCCAACGAGAGCTATCAGAGCTACGTCGCCGGCCTGCAGACCGAATACGCCGAGGACTACGGCCCGGAGGGGACGCCCCCACAGCCCAGCGACGCCCACGCGCGCCAGGTCGTCTCGCGCGTCGAGGCGCGCTATCGCAGCGCGGAGTTCCGCCGCTTGTGGGAGCACATCAGCCCGCAAACCCGCTACACCGTGCGCATCGACAGCGAGCGGCTCATCCACGAGGTGACGGCGGCCCTCGACCAGTCCGAGATCCGCCCGCCGCGCATCGCCATCCGCACGGCGCAGGTGCAGATGCAGGATGGCGGCCTGCACACACTCGTGACCGGCCAACCCGCCGCGCAAGTCTCCGGCCCGGACACGCCCTTGCCCAACCTCGTTGCCCTGATGGAAAACCTGCTGCAACGCGCCACGCCCCCGCTGCGCCTCTCCCGCCGCACGCTATTGGACATCTACCGGCGCTGTGACCGCCAGCAGGAAGGCATGAACAATCCCTTCGAGTTCGCCAACACCGCCGTCCGCCTGATCACCGAGCGGCTACTCGAACAACTTGTAGAGAATATCCACTATGAGCGTACCGGCGCAACTTACACCACAGAGCACTTCGCGCCGGAGTTTACCGCGCCACAGGCGCACCTCGTCCCCGTAACGCGCTCCATTTACGATCACGTCGTCGTGGAATCCGCTGCCGAAGCCGCTTTCGTGCAAACGTTGGAGAGTGACCCGCGCGTGCGCCTGTACGTCAAACTCCCCGACTGGTTCACCGTCCCCACCCCGCTGGGCGACCATCACCCCGGCTGGGCCATCGTCTTTGCGGAAGATGATGCGGACGTTCGCTACCTCGTTTGTGAGTTGCAGCCCGCTCCCAACCGCGACACGCGCCTCAAAAGCGCGAGCGCCTGCCGTCATTTCGGCGAGGCGCTCGGCATCCACTATGGATTCGGTTGTGATGTTCTCGACGATGGTTTTGCGTGTCCCTGACATTCCTCGAACTAAACGTGCACCGGAAACGCCCGCACCCGCTTCCCCGTCGCCTGGAAGAAGGCATTCGCAATCGCCGGGGCCGCGCCGACCATCACCGGCTCCGCCAGGTTCTTCGCGCCGAACGGCCCCTCGCGCAGCGTGGTCTGGATATACGCCGCGTCAATGTCCGGCGCATCGATGGCGCGCGGGATGCGGTAGGTGTTCAGTTCCAGCGTTTGGGGGATGGCGTTCTCGTAGCGGAAGTGCTCTGTGAGCGCGTAGCCGAGTCCCTGCACCACGCCGCCGTACAGTTGTCCCAACGCTCCGGCGGGATAGAGGATGCGCCCCGCGTCGTGTGCCGCCCACAGACCGGTAACAGCCGTTTTTCCCGACCGCGTGTTCACCTCCACCTCAGCCACGAGCGCGCCGAAGACGTAGCAGAAGTACGGCTCGCCGGTTCCCGTCTCGAAATCCCAATGGATGGGGCGGATCTCCCACAGGCCCTCCACCGAGAGCGGCAGGCCCATCGCACGGGCGTGCGCCGTCACCGCTTCGAAGGTCAGCGGCTCCTCGTCGGGGCCGATAAAGTTCTCGCCGTCGCGCACGAGTTGCTCCGGCGTGCAGCGCAACGCATCCGCCGCCGCAAAGGTCAGTTGTTGCAACAGCTTCTCCGCTGCCACGCGCACCGCATTGCCCCCCACAATGGACGCGCGCGAGGCCACCGTCGGCCCGGAATCGATGGCGGTGTGCGTGTCGGGGCGCAAGATTCGCACCCGGCGCATCTCCACACCCAGGATTTCCGCCGCCAGCAGGCTGTAGACGGTGCGGCTGCCCTGCCCGTAATCGGTGAGGCCGGAGGTGAGCGTGATGCCGTCGTCCGAGTCGATGGCGAGCGTGGAAACGGCAAAGTCCCGGCCTTCCCCGCCCAAGCCGCTGCCGTGGAAATAGCAGGCCACGCCAAGCCCCTTACGGCGAACGATGTCCGCGGGCTGCTGCGCGTAAGCCGCGCGCTTGCGATCCCACTCCGACGCTTCGCGCACCCGTTCCAGGCAGGCTGTCAGCCCCACCTCGTGATCGATGACGTCGCCCGTCATCGTGCGGTCGCCCTCGCGCAGGCAGTTTTGCAGGCGATAGTCCAGGGGGTCGCGTCCCAGGCGG
>Ga0209614_1002213_pt1 | contig 13150 bp, 10 predicted proteins | sample BlaSprsedimmetaG_FD_185484 | JGI IMG/M metagenome (GOLD analysis project Ga0209614, IMG submission 185484) | Hot spring sediment bacterial and archeal communities from California, USA to study Microbial Dark Matter (Phase II) - Blank Spring... ... | reverse complement strand
CTTTGACGAAAATCGAGAAGAATCTGTTATTCATCTCATCATCTCCTCTCTAGAAGTAAGCCTGCCAGCTCTCTTTGCCAAAGAGCTTGAACTCCACCAGAGTCAGCGCGGCCAGCAACAGGAACAAGATCCACGATTGTGCTGCGGCATACCCCATTCTCATATCCACCCAGGCAGACTGCCAGATATGATAGAAGACGACATCTGTTGACCTAAGAGGTCCTCCCTGGGTCAAGACATAAATTGGAGTGAAGACCTGGAATGACCCAATGACGCTGGTGACAAGAACGAACAGACTCGTCGGTTTGAGCAGGGGGAGCGTTATCTTCCAAAAAATTCTTGGTTTGCTCGCTCCATCAACTGCAGCCGCGTCATAGAAGTCCTTTGGAATGCCCTGGAGCCCAGCCAGGAATATGAGTAGTTGACTGCCAATAGCGGACCAAATACCGATTATCATCATTGATATCAGTGCGAACTGAGGTGATTCAAGCCAGGCTATTGACTTTATTCCGACAAGGCCAAGAATGAAATTCAGGACCCCGAAGTCACGATTGAAAATCCAGCGCCACACGATTGTAGTTGCGACCCCTGCAGTTACAACGGGAAGGTAATAAAGTACTCTCAGCACAATCGAAAGCTTTCCCAGCTTGTTAACCGCGATTGCCAGTAGAAGAGATATGAACATACCAATGGGAACATAGATCGAATAAACGGCGGTATTCTTCATTGCGTTCCAGAATTTTAAATCCGAAAAGAGCTCAATGAAATTCCCAAGACCAACAAAAGGCTTGGCTGCATCAACGATACTCCATCTTCTGAACGCGAGGAACAGCGCAAAACCCATAGGACCGACCGCCCACCAGACAAGGTGGACAAGAGCCGGCAGTAGAAAACCATAACCAATGAAAGTTCGTCTTATCAGTTTGTGAGACTCAATGTTTGTCACTATAAAGACGCTTACTATTACCATTACCAGAAGTACTAGAATTGCTCCAATGGAGAAGAACTGAATAGACAAGATTGAGTTTTCTCTAAGAGTCTCCTCGAACAACACAGTAAAATCGTATCCGCCAATATTCCGGCTTGCATATGTGTGAATCACATCATTGATTTTCGCAGAACCGGTCTCTATTCCATTTACTTGAGAAGATGTGACTATCTCGAGATTCGAAATTCTTCTGGCAGTCAGATTAGAGGCCACCACTTCGCCTTCGTGCTGGATAATGAAGTTTGCTCCCGTACTTCGTCTCGATGTGTCAACGAAATCACCGAAGAATCCTTGGTTCCCCTTCAATACTAAATGATCAGCATCATTGAACCAGGCCTTTGCTCTCTTCAACCCAACGCCTTCGCTAATCTCTCCAAGAGCTTCACCAAAGACAAAGAAGGCGAATGAAGCGATCAGTACGATCGCAGGCAGATGTGCTGTCAGCCCGAATATCATACAAGTACGCTCATTCAGAGCGGCGTGGGATGCCGCCTTCTTGTAGAATGAGAGCAAGACGAGAACGGCAAAAGCGAATGAAGCAAGAGCAGAGATCCACAGAAAAAGCGACAAAGAGGTGTATTTGTCTTCCCAATCCGCGTCGGTTGTGAGAGTTGAGAAGAATCCAATTACATCCCAGTTGTCGGAATCGTAGACCGCAATTGCGTTTATCAACGCTTTGCTTCCTTCAAATGAGATCTTCGCGGATTCTGGTTTTTGGCTATTTATCGTTTTTCTGAAGAGACTACGAATCAAGTCGTCTTCCATTCTGGGCGAATCTCTGGGAACAGCGAAATCATTTTCGTCACCGAAGTAAACGATGAAATCTCTTTCATACGTTTCACTTGCTTTGTCGAGAAGATCGTCAAATCTGTCGAGAACAACCAGAAGGATATTGTCGTCAAGTAGGAGAATCCCAGTCTGAATGTATGTTTCATTACCATAAACGACGAGCTCAGTCTTCGGATATCCAATCGAAAAGGTAAGATTTTCGAAAAACAGAGAGGAAGATAGACTATCCGGCGCAAAATAACCAAAGTCATCAATCAGGTTGCCTGAGTAATCGAACAAGCCAGCAAAGACAACGTCATCTGAAAAACTCCCGAGTACGGCAGTAACTAATTCTGGCCTCTCAATCAAAGGATCCATCTCCAGGTCGATGTATGCCGTCAGATTTTGGTAGTTGAGTTTGAAGCTTCTTAGCAAAGAAGCCTCACTCTCAACTAAGAAGTCATTGAGGCTATTTCTGGCATAGAAATCCAAAATGGCAAATGCCGACATCATCAGAAGGCCAACAAACACCAGTAACCCGACAATGATCTTGTAGTGCCTCAAAGCCATCCCTCCCGAAAACGAGGGGCAGTGCAGACTGCCCCTCAGATGAAGAAATCAGTTCTCACCCTTTTCGATATACGTGTCCATTGTTTCTGCAGCCCAATCCATTGCCTGCTTGACGGTCTCTCCACCTACGTTCATCCTGTCAAATGCCTCTGCCCATGTGTTTTCGAACTGCGGTCTATAGTATTTCGTCTGAGAACCAACCGGGACTCTTGCAAAATCAAGCATCTTGATGAAAGCTGCGTCGAGTTCGTCCTGAGCTGCCTGTAGCTCTGCGATATCCTTTATTGCAGATATTGCCAGTCCGCCTTCGAAACAACGTTTGGTTTGAGCAAATTCGCTTGAGAGAAATGCAGCAAGCTTTGTCGCGCCTGCTTTGTCGGGAGCGTTGACAGGGACCGCCCAACCGGAAGCGTAGGTTACGGTTGCTTTGCTTTCAGGACTTGCGTAAGGTATTGGTGCAGCTCCAACAACTAGGTCGGCCCCCTTGGCAATCTGACCTCTAATTGACACGTTGAACCATCTACCTGTGATTACCATCCCCACTTTCCCTGTATAGAAAAGTGCAGAAGTCCCGCCCAAAGAGCTAGCCTCTTGAGGAGAAGGTGCATATCCCTTTGAGAGGAGGTCGATGAAGAAGCCGTAATTATTCACGTTCAGATCGCTGTTTAGATAACCAGATGTCTGAGTGAAGTCCGGGCTGAAGACCTCTCCGCCGCCTGCCCAAAGGAGTGGTACAACAACACCGACCCATGACGGGAAAGCGAAGCCCCAAACGTCGTTCTTTCCATCCCCAGTAGTGTCCTTGCTCAAGAGACGAGCGGTCTCTGCAAATTCCTCCATTGTCCAGCCATCTTGAGTAGGATAAGGCACGCCAAGTTCATCGAAGACCTTCTTGTTGTAAAATATCCCAATTGGGCTCGTGTCCTTTGGAAGGGCGTACAGGCTCCTGCCCGATCTGAAGATATCGACAAGTACGGGGAAATACTCGTCCAGGTCGGTGCCGCTTGCACCTTCTCTGCTCAGCCTGCTGATGAAAGGATTGATGTCGGTCAAGTAGTTTCCTTCGACGAATGCAGGAATCATCTCGGCATCAAGCAGAATGACATCGGGTGGAGTTCCCGCTCCGATGTCGGTCAGAATTTTCTGGTAATAGTCGCCTGGAACCGGTTCGTAGACTACCTCATACTCCGGATTCAGCCTCATGAATTCGGCAATGATTGCTTCGTCAAGAGCTGCTTCTTCAGCGCCTGCCCAGGTCGTGACTCTGAGCTTGGTTGTTCCCAGTACAAGTGAAGAAAGCAAAATCAGAGCAATCACAAGAGAACCCTTCAGATACCTTGCCTTTTGCATACTCCCACCTCCATTTTGATTACCTGTCCGCTAGAATGCGGGTGATTAATTGATTACGGTTGTTTTCCCGTCAAGCTGAACTTCAACTGCGCCACTATTCGAAGCAACTCTAACTCGCCTTCCTGCAACCTCCAGATTATCGATCTCGAAATCAAGGTCGAAGGGAAATGGATCAATTTCGATTCCATTCTCAGAGATATCAATGCCTACAACGTATCTGATCAGAAGATCGATTACCCATGAATGCTGGTAATCATCGACACCTCTGTAGATACTCGGCCTTCCGTTGAAAGGGTTATAGTGTTCAAAGCAATTCGGTCTTCTTGGATCACCGTCAAAGAACATCATTTCGATGAACTTCTCGATAATCTCAACAGTCTTTTCGCGAAGGAGTGGGTCTTTGAATCTTCTTGCACATATTCCTAGAACGTCTACGATATGGCTGTTTGTCATCGGCCATACTCTTCCGTTCCAGGGGCAGTTGTGTCTTTTGCCTTTCCATTCGGCCCATTGACTGAAAGAGTGATCATCTAGACTTGTCGCTGGTACTGGGTATTCGGTCCAGAACTCTGCTGGATTGAGCAGATGCTTCTTGAGACCAGGAATGTGAGACTCATCTACGATATCCGTTAGATAGGGATAGAAGCATACTGCTGCCTTCACTCCTGTTCTCTTGAAATTGGCTGGATTGACATCTGAGAAGATTTCGTGATCCGGATCCCACATTGTTTCAAGAACGGCCTTCTTCGTCTTCTCGGCGCTCAATTTGAAACGGCTGCTTTCTTCATCAAGACCGAGAATTCCCGCCATCCAGGAGAGCGCCTTCTTGAGGTTGTATACATAGACTGTTGCATCTACGCCTTTAAGCCTTATATTATTCGTCCAGCCGTACCTATCAGACATTGGATCAACGGCAGTGTATCTGCTCATAAACTCCTGTCCTGTCTCGAACTGATCTACTACATCATAGAGTCCGGAGTTCTCCTGATCTCTAGATGAATCGAAGTAGGCTAGATACTTCTTCAGCGGTTCATAAATCCTGCTTATGAAATCAATATCTGGGTGAACACTATGCAGATCCCGAATCGCCCTCCCCCAGTCGGCGTGGTAGAAACCGTTCTCCTGAATTTGGTTAACATAGATATGACCTACGAACGCCCCATCTTCTTTCTGATTCTCCAAGAAGTTCAGCAGACTCCCTTGACCAATACTCGTACTGTTGGACCAGCGGGTTTCCAGGATATGGCATTGTGCGCTGTAAGTGATCAGTGCTCTGAAGTAATCGAGGCCTTCGGCAATTGCCGGATGCTTCATAAATGACTCGCTAACCTCACTTGTGAACAGCTTTAGTCCATACCACCTGTAGTAGTAATATGTTTGCATGAATGGATTACTAACGCGAAACTGAGGCAACGATGCAAAATACCGTTCCCAGGTCTCCGTGCTCTTTTTAACAGGATCTATACTGAGCAGTCTTTCTCCTTTCTTAATAACCTCTTCTTCACTTTGCGCGGCACCAAGACCACAAACAAATACAGACTCGTCCATCGGATCGATAGTGATTCTTCTGTGAACGCCCATGTAGAGTAGGCCGTTTCTGTTAATGCCGTTATTGGTGATTCCGGCCAAGAGCCCTTTCTTGCCAAGTTTCTCGTAGAATGGAGACAATCTGAAATTCGGGATGTTGGCCGTTCTCTCTGAAAAGGTGATGTTGTAGTTCTCCATGGCTTCAAGTGCTAACATCACCTCTGAATCGATTGGTCTTCTGTTAGGTTTTATGAGTTTCTTTCCGAAGCGAATTCCGTTTTTCGCAGGTTCTGCATGCGTTATATCTGTTTCGTGATCACTCTCAGAGCACTGCTGGGCTGTCCAAACCACAACATCCAACTCGATCGGTTCTTCGCCCACGTTCTTGAGCGTCACTTTTGAGAGAAGAAAGTCCTCTTCTAGCAAAGCTTTCTCTTCGATCAATTCAAGATTCTCAGCCGAAAACCTGCTCTTAAGAACTGCCGGGTTCCATGTCCTGTCTACGCACCTAAAATCGATTGGGATTCCATTCTTCATTGTGCTGATTGCATAACCTGGATCAATTCTCATGTCAAAGTAACTCAGAAAATCCCATGCTCCTGGACTATCCAGAAACACCGGAAATGGAGGAGCCCATAGGAGCCTGTTCCCCCCTCCTAAGTACCATTTGTCATCTCTTTCAAGAATCTTAAGTACATCAATCTTCATATGAGTCACTCCTATCAACTTCCTGGCAGTTATGAAGCAGTTCCCTACCATAACCAGTTAGGTCAACTATGTCCTTCTTGTCAAGCTCGATGATCTGATCGTATACTTTCAGTGCACCCTTAACATCTCTGGATGCTATTGCCTCATAGAGGTCCTCATGAAGAGGTAGTCCGGCATCTCCGAAAGTGTCCAGTCCAAGGGGCGACTTCCACAAGATCTCAAGTCCATCAAAGACCACATCGAAAACCTCCTTAAGGAATCGATTGTGAGAGATCTCAAATATCTTCTTGTGGAATGCAGCGTCTGTATTTGCGAGGTCATGCTTGTCTCTTATAGCCTCTAGAAGCCTTTCCATACAGACAGACAACTCTTCAAGGTCATTCCTGCTGAAGTTCGATATGGCAAGGGATATTGCTGACCTTTCAAGAGTGCTTCGCACCTCTATCAAGTCAAGAATGTCCCTGGCACTGTCCGTCTCGATTTCGAAGTTGACATTGAACTGAATTCTTAACTTCGTTCTCTTTAGAACAAAAGTTCCGCTTCCGTGAACGGTTCTGGTTATGCCTTCATACTCGAGAACCCTGAGTGCTTCACGCACAACGGTTCGACTTACGCCCAATCGTTCTGTAAGTTCAAGTTCCCCCGGAAGTCTCTCCAGATCCTCGAGGACTATCATTTTCTTGAGCTTGTTTACTACATCTGTCGCGGTTCGTCTTCTTGCTTTCATAGCCAATTGACCTACCTCAACTTGATTTGTTGTCTACTCACCAGACAACTTATCAATCATATTCTATTACCTCAACCATTGAATACTTCAGACGTACTATAGCTGCCTGCGTTTCGTTAGGTTTATTTGCAGGGGATTATCTAAGAAAACGAATTCCATCTTTACCGAGAAAAATGTTGTTGTCAACAACTATGGGCTTGAGTATTTTGAAGTAAGAAAAGACTTTCGCGAAGAGATAAGGTGAAATTCATTGCAATCAGTTGACCAGCTCCTGTGGTCTGGCGAATAATGGAACCGAAATCAGATGGTTCGTCTACTTCCTCAATGAGAGATAAAACAGTGAAACTGATGAATTCAAGGAACAGAGGTATCATTACCGGAAGACTCATTTGCTTTGCATTATCGAACTGCAATGATAGTCCAAACCGAAGAATATCTCTTGCTTAAGGGCGAACCCTATTTTCGTTCACTCTTAACAGTCAGAAGGGCTTCGCATAATTGACTAGTGCATTGGTGTTCACAAAAAATCGGTAATCTACACTGAAAATACGTTCGCATCAGATGACTACTAATCACTGCACCTGCCTTGATCGCAATGAACCCGACTGCTGTAGGCGATACTGGCACCCCAACTGCTTTATCCTTCTCATTCATTTGCAAGAGAGCAAGAAGCCGGAGTCAAGTTAGTTCTCCGGCTTAAGTAAGCGGTTTTCGAAGACAACTACTTGGCTAACATCTTCTCCATTACTTCAAGAGCCTCGTCAGATAGTAGAATCATGGCCAATCCTTGAGGTGTGATTCTATTCTGCAAGCTCTTCTGCACTATCTCCGGTCTCCTGGCAGTCACCTTCTTAGAAACTTGATTTCTCATGACTTCGAATCTCTCAAGAACATTGGAGTTCTTCAGTCTTTCTTGAGCTTCAGGGGGTAGGTTTTCCATACGCTGTCTCAGTTGTTCAGCTACATTGGGGAGCTTCTCAGCAATTCGTTCTCTAATGACTTCGTTCATTTTGCTTGTATCTAGCCGGTTCGAAGATACCTTCTGCTGAAAGTATTCGGCAAGATTCTCACCCTGCTTGATTGAGATTATAGATTTCAGACCGGTTAGGTAATTCTCCATTATGGAGTGCATTCTAGCCGCAAAAGCTTCTCTTTCAGGAAGAAGAACGGTTTCACCGGAAATTGCCTTCTCCAGAGCGTTCTCAAGAGTACTCGTAATTCTGTCTTTGAGGTCTTCGAGTTCCCCCCGAGTTGATTTTACGAGACTATAAATCTCCTGAAGCTGTTCTGGAGAAAGTTCGACAGCATTCATCACATTTGCTATCTGGATCTGGCGCTGCAGTTCCAAAATGTCTTCATCTAGTCTGCTTCTGAGATGAGGGGCTGCAGTAGCAACGACTCCAAAGATCAACACTAATACCGAAACGACAATTATCCTTTTCATTCTTGCCACCTCCATTTGAATCTAGAACGATTATAGTAATCGATAGGTGGAAGGAATGTGAAATCACTCGATGAAGCCAACTATCGATATGAAAAAGAGCTCATCATTGCCCACAAATCTTCTTTATTGTTCGATTATCTCGTTCCTTTGTTCTTGAATTGCCATCATCACTTAAGCTGGATTATGAACTCCTAACACTCCTGATTTTAGCTCACCGCTTGAGCGGTGGGGGACCGCTTGCTTCTCAAAGATCCGCTTATCAAGAAGCGCTGCAAGCTGAGTACTGTGAAAAGCCAAGAAGCAAAAATAGACCGATTACCGTAGTCTATACCATCCTTCTCTCCATTTGCTCTGTCATCTGCAGTGACGTTATGCAGGATCTGCTTTCTCCCTACTCTCAGTAGTCTCGAATATGGCTTTTCTCGAAGAGGAGCTCTCGGCATTGTTCTCTATCAATCTTGCACTCGTTCCTTCAGAGACACCCTCCGCCGCTGCGTGACCCCTAAGGGAGGACTTAAAATCAGATTCATCAGGAGCTAAACACGTCATTCACGCAAGAGAGAATAGTCAACGTATGAGTGCCGTTGAACTCGCTGACTTACAGGTAATGATGAGGAGAAAGAGGGAACTCTAGCTCTAGTCTGTCAGTCGAGACTTCTTCACTGCGGGTGGACAGTATAGAGGATCGAGTCCCGCAACTGCAGGGATGTAGATCCTCATAGTTATTGTGAACAGTCCATCTGGTGCTGGTAACCAGTTCGCCTCTTTGTCCGGTCCCGGTGATTCGTGCTGCAGGTAGAGTACTAGCGATCCATCTTCTTCATAGATCAACTCAGATCTGTCTCCTATTGAAAACCTGTTCAGAGAATTCGAAACCATCATCTGATCCATGTCATACATGGTTATTGACCAGAATCCCCTGGGATCAACCGGCGGCATCTCTTCCTTCGAAAATGAAAGCTTGTAATTGAATCTCGAAGCATCCAGAAGATCTCCGTCGCTGTCAACACTGCAGCTAGGGTAATAGGCCTCTTCGAGATCATTTCCGAAAAGTCCTATGTGAGCAGCGGCAGCCCTAACAAGATACATTCCCTGCATTCTCTCTCTATCGCCGAAGATTCGTTCGGACATCGTCCATCCATTTCTGATCGTTCCCAAAACGGAACCCGGATTGTATATAGAGGCACGAGCTTCGGCAATTCCTGAATCAATAGCTTCTCTTACCGGTTCGGTCAGGCTGGACGGATCGAACGGATAATCCGGACCAATCCCTATTCTCGAGAAGCTACCGATTAGGTCCTTCTCTGAAGGATGAATCTCCAGCTGACCAAGAAGGAAATTGAAGTATGCAATGAATCCGATAGAATCAGCAGCTTTTTGGTCAAAAGGAAGAAGAAAATCGTCCAGAAGAGGGGGCGAGACATCGCCAGCAAAATCACTCAAAGGTCTCAGAACATAATTCTCCTGTATCTCCAGCACTTCTTCGAGATCTCCCGGTAACTCGCTATTCACGGCTGTCCTAACTAGGCAGTAGACGAAGTTCCCCTCGCTAACGAAAACTCTCTCAACATCTGAAGGTACTTCTCCTTCCCAGTTGGGTCCTGCAATCATTATTGTCAATGGATCTGAGCCGGTGACTCTAGTACCTGCGTAAGCAAAGTTATGAGTGTACATGTCTATGAACTGGAATGAAAAGCAGCGATTGGGGACAGGCGGAATCTCCACCACAATGGGCTCACTTCTCAGGTCAAGCCAAGCAGACGAATACAGTGTGTCGTTGTTTGAGCGCACGATGAGTCTGCTATGGGGACCGAACAGGCTCTTAACGTGAGTGAATGAGTTAAATCCGCCTCTTTCCGTTACCTGAACATACATCGTTCGGTAGTTCTCGAGCATCGGATAGGCAAAAACATACGCCTCTTTCGCCAATGATTTTGCTTCGTTAGGATCATTTGTTAGATCCTGCTGCAATGCAAAGGCTGATAAGACGAGCATCAGAATCATTGACCACGAAAGTAATGCTTTCCTCACAAGATACAACCCCCTATCTCCAAAAGCGACTAGGCCAACAATTGCCTAACCGGAGCGTTTAAAATAATCCTGAACAGAATCTCCTGTGAATCAGAATTCTCATTCCAAAATACTATCATTTTGATTCTTGTCGGACACCATCTATAGATCACCCACCAGTTGTTGATTTGATATTTATCGGTATCGTTCACAGTGCCACAGTTGTAGTAAGAGGTGGAACTGGTATAAACCTGATGATACGAAACGTACTTACCACTTGATGCATGCCTGAGTCTTACTAACTAATTCACCATAGTACAATTTGTCTGTACCGAACAGAATTCCCAGGACATTTACCCCTGTAGGCTCTATGAACAAATCCCACTGGGCTGTGTCATGGTTCAGATAAAGACAGTAAGTCGTACTTGGATATTTGTACTTGTCGTCCTTTGTGTCTCTTGTATAGTATTTTGAAAGGTTATATGGAGCAAGGCACATATCGCTCAACTGAGATGTAGCCCTCAACTAGACCGCATGATCCTTTGTGACGGGTCCAGTCGACCACCCCCAGGTATCTCCCGTTCCTTTATCGCCCTTGTTGGTCAGAATCAGCCAAGAGCTATATCTGCCAGAAGTCATTCTATCAGTACTGTTAACCTTTACGAGATCTACTCCGTAGCTATCCCATGTAGGAATGAAAAGAATCCAGGTCTTCTGCCAGTAAGCTTCGTCATCGATTCTCATGTACCTGTTGAGTGCGAAATTTAGGACACCTATGTGATCTGGGTCTGTCGGGTCGGTGCTTCTTCCGTATATGATCTCTCTCTGTAGATTGTTGACCCTAATAGAAGGAGCGTAGGCAGATATTGCCAGAGATTGAACGTGTAAGCTCTCTGAACCGATGTTCAAAGCATATTTTGTCTCATCCAGATATTCCTCGGCAATAAACAGGTTGTTACAAATGTTTTTCTGAGTATTCTCGAGAAGGGCTATTGGGTAAGGCGTCTGAACTACATTGTTGTTGGTGCTCCTGGAAATCGTGTATTTGCCTTCTGAAAGGTTTTCTAAGACATATCTTCTCAACACTACCCCTGGCTCGACTGTCAACTCTGTATTTTGATATGTATAGCCTAAGAGATTATATGTGCCGAGTGGATCGCTCGCTTCTAATGCTTCGTCGATAGCGGTGAGCTGAATATCCTGTTTGTCCAGAGTGAGTTTGATGCCGGAAGCGGAATTCCTGAACACGTTGAATGCCGGGAGCAGAATCCCTAGAGTTTTCTGGAAGCTGGGCAGTAATGTAGGTAACGACATGGGTTCGGTATTCCAGAAAACTCTGACGACTATCCCGGAATCCAATCCCATAGCCTTCAGGGCTGCGTTGTCTGCTTCGTTGTAGAACCAGGCTTTGTCAGCATCATAAGCAGGGTTCAACATAAGGCCTTCGCCACCGACAATGTATGTTACGAATGTCTCCAGCCAATGCCAGAAGACTTCAACTTCCTCTGCGATGTACGAGTTGTAGTTCTGCAAGTGCAGCTGCGAAAGGCTGCTCCCCTGCTTGTGTTCATATTCGACTAGAAGATTCAGTGCGAGAAGCTGACGGGTTGTGAGAGCTTTGAAAAGACCTATGTAAGCTTGAACGTAGTCTATAAACACAGGCGAATCGGCAGGGCATCTCTGTGAGAATCCAAAACCGGTATCTGTAGTTCCATCGATCAGCTTGGCCGATCTAATGGCATTCATTGCGTTGGTAATGAAAATCTCGAACAGCGACATATAACTCGTGTCAGCAGTTCCTCCAACGATGACTTTCTTGATGTTAAGCATTACCTGATCTAGTTTGCTGATCTGAATATCGTACATTAGTTCCTGGATGGCGACATCAGTGGTAGTAGTTGCATCGAGAGTAGTAATGAACAACAGCTTCCCGGTGCAGGTCTCTATGGGAGTGAAGTAGTTCTGATCTACCATTCTCACATACGAGTCGTAATACTGCTGATCAAGCTTTGTGAGGATACTTTGGATCTCCGAGTCAATGGTATCTAGTTTTGCCGATATCACGTCAAGTTTTGCGTTGATTTCCTCAACCTGATTGAGGATTTCACTTATCATTTCTGAGGTTTCATCGCCCAGTCCGAACAAGCTTTTCATAACCCAGGATATTGCGCTTACAGCGACCTTAGAGACTATTCCGGTGGTCGTGCCCTTAAGGAGGTCTTTCGCAAGGCTGGAAATATCGATATCCAATGTGGCACCTACACCGAAATTGTATATCGCTCCGCCAGCGATAGCTTCGACAATAACCTCTATGAAGTCCCTATAAACTCCACCAAAATTGTCCCGCACGAAGTCCGAGAGCCTTTTCATCGAGAAATACGAGGTCTCGAATCCCGGGTGAAGCTGACTTAGCACATTTACCTCGGGGGGGACGTTCAAGGCGTCTCGGACCTCACTTATAGCTTCCGAGTAGCTGATCTGCTTCTTGAACATATAGGCGGCAAAAACCGAGGTGACGGGATTTACGAGTATTTGCTCCAAATGAAACGACTCTTCGACAACCGAGGCAAGGGCATCAGTCCTTTCCTGTTCTTCGGGGATATCGAAGGATGCCAGCAATATTACCGGGAACTTGAACCCGTTTGGTATGGGAATTGAGAATCTCCCGTAATTGTCGGTAAGGAACTCCCCTTCAATAACTTGATTTCCATCGAGATCAAAGACTTTTACTGAAGCGTTTCAATGTACTCGTCCGTGAAAACTGAACCTCGTATTGCGTTCGTCCTGATTAGCCCGACGCAACCCGCGAGAAGAAAGAGCAGCAAAACAAGAATGAAAAGATAGTACTTCCTCATTTCATCACCCCCAAATACCCTGATTAGTAAATCAGCTTATTACTGAGTCGCAGCGTATCCAGAGAATTTGTCACATAAAGAAAAGTTGATTTATCGAATTATTATATATGAGATTTATGGAAAATCAGTCATTTGTTCACACTGTGAAAGTCAAATTTCTGGTAGCGGGAACGAAACATTTCTTGGGGTTTCAAGTGCCTTAG
>Ga0209614_1002210_pt1 | contig 13158 bp, 5 predicted proteins | sample BlaSprsedimmetaG_FD_185484 | JGI IMG/M metagenome (GOLD analysis project Ga0209614, IMG submission 185484) | Hot spring sediment bacterial and archeal communities from California, USA to study Microbial Dark Matter (Phase II) - Blank Spring... ... | reverse complement strand
GGGGCATCCCGACGATGTCGTCGGGATGCCCCAGGCCGACACGCCGCGCGAAGGCCTCGTTACACCCTTGAAAAACGCCGTCATCGTCCTTCCAGCAGATCGGCCAGGGCAAGGCCTGGAGGATGCCTCGCAGCCGCCGCACGTCGTCGCGCAATCGATCCACGCGGGACTCCTGCTCCAGGCTCAGGTTCTGCAACTCGTCGGTGACGCGACCGATGGCGTGACGGGCGTGCAGATGCGCTTCACGGCGCCCGATGCGGTAATAGACAAAGCCGCCGGCCAACAGGGCCATGACAAAGCAGCCGAGCATGATGAACGTATTCTGCGCGTGAATCCGCATGGGGGCGGCCACCTCGCCGTCATAGTCCACGCAGGTCGCCAAGGCCCACCGTTCATTGCCGACGATCACGGGCGACCAGGCCATCATCGTGCGTCGGTGCGCCCGTCGATTCAACAGGGCCCCGGTCACGCCCTCGCGGCCGCTGAGCATGTTCGCCACGGCACGCCGCGACTGGGCCTCGGTGCCCAGGTCATGCAACTCCAGAATGAACACCGATCGCCCGGCGAAGCCGGCATCGGGATGGGTCAGCACCTGACCGTCGTCATCCAGAAGCCACACGTAGTTGTGCGCCGCGCCCCACATGCCCCCGATGAGCTCCGCGAGGGTCGCGGTGTGAATCACGGCCACGACGGCGCCAGCCACCTTGTCATTGAGAGTGACCGGCAAGCACAGGGACACCGCCATATCGCCCTCCGGCGACTGAAACACCTCACCGACGTGCAGCGGTGCCCCTTGCAGAACCGCCCGCAGGCCGATCCGAAGGGGAACATCCACCACGATCGCCTGATCGGCCCCACCCTGGCTCCACACGACCTGTCCATCCGCATCGAGAACGTGCACCGCGCTGACGAGCCGATCCACGGGGCTGTTGGTCCACAGCGATGGGGTCTCGGAACGATGGGGTGGCCGCAGTCGCTCGGCCAACATCGAATGCACCGCCGGACCGGAGGCGAACACGTGCAGTTCCGAGCCGATCGTCTGGACGACGTGCGACAGGTGTTCGGCCTTGGCGCGTGCGACGGCCAGCACGTACTGCTGGGTCTGTCGAACGATCACCTCCTCCACGTGGCGCAGGTTCAGCGTGGTCAGCAGGGCCATGTAAGCCAGTGCCGCCACACACAACACAACCGTAACGACGATCCTTGTGCGATTTCGCTTCATGATCTCATACCGGGCTCGCCGACCCAGGCGAGGAACCCACCCGACCACGACCCGCGACACCCGGCGCGGCCATCTACGAAGGGATCGACTCGGCTGGAGCGAACCCGGCTCACGTATCGGCCCGCCGAGGGCTCTTCTTAATCGGCAATGGTGACCCGATCACCGGTCACCTCGTGGTCGCGCGATTCCCCACGCGGCAGACCGTGCACATCCAGCAGCCGGACCTATAATCCACGAACGCATGTGGAGGGGTTGTCCGTCGGCCCATCGGCCTCGACCAACGTGTGAAGGCCGCGGAGCGGAGCGGCCACAGACCCGCCCGGACAGTCCCTTTTTTTGGCCCATCGGAGAGTTTTGCATCGGCCACAACCGTCGGCCAGCCGCTCCGGACTCACCCATTTCGAGAATCTTTTCACATTTGTGCGCAGACACCGGAAAATTGTTGACTTCTTCCCGTTTCCGAACATATAATGCTTTATGCCTGTCCTGAATTCGTCTCTGCGAATGCTACCAATGTGTTTTTCGCGATGATGGACTACATGAGCACAACCAACCCATGTGCGATAAATGGGCGGATTCGAGAGCTTCGGATTCGCCTGTACGGCCCGCGGGGAAAGAGTGCCTTTGCCCGGGATGTGGGTCTGAGTCCCAGCACCTACAATTATTATGAAAATGATCGGGTCCCTCCCGCGGACGTCCTCGTGCGAATTCACGAGCGGACCGGCTGTGATCTGAGCTGGTTAATGACCGGGCGGGCGAGCTCCGGGGGATCGGGACCGCCGGACAGGAGCGATTCGGAACTGCATCGCGCCCTGGACACTCTGCTGATGGCCGATCCGCGGGCGGAGGCGGTGGTCCGGGCTTTCGTCGACCTTCTCATGGAAAAGCTCGCCGTCTCCGGTACGGACAAGCCGGGTCCAGGCGGCTCAACCCGCGTGGGTTGGATCCCCATACTGGGCCGGACGGCGGCCGGCATCGTGCATTTCTGGCCTGAATCGGCCCTGCCCCCACCGACATCGGCCGCACGGCAACTGGACGAACTGATCCGAAAGCACACGCACAGCACCGTGTGCGACAGCGCCCGAGGGCGGCTGGCCGTGGATGGACCGGTGCCGGCGGGCATCGCGTCGCTCGGCGACCTGCCGGCCAGCCTCGTACAGATCAGACCCCCCGACGGCGAGGCGGACTGCGTGGTGCAGTTCGTGGATTGCCGGGACCTCCGCACGTTGTACCCGGACGCGTTCGCCCTGTACGTCGACGGTGATAGCATGGCCCCTCGGATCAACGATGGGCAGATCGTCCTCGTCAGCCCTTCGGTGCCGGCCATTCAGGGCCAGCCGGCCGTTGTCCAGTTGGACGACCAGATCGGCGTCACCTGTAAGTTGTTCCGAATGACTGAACACGATGTGCACCTGATACCGATAAATGAGAAATACCCGATCCAGACCGCACCTCGAGATCGACTTCGGTGGGCTCTGACGGTATTGTGCCATATGTGCTTGTGATCTTTCATAGTGGGTTCGGGCGGCAAAACCACGGCACGCCGCCGTAGGAGGCGGACGCCCTGCGACACCGCTCTGTATCATTCATCCCTCCAAGTGGAGATCGGTATCATGCTTCTGTACGTCATTCGTGCCCTTTTTCTCTCGATCATCATCGCGTTCCTGTTCGTCAGCATCAACTACCACCAGCGGCAGAATGAGTTCACCCCGGACGCGCAGACGTATCGGCGCCTGGCCATTGAGAAGAAGGACCAGGGCGACATGTCGGCGGCGTTTGACAACCTGCTTAAGGCCTTTGAAGTCCAGCAGGAGACCACCAAGACCGAGGATTATATGGCGATCTTCGTGATCGGCGTCTCGGTGGCGGTGCTGGTGATCGCCGTCGAGTGGCTCACGCCGAAGAAATCGCTCAACGCCCTGGCGGGGATCTTCTTTGGCATCCTGGTCGGCGCCCTGATCAGTTGGGCCCTGTCGCCGGTGATCGAGATGATCAACGATGTGTGGAACCTGGGCCTGGCCGAGGCCACGGTGAAGATCGCCAAATGGATTATGTCGATCTGCATCTGCTACCTCGCGGTTAGCATGGTGATTCAGACCAAGGACGACATCCGCTTTGTCATTCCTTACGTCGAATTCTCCCGCCAGACCAAGGGCATGCGTCCCCTGGTGCTGGACACCTCGGTCATTATCGACGGGCGGATCGCCGACATCGCCGAGACGCGATTGTTCACCGCGCCGCTGGTGGTGCCGCGATTCGTCCTGAACGAGCTCCAGGTGATCGCCGACTCGCCGGACAAGATGAAGCGCAACCGCGGCCGCCGCGGCCTGGATATCCTCAACCGCATGCAGAGCAGCAACGCGGTCGACGTGCAAATCGACGACACGCCCCCGCCCGGCGTCGATCCCAAGGCGGAGGTGGACCACAAGCTCGTGGCGTTCACGAAGAACTGCGACGGGCGGCTGATCACCAACGACTACAACCTCAACAAGATCGCCCAGCTTCGTGGGGTGGATGTCATCAACATCAACGACCTGGCCAACGCCGTCAAGACCGTGGTCCTGCCTGGTGAGACGATGCAGGTGCGAATCGTCAAACCCGGCGAGGAGGCCCGCCAGGGCATCGGGTATCTCGACGACGGCACGATGGTCGTTGTCGAGGACGGCCGCGACCACATCAGCGAGACCGTGCAACTGACCGTGACCAGTGCCCTGCAGACCAGCGCCGGGCGCATGATCTTCGGCAAGTATGCGCAGACCCTTGCCGCCGCCCGCAATGGCGGCGGCGCGCGTAACGGCCCTCCGGCACGTGGCGGCACTCGGCGGTCATAGACCGCGCCATCGGAACTTCGACGTCAATAGGGGCTTTGCGCACGGAGCACGAGCATGAACGTCGCTCCATGGCTCGAGCGCCAATAGCGCGTCGCGGCGTCCATCGTGTTCCAGTACGCGTCCGTCCCCGCGCCGCTTCATGCCAAGCGGCGACTCTGATCCTCCACTTGCCGATCCCTCTCCCCCCACCCAAAACGCCCATACCCCTGGACGCGGCACATCGGGTGCCGCGCGACATCCCGTTGCCGACCCCGCGGTTTTCTATCTACCAGCCCGGGGAGGGGTCGGCGGCGGTCCAGTTGGCCGGGTCGTTGCCGTAAGCCGCCGGGTCGATCCGGGTCAGGCTCCGGCCGGTGCCGTTGGCCTCGCGGGGCCAGGGCCAACGGTTCTCATAGGCCACCCGGTCCAGGCGGATCCAGTAGCGATCCTGCTCCCACTCCTGGTCGCCGGCCATCGACAGCTCCACCTTCTCTCCGGCGTTGTTCAGGTTGCCCGAATCCCACTCCAGCACCGGCACCTCCGCCGGCACGTCCGGGTACAACGCCGCGAACGTCGCCGCATCGTTGACCAGCACCACGCAGCCCCCGGCCGGAAGCGTCAGCGTGCGCGGGAACTTGAACTCGATCCCATCGGTCATCCGCCAGCGGATCATCTCCTGCACCACGTCGCCGGGGTTCGGCCCGGTGGCCGTGTCGGCCAGGTTCTGGAACATCTGCGGATAGGGACTGATGTTCTTGAGCTCCAGAAACTCCCCGCCCTGGTCGTCCGAGGCCGGGCTGGGGTTGTAGTGGATCTCGCTGATGACGATCGGGCCGACCTTGGGGGCGCTGTTGGGCGCGCCGGGGGTGTTCTCGGCCATCGCCACGAAGTCGTAGGTGCCGGTGCTTTTGCGGTAGCGGCCGAAGGCCACGCCCGACTCGGCGGCGCCGAACGTCTTCTCCTCGACGTACCCCGTGAGCCGCCCGTCGCGGCCGGAGTGCAGGTAGACCGTCTCGCCGCCCTCACTCAGCGCGAACGGCTTACGGCAGCCGGGCGCCGTGCCGTTGCCGAAGTGCAGGTGCTCGTAAAACACCACGTAGCCCCCCGCCTCCAGCACCGTGCCCGCGGGAATCTCGTACTTCATGCGGTTGGAATCATCGCCGCTGCGGTCCGACAGGAACCAGCCGCCCAGGTCGATCGCCGCGTCGGTCGTGTTGTGCAGCTCGATCCAGTCCGGCTCCCCCGCGTGCGAGTGGCTCAAGAGCTCGTTGATGACCACCGAGCCCAGTTCGGGCACCTGACCGGTGTCGTCCGTGCCGGGCGAGCCGCCCCGCTCGGCGCTGGGCCGCCAGCGCTGCTTGTCGCTCCAATAGGCCTCGAGATCGCCCATCCGCCGGATCTCCTCGTCCCGCAGGGCCCGGTCATAGAGGCAGAACTCGTCGATCAGGCCCTGGAAGGGCACCAGATACATGCCGATCTGCAGGTCCGTATCGAGCACGGTGTCGATCGTGCCCAGGGGCAAGACCGCGCGGGCGTCCAGCCGGCCATCGACGTAGAGACTCACGAGGCTGCTACCGGGCGCGGTGTCGCTGTCCACCACGACGGCCATGTGGTGCCATTGCCCATCGGCGATATCGCGGGTCCCGCTCAGGCCATCGGGCAGATAGCCCAGCCGCAGGCCGGTGCGGCCGTTGCCCAGGTCCCAGACGCGAACCTGGAACAGGCCGCCGACCACAGTCGAGGAACCCCAACTGAAGACGTGGCCGCGGACAAGCCGGTCGGTGGTATGCAGCCAGGCCGTGACCGTTCGCGAGGCCGTGCCGCCGATCCCCGGGTAGCCGGAGACCACGACCCGATCGTCCTGGCCGTCGAGACGCAGGGCCCGCCCGAAACGGCCATAGGCCCATTCATCGCCGTCGGCGCCGAGCAACTGCCCGTCGTGGGGACCCTGGCTGTCGGGCACGGCCGTGCCGGCGGTCTGATCCATCGCCCAGCGGGCCACCAGACCCTCGGTCGGGTACCAGGGCTCTTCGAGCGCTTCATCCCGCACCGTCAGGGAGAACCCCTCGCCGTCGGTCAGCTCGAACCAGTCATCGTCGTAGGTGAAGGCCTGGATGACCGTGCCCAGGATATCGGCCAGAGCCACGCGCTCGCCGGCGTTGTCCAGGCGACCGGCGTAGGGGCCGGCCAGAAGGCCGGAAAAGTCCGGATAGCGTTCGAGAAAGCTCGTGGGGTCCTCGGCCACGACGACCGACTGTCCCGGCGCCAGGTCCTCCGAGCCGAAGGTGAAATCGATCCCGTCGGTGAACCGCACGAGATTCAGGTTGAGCGGCTCGTCGCCGACGTTGCGCAGCTCGATGAACTCGCCGTTCGGATCCGCGGGATGGTACATGATCTCCGTGACTCGCAGATCGCTGACGGTGGGTTGGGCGTTAAACAACACCTCCCGCAGGGCACTCCACGTGTCCCCCAGCAACGTGCGGGCCTTGATATGGGCACTCGTCTCGAGGGTCAAGGGGCCCGTGTACTTCCGGGCTTCCGGTGAAACGTCTCCCACGTTCACCCGGAAGGCGTTCAGCACCGCATCCAGCAGGAAGTCGCTGCTGGACAGACCATAATTGAGACCATGAAGGGCCAGGACGTTCTCGCCCGGCCGCAACAGGCCGATCGCGCTGGACAAATCGAAGGTTTGGAACACCAGCGCCTCGGCGTCGTTGTGCGTGGTGGACGCTCCGGAGTTCCAATCCGGCACGACCCCCGCATCGAAATTGACGCGCAGGACCTCGGTACCGTTGAGGTAGGCGATGAACCCATCGTCGTAGCGCACACTCAGGGCCAGACTGGTGACGTCGCCGCCGCTGAACGTGAAGGGGATGCGCACCAGACAGGTGGCGTTCTTGCCGATCATGTCGGTCCCCACGTCGATACCGATGACATCGCTGAAGTTGATGGGGTCACCGGGCCTGGTTTCATAGCCGACCGGTCCCGTCCCCGACCGCCAACCCGAATGATCGAACCCCGGCAGAATCCAATTGCTCTTTGCGCTGGACAGGTAGCTGCCGTCAATGACCTGCCGACTGCCCAGCCAACCCCGCCGCCATGCGACGGCCAGGTTGTCACCGCCGGTTCCCTCGGCCATGAGCGCTTCGATGTAGTACGTGCCGCCGGCCTCGAGGCGGATAGCCGCCGATCGCTGCTCGGAATACTTGGTCCACTGCCGGGAATCGGTCCAACCCGGCACATAGGCGATCCGACTTGCGTTGGCTGGGCTGGCGTCGGTGCTGAGCCAGAGTTCGCTATTGTCGTCGCTGGAAATCCAGAAGGTGTAGTCGCCGGTCTGGGTGGGGTGCAGATACGCGCCGATCCGCGTACCGTAGTTGTCATTCCAGTCGGTCGGAATCTCGAAGCTGGTGAGCGTTTGCGTCTGGTCGGGCTGATCGGGCCAGCCCGGATGGGCCTTGAGCGCGGCGATTGAGCCATCGCTGACGCCGAAGAAGTACTCAGCAACGACCGAACCCTTCAGGGCGGCCAGGGGCTCGGTGGGCACTTTCACGAAGCGTGGCGTGGCGTCGTTGATCAGGGAGGTCGCGGTGCCTTCTCCGGGCTGGCCTGGCGACACACGTGGATCGGTGCCGTCGAGCGTATAGTAGATCTCGCCACCGACGTTGGGATTCGTGAGCGTCAGGTTCTGGGTGGGCATCAGAATGCCGTCGCGCGGGCTGATTTGGGGCGCGTCGATGTTGGGATACCAGCCTTTACTGCGAAACTGACCAAGGACGGTCTGCGTCCGGCCGGGGAAATACGTGTTGAGTAGGGAATCAATCTGGTATTGCCAGGTTGCCTGGGTCAGGTTCAGGTTGCCCCAGCGGGCGCTCTCGGCGATGATCGCCAGTTCGATCTGTTGGGCGCGGGCGGCCAGTCGGGCCTTGGCGGCCTCAGGTGTCAGGGCGCCGTTGTGGAAGAAATGCTTGTGGACCCGGTCCGCAAAGCGCAGGCGATACTCAGCGTTCTGCGTGAGTTGCTGGTGCAGCCACTGCGGGTTGAAGTATTGAAATTGGTCTCCCGCGGGCCAAGGTCCCGTGCGGTCCCAGCCCCGATGGGTAAAGAGGGAATGCTCGGCGTCGTGGCGGAAGAACTTGAAGCCTTCGGGATGGCGCCGATTAAAAATGCCGTAGAAATTATTGGGTCGGGTGTTGCCCAGGAAATCAGAGATAGGCCCATCGAAGTCGCCCACGTAGTACGTGCAGATCATGTAATCGATCAGATTGTCCACGTCCAGATACCGCGGATAGGCGGGGTTGAAGGTGCCGTTGCTATTCAGGCCCATGAGACGGAAGTAGGGTTCGTTGTTGGTGAATCCGGCCCGGGCGACATTGTGGACATGACGCCAGGCGTCGAGGTTGCCGTCGGTGGCCCAGACGGTGTAGGGCCCGGCCTCGACTTTCACGGTGTCGTAGTCGTCCTTGTCGCCGCCGAAATAGGATTTACCAAAGGAGGCCTCGGATCGCTCCTGGCTTTGGAAGATACCCCAGTAGACGCCGTTGATATAGAGGTGGTAATAGCGGCTTCGTGTGTAGGGCTGGCCCATGTCACGCTGGGTATCGCGGCTGAAGACCTCCCGGCACATCGTATTGCGGCTGTCGTGCTCGAAACTCCAGGAGTAGTTCTGCGAGCAGCGCAGGTCGATATTGTCAAAGGCATCGACACCCTCGTCGCCGAAAAGGGGGTATCGGAGCTTGCCGGGGCCGTACTCCTTTCGGAAGAAGAAGCGAAAAGCGTGCTTGGGATTGCGGCTACTGCGACTGTAGCCCCCGCGGATACGAACGCCACAATCCACCTGGAAGCCCTCGGCGCCGTCGGGATGGATCAATTCGAGCGAGGCGGGGCGCTCCCAGTCGCGGCCTTGACGGCTGGCGTTGACGTAAATGCCGATACTCGGGTCAAAGAGATTGGGCAGATCGGTGACCAGGCACATGCTGGGGATCGCGGTGAGCGCATCGACCATCTGCCCGGCGTAGCGTGAGTCGTTCACCACGGCGGCGTCCATCCCGATGTCGATCACCTGGCCATTGACCGAACCACGGGGCCAGTCTCCGCCGGGATGCGTCTGGTGGATCACATCTTCGGGGAAGATGTAGGTGTGGGTGTCGACGTTGGAGGGGAGCCAGCCGGGCTTGAAAGCGGCGGCTCGAATGACCATCGTTCGATCAAGGACGATCGGTTGCGCGTAGGTCAAGCCGTGGTTGCCCGTGGGTGTGCTTCCATCCAGAGTGTAGCGGATCGTCGCCTCGGGCGTCTCGCACGAGAGCGCCACCGTCAGCGGCGGTTGACCGTCTGCGGGACGGGCATAGACGCCGCGGTCCAGACTGAAGCGGGTGTCGGCGACAATGCCAAGCTTGGCGTCGCGGTTGGCCTGGCCGGGGGTGAAGGCGGCGAAATAGTGGCTGTGCCCGTAGAAGACGCCGTACGAGATATTCTCCTCTTGAGGCGGGTACCCGAACCGCCCCGGCGCATATTCGAATTCGTCGTAGGCGTGGATGACCTGATCCTCATCGTCCAGCAGGGCCAGATACTCCCCGTCCTTGGAGAGCTTGAAGTTCGTATGGTAGTACCCCTTGCCGTCCCGGTACGGCGGGACGGCCGGCTGGCCCGAGGCGAACAGCAACAGATACCCGCGGGCCGCCAGGGTCAGCCCCTCCGGAAACGACCAGCGCGTCAGATTGTCCGGCGCGTCGCCGTTGACCAGCGACCAGCCCGTCAGGTCCACGGCATGATCGCTGACGTTGACCAGCTCGATCCAGTCCGAGGGCTCGCCGTCGCCGTCCAGCACCTGCTGAGCGGGCTCGAGATCGTCGGTCTCGTTGTCGGCCATGAACTCGCTGATGAGCACCGGGCCCAGCCGCCGCCGCCAGTCCCGGCTGATCTGCGCAAAGTCCGACTGATTGACGCCCGCCCGGCCATCCAGGTCGGCACAGCCGACCACCGTCGTGCCGTTGGCGTACAACCGCCAGATCTCTTCATCGCTCAGGCCGCGATCATAGAGGCGCACGTCGTCCAGGCGCCCCTGAAAATCATTGGTGCTCGACGCCCCCGGCATGCGCCCCAGGTACACCGAGCCGGTCGCGGCGGTGTTGATCGGCTGGGCGTTCTCGTACCACGTGATGGCCGGGTCGCGCACGCCGTTGATGTACAACCGCACGTCGCGGACGTTGGTCTTTCCGGCCGGCAGCACTGCCGCCACGTGGACCCACGTCTCATCGTAGATGGCCAGCGAGCTGTCGCCCATCCCGCCGCGGACGTTGATCCGCAGCCGACGGGCGCCGTCGACGGTGACGAGTTTCAGCAGCCACTTGCCGCCGAAGACATCATGATCGCCCCACATGAACAGATCGCCGACGTCGTCGGTGGTGTAGATCCAGGCCGCGCAGGTCCGGGGGGCCGAGCCGGTGATGCCCGAATAACCGGGAACCTCCAGGTAGTCGCCGTCGCCGTCGAGGACGACGGCGCCGTCGAGCCGGCCGCCGGTCGGGTCGAACCGGGCGCTGCCAACCAGGACGGCCGGATAGGCGCCGGTCTGGTCATAGGCCCATTCCCCGCCTGGCTCGTCCATCCGCCAGCGGGCGACCAGGCCGTCTTCCTGACAGACCTCCTCCGGCGCCAGCCAGGCGTCGGCGAAGGTCACCAGGTCGGCCATATCCACCCGACAATCGCCCGTCAGGTCGCTAGGGGGACATAAGACATCGGCCGCACTGCAAGGTAGCGATAAGGCGATCACCGCCAAGAGGAGCAAGGGCGCGACTGGCACGGATGGTCGTCGTGATACGCAGGATGGGCCTTCCATCGTTCTCTCCATCGTTCTCTCCAAAGGTATCGGCCGATCGCAGGCATGCGCGTGCGGACACGGCTGGTATCTGTAAGACCCTCCCTGGCGGGCCGGCGTTACACTGGTTTTGATTCCCCTGCCAGACCCTGCGGCCGCGACATCCCGGCGGCCTTGTGCGGAAGCCCGCTTGCAGGTCTTCGCCAACGGGCGTATTATAGCGGAATTGAGGGCCTGCCTCAAGTGGGGTGGTGTGCCGATCCGTGGGTTGAAAGGCGTATTCTGGCCAAGAATCATTCAGGATTCTGTGCATCGCCATTTCGTGGGTACGCGGCGGGCGAGAAACGCGCGTCCGGCCGATAACCCGGCGGTGGCGCGGTCTGCAAATACGGTCTGTGTCGCGGGGTCCAGCCTGTTCGGTCGGGGGTGTGTGAGAGCGGAATGGGCGGCCTGGGGCCGGATTTCTGGAGCCCGGGCCCCTTGGCGAACGAAATAAGCCGGGAGCGCAGCGGCCAGACCCATCGAGGCTGGAGGTGTCGCGTGCCTTCTGATGCGCCGATACAGGATTGGGCGTGATCGCTTTGCCCGCCGGTCCTCGTCCCATGCGTCGTTAGAGTGAAAGACGGTCCGGTTATCGGCCGACAGTCGGTTTGCCACATGTGGGGCAGGCGAGTCCTTTTGGCCTCGTCCCATCGGCATCGGGCCTGGACGGATACTGATCAGGAGACGTGCATGATACGACTGGAAGATTTTCGACACATTGTGCCGGATACGAGGCTGGCCGAGATTTACACCCGGGCCCGGAAGCTCTATGGCAAGCACATCGTCCACATCAACGCGACGTACCAGGGCGGCGGCGTAGCGGAGATCCTGTACTCTCTGGTGCAGTTGATGAACGACGTCGGAATTCACGCGGGCTGGCGCATCCTGCACGGCAGTCAGGAATTCTTCGAGATCACCAAGAGCTTCCACAATGCTCTGCAAGGGGCCCCGTTGAATCTGACGGACAAGAAGAAGCATGCGTACGTGCAGGTGAACGACAACTTCGCGCGGTTCACGCATCTTCAGCACGACTGCGTCATCGTACACGACCCCCAGCCGTTGTCGTTGATCCGCGCGTACCGAAAGCGCCAGCCGTGGATCTGGCGGTGTCACATCGACTTGACGCATCCCCACGATGAATTGTGGGACTTTCTCAAGGGCTTTCTGCTGAAGTACGACCAGGTGGTCATGTCCAGCGAGAAGTACTTCAAGGAGGACCTGCCGGTCGATCAGCGGCTGATGTTCCCCGCGATCAATCCGCTCAGTGAGAAGAACCGGGACATCCCTGAGACAACGGTCCTGCGGCACATTCGGCGGGCGGGCATCCCCACCGACAAGCCCCTTCTTACGCAGGTTTCGAGGCTGGACCCGTGGAAGGACCCGGAAGGCGTAATCGACGTCTTCAGGCGGGTCAAGGAAAAGGTGGATTGCCGGCTGCTGTTCTGCTACAACGCGGCCAGCGACGACCCCGAGGGTCTGCAGATGTACCGCCGAGTGTATCGCAAGGCCAACCGGATGGTCGCTACGGGGGACATCGTTTTCGTCGTGGGCAACAGCGAGATTCTGGTCAATGCGGTCCAGCGGTATTCGTCGGTGATCATCCAGAAGTCGATCCGGGAGGGTTTCTGCCTGGCGGTCACCGAGGCGCTGTGGAAGGGGACACCGGTGGTGGCTTCGCGGGTGGGCGGGATTCCGTATCAGATCGACGATGGGCAGGACGGCTTTTTGGTGGAGCCGCGGGACGTCGAGGGGTTCGCCGAGCGGATTATTCATCTGCTGCAACATCCCGATGAGGCCCGGGCCGTGGGGCAGGCCGGAAAAGAGAAGGTCCGGCGGAAGTTCCTGATTACACGGCTTCTGTCGGACTACCTGGACATGCTCAATTCCGTCATGGACAACTGAGCGCGGGCCGCGAGACCCGCGGGACTCGTCGCGGGTGGGGGGCGGTTCAGCGATTGCGGTGTTTCTTTCGATAGGCCAGTGGCGTCGTGCCGACGGTGCGCTTGAAGATGACGCCCAGATGGGTGGCGTTGGAAAAGCCGGCCTCGCGGGCGACCTTGGCGACGGGCAGGTCGGTGCGGATGAGGATCTCGCGGGCCAGCTCGATGCGGACGCGTTGGATTTCCTTGAGGATGGATCGCGCGAGGACTTTCTGGAAGCGGCGTTCGAGGAGGCGTCTGGAGGCGGAGACGGCGGCGACCACGTCGTCAACGCGGATGGGGTCTTTGGCGTTTTCGCGGATGAATCGGATGGCGGCGGCGACC
>Ga0209614_1002206_pt1 | contig 13179 bp, 4 predicted proteins | sample BlaSprsedimmetaG_FD_185484 | JGI IMG/M metagenome (GOLD analysis project Ga0209614, IMG submission 185484) | Hot spring sediment bacterial and archeal communities from California, USA to study Microbial Dark Matter (Phase II) - Blank Spring... ... | reverse complement strand
CTTCCGTCCCCCCCGATGGGGGGGAGACTCCGGCTTCCCCCCCACTGGGGGGGACTGAGGGGGGGAGTTCCATTCTACTCTGATGGCACAGCAGCCACAGCAGGGCGAAGTCGGCGTAATGCTCGCCGGTGAACAACGCCTCCAGGTCGAACTCCACGAAGGCTGCGCGGGTGAGGCTCACGTTATCGCGCAGCACGCGCAGGCGCAGCCCGTTGCTCACAATGCCCCAGAGGTAATCGTCGGAACGGTTGAGGAATTCCTGCATCAGGCTGTGGGGGGAACGACTGCCGACGGACGACGACCGACCGCTGACGGATGACGACCGACCGACGACGGGCGCGGGTTCACTGTCTGTCGTCTGCGGTCGGCGGTCGAGGTCTTGCCGGAAGGACACCAGATGAATCGGCGTGCGGCCCCAAACGTGACTGATGGGGTAACGTGATTCGCTGATTTGCTGATTCGCCGATTCTAACGCCAGGCTGCCCACGAACTGTAGGCGGCCATAGCCGAGCTCCTGGAAGAGGACGAGGAGCCAGCGCTCGCGGGTGAGGGTGGTGCCACGGTCAGCTTCGGGCAGGCGGGCGCGCTGCGCATCGAACGCCTGCCACGCGCCCAGACAGCGGTTCCACGCCCGGTTGATCGCCTCGTTCAGCCGCTCGCCGGCATACAGGTGGTAGTCCTCCGGGCGCAAGCCGTCCAGGTCGCGTCCCTCGGCGATGCGTTGCAACAGATCGGAAGGTAGAATACCGCCCTCGGTTTTGACGGTGGTGAACGTCGTGCGGGAGATGGTTTTCATAGGTATGACGCCTCCATTGACCACCGACTACCGACAGACGACCGCCGACGAACGACCGCCAACCACTGTTTACCGACTGTCTCAAAAAGGAATGGTTTCATACGTTGGCTCAGGTTCTTGAACAGCATTGCCTGTTAGTGCGTGGCGAAAGGATTGTAGCTTGGCAAATAGCTTTTCGCTCAAACGATAGGCTTCGCGTAAGGGCGTAAGATCGGAAAGATAATTCCGGCGATGAATGAGATGTAAACAGGCTACAGTTTCCACCAGTGAACGAATAGCCATTCCCAGGAAGCGCGCCTGTTCCCGATCCGTTTGACTGGTGGAGCCTTCGGCGATATTTAGCGCAATGCTGGTCGAAGCGCGTTTCAGTTGGCTGCTCAAGTTATACTTTTCATCTTGAGGAAGTTGTCGAGCAAGTGGATAGCACAAATCTGTATACTCTAGCGCCAATTGCCACACCTCTAACTGTTCGAATTTGTAGCCCATATCTCTCCAAATCATCATCTGCTGATGGCGACTGCTGACCGCTGACTACAGACCGCTGACTACGGACCGACGACTACAGACCACCGACTACCACCCGTTGGCTGTCGGCTGTCGGTCGTCGGTTGTCGGTTGTCGTTCGTCGGCCGTCACCCTGCTGGCAGCAATACATATACGCCCAGCACATCCGGCGGGAGATGCGGACGTACGTCCACGCGCACGCCCTTGAGCCTGGCTGCCGTTCGCACGCGCTGGTGCGCTTCCAACAAAGCTGCGCCCCGATCACGTGCTACGTCGTCCAGATGCGGACGCAAGGCATCGAAGCCGTCCAGCACACGTTGCAAGAACGTCGTGGCCTGCTGCGCGGCGATGTTGGCCGCGGGTTCGGCGTTCAACAAGGCCTCGACCTCGTCCGGCGCGAGCCATTGCGCCGTCTCCGGCGCGCCGGTGAAGCCCACCGTCTGGCAATCCTCCGCCAGCAGCTCCACCGTTTGCCCGTCCCGCTGCGTCACAAGGTGATAGCGCAAGCGCAGAAGCAACAACGTCGTGCGCGTTACAACCGCTCGTGTGCGAATCACGCCGCTGCGCCGGGCGACACTTCCCCCTCTTACTTCCCCCCCACCGGGGGGGACTGAGGGGGGGCCTAACGGGTCAAGCGCCGTTTCCATTACATAAGTCGCCAACCCTTCTACCACGGGATGGGTGCGCGTGAGATAGCGCGCGCCTTCCGGTGCGGGTAACTCGAAGCAGGCGGCGAAGCTATCGCCGTCCCCAACGGCTTCACGCAAGGCCGCGTGGTTGGGCAGAGCGATGTCAACGTAACGCGGCTTGTGGCTCACCGTTCCGCCGTGGAGGCGTACCACTGTCTCCACGAAATGCCCCACGTCCACGCCTGCGCCGATGGCCGCCCGGACCGCGTTCCACTCGCGGGCCACTTCTTCGACCCGGAGCGTCCGCTGTGCAAAGAGCGTGCGCGACTGTTTCTCGCGCGCCGTCACATTGTCCCACTTGGCGTGCAGTTCCTTGTAGATGTCGCCGCTTACGTCGAATAGCGACAACTGCCGCCCGTCCGTCGCGGCCTGGCCGCCGCGCAACAGCAGCCCTTGCATCAACGCCTGCACCACCTCGCCGGTATTCGCCGGGATCGGCACCGAAATCCCCAACGAGCTGCGGATGGTCTTGTGCTTGCGCAGCAGCACATCCAGCACCAGCCCGTCAATCTGATTGTCGGTCCCGTAGTACGTGATCGTGCGCACCGTGGGAGCGGCTTGCCCGTAGCGATCCACGCGGCCTTCGCGCTGTTCGTGGCGGGTGGGATTCCAGGAAAGGTCGTAGTGGATGACGGCGGTAAAGTGCTCTTGCAGGTTGATGCCCTCGCTCAAGCAATCGGTCGCCACCAGCACCCGTTGGGGATGCTCGCCTAGCTGCGCCACCCGCTGCTCACGCTCGGCGGGCGGCAGCAATCCCGTCACCGCCGCCACCTCGACGCTCTTGGGCAACGCCGCGCGCAATTCCTCCGCCACATACTCGGCGGTGGCGATAAAACGGCAGAAGAGGATGGGCTGGTAACCATCCTTGAGCAAGCCTTTGACCAACTCGATGGCCTGGCGCAGCTTGGCATCCTCCTTTGGGCCTTGCAGCGCCTCCGCCCGCCGCGCTATCCGCAATAGGCGTTCCTTGACCGCTGACTGTTGACCGCCGACCGCCGCGGGCTGACCGCCGACCGCCGACGGTTGACCATTTTCCGCCGTCGGTCGTCCGCCGTCGTCCGTCGGCTGTCCGTTGTCGTCCATCTCCAATGCGCCGGGCGTCACGTCCAGCATCTCGCCGTCCACATCATCCAGGTCCAGCACCGCGCGCTCCCCGATGAGATCGGCTTCGGCGGCGTCCTCCGTCTCCACCGTGGCGGAGCGCGTGCGCAGCGTCGCCGCCGCTGCCGCCGGGCTACTCGCCAGACTGCGCAGCAACGCCAGCGCCGACCACCAGCGTACCCGTTGATGGTACTGCGTGCCGCTGGTATCCATCACCCGCTCGCGGGCGTAATCCAGCACGGTGGTGAAAAGCTTCTTGGTCTCGTTGCTCAGCGTGTACGTCGCCTCGGCCTCCTCGCGCGCCGGGAAGATGGTGTCGGCGTCCATATAGGCGCGCACGTCGGCCCGGCGGCGTTGCACCAGGTGTAGGGCCACCTCGCGGCGGACGTTCTCCTGCGCCGCGCCGGTCAGGTCGTCGGGCAGATGAGTAAACTCCGGGCGCAGCAAGGCCAGCAGCGAGCGGAACGCGCCTTCATCGCCGCTGTGGGGCGTTGCCGTCACCAGGAGCAGGTGCCGCGTCATATCCTGCGCGAGCGCCTGAAGCAGTTGGTGCCGCAGATGCCGCCCGCCCCGGTTCTCGGCGGAGAACGCACAGGTGTGCGCCTCGTCCACGATGACTAGCTCCGGGCACGTGCGCACGAACTCATCTCGTCTGCGGCTGGACTTGATGTACTCCGTGGAGACGATGACGAATGGGTGTAAGTCGAAGAGCGACTGCCCCACCGCCGTCCCACGTTCCAGCCGGGCAGCAGTGCTGGCCAGTACCAGTTCCGCCTCGATGTGGAACTTTTCGGCCAGCTCGCTTTGCCACTGTTCGGCCAAATGCGGCGGGCAGAGCACCGCCAGCCGTTGCACCTCGCCGCGATCCAGCAATTCGCGGGCGATCAACCCTGCCTCGATGGTCTTGCCGATGCCCACATCGTCGGCGATGAGCAGGCGCACCGGATCGAGGCGCAGCGCCATCAGCAGGGGGACGAGTTGGTAGGGACGGGGTTCCACCGCCAGCCGCGCAAACGAGCGGAACGGCCCCGCGCTGGAGCGGAAGCCAAGCCGCACCGCATCGCGCAACAGCCGGCACGAATGGAAATCCCCCGGACGCGCCGGGTCAGGCAGATCGAAGGTCGCCGGTTCGACCTCAGCGCCTTCCAGCGGGATGTAGAGGCCCGCAATCTCGCGGTCCGTGCCGCCCAACGGGCGCAGCACCAGCCACTCGGCGGTGCTATCGGGCAGCACCACCCATTCACGTCCCCGCGCGCGGACGAGAGAGCCGACGGTGTAGGGCATGGTTAATTACCTCGGATAGACAGTGGTTTCAGAACTGGCGCAGAACCAGAGATAAGTAGACTCTAAATACTTGATTTTCGAGTTCAATGGTTTCATTCACAATCCCATCGCTACCATAATCGATTTCCAGCATTATAACGCCTGTACCATTCCAAGCACCATAGTTGATGTAATGTGTATCGGTCGCTGAGATAACTACACCGGCATGAATGAAGTGGTGTTCTCCGCTATCGTCGTTTTGATGGATCTCAACATTGTATTGACCACCGTTGGCCTGAGCGTTATTGAACTTGAGACTTCCCTGATCAACATCCACCGTTAACGTGACTATTTGCCTAGCAGCGATATCCGCACCGTGAATCTGCAATTTACGGCTGGCTGTTGCGTCATCCAAAGCAAAGCTCAAAGTGGCTTCACGACTCTCATTAGGAGCATAAACTAATTCTTGACCATCTGCGGCAATGGTCAAGCGATCTTGAGTTGTTGGTCCAACCGCTATATTCTCGACCCAAGCCGCGTAGCCGGGGCCAAATTGCATTACTGCGGCTGTTTCCGTCTGAGTAAGGGTTTGTCCATCTAGGAGTACTGTATAGGTCTCAGAGAGTGGTACGGTGTAAATAGGCTCAAGTGCAATGCCTAAACCGGCATCAACGATGATTTCAAAAACCCCAGGTATCTCATTGACAAAATCCTCACCAGTAAAACCAACTCGCCGCCCCAGAGCATCAGTTATCAAGAGATGCCCTGCGCCTGTCAGCCAAACTTGTCCAGTGGATGCGTTGCTGACTTGACTGGCCTGAGTGTTATCACACCAGGGACAAACTGGTCGTTCAGCATATTTGGAAATGGGCACAATTCCCAGACTTTTGGTATTAGCATCGCCTGTCCAGGATACACCACCCAAATCATAACTCCAAGTCTCATCTACTGTATTGACGATGACATACCGATTATAGTCATCCGGATGGTTGTTGTCGTACACCCGGATCCAATAAACCCCATTACTTTTATATTCGATCGCGTACGGTGTGATAGCATGTCCGCCTTGTTTTTCTTGGCGGACAAAGAGGGTTGTCGGATCCGGCGCGTCGTCTTCCATCGCTACTCGTAATTGGTTCAAAATGATGGAGGGTGGATTTTGCCTTATTTGATCCTTATAGGAAGCAACGGGATCTACCATTTGCTCAACAAAGTAGTAAGCTATGTGATGGTGCATATTTGAGCGCTGTAGATCATGAGTGGATTGTGCGCCATTCTGAAAAGTAGCAGGGGTATCCAGGTCCTTGAAGAAACGTAGGCTAGTGACAGCCATGTCATCACAATGTCCACGATTCATTATCTGATTTGCATTCCACTGCCATTGGACGGCTGCATATCGCAGAATACAGCCTGGACCGATGTCTTTCCAACAGGTAGCCTCAGCACCAAACATCTGCACGAGATCTTCCTTTCGGAAATCCGGGTTAAAAGGCGTTGGTGATACTGGGAAAGAACCACCCCAGTTGTCAAACCTGTAACCATCTGGATCTGGACGGAAACCGATATCAACATCCATTTCGTTGCAGATCAGACCTGTCCCCTGAACATTAGGAATGCTGCTAAGCCACTCGATCACGGCACCTGTAGAGGGCACACACAAAAAGGTGCCACTGAATTCAAAATCAGTCAGTTGCGTTAACGAAGTCATAGAGACAGGTAATTCGCCACTCAATTGATTGCCATATAGATCAAGCCTCCTCAACGCAGTGAGATTGCCGATCTCTGGCGGGATAGAGCCACTCAATTGGTTACCGCCTAACAAGAGCCACTCTAGCGCGGTGAGATTGCCAATCTCTGCTGGAATCTTACCGGTTAGTTGGGCGAAACTCAAATAAAGATACCTCAATGCAGTAAGGTTACCAATCTCAGACGGGATTTCCCCGCTCAACTGGTGGTTATTGTATAGGATAAGATTTGTTAACGCAGTGAGGTTGCCAATTTCAGATGGGATAATACCAATCAATCCCATATTATCTAGACAAAGATCCCTCAACGCGGTGAGATTACCTATCTCCCGCGGGATGGGTCCATTCATCCAGGGATTGTTCCCTAGTCTGAGTAACTCTAGCGCAGTGAGATTGCCGATCCAAGATGGGATGGCCCCAGTCAATCTATTACCCCACAGGAAAAGACCATCTAATGTGGTGAGATTGCTGATCTCTGAGGGAATAGGACCGCTTAACATATTCTGGCCTAGGTCAAGATATCTCAACGCAACGAGATTGCCGATCTCCGTGGGGATTGCACCGTTCAGTTGGTTCCAGGTCAGAATAAGGTGGGTCAACGCAGTGAGGTTGCCGATCTCTGGCGGGATTGGGCCACTCAGTTGGTTGCTGGGCAGGGAAAGCTCTGTCAAGGCGGTGAGGTTACCAATTTCAGACGGGATAGAGCCGCTCAGTTGGTTACTGTACAGAGCAAGCTCCGTTACATTGCCAGCTTCGCACGTAATCCCGTGCCAGCTACATGGCGTGTTCGTCGCCAGCCAGTTGGTGTTATCGCTCCAGTTGTCTCCACCGGTAGCATTGTAGAGAGTCACCAGGGCCTCACACTGAATTTTCGGGATTTCAGTCACAGCTGAGCAGTCAAAGGTGGTCAAGGCTTGTGTGGCTGACTGAGACACGCCTGTCAGCGCCTGAAGCGGCAAATTCTCAGCCTCTGCCTCGATAGAGGATGCCCCAACCGGTGCAAGCAGCGCCAATAACAGTACAATATTGAACCATAGTGCGCGTGTTCTCATCTGCAATCCTCCATATTTAGACGATCAATGGTTGCCAAACACATATCCATGCTGAAGGCAAGTATCCATCCAGGTCTCCCGATGATACCCAAATCGCAGCACGGTATACCCTTCATCCATCAGGCAATCCGTAATCTGCGCATCCTTCGCCTTGACGTCCGGCTGCTCGTGATCCGGGCCATCAATGTACACCGCCACGCGCGCCTCGGTGTAGAGGAAGTCCGGGCGGGTGTGGCAGGCTTCCAGCAAGGGCTGCGCCGCGTCCGGCAAGCGCAGGTTGTGCTCTTCCAGGAACTCCAGCCAGGCGCGTTCCAGGTCACTCACGCACAGCGCCTTGAGGCGGCGCAGGTGTTCGGCGCGACTCTCCGGCGTGGGACTGGCCTGCACGGTGCAGTCTTTCAGCGCCAGCAAGAGGTTGCGGATGGCCTGCCGGTCCAGCAGCGCGTGATCCGGCTGATTGGCGTAGCTCATCAGGCAATCGTAGCAGGCGGCTTCGCAGTCCTCTTTCGCATTGGGCGCGCGATGTAAATCTGCGCCGGTCTCCGGGTCGAAGTGGCACAACGCCAGCGCCTCGCGCGCGATGGCGGGCAGGGCAGCGGGGTCTTCCACCAACTGGCGCAGCACGCCGGCCCCGCCCTCGGCAGATTCATAGAGCAACAGGATGCGGCGGTGTTCGGCATCGGGCAACGGTTCGGCAGCCACTTCGTTGTCTTCCAACTGATAGCGTACCTGAATGGCATTCTTGAGCGCCGGTTGCAGCGAGGCCATCACTTCGGTGGACAGCAACTCGCTCGGCTCGATCAAGAGGCAGTTGCGGCGGTCTTCCACGAAGGGGATCACCTTCGCGGTACGCGGGCTAAGCGGATCGTCGGGATCGCTTTCTACCGCGTCCGGGTTGCTCGCCCAATAGCCGTTCTCCACATCGAGGACGAAGCCGTACTCCTCTTTGTTCTTTCGTCTCCGCCATCCCAGGTTAATGCGCCACAACGTCGCCGCATCGCCATACGTCAGCCGGAATATGACGGGGTGAGCGGGTGACGGGGTGACGGGGTGAGGGGGTGAAGACGTCACCTTGTCACCCTGTCCCCCTGTCACCTTGTCACCCTGTCCCCCTGTCACCTTGTCACCTTGTCCCCCTGTCACGACCATCGCCACTCGCTGCCCTGGCCTGTCGCCACGCGCGGCAAAGCGCACGCCGGTCTTGATGTCGTAACCCATCCGCGTGCGCTCTTCTTCATCGCTGTTGATGCGGTCGCGGCGCTTGGTCACGACGTTCTGCATACGGAACAAGCCGACTAGCGGCAGGCTCAAAGCGTGGTCGCAGTACACACAACGATCTGGGCCGGGGTCGTCGCCTTCCAGCGGATGCAAGTAGCCGCAGTGCGGGCAGAACTTGGCGCGCGTCGTGAGTACCTCCGTCCCTGTGCCCACCGTAGAGGCCGGGCTAGTATCCACCGGCAGGATGACCTTATTGATGAGATAACGTGACCCCTCGTGATAGATGATACTGCGCGGGCCAAATTCGGAGATCGCCAGGAAACGGGGGCGGGAGAGGAACTCGTCGCGCTCGTTGCGCCGGGTGCGCCCTGGAATGTAGGCCGAAAGCGGCAGACGCGGGAAGTTGTAGCCCGGCAAGAAGCCCTCGCTGGCAAAGTAGCGGTAGCTGTAGAAGTCGGATTGCGACACCCGTTGGATATCCTCGCCGGTCAGCAACTCCATCTGCGCCTCGGCCTCGGCGCGCAGCCGTTTCGCCAGTTGCTTGTCTTTGGGACTGCGTGAGACATCTTGAATGATGCCGTGCTGCACGGCGCGTTGCTTCCAGGCGGCGCGGTAGAGGTCGCGCCAGCGATTGCACGCCTGGTCGAAGTCCGTCTCTACCCGGTCGAGCGTTTGTTGCAGCCACTCCGCGTGATACCAATCCGCCCGCTGCAAGTCGGTTTCCAGGGTGGAAAAGATACGGCTCAGGCGTTGCGCCGTCCGCTGCCGGGCGTGGTAATCCTGTAGATGTTGGCGCACCGAGGGCAGCAAGGTCAACGGCGGCTCGCCGCCTACCAGGGAGAGGTCGAGCAGGTCTTTCAATGAATGACCGAGTGACAATCCCGTCTCTGCCAGCCAGACCGCGTGGACGTGGGCGCGCATCAGGTCTTCATTGGCTAAATCCAGGCGTGGCGGGGTCACTGCGCCAGCCACCATTCGTTCCGGACGTTTGAAGAAGTACTGATCGTGCGGGCTGCCGGTGGTGCAATAAGTAAAGACGAGCGCCGGTTGTCCACTGCGCCCGGCGCGCCCGCTGCGTTGGGCGTAGTTCGCCGGGGTGGGTGGGGCGTTGCGCAGGTTCACAGCATTGAGCTGTGCGATGTCCACGCCCAGTTCCATCGTTGGCGAGCAATACAGCACCGGCAAAGCGGCCTGACGGAAGCGTTCCTCACGTTTCAGGCGCTCTTCATAGGGGACTTGCGCCGTGTGTTCGCGGGCTTCGATGCCCATCAGATCCGCCGCCACGTGGCGATAGAAGTCGGTGAAGAACGTGTTGATGCGCCCGCCCTGGCTCGATTGGCGCGGCGAGCGGATTGGGTCATAGAAAGGCCGTGTCCCGTCCCCGGCGCACCAGAGCAAGGCCGAAGCCGGCACCTGGTAGCCTGGCGCGGTTGCATCTTGTTTGTCTTCTTCTACCTGCTGCGTCAATCCGGCCACTTCCAGGACGCGCAATAAGTCTTTGATGACTTGCTCTGTATCCATCTGGCTGAGTTTTTCCGCATAACCTGGAAACGTCCCCTGGCGGCGCAGGTACATCCCCAGGCCGCCGCGTGGCGAGAGATAGAGGTTGCCGCGATAGTCGCCGCGCTGCCTAGAACGGGGGAAGACGATTTGGGCGTGTTCCAAGACTTCGTTCTCATCAATGGCCCACGGTTCGATGAGATATTGGCTGCTCTGCTGCTGGATACGCTCCTGCTGCGCCGGGTCGAGATAATCTACCTTGAGCGCCAGTTCGCGGCGCAAGTAATCCAGCAGCGTCTTGGCGACCTGGAAGCGTTGGTCTGGCGTGGCCGTCGCCAGCGCGGAGTGCAGTCCGCACCATTCTTCCTCGGCGGCGCACAGCGCATCCAGCGATTGGTAACGGATTTCCAGCAGACCACATTGTTCCAGGTTGGGTGCCGTCACGCGCCAGCCCCGGCGCAGGTCGCGGTACAGACGATAGGCCAATACTTCACGCAGCGCTCGTTCGGTATCATCCCGCGCCTTGAATTTAACTTCGGGGTTGACGGCGTAGTATGTCAAGGGCAAATCCAGCGCCTCGAAAACTTGTTGTGCCAATCTGTCGTGTGACAAGCCGGGTTCGCCGGCTTCAGCTACAGCGCGGTACAGCGCCGCGCGCAGCAGCCCCACCTCCACAAAATCGTTGAAATGCCCGGCTTGCAAGGAGGCATCCTGGCGGTTATCGGTGAAGCTCAACAGCTTGCGCGCCTTGCGATCCAAGGTCTCATCGCGGCGCAGCGCCCGCAACGCCGAAAGGCTCAGAATCGTGGTGGCCGTGCTCCGGCCTTCGGAAGAGAGTTCGGCGAGTTTGCCAAAGTCGGAACGCTCACGTCCACCGTAGGCCACCCCGCAATTCAGGCAGAAGCGGAACGGCGCTTGCAGGAAGTGACACGCCACGCCCTGGGATGCACCCTTCCCGCTTGCGTCGGCCACCACCGGGACCGGCAAGTGGTTCCTAAGGTGACTTTTGACCTTGACTGTGCCATCGGGCCGGGTATCGAGCCAGTCCTCCGGTAGTCGCGCCAGGACTTCAGCGGGGTCGTCCGGCCAGGGGATTCCTGGATTGTGGTAGAGAAAGCCGCTTTCGTTATCCGGCTCGGCGCTTTGATCGCCCAGGTCGCGGGGCAGGTAAGACGTTTCGCCGCTTTGCGCGTCGGTTTGCTGTCGCACCACGTAATAGGGCTGTCCACACTCACGGCAGAAGGCCAGCGGCAATAGCACACGTTGCCGGTCGCCCGGCACATACTGCTGCCCACGTGTGGTGATATAGCGTGTGTCGGGCGACTCCAGGGAAGCGTACACCGTATCCCCGCGGCTGATGAACTGATGCAACCGGAAGGCAAACGCGGGGAAGCCGGTTTCAGGATTTTCAGCACGATACCCGGCCAACAGCATAGCAGCAATGGCCTCCGCACAATGCGCTTCCCGCAAACCGGTTAGGTTCGCTAAGTGCTGTGCTGCGCCGTCTGCGCCAGTGAGACTCGAGGGCTGCGCCCGGCGCAAGCGCCCACTTTCAGGTTCGGCAGTCAGACCAAACGTAGATTCGATCCACGCAGCCAATGGTTCCTGTACAAAGTGCGCGAAGTTTTCTGGCGCTCGGTAGTTGGGGGTGCTCACCTGTGCGGTCAAAGCGGCGATAAAAGCCGGATCATCCATCGTAGGTTCGGGCGTCACGCGCCGCAGCGTCTCGCCGATGACGCGCTCCGGCTTGACCAGCGCGCCAAACAAGCGACTGGCGACTTCGGCAATGGCCTGCTGCTGTTCGGTAAATGTGCCTCCCGCCGCCAACGTCGCCGACGTTCCTACACATTGCAGGCTCGGACTTTCGCACACATCGCGTACCCGGCGGACCAACAACGCCACGTCCGCCCCCTGGCGTCCGCGATAGGTGTGCAGTTCATCCAGTACCAGGAAGCGCAACCCGCGCGCGGCATCCACGATATTGCGCTCGCGCGGGCGGGTGAGGAGCAGTTCCAGCATCACATAGTTGGTCAGCAGAATGTCAGGGGGATTGACGATGATCTCCTGCTTCTCGGCGTCGGATTCTTGACCGGTATAGCGCCGGAAGGTCACAGGCGGGTGATCTTTGGGGAAACCCTCACACAGAAACTTCTCCAGTTCGATCTGCTGGCTGTTTGCCAGCGCGTTCATCGGATAGACGATGATCGCCTGAATGCCCTTGCCACTGCCGCGCCGCAACACCGCATCCACGATGGGGATGATGTAGGCCAGGCTCTTGCCGGAGCCGGTGCCGGTCGTTAACACGTAATTGTCGCCGGATCGCGCCGCGTGGATGGCGTCGGTTTGGTGCTTGTGCAGGTGGAGTCTTTTACCGACCTGGCCGGGAGTCTTGATTTGGAAGATTTCACGACACAGCGGATGCAAGGTCCCGTCAGTCACCAACTCGTCAATCCACGCGCCGGGTTCAAAGGCCGGATTCAGTTGGATGAGCGGTTCCGGCCAAAGTAGACCGGCTTCCAGTTCCTGATCTACGGTATTCGCAATGCGAGGATCACTGATGTTGATGAAACTCTGGATGTAGGTAGCATAGTCATCCACCAAACGCTGGCGTAGGGCAAAGACATCCATATCTGACTCCTTAACGCTGGTGAAGCACAATAGCACAAAACGTTTGATTTGGCTCTCAAACCGTTCTCAGTGTAGCATGATTTGAGGGAATGGGCAATAAGTGTTGGCGGTATCTTGTCTTTGCTCAGTCGGGATAAGCAAATGAGATAGTCGCCAAGCACAAGACCGTAAAAGACTCTGAACAAAAACCAGCGGATAATGATGGGGAAAGAAATTCCCTGGCTCTCATAGCCAGGGAATTGGGACGAACAAATAGCTCATACCGCAGATCAGTAGCAGCCACAATGACATCGGTACTGTCTGGTAATTAAGACTCAATTCGTTGGTTGACGAGTCGTCTTGAAACTTCAGTTACCTGTGAAAGCAAATCGGTTAGCACCGCTTCTTTCTCAACACCACTTGGGATTTTCAAAGGAATGAGGAATTGCTTGCCCTGATGGAAACCCACTGATGTCAATTCGCTTAACGTGACCCTTGACCCACACCTTAACAATCAAATAACTAGAGCTTTCGTTCCCGGCGCAAATGTGGTACAATTGTCGTCAGAGTGAGAAACCCATACGAGGAGGGAGACCATGGATTACCCCCAAGCCGTGCTAGAAAAAGCGCAGCGCCTGGAGCAACTGCTGCTGCGCGTCACCGCTGGCGAGCCGCTGGACGAACTGAATCAGGAACTGGGCTTT
>Ga0209614_1002205_pt1 | contig 13186 bp, 10 predicted proteins | sample BlaSprsedimmetaG_FD_185484 | JGI IMG/M metagenome (GOLD analysis project Ga0209614, IMG submission 185484) | Hot spring sediment bacterial and archeal communities from California, USA to study Microbial Dark Matter (Phase II) - Blank Spring... ... | reverse complement strand
GATACAACCTGGACAGCGGATACCGATTATCTGCTGGTTGGTCAGACCTTTGTGAAGTCAGGTGTGACGCTCACCATTGAACCGGGAACGGTCATCAAGTCTGAGGCGGATGATGGAACCGGCTTAGCTCCGGCTCTGATAATTGAGCGCGGCGCCAGGATCATCGCGGACGGTACTCACGATGCGCCGATCACGTTTACCTCGAACTTACCGGAAGACCAGCTGCCGCAGCGGGGTACCTGGGGTGGTCTGATTCTGCTTGGAAATGCACCTACAAATAAGGGTGAATCCTTTGTTGAAGGTCTGGTTGGTGTCCCTTACGGTGGTAACGATCCCCATGATGACAGCGGTATCTTGCGCTATGTCCGGGTCTGGTACGGCGGTCGTTCGATCGGACAGGACAATGAGATCAACGGGATTACCTTCGCCGGTGTCGGTGATGGAACTGTTGTTGACCATTGCGAAGTTGCCTACAACCTGGATGACGGTTTTGAGTTTTTCGGTGGAACTGTAAATGTACGCCATCTGTCGGTACTTTTCTGTGGCGATGATGCCTTTGATACTGATGAAGGTTATCAGGGGAAAGGACAGTTTTTATTTGCCATTCTCGGTCAGGATAAATGTGGTCGTGGATTTGAGATGGACAACTCCGGCAGCAACATGGATGTTCAGCCTCGCTCCTTCCCGCAGTTCCATAACGTGACCCTGATCGGTCCCGGTGGCGGTACACCGACCAATGACGGTTCCGACCAGATGATCCGTCTGCGCGAAGGCACCGGTGGTGATTTCCGGAATGTCATTGTGGCATATGGAAACGGCGTCGGTGTCCGGGTTTCCGATGCGGCGACTCAGGTGCTGATCGGTGATTCACTGCTGTTTAATGAAAACAATATCATTTATGATTGTGCCAATGGTCAGTTTCATACCGATAATCCCGGGATGACAGCTGTTGATGTCGATCCGATGTTCATGGAACTGAACGGTCGCGAAGACGGAGCGGGTATCATTGATCCCCGACCGGCTGCCGGCTCTCCGGCATATATACATTACGTCAGTCTGCCCGATGATGGATTCTTTGTGCAGACGGACTATGCCGGTGCTTTTGATGAAACCATGTGGCTGGATGGCTGGTCACTGTTGAGTGAAAAAGGACGTCTGTCAACGGCTTCTTCGATCGAATCTGATCTGAATACTTTGGCTGCTGTTTTTGCTCTGAACGTCTACCCGAACCCGTTCAATCCAACAGCGAACATTCGTATTTCGATGCCGAAAAATGATGAAATCCGCATCCATATCTATAATATACTGGGCCAGGTTGTCAGTGAACTTTATTCAGGTTACATGAATAAAGGATCACATACATTGTCAATTGATGGCAGCAACCTGATTTCTGGGATCTATTTTGTGAAAGTCTTGACAGGGGAGATGAATTATACTCACCGGATTACTCTTCTAAAGTGATAATCCACTCTCTTCCCAAAGACAGGGAGTATGGCGAAGAGACCACGCTCCCTGTCTTTTTTTGAAATTAACCGAACATTTGCAAACTGTTAATGATGATTTAACAATCGGACGCTATTTTATCATCGGAAAATTAACTAAAAAGGAAGTTCCCGCTGAATAATAAAATCCTGATTGTTGATGATGAAGAAGATATCCTCCTGGTGTTGGAGCATCACCTCGTAAAAGAAGGCTATAATGTCAGCCGGGCAATTGATGGTCATCAGGCGTTATCACTTTTAAACGCTCAGGGGTTTGATTTGATAATTCTGGATATTATGATGCCGGATATTGATGGCTATGAAGTATGTCGCCGGATTCGCCGAAAGGGTATTAAGACACCAATCATTTTTTTATCAGCAAAGACAGCTGAATTTGATGAAATTCTCGGACTTGAGATCGGAGCGGATGACTTCATCCGCAAACCATTCAGCGTAAAGACTTTCCGTAGTCGTGTAAAGGCATTATTACGTCGGAAGGGAAGTTCAGAAACGTCACCCGATACGATTCGAATCAGGGGAATTGAAATCCAACGAAGCAGCTACACAGTCTTTGTTGATGGTAAAAAGGTAAAATTTCCCCGGAGGGAATTTGAACTGCTTGCCTTTCTGGCAGCCAATCCCAATAAAGTATTTTCCAGGAATTTATTGTTAAACCAGGTTTGGAGTGATGAAGTCTATGTGATTGACCGTTCGGTGGACGTTCATATCAACCGGATTAGAAAAAAGTTGACTCCCTACCGGGATATTCTGGAAACGGTGGTGGGGATCGGTTATCGTTGGAATACCGGGTGACGATTTCGGTGGAAGCTTTTCTTGCATCTACAATTTGAGAATCCTAAATTTACGTTACGTCTTCGGGACAGGGTGTAAATCCTGACCGGCGGTGACAGTCCGCGAGTCCCGACAGATCGGGACAGATCCTGTGGAATCCAGGAACCGACGGTGACAGTCCGGATGGTAGAAGATCAGAGAAGTCCCGAGCGATCGGGTTTTTTTATGGACAGACACAGAAAATGGATGCAGAGAGCGCTGGAGTTGGCGGAGAAAGGGCGGGGATTCACCAGCCCCAACCCGATGGTCGGTGCCGTACTGGTAAAAGATGATCAGGTTATCGGTGAAGGTTACCATCAACAATTTGGTGGTTCCCATGCCGAGGTCTGGGCGATTGAACAGGCGGGTGATGCCGCGCGGGGCAGCACCCTCTATGTAAATCTGGAACCCTGCTGTTTCGCCGGGAAAACACCGCCCTGTACCACTGCAATCATTGCCGCCGGTATTGCCGAAGTCTATATCGGCATGATTGATCCGAATCCGCGGGTGAACAGCGAGGGAGCTCACCAGTTGCAAAAAGCCGGGATTCAGGTCCATATCGGTCTGCTGGGTGAAGAAGCCTGCCAGTTGAATCGCGGTTTCGTCATTACCATGGAGAAAAAACGTCCCTGGATTACCCTGAAATTGGCGCAGACAGCCGATGGCTATATTGCTGACGTATCTGGAAAAAGCCAATGGATCAGTTGTCCGGAAGCCCGCGAATTTACCCGGCATCAGCGGTCGCTACATGATGCGGTAATGGTGGGTATGGGGACGGTTTTCAAAGACGATCCGGGACTTCTACCGGTGAACCGGGACGGCTTTATTCCTTACCGGATCGCTCTGGACGACATGTTGCGCATTCCCGCCCGTTTCCGGCTGGTTGCCGATGAATTCAGACAGCGGACAGTCATTGTGACGGCTTCCGGTGAAAAGAGTACCAAAATCAAACAGTTGCGGGGTTCCGGAGTGAATATTCTTCGGGTTCCCGGCGATTCCTTCGGCTGGATTGATCTGCCGGCTGCTGTGCGGAAGTTGTGTGAATTTGGAATTACATCAATCTATACCGAGGGGGGCAGTCAGGTCGCCGGCTCGTTGATTCAACAGGGGCTGGTTGATGAGATTCAACTGATCATTGCCCCAAAAGTGCTGGGCGAGGGGATTTCGACATTTAGCGGCTTTATGAAATCTCTGGATAATTCTATTCAGCTTGAGTGGGAAAATTTTGAGAGACTGGGGAGTGATCTCTTGGTTCGGGGGAGAGCGGTCTGATGTTCACCGGATTGATTGAAGAGCTCGGTACGATAAAACAGGTTTCGGTTAATGCCGAAGGGCGTCTCTTTGAAATTACCGCCGATAAGGTCTTGGATGGTCTTGCCGTTGGTGACAGCGTTGCCGTGGACGGTGTATGCCTGAGTGTCGTCAGGGTCGGCAAAGAGGGATTTGCCGTCCAAGCGGTGCGTGATACGATCAAGTGCTCCACTCTGCAGCTATTTCAGGCTGGCACGAAAGTCAACCTCGAACGGGCGCTGCGTTCGGGTGATCGGCTGGGTGGACATTTTGTCCAGGGGCACGTTGACGGTGTGGCGGTGATTTCCGGGATTTCCCGGAGCGGAAAAGCTGCGACACTGATTTTCGATCTGCCGGTTGATTTAATGAAGTATATAATTGTCAAAGGCTCCATCGCCGTTAATGGAATCAGCCTGACGGTCGCAGAAAAGTCGGGAACAGCTGTTTACATCGCTGTGATCCCTTTGACTTTTCGTGAGACGAATCTCGGTTTAAAAAAAATTGGTGACCAGGTTAATATTGAAGTAGACCTGATGGCGAAATACATTGAACAATTTCTGTCCCGCAGTGATGATAGAATTCGAGATATTGAAAAACGAATTAAGAGCTGGGGATACGATAAATAGTTACAGGTGCGAAATGAAATTTGACAAGATTGCAGATGCTATCGCCGATATAAAAGAGGGTAAGTTTGTCATTGTAGTGGATGATGAAAACCGTGAGAACGAAGCTGATTTTATTATAGCAGCCGAAAAAATCACCCCGGAGGCGGTGAATTTCATGGCGATTCACGCCCGCGGTCTCATGTGTGTCGGTCTTACCGAAGCCCGTGCCAGGGAGCTGCGCCTAGATTTGATGGTGAGTGACAATACTGCCATTCACAATACCCGCTTTACGGTCAGTGTGGATTATACAAAAGGGACAACGACGGGTATATCGGCGCCCGACCGTGCTGTCACGATCAGAGCCCTGGCTGATCCGGAGACAAATCCCGATGATCTGGCAAGACCGGGACACATCTTTCCGATCATCGCCCGCGCAGGCGGTGTCCTGCGTCGGACGGGGCATACCGAAGCCTCAGTTGATCTGGCTGAGATTGCCGGCTTGAGACCGGTCAGTGTCATGTGCGAGATTATGGATGAAGACGGTGAAATGGCTCGCGGTGAGGCGCTGGAGCGCATCGCCCGGAAATTTGATATCCGAATGATCACTGTGGCAGACCTGATCGAATATCGCCGTAAACATGAGCGCTACATCGAGCGCATCAGCAAAGCTATTCTGCCGACAAAATATGGTGATTTTGAGATTGTTGTCTATGTTGACCATCTGACTGAAAAGGAGCATATAGCACTGGTAATGGGCGATGTCGCTTCCGGTGAACCGGTGATGGCGCGGGTGCACTCCGAATGTCTCACCGGCGATGTTTTCGGATCATTGCGCTGTGACTGCGGTGATCAGCTGGATGCGGCATTGAAAATGATTGCAAAGGAGGGACGCGGGGTTGTCCTGTACCTGCGCCAGGAGGGTCGGGGGATCGGGCTGAAGCATAAAATCAGTGCCTACAATCTCCAGGACCAGGGCATGGATACTGTTGAAGCCAATGTCAAACTGGGATTTCTGCCCGATTTGCGGGACTACGGCATGGGCGCTCAGATGCTGGCGGATTTGGGCATTAAGAAAATGAAATTATTGACCAATAACCCCAAAAAGATTATCGGATTACAGGGATACGGATTGGAAATTGTTAATCGGATTCCCATCGAGATTCCGCCGAATCCCATCAACGAAAATTATTTAAAGACTAAACGAGATAAAATGGGTCATTTGATCCTGAACAACAAAAAGTAGGTGCAGCATGGTAAAGATTATTGAAGGCGTTTTATCCGCCGAGAAAATGAAGGTGGCTATTGTAGTTAGCCGGTTCAATGATATGGTGACGAAAGAGCTGCTGGAAGGCGCGCTGGATTGTCTGAAACGACACGGTGCCGCAGAGGATGATGTCCACGTCTATTGGGTGCCCGGAGCAATGGAGATACCACCGGTGGCAAAGAATGTGGTCAATGCGAAAAAATACGACGGGGTCATCTGCCTCGGGGCGGTGATCCGCGGTGCAACGCCGCATTTTGATGTGGTGGCGGCTGAATCCGCCAAAGGCGTGGCGCGAATTTCCATGGAATCGGAAATCCCGGTGATTTTCGGAATACTGACCACCGACTCGATTGAGCAGGCGCTGGAGCGTGCCGGAACCAAAGCCGGAAACAAAGGCTGGGATGCGGCATTAAATATGATTGAAATGACCAACCTGGTCCGTATAATAAAAAGGTAAACTGTTGAAAATTAAGACTTTCCTGTTTATTCTGTGTATTCTGACAGGATTAACATACAGTCAGTCGGTCGTTGGTGAATGGAGCGGCTATACCTCAGTACTGAATGTCCGGGATGTTCTAACTGTGGATCATTCCATCTATGCTGGCAGCAGCGGCGGATTGGTTTGTTATAATCAATTGAATGGGGAGTTCCGGATTTACTCTATCGGCTATGGTTTGACAAAGGCGGACATTCAATGTCTGGCACAGGATCCGCAAGGTCGCCTCTGGCTGGGAATGAGTAACCCGGATGGTGAAATCAATATATGGGATATACAAAAAGAAGCGGTGACAACGGTTTTCAACGCCTTTGAATTCGGAGACGAGTTAACTTGTATTACTGCCATCGTGTTTACCGGAAACAGGGCGTATGCCGCCTATCAGTACAATGTAGATTGGGGAATTGCCTACTTCAAAATGCAGAATGATGAATATCGCTACCAGGACCGCTTTGAGGCGTTCCCGATCAATGTTTCCGGCATCAACTCGCTGGCGGTGATTAATGACACTTTATGGTTGGCGACGCCCAGCGGGCTGCTATATGCCGATCTGAATCAAACGGATTTAAAAACCGAATCGGCGTGGAAAGCGGTGGATTTGCCGGAAACCGGATATGTTTCCCGGGTTGTAACCCATCAGGGGCGAGCTGTTTTTAATCTGAATCAGGCTTTGTTCACGTTGAACAACCTGAATCCCGAACTTCTGGATAACAGTCTTAACCGGAATATAACCGATCTGATCATGGATCGGCAAGGTGAATTATATGCGGTTACGACTTCCGGGGTTTATCATTTCGATGCCGGTATTTGGAGGAGGGTCATCTCGGTTAGTGTCAGTAAAGCGGTTTTTAATGACGATAATGAGTTGTTTGGCGGTTCGGCAACACGCTGTCTCTGGCAGGCGGTTGCAGGGAAACCGGAATATCTGATTCCCAATACGATTCTGGATAATATCTATACGGCGCTGTGGGTCAATGAAGACGGTTCGCTAATGGCTGGAACTCAGAAAGGCTTTAGCCTGTTGACGGAGCAGGGCTGGTATAATATCTGTAGATCAAATAGATATATCTTAATTCATGATGAAACCGAGCGAGATTGGAAACGGTTTGTCGCTGATACAATTGCCTTCAGTCTGACCAGTCGGGTCTACAATCTTGATCGTAATAAAAACGGTGATTATTTTGTACCCTTATACGGTTCCTATCTGGATCATTATGACAAGCATGGGAATTATATAGATTATTTGAAGGAAGGCGGATTGTTAAGGTTTAATCCGGATAATCTTGGTGAGTATATTCTATATGACACAACAGACAACAAACTAGAAGGCTCAGCTGGCAGAGGGGGGCATGATTATTACCTGGGCATCGGGTATATCGCGCTCGATACCGATGAAAATCTCTGGATTGCCAATCAGTACGCTCAGAATGATAATGTGATCGCTGTTTTAACCAACGATGATCAATGGGTGCATTTTAACATAGAGGAGTCCGGCGGCTATTTGAATTACCACACGACCTCTATCATCTTTGACGAGGACGGGCGGGTCTGGTTTGCGTCGGAGGTGCATACCGGCGAAACACCCTCACCGGCAGCCGGCGGAATCATCGTCCTGGACCATAAAGGGAGTCTGTTCGATAAATCCGATGATGAATGGACCTGGATCACCACCAGTCACGGACTCGCCAGCAATGCGGTCTATTCGATTGCTTTTGACCGGAGCGGCGACCTCTGGATAATGACCTCCGACGGGATTCAGCGTGCCTCGGTATCGGCGAATTTCCCGAACCGGATTTTCAGCTCGATTGACAATGCGGTCCTGACCAGTGTGCCCTTTGCCAAGGAGTGCCGGATCAAGGTTGACCGGCTGAACAATAAGTGGATATCCACCGTTGGTTTCGGCGTGAAAGTTTATACCTATGATGGTATCTGGCTGAATGATGTGGAAGGTTTTACCGCGGAAAATTCCGGGCTGCTGAGCAATACGGTAAACGATATCGCTTTCAATAACGCAGAAGGGCTAGTCTACTTTGCCACGAACAAGGGCATCTCGGTTTATAAGTCCGCCTATGCCGTTTACGGGGATAAGTACAGAGAGCTGAAGATTTTTCCCATGCCCTATGAGATTCCTGCAACCCGACCGCTGGTCATTGATGGTCTGCTCCAGGAATCGGAGGTAAAAATCATTACGCTGGACGGTACTTTTGTCCGGAAGTTGTCCTATCTTGACGGCGATGTTGTCGGACAACAGGCGTTCTGGGACGGTAAAGACCACCGCGGTCGTTATGTCAGCAGCGGCGTTTATCTCTGTATGGCATACACCAAAGAGGGCGATACCACTGTGGGAAAAATCGCAATTGTACGAAAATAGAATTTCCCAACTGAAGAAGCATTCCAATTAAAAACCAGAGTATAAAATGAAATGTAAATCATTGTTTTATATTATGATAATATTGTTATCGGCTGGAAATCATGGATTTTCTGCCGATTTTATCGAAGATCAGGGATATCTTCGAAATGTTCAGGTCATCGGTGAAAGATTTATATATACCGACAATTACTTTTCGGCGATTTATAGTTATGAAAACAGACAGGTTCGTACCCTGACCGATACACCTGGTTCAGGCTTGTATTATTCAATTGCTCCGGATAAAAAAACCATTGGTTATAAAGCCATTGATGCCCTCGGTCGTCAGCGTCCGGCATTACTGAATATTGAAAATGGTGAAATCCGATATTTATATGAAGCGACTGTCCATATCGGACAGCCGAGTTTTACGGATAATGGTAGTGTCGCCTTTACAGTGGTAAATCGTCTGATTGTTTCTGATGGACGTGAATATGATCTCGGTGTCTATTCCAATATCGCACCAATATCTCCCGATGGTCGTTATGTCTGTTATAACGATGATGATGATAATCTCTGGCTGATGGATTTGGATAATCTGGAAAAATCGGTCATATCCGAATCAGGAGGCGGCTATTATTATCCACAATGGTCCGCCGATTCCCGTAATATTCTCTATATCGGATTTAACGGAAAAATCTGGATTTATGATCTGGAAACCGAAACGAACCGAAATATAGCCACGGGACATGAGCCCAGGTGGTCCCCCGATGGTAATCAGGTGGTTTTCTATCAAAAGGAGATTGAAATCTTCGAGCTGATCAATAGCGATATTTTTATTATTAATCGGGATGGGAACAATTTGCGCCGGCTGACTGACAGCGGGGATCGTTTCGAAATGGACCCCGCTTTTTCTGCCGATGGCACCCAGATTATTTATCACACATACGGTCAGAAGGAGATTCACTTGGGCAGCCTGAACCAAACAAAATCATCAATCTCAGCGGAAAAGACAATGAAAGTCACAATTGCGGATCGAAAGGAATTGACGAATAAATATTCGTCAGTTTTTCATATTAAAGGCGAATCAGAAGGTCTGCCGGTACCATATCTGCATCAGGTCTACGACGTACCGGATTGGTTCTGGGGCTATTATGCCTGTGCACCCACGACTGCCGCCATGCTTCTGGCGTATCATAATATTCTACCCAAATGGCCTGTAACGTGTGCCAGTCCCTATCGTCACACCAGTTTGTGGGGGCGCTATATCTGTGAACGGTATTTTTATCGGGAACAGGATTATAACTACTCTTCATCACCTGCCGGGCATACTTCCGGAAAAGGAGGCTACGGGTATATGTGGGGAACCGGTGGCAGCCCGAATTCAAGGATGGCAAATTACTATGAGAAACATGGAATGAATACCGATCAAGACTGGGAGCAGACGAGCTGGCTGAAAGCCGTCAACAACATCAATTCCATAAAATCCCTACACCATGTGTGTCTGGCTGACCAGTTCCGGGCATCTGGTTTTGGGAAAAGGGATCGTAGATGGGAAAAAGACACTGATCTTTAATGATCCCTACGGCAATAAGAACACACCCGGCTATCCCTCCTATGACTGTGAAGGTGCCCGCTATGACTGGCCTGGATATAATGAAGGCAATGTCAATCTTGCCTCCGCCGGCTCCGGCATTCCCTGGATAATCGCAACGACATATTCTCCGATAACAAGGGCAGATACCCTGGTGGATGATAAACAGCTGGAAAAGGGTTTTTATCTGCATACTGCTTATCCGGCTTCGATGATAAAATGGAAAGACAAAATCAGTGGCTATCATAATCACTATTGGTATTGCAACAGCCGACCGAGTACCGACACCGATACCTGTTATGCCACCTGGACCCCGGATTTACCGGAGTTGGGTTGGTATGATGTATATGCCTATATTCCTAGATATTCCGAGGCAACCACGGGGGCTGTCTATCATATTCAGCATTCCGACACCGTATTACTGGTTCCAATCAACCAAAGTCTGTACAACGACGAATGGGTACACCTCGGTCATTATATTTTTCATTCCGGACCTAAAGCAAATATCCGTCTGGGCGATGGCTGCGGAGAAACAGGAAAAGTAGTGCTGTTTGATGCTGTGAAATGGGTTCCGGAACGATCGCTTGAGATTGATTTTGCCGCTAATAACAATACCGGACTTGCGCCGCTGACAGTTCGATTTACCAATTTTTCGGAATACCTGCCGGCTAATTGTCAACTCCGGTGGGATTTCGGTGACGGGAATTTCAGCGATTTATGCGATCCAATCCATATCTATCGAGAAGCGGGAGATTACGATGTGCAATTGACTGTCATCTATTCGGATACGATTCAATCCATACAGAAATCTACCTATATCCATGTTGATCCGCCATTTGCAGGTGATTTTAGTCTGATTGTCCCGGAAACACACAGCGTTTTACGTACGGCAACGCCACTGTTTTTCTGGGTACCAGAGCCTATCAATAAAAGCCAGCGGAAAATACTGACCGATGATTTGAAAAATGGCGTTTTACCGCAAATTGCGCTCTCGAATACGAATTTGGAATACCAACTGTTTCTGCATACAAATTCCGATTTCGGTGAGATTGCGCCGATCAATGTTGATACGAATTTCTATCGTCCGGAATATCCTTTAGAGGAAAACCGCGAATATTTCTGGCAGGTGCAATATGTCACCAACGCAGATGATACCCTCTGCTCGGCAATTTGGTCATTTGGAGTAGATGTTCAGAACAGTGCACCACAGGAGTTTGCCGTAGAATATCCGGTTGATGATGAGGTTTTGGTAAATTTAACACCTGAGTTTAGCTGGAACGCCTCGGAAGATCCGGATTTTCAGGACTCTCTCTTTTACCGGATGAAAATCGGAACCGGTCAGCATCAATTGCATAGCGTTTACGAAGGTCACCGGACGAAAATTGTCTTGAATGACTCCCTTTGGGATAATCAGGTGTATTACTGGCAGGTTGAAGCGGAAGATCAGGCTGGCGCCATTACGATTGCAAATGGTCATCCGATCGTTTTTTATACAAATATAGAAAATGAAGCACCGGCGCCACCAATTTTGATAAATCCGAAAAACTGTGACTATGTATTCACGCAGTATCCTGTTTTTGAATGGCTGCCGGCGACGGACCCCGATCCCAATGATGAGATTCGTTATTATTTGCGCTATTGGGCAGTAGAGTCAACCGTTCGCTATGTTTATCCCACTGATACAACTTATTGTGACATTCGCCGGTTAAAGTATAATTACGAATATTACTGGTGTGTGGAAGCCGAGGATCGCGACGGATTGACGGCGATATCCGATACGTTTTTATTGAAAACAAGTTCCTCTGCGATAGAGGATGAAATTGATCTACCAAAAGAATTCGCCCTGCACAGTAACTATCCCAACCCCTTTAACCCGACTACGGTGATCGGTTACGACCTGCCGGAGGAGGCGCAGGTCACGCTGGCGATCTACGATCTCATCGGGCGTGAAGTGATAAGGCTGGTGAACTCCAAAAAGTCCCCGGGTTTCTACCGGGTGGTTTGGGACGGTAAAAACAGCCGCGGACAGCTGGTCTCCAGCGGGGTTTATCTTTATAGAATCCATGCCGGAAAATTCAGCAGGACCAACAAGATGATCTTTATGCAGTAAAATTTAATAAATTATCGTATTATAGGGAATCGAGTGACTGATTTTAAAATATTTTTGGCAATGCTTAAGATTTTACTTGCATACCCGTTATTTTATTTTTTAATTTTACCACCAACTGCATCTTTGATAAGGGGGCAATCAGTAAGCGGTGTTCAGCCGCCCGGCTGAAGCGCTTCAATGATCTTTGAAATGAATTTCTCGTTAAGACGAAGGAATTCGCACAGCTACGCCGATTGCCCCGGAAAACAACCTGTATTCAGACACAATTTGGCTCTTCGGTTCACCGGTGATTATGGTTTTTTCCGGGAATTATATCAATACATCCGGCTGGGATAACCGGTCGGATGGGAAAATTGAAAGGAGAGCATGAAAAGAAATGACTTACTCTATCGGGCTAAAAGTACTTTAGAAGAGTTCAAAAAACGGTCCCTTGGAAAATTAACAGATGCAGAGGGAACAACATCGGCTATGGATGAAGTGGATTATTTACAGATTTACATCCATGACTTTGAAAATTGGGATGGAAAGACGGTACCTCCTTCGACTTTTACACCCCTTACAGTTAATGATGCACCTGTATTATCTCAGATTAAACTTGATCGTTCGGCAATGGATTATGAACCATGGTGGAAAGGAAAGGCTGAATTATATTTTAGAGTTTATGATACAGAAGCAAGTGATGATGATAGGTGGTCCATCGGTTATTTAAGTCCAGATGGAGATCATAAAAGTTATCAATGCTGGAAATGGAAAACACGGCATTATGTCCAGGACAAACCATGGAATACAATTTCACTTAATACAGGTTGGGCATATTCATCATTTGCTGATGAAAATAGAAATTTTTCCTTAAAGTTAATTGAATATGATCCTCTTTTTTATGATTTGGCCGAAAATTCAATGTGGTGGTGTCTACTTTGGCTTTCACCTATAATATTTGCACCAAAAGAGTATTTTTACTGGTTGTTTTTAACAGCATACTGTTCAGCTAAAAAAAATGATGAAATCGTTGGTTGTGGAGATAATTTCAAAACCTATATTTCATACGCAAAGGCGTATCCGGCTCGTGAAATTACTTGGGATGTTGGAAATTATAGAATAAAAATAATTGTGGAGTAAAAATATATATGAAAAGATATTTATTAATATTACAAATATTGATAATAGT
>Ga0209614_1002204_pt1 | contig 13194 bp, 15 predicted proteins | sample BlaSprsedimmetaG_FD_185484 | JGI IMG/M metagenome (GOLD analysis project Ga0209614, IMG submission 185484) | Hot spring sediment bacterial and archeal communities from California, USA to study Microbial Dark Matter (Phase II) - Blank Spring... ... | reverse complement strand
GTACAAGTAGAGTCTAATGGAGAGAGTGAAAACGACCGCGGCGATCTTGTGCTTACGTGATTGCTTCACAGTGCCTTCACTGTGCACAAGGCTTTGGTTTAGCGCAATGGCAAATTGGATATAATTATTGTAGCTATGAAAAAAAACAAAAAGAAAACTGAAGAAGATATAACTTTTGGCGATTTGGTCATGGGAATCGCGCTTTGTTTTCTCGGCGCGCCGTACAAAGAAAAAACACTGGAGGCGCCCGGCAGAGAAAAACTGACCGTCAACTTTACGCACTTCGATTGCTTCACCTACGCGGAAACAGTTTTGGCGCTGGGGCGCTGCTTTGTCGACAGGAAAATATCCGAGCGCGCTTATAAGCGCCGGTTAAAATTCATCCGTTACCGGCGGGGCGTCATTTCTGGTTATTCCTCGCGGCTGCATTATTTTACCGACTGGCTCTCCGACAATGAAAGAAAGAAGACCGTTAAAGATATTTCCGGAAAAATCAGCGGCAGTAAGAGACGGAAAAAAATTAATTTCATGACGGCTCATCGGGAGCTGTATCCGCCGCTGAAAAACAAAAATCAGTATCAGAAAATGCTGGTGGTGGAAAAAAACCTCTCCCGCCGTGTTTTTCATGTCATCGGCAAAGATAAACTTGTCCGCGTTCAAGACAAAATTAAAAACGGCGATATCATCGCTTTTGCCGCAAAGCAGGAAGGCCTTGACGTGGTTCACATGGGTTTCGCGCTGTGGCAGGGCAGAAACCTGTATTTACTGCACGCGTCAAGTAAAGAAGGCGCCGTGGTTGTTTCCCAAAAGACATTGGCCGCCTATCTGAAAACAAAAAAGAATTATTCCGGCATCATCGTCGCGCGACCAGCCTAGATTTTATTCCTTCAGTTTGACAAGCGCCGCGCTGCGCTGTCTGATTTTTCTCTACGCACTCAATTTATTTTATTTTTTTTATGATTTCTTTAATATTTGAATGAAGACTTGGGATTTCATGTTTAACAATATTCCACACAACGTCAATGTTCACGCCAAAATAGTCATGTATTAATTTATCCCGCGTACCGGAAATATTTTTCCATGGTATCTGGCTGTTTTCTGCTTTTACTTTTTCTGAAAGAAATTTTGCCGCTTCCCAAGAATTTCAATATTTCTTAAAACGGCGTCCTGTGTTTTAGTGTCGTGCTTGAAGTGGGCATAATCCATACCCTGAGTATAGGAAATGATTCTTTCAATGCTTTCGGAAATATCCTGCATCAGATCAATATCGCTTCTCTTAGACATATATAATATTCTTTCTTATAGCGTCAGAGATATTTTTTATTCGAATATTGTCAATGCCGTCCGGCGTTAAAAGGTCAACCCGCCTCTGAAGAAGGTTCTCCAGATAATCAACCAGGTCTATGAATTTCAAGCCGATAGGATTTTTGAATTCAACTACAATGTCCACATCGCTTTCTTCGTCGTCCGTATCCTTGGCCACCGAACCAAAAATCCCCATTTTGACGACACCAAACCCATCGGACAGGTACTGATAATTATTCTTTGTTACTTTTAATGTCTGATTGCGAGAAGCCATGGGTCATCCTTATCCGGCAAAACTGATATATGTTCATGATATTTATTAAATTAAAACAACATAAAATTTTAGTCAAGAAAATAAGTATTACTGATTCGTTGAGGAGTGCAATTCTGGCTTCGTTTGTAAGTAGCCTTCAAAAAGAATCCCGTGATGTCCGATTTAGCGCGATTTACGATTAACGCTTCACTTTATTATATCTTCTCGAAATGATGATAGTCTTTGAGATGGTCGAAGTTGCCGCCCCAGCGCCAGCCGCGTATTAAAAATTCTTCCACCACGGGGTGCTCGGCGCTCAGTGTTCCCGCCTGCCGCGGGTCGTATGCCGCGCCCGCGGGGGCGATAATGCCGCCGGGATAGATAATCGGATTCTGCAGCGGATTAATGTCCAGAGCGCGCCCAAGCGCGTGCAGGGATAAATTTGTCGTGCCTTCAATCAGACGGAAGTTGAAGCCAGAGGAGTTGTTGTCTTTCATGGAATCATCGTCGCGCCAGCCGTAGGCGCAAATGGGGATAACTTTACCGACGGGAAATTTCAGCTCTTCCATCAGCGCGAATATTTCCGCCACGTCGTCTTCGAACGCCTGGTCGACGATTATTTGTCCCTGGTGGCGCAAACCGTCGAAGGAAAAGTAGCAGACGTCCAGCATGGACAGGCGATCGACGACATGCAAAGGCGCGTTCGTGCCGGCTATGGCCTGCGAAAAATTGTAGTCGCTGTCGATAATGGTTTGCCTCATGATGTGTGTTCTCGGCCGCGCGCGGCGGCTATTTTAATCTTTATTCGATTTCAGCACCGCCAGAAACGCGCTTTGCGGAATGCTGACCGCGCCAACCATCTTCATGCGTTTCTTGCCGGCCTTCTGTTTCTCCAGCAGCTTTCTCTTGCGGGTAATGTCACCGCCGTAACACTTTGCCGTGACATCTTTGCGGAAAGCGCTGATGGTGCTGCGGGCGATGATTTCCGAACCAATCGCGCCCTGGATGGCGATTTTGAACATCTGGCGCGGTATTTCCTCTTTCAGTCTTTCACAGGCCAGAAGCGCGCGGGCGCGGGCGCGGTCGCGATGCGCAATCTGCGAAAGCGCATCTACTTTTTCTCCGTTGACCAGTATATCCATCAGAACCAGGTTGCTTTCGCGGTAATCAATTAAATCGTAATCGAAAGAGCCGTAACCCTGAGTTACGGATTTGAAACGGTCGTAAAAATCATAAATGACTTCCGCCAGCGGCATTTCGTAAGAAAGTTCCACGCGCCCGGGGCTGGTGTAATGCATGCTGGAATTAATGCCGCGCTTTTCCATGCACAGCTTCATAACCGCGCCCATGTAGCGTTCCGGCAGCATCATCATCGCGCGAATGTAAGGCTCCTCGCCTTTCTCGATGGACATGGGGTCAGGATAGTGCATGGGGTTATCCACGAAAATTACCGACCCGTCATTCATTGTAAAGCGGTAACGCACACTCGGCACGGAAAGGATAATGGATAAATCATATTCTCTTTCCAGCCTTTCCTGCACGACATCCAGATGCAGAAGCCCCAGAAAACCGCAGCGGAAACCCTGCCCCAACGCGGCGGAAGAATCCTTTTCGTAAATAAAGGAGGCGTCGTTGAGTTTGTATTTTTCCAGCGAATCCGCCAAATCCTGATAATCGTCGGAAGCTATCGGATAAATGGAGGCGAAAACCACCGGCTTTACTTCCTTGAATCCCGGCAGCGGCTGAGAACAAGGCTTGTTCAGATGCGTGATGGTATCCCCCGTGCGCACATCGGAAACGGTTTTAACCCCGGCGATAACGTAACCCACTTCCCCAGCGGAAAGTTTTTCCCGCCTGGCGCGCTGCAGGAGGAAATTCCCCACTTCTTCCACTTTATACGTGGAGTTGTTGTACATGAATTTTATTGTATCGCCGCTTTTCACGCTTCCCTCGAATATGCGGCAATGAATAATCGTGCCGCGGAAGGGATCGTACTGCGCGTCGAAAATCAGCGCGGCCAGCGGATTTTCTTTATTGCCCTTCGGCGCCGGGACGCGCCCAACAACCGCTTCCAGTATTTCCTCGATACCTATTCCTTCCTTGGCGGAACATTTTATGTGCGTATCCGGATCAAGTCCCAGTTCGGAATCAATCTGCTCCATAACACGCTCCACGTCGGCGGAAGGCAGGTCGATTTTATTTATTACCGGGATTATTTCCAGGCTGTGCTCCATGGCCAGGTACAAATTGGCCAGTGTCTGCGCCTGCACTCCCTGAGCCGCGTCGATAACCAGCAGAACTCCTTCGCACGAAGCCAGCGAACGCGAGACTTCATAAGAAAAATCAACATGCCCGGGCGTGTCGATCAGGTTCAGCGTGTATTCTTTGCCGTCGGATGCTTTATACGGCAGGGAGATGGCGTTGCTTTTAATCGTGATGCCGCGTTCGCGCTCTATGTCCATGTTGTCCAGGATCTGATCCTTGAATGTTCTTTCATCGGATACACCGGTAAACTGAATCAGCCGGTCGGCCAATGTCGATTTACCGTGGTCTATATGCGCGATTATGCTGAAGTTTCTTATATTTTCCATATTTTTGTATTAAAAAAGCCCCCCAAAAAAACAGGCGGGCTTTTATGATAAATATTTTTCGTTAATTTAGGCAAGTTTTTTCAGAAGATCTTCCGATACTTCCTTCACTCCCTTGCTGCCGTCAACGGTGATTACCTTTGTCCTCTCCTTGAAATAGTTAACCGCGGCCAGCGTGCCGGTGCCGGTGTCGTAATAAATGCCGTGACGTTTGTCAATGGCTTCACTATCCTGGTCATCGGCGCGGGTGGATAATTCTTCGCAACCACAAACGCGACAAATTGCTTTGCCATCTTGCTCTTTAGGTTTAATCGCGTCAATATAGATGTTATTGGGATGATTATTATCCTCTTTGCATAGCCTTCTTCCCATAATACGTTTTTTGGCGGTTTCGCGATCAAGGTCTATTTCAATAACATAATCAAGATTTATTTTCTCTTTTTCCAGCGCGCTCCACAGGGCTTCGGCCTGTGCCAGGTTGCGGGGAAATCCGTCCAGAAGCCAGCCCTGCCTGCAGTCGTTTTCCTTTAAACGGTTTAAAATCATGGGAATAGTAATATCGTCAGGGACAAGTTCGCCCCGGTCAATATACTCCTTTGCTTTTTCTCCCAGCGGGGTTTTCTGAGAAATATTCTGCCGGAAAATAACGCCCGTTTCAATGTGCGGCACGCCGTATTTCTTCTGCACGATGGCGCCCTGAGTTCCCTTGCCGCTGCCGTTGGGGCCAAAAATTAAAATATTCACTTTCAGACTCCTTTCCAAATGTTAAAGTGCGTCCCTTATAATGCATTGTAAATTATTTCGCAATGCCAAAAGGCCGCGGGAGAAAATTACTGATTAAAATCAGTTTTTTCCTGCCGCGGGAGGAGGCTTGGCCGGAGCGGTTTTGGCGGTCAATTCTTCGATTTCTTTATTGGCGGATACCGCCCTTGCCGAGCCCGCCGGCAGATGTTTGACCGCTTCTTTGAAATGAAAAAGCGCGCTTTGCGTCTTGTTTTCTTTCTTGAAGTGCAGGCCGAAATGGTAGTGCGATTCACCGCTGTTGTTGAGTTTCCCATAAGCCATGGCAATATGGTAATTGATGCCCACATCGTCAAGGGGTTCATCTTGTACCTTAAGATAATTGTGAAGGGCGGTAAGATAATTGCCCAGGGCGAAGTTGGCCTTGCCCAGCGCCAGTGTCAGTTCGTCGTCATTATCCTGGGTTAGTTCGGACGCGCTTTGCAGATAAGGCCGGGCCTGCCGGGCATTGCCTTTTTTCAGGTAAAAAATGCCGGTGTATTTCAAAACATCCCTGTCCAGGGGAGAAATATCCAGAGCTTTTTTCAGTCGTCGTAACGCCGAATCCGTTTGTCCCATTTTATTTTCCGTCAAAGCAAGCGCGTAGAGCAAATCGACGTCAGTAGGATTTTCCGCCAGCCGCGCGGTTAATTGAATGTGCCTGGCATTGAGCTCGTTGGGACCAAGCGGAATCAACGCTTTCATTCTTTCCAGGTTTCCCACTATGCTTGTTACTTTCGTTTCCGGATATTTGGTCAGGACAAGGCCATCCAGGTAGAAAATGCGCTCGTCGGTGCCAGGGTGCGTGCGGAAATAGGAGGGCACGCTCTTAGAGAGGAATTCATGTTTTTTATAAGTTTCAGAAAACTGACCGTCGCGCTGGGGCAATAACCGGCTCCGGTCAGGTAAGAAATTCCCAGGCGGTCGGCTTCCTCTTCGTGTTCGCGCAGATACTTTAAGGTCATGGTGCTGGCGCCGGCCATGGAAAAAGCGGCAATTGCCGCCGATGCTTCCGCGCCTCCTCCCAGAAAAGCGCCCGCGATGATGGCGGCCAGGGCGGCCAGATTCAATTTTTTTGCTTTGGCCATAATACTGGCAATATGCCGGGCGTTGGCATGCGCTATTTCATGAGCGATGACTCCCGCAAGCTCCGCTTCGTTACTGACAGCATTAATCAGTCCCTTGTGGATGTAAATATATCCGCCGGGAGTGGCAAAAGCGTTTATCGCGGAGCTGTCCACGATGGAAAAAGTGAAATCAAAGGGAGCTTTCCTGCTTTGCCTGAGGACCAGGTTGCCGATTTGTGTCACGTAATCATTTAGCTGTCTGTCTTTGAGCAGAAAATTATTCTGTTCCAGCTTATCGTAGAATTCCCTGCCTATCTTTTTTTCGTCTTCAATGGTCAGCGCTACACAGTTTGTGCTCGCGCAGAAAAATACCGCGAGTATAATTGCGCCTAAAGAAATATATTGATTTTGAAACAGTTTACGCATAAAAAATTTCCCGAACGCGGATCTTTTTTGATATTATCTTCTTTATCATATTATCGCAAGCTCCGCCTTAAAAACCGCAAAAAGGAAGAAACATCGGCGGTATGGGAAGAAAAATGATTATAACTCTTGACGGCCCGGCGGGCGCGGGAAAAAGCACCGTGAGCAGACAGCTGGCGCGAAAACTCGGTTACGTCTACCTGGATACCGGCTCTCTTTACCGGGCGCTGGCTTATAAAGCGCTGAAAACAGTCACGCCGCTAGACGATGAAGCCGCTGTGGCCCTTTTATGTTCGCGAACCGAGGTGGCATTGAAAAATACGGAAGGCGCGCTGAGAGTATTTCTGGATAACAAAGACGTTACGGAACTTATCCGCACCGAAGAGGTGAGTTTTGCCGCTTCAAAGATATCAGCTTATGGAGCGGTGAGAAAATTTCTCCTTGATTTGCAAAGGCAGGCCGGCGCCGGCGGCGGCCTGGTCGCGGAAGGCAGGGATATGGGCAGCGTTGTTTTCCCGCACGCTGATTATAAATTTTATCTCGACGCCGCGGTGGAAGAACGGACAACCCGGCGGTACAAAGAACTTCTGGCGAAAGGCCTTGATGCTGAATACCAGTCACTGCAGGATGATATGGTTGCCAGAGACCGGCAGGACCGGCAGCGCCGACACTCGCCCCTGAAAGTGCCGGATGAAGCGATAATTATCGATTCGACAAACATGTCCGTGGAGCAGGTTACCAAAAAAATTCTAAATTATCTGCCTTAAGGATAAGCTAAAGATAATTTTTCAGGTTGTAAAAAAAGCAATTGTTTTTATATTGCTATTTATGCATCAGTGTGTTAATTTTCAAAAATTACGAAGCTTTATAAAAAACAGGGGGTATTTGTCTAATGGTTAACAACGATAACTTAAACTCAACGGAAAAAAAGGAGGTTGACGCCAGGATTCCAGAAAAAGAACAATCATCTCCAATCAAGGAAGATAAAATCGGATTCGAAGAACTCTACGAGCAAAGCTTAAACCAATTTAATTACGGGGATATCGCCCGGGGCAAAGTGGTGCAAATAGCCAACGATATGGTTATGGTTGATGTTGGTTGGAAAACAGAAGGCTTTATTCCTGCGTCAGAATTGAAAGATGACCAGGGAAACATAAATGTTTCCGTGGGTGATGATATAGAAGTGTTAATCGACAGAAGGGATTCCGAAGGAAATTTAATCCTGTCCAAAAACAAAGCCGCCAAACTAAAAGTGTGGGATGAGGTTAAAATCGCCTGCGAGAATAATACGCCGATTAAAGGAACGGTTGTGGAAAAAGTAAAAGGCGGCCTTTCCGTTGATATCGGCATCATTGCTTTCCTGCCCGGTTCGCAGGTGGATGTCCGGCCGGTAAGGGATTTGGGCGCGTTTGTCGGACAGACAATGGATTTCAAAGTACTAAAATATGACCGCAAAAGAAGCAATATTGTTTTATCACGCCGCCCCATCGTTGCCCTGGAAAGGGAAGCAGAAAGAAAGGAAATACTCAGCTCTCTGGAAGAGGGAAGCGTCGTGGAAGGAGTTATCAAGAATATTACCGATTACGGTATTTTTATTGATCTGGGCGGAATTGACGGGCTGCTGCACGTCACCGATATTTCCTGGGGCAGAAAGGGCAAGCCTTCGGAGAATTTCCAGAGGGGGGATAATATTACCGTTTGTGTTTTGTCTTTTGACCGGGAAAAAGAAAAAGTATCGCTGGGCCTGAAACAGTTGACGAATAATCCCTGGAACAATATAGCCCAAAAGTATCCGCCGGGTACCATCGTGGAGGGCAAGGTTGTTAATCTGACCGACTACGGTGTTTTCGTGGAACTGGAAACGGGAGTTGAAGGTCTTGTTCATATTACGGAAATGTACTGGACCCGCGAAATCAGGCATCCATCAAAAATATTGAACGTGGGTGATGCTATCAACGTGCTGGTTCTGGACGTTAATCCTGAAGGAAAAAGGATTTCCCTGAGCGTGAAGCAGACAACGCCTAATCCTTGGGAAAAACTTAAGGAAAAGTATCCCGAAGGCACCACCATCAAAGGAACTGTCCGCAATATCACGGCATTCGGGGTTTTCGTGGGAATTGAAGAGGGAATTGACGGATTGATTCACGTATCTGATATTTCGTGGAAGCAGAGAGTGGTTCACCCCGCTGATTACTTTAAAAAAGGACAGGAAGTGGAGGCGATGGTACTCAACGTGGATGTTGAGAATGAAAAATTTTCTCTTGGCATAAAACAAATAGAAAAAAATCCTTGGGAGGAGTTATGCCGGAAATACGCGCCAGGGAGTGTTGTTGAGGGAAAAATAACAAATTTTACGGATTTCGGAATTTTCATGGAAATTGAAGAAGGAATCGAAGGCCTTGTCCATATTTCCGAAATAAGCCAGAAGCGGGTAAAAACCCCTTCCGAGCTTTTTGCGGTGGGGGATGCCGTTTCAGCGGTTATCAAAAGCATCGACCCAAAAACCAGGAAAATCAGGTTAAGCATAAAAGATCTTGAGGCTCCGGCGCCGTCTCCATCACCATCAAAATCAACATCACCTAATCAGTATATAAACAATAAAGAAAATCTGGGTTCCAGTCTTGCTCAGGCGCTGGCAGAAGTAAAAATTAACAATCAATCAAAAGGCGATTAAAAAATGAGAAAACATCCGGTACTTTCGGGAGTAGTCATCCTTTTGGCTATAGTAGTGGTGTTTTATCTTTTCTTTTATAAAGCAGGTTCGGATTCAGGCAAGGTCAAAAGATTTTCTGTAGGCAATCAGATTGGCGTGGTCAGTATCAACGGCCCGATATACGATTCCATGAAAATAAGGGAACATCTTGAAGATTTTGGGCGTGACGGTTCCATTACTGCCGTGATTCTGCGCGTCGATTCGCCGGGCGGCGGCGTGGCCGCTTCTCAGGAAATTTTCGATGCTGTTGTGGAACTAAAGAAACAGAAGAAAGTGGTTGCTTCGCTGGGCTCGATAGCCGCGTCCGGTGGGTACCTGGTCGCCTGTTCGGCCGACCAGATTGTGGCCAATCCGGGAACTATCACTGGCAGTATTTCCGCGATTATGCAGTTTGCCAATATTGAAGAACTTTTAAATAAAATCGGGTTGAAGTCATCGGTGGTAAAAAGCGGCAGATACAAGGATATAGGTTCCCCGCTGAGAGATATGACGCCTGAAGAAAAGAAAATCATACAGGAATTAGTGGATGATATTTACAATCAGTTTGTCGATGTTGTTGTTAAAGAACGGAATATGCCGCGGGAAAAAGTGCTGGAAATCGCGGATGGACGCATATTTTCCGGTCGCCGGGCGCTGGAATTGGGACTGGTGGATCATCTGGGCGATATAGTTTACGCGGCGAAATTGGCTACCGAGCTGGCGGGGAAAAAAGGCAGATATGATCTGGTTTATCCGCGTAAGAAGAGAGAGTCGGTATTTGATTATCTGCTGGAAAGCGCGGCGAGCGTTTTAAGCGATTCATTCCAGGAAAGAATGGAAACGGTAAGCGGCGTGAGTTACTTATATTATCCATACTAATAATAGGCGAGGTTTTATGATGAATAAAAGTGATTTAATCAAAAAATTGCAGGAGAAATTCGCTACGTATACCCGCGCCGACATGTACCAGGCGGTCAACGTGATATTTAATTCGATGATTGATTCACTGAAAAGGGGTGAGCGTATCGAAATTAGAGGGTTCGGTAATTTTACCATTCGCGAAAGAAAATCGCGTTTGGGAAGGAATCCGAAAACAGGTGCGCAGGTAGAGCTGAACGAAAGAAAGGTGCCTTTTTTTAAAACCGGCAAAGACCTGCGCCTGTCAGTGGATAATAAAAAATGAGTTACCAGACAATAATCACGGAAAAGAAAAACGGATACGCGACGGTTAAATTGAACCGACTGCGCGAAATGAACGCGATTTGTAAGGAAATGCGCCAGGAACTTTACAGTGCGTTTGTCGAGCTGGAGGGCGATCCTGATGTCAAAGCAATAATTCTGACCGGGGGCGAATACGTCTTCTCCGCGGGCATGGATATAAAAGAAATGGCCAGTCTGTCGAGCGAAGAAGGAGATGAATTTCTTGACTCTATGGTACGATACCTGAAAACAATATATTCGTGTAAAAAACCGGTAATCGCGGCGGTGGGTGGAATCGCCCTGGGTGGCGGGTTTAATCTGGTAACCGTTTGTGATTTAGTTGTTGCCTCCGAAAGCGCAATTTTCTGCCATCCGGAATTAAAGTTTGGCTTCAATCCCCTTTTTTATCCCCTTAGCCAGATTGTCGGCGAGACGAAAGCAAAGGAAATTGTCATGCTGGGCGAACCGATAGGCGCCAATGAAGCTTTGAAACTGGGCATGGTGAATAAAGTCGCGCCGCCGGAAAAGTTTATGGAAGTGGCTCGAAACATGGCGGCGGAACTGGCTACCCGTTCGTCAAAAGCCCTGGAAGAATTAAAGAACCTGTGCTCTATAGTGCCTCGCATGGATAGAATTGCCGCGCTGGATATCGAGTTTTCTGTCTGTTCCTTGCTTTTCGCGCGAGATGATAGAAAAGCCCAAATGGACAATGTGTTGCTACGGCAGAAAATGCGTAAAAAAATCAGTGATAAAAAAAAATAAATCATTAATTATTTCCGAAAAAATCTATATATTGTCCCAGTCACTTCCCGGCAAGGCGAAATCCTTAAGCTGGTCCCGTCTTTTCTTATGCTGTAGTTTTTTTAGAGCCTTAGCTTCTATCTGACGAATTCTTTCCCGGGTGACACCCATCATGTCGCCCACTTCTTCCAGCGTGAATGGCCCGTAATTGCATGCTACCCAGGTACAGTTGAAAAACGCCTCGTTTTTCAGGCGCCATTCACAGGTATTGTCAGTACAAACTTCGTTGATTAACGTTCCCTTTTTCTTGCATTTGTAAAGATTAATCATGAAGTGAACCCCTTGTTTGATGATATTTTGCTGGTTTTTGAATCTTGTGGAAAATATAATTATTCATTTCGGGAAATCAAGGAAAAATATGAAATATTTTCTGCGGTCGGGCGCACAACGACACTGACTGTCCTTAATCAGTGCCCGGATGTTAAAAAGTCTTTTTCCGGCGGGCGCCTTTCCGGCACGTATTGATTTTCCACTTTGCCCTCGTTCCACTCGCGCGAAACATAGAGGTTGCAGTAGCAAGAGCCGTATTCCTTTACGTCCGCCTCGCGGTAAACACACGGGCACATTATGTCCCGGTCTTTTTCCCGGTCGCCCGCGGCCAGCCGGCAGGGGCAGGACATGTAACCGTAGCGCTGTTTATTGATTAAAAGGTCATTCAAAATATTCAGAACCCATTCCTTGTTTTTGTTAAAGAAATATCCCTTGGGTTCCTGAACTTTTCTTAGCAATTCATAGAGCTCTTCAGGACTCATAAATGCCCAGCGCCTCCCTGATGGCTTTTTCCCTGAATCCCACGATGATCTTATCCCCGATAACGATTGTGGGAAAAGACCTGTGGGGGTTTATTTTTACGACTTCTTCTATGATATCTTCCCGTTCCTGGCCTTCCAGCAGGTCAATATCGACAAAATCAAACTCAATATTGTTATCATTCATAAATTTTTTGCTAGCCTTGCAGTGACTGCATGTGCTCAATGTGTACATCTTAACCTTTTGCGGCAGTATTTCCCTCCTTTATCTATTTTTGTACTGATAATGTACCTATTGAACTTGATTTAAGCAAGGGTAAAGTCTCTGCTGAGCGGAAAAAACCAATTATCCGCCTGATATTAAATAAAAACTTGACATTTATTTTTCTATTGTATACACATTTAAATTCTCGTTTCTTCACGTTGGGACAGGGCTGGTCTGTGGTGTCTTGCGTATCTGTCAGATGAGAATTTTGAAAAACTAGCCGGGTGAAGTCAGAAGCATCATTGATTAAATTAAGCAATTCGACAATCTCTGGTGGCTGAAGGAGATATTTACGGCCGGGCGTGTGAGGCAAAGAATTCATAAGGCAATTATCAGAAGGTATGAAAAATGAAGGTAGATGACAATAAGGTCCGTAATATCGGTATAAGCGCGCATATCGATTCCGGGAAGACCACTCTCACGGAAAGAATCCTTTATTACACAAAAAGGATTCACGCAATTCACGATGTTAAGGGAAAGGACGGCGTGGGCGCGACCATGGATTCCATGGACCTGGAAAGGGAACGCGGCATAACGATTGCCTCCGCGGCCACATATTGTGAATGGAAAGACCATGAAATAAATATCATTGACACACCGGGTCATGTTGATTTCACTATTGAAGTGGAAAGATCGCTGCGTGTGCTCGACGGAGCTATCCTTGTTTTGTGCGCCGTGGGCGGCGTGCAGTCGCAGTCCATAACCGTTGACCAGCAGATGAAAAGATACAGGGTCCCCTGTATCGCCTTTATCAACAAATGCGACCGCGGCGGCGCTAATCCGTTCCGCGTTATCAGCCAGCTCAGGACAAAGCTGGGGCACAATGCCGTGGCCACGCAGATACCCATTGGCCTGGAAACGCAGGCGGAAGGAGTTGTGGATTTAGTGGCGATGAAAGCCGTCTATTTTGACGGCGATAAAGGCGATATCGTCCGCGTAGAAGAAATTCCGCAAAATCTTCTCAAAGAAGCAAAGTCAAAAAGAGAAGAGTTAGTTGAGGCGGCTTCATTATTTTCTGACGAGTTGACGGAAGCGGTACTGGAAGAGCGCGAAATAAGCGAAGAGATGCTT
>Ga0209614_1002202_pt1 | contig 13208 bp, 8 predicted proteins | sample BlaSprsedimmetaG_FD_185484 | JGI IMG/M metagenome (GOLD analysis project Ga0209614, IMG submission 185484) | Hot spring sediment bacterial and archeal communities from California, USA to study Microbial Dark Matter (Phase II) - Blank Spring... ... | reverse complement strand
CATTATCCACGATGGCAATGACCACCTCCCGGCTGCCGCGTTGAAAATCCCAGGCTTTGAACAGATCCATCTGTTCCAGATAGAATTGATGTTGCAGCAATGAATCTATGGGAAAGGTGGCGACAACGGTGGCAAGATAGCGCGGCTCCACATACTCGAACAACCCTGTTGAGATTAGCTCAAGCGCAACCTCTTTCGGGGACACAGTTTCAGAAAAATGGATGTGATAAATTTTGCTCATTGCCGGATGGTGATCATGCGATGGGAATAAACGGTCGATAGCAGTGAATGGTACTCTTGCAGCAGGTCGGGATAATTTATTTTTCAATAAAAACAGCTCGATATCGGGTTTTAATTTTGCCACGACCACGCCTGGTTTTACTGGAAAAATATCGCTGCGGCGCTCATCACTGGCAGCACTGTTTTCTGTCATGAGCATCAAACACAAAAAAACGTACACATATTTGACAATGATTTTTCCCATTATTCTCCGGCGCGGCAATGCCGCAAAATTAAACACCGACTCTCACTGAAAGACTATTTTGAAAAAAAATGTTTCGGTCGATTTCGGTGTTTTCAGTGTTTATAAAAACTAAATAATGCAATATTAATTTTGGTAATAGAATAATTATTCTGCCGTCTCACAAACCAAATTTATTTTTCTTCCCTTTTAAAATTTGAACCATTGTTTTCACAACCAGAGTCCTGTTAAGGACTCAATATTTATAGCAGCGCTAAAAATAAAAATTTTTCGTGCCGTAGGTACGATATAGCTATTATCCAGCCCCGTTTCCTATCACGCCCCTACGGGGCTTAAATTTGTGGAGGATGGGGCTCTGTTATAAATATTTTGTCCCTAAACGGGACTGCTTTTTAAAAATCACGTACTCATAATTTGATGATATTTTTGAATGTTTTATTTACCACTCTCCCAGATTAAATTTATTTCTCTCTCCCACTTCTCTCAAGAGAGGGGGACAGAGGGTGAGTTTTGCTTAATAGACTCTCAGCAAAATTCTCTACAAAAGATTATCAAAAAAAAACCGCTGAGGAGGCGAATAACCTCCCCAACGGCTGTGTAACCATCACTTACCCTGATAAATTGAAGCAATTAGCGCAACAGCATCATTTTCATGGTCTTGCTGTAGTCGCCAACTTCCAGATTGTAGAAATAGACACCGCTGGTCAGGTTGTTGGCGTCAAAAGTCACTTTGTAGCTGTTAGCGGTCTGGTGTTCATTGACCAGTTCAGCTACTTTTTGACCAAGCACGTTGTAAACAGCCAGCTTTACCAAACCCGGTTGGGAAATGCTGTAATTGATAACCGTTTCCGGGTTGAACGGGTTGGGATAGTTCTGTTGCAGACTGTATTCCGCCGCGATTGTTGGCAGGTTATTGTCGTCAACCGATGTCCCGAGACCGAACCAGTTCAAGGATGCACCAACCACACTGTGCACATTGGGTTCAGTCCACCAGTAACCATCAGTAGCGGTATAGCTCGGCAACGCCCAGGTATCCAGACAGAGCTGATCAAAGGTCAAGAACACAGTTTTGGTTCCGTTGGTCTCTTTATGGACACCCATGGTCTCGCCTTCGGCGGAATCGGTGAAGCACACCACAGCGCCGGGCGCGGCTGTCATCAGGTCAGCCCAGTCGTCAAACCCTAATTCATAATCTGAATAGTAGTAAAGCTGCAAGCTGTCGCCGAGGAAATCGTACAGCGGACCAGTGATAATATCGCCCTCAACCGGATTGATTGGGAAGGGAATGTAAATCCAATCTTGTTTATCACTGTCCCAATTAGCGTCCATCGGACCGATGGTCTCGATGCCCATGTACTGATTGTGCCAATCGTCAGCCGGAAATGTCATATCATCGCCGCCGGTCAACTGATATCCCCATTCCTGAGATGACCAGAACATGTATTTTGTACCGGAGGCAAACCAGGCGCCGATCACATCATCGTTCATCGTGGCCGGAGAAAAAGCGTCGATTTGGACGATATAATCATACTGATCCACCAAGGTTGTGCTCAAAGCGCCGTCGTTCAGACCAACCCAGACATCATACGGGAATTTTTCTCCCGCTGCATCACGCCACAGGTTGTCGTAATAGGGCGACAGGATCCATGACGGGTAGGAAGTTCCATTATCGTTATAGAAAACCAACAGCTCGTTTTCTTTCTGGAAGAAGCCGTAGGAGCCTTCAAAACTTTCACCTGACAATCCTGCTTTATCAGTTGCTGAAAATTTGAAAGTCAATACATCACCAGGCGAAAGAATGCCAGCCGGAACAACAGCTTCCCATTTACCGTCGGTATCGGTTCCTTCAACCAGCGTGGCTGCCACATCGGTCCAATCGCCGTCGTTGACTTTATAGTGCATGGTAACCACATCCGCGCCAGCTTGATTGGGATCGTTGGCGTCCATATCAGTGACATAGCAGAAAATGCTTCTTGCAGCATCACTCAAGACGGTTCCGTAGGAGCCCAAAATGGACACATTCGGCGGTGTGTTTTCATAGAAATCGACCACCGCATAAACTTCCCAGCCGTAGGTTCGAACATGCCAGCCATTATTTCCCGAAGTTCCGCCAGATAAATATGATTTCAAGCCGTACCACTGGGGCATACCGGTTGCGTCACCAGATCTCCAGCGGATAAACACACCAGGATCGCCGAGCGGCGCCATAATGGCAAAGAAATCGTCTCTACCGACATCGGGCTCGAATCCCAAAAAGAGCATGTCGGTGAAAATCCACGCATGGGTTTCGGTAATCGTAATCGGGAAATCACCCCACAACGGGAATCCACCGGCATCCCAGATAATTGGATAATTTTGCGCTTCTGCCGGCAGCTCGGTGTTGACCACCCAGGCGCCGTCTTTAAATTCACCGATCCAGCCGTTGGCGTTTACTGCGTCTGCCGGATGGGTATCCGGGCTATAGCGGGCTTTTGCCAGACTGAGGTTGACAGTGTTGGCAGTTCCATCGCCATCGTTAATATCAGAAAAAATCATACCGATCGATTTCACGATCAATGCGGCTGGTGGTCTGAAGAACATTGCCATGGTATCGCCAGCTACTGCGCCAAACCGGACCGAATATTCATACGGTGGCTTCAGCGTATCGACAATACCCAGGCCCTTTGCCAAGCGCAAATCGCGGATGGTAATTTGTCCATCCTGAAGGGCTTTCAATTCTTTTTTATCAATGGGAAGCACTTCACTGGTTTGTCCTGGCTTTGCCGGGAACAACAGACCCAACTGGCCCTTGTCAACTTTGGCAAAGGCTGTTGTTGACAGTACTGCCACAACAATAAAAAGCACTAACAAGGTTTTCATTTTCATAAATTCCGTCCTCCAATAAGGTTAGGTTTTACCTGTAAAAGGGTAGTTAAAAAAAAAGTATAGAGTGGAATTTTGAGATTGCCTATCCACCTCCTTTCATACTTTTACAATGTCAAATGGTTATTTAGGTAAGTGATGCGTGATTTATTGGACTATAATCTAAAAAAAATAAATTTAAATTGCAACAAAAATTTCATTTATTTTTAAATTCCTCTCTTACGGCTTGTTTACCATAATTTGGCTAAAGCCCATTTTATTGAGAGCGCAGACAAAGCTCCGCGCCCAAGCACGAAGCCATTCAATGTTGACAAATTACCGGATAAGTCAAAACAAGTGATTAGATCCATCTAAAACCTCTCCCTAAATCGGGGCTGCATCAAAACTCTTTGATAATTGGTTTCTATTCAGCATACATTAGTTGCCGCCAGGGTCACGCCAGCAAGGGATTTCGCCTGTTGGCGTGACCTTCATGGCAAATAAAACACGCTGAACAGTTACCATTTTTCAAAATCAAAATCACAACGCTGCCAGAGCTTGTGTTTAATCCGATTTTATATTCACAATTTTTATCGAAGATGTGGACAGCAGGGTTCAGTGGAATCTATTTCAACAAAATAAATTTTCGGGACGCGATAGATGACGCGGTGTGAATTTTATAAAAATAGAGACCGCTGGCGAGCTGGCTGCCGTCAAAACTGAAAACATGAGAGCCGGCGGATTTTTGCCCGAGATCAAATCGCTTGATCTCTCTGCCGGCAATGTCAAAAATTTTCAACAGAACCTGAGATTCGTCGGAAAGTGAAAATCCAATCTGAGTGACGCTGTTGAAGGGATTGGGATAATTTTGCTTCAGCAAAAATCCGGAGCGTTCGGTATCAGCGCGCTCAACGCTGGTGAAGGTCATACCATTAACTTGAACCACATATTCACTGTCCGCTGCAGCACTAACAGCGACAAAAAGGGAACACCGGTCGCTGTCATGAAAATAACCGTTTCCATAACGCCGCAACTGCGCCAATGAAGGATAATTCGGAGCAGCGATTGAATTAATGAACACTGAGTGTGGCTTTGATAGCACATGATGAACCACCGCCAGATAGCAGCGATAGTGCGGTTTGCCATGATATTCACCGATTGATGGCCCGATTCGGAAGTATAGTTGGAGGCTGTCTGGTGAATCGGTGACCGAAAGCGAAAACAATGTCAGCGCAAATTCTCCTCGCTGATAATTCAGCGTGGCGCCGTCATCTTCGTAAAGCCTGAGCTGATTCTGATGTCCGGGCTGGGGATAGAGCTGTAAATAAAGCGTGTCCAGCGGCGCTGCATCAACAAATTGCATAACCGGCTGCATCGGGATGATGCTACCCTTTTTGATAAAAATTGGGATTTGATCCAGCGGCGCCGAAACGGTTACCGCCTGATTCCCTGAATAATGTTGGTCGGTCCAATAATCGACCCATTCGCCCCGGGGCAGGGGCACAGTTTTACTGCGAACCCCATCCGCTGTGACCGGCGCCACCAGCATTGCCTCGCCCCAGCAAAAGGCGGAAAATTCATCGTAAAGCGCGGTGTTGTTGCTGTCCGCGAAAAATAGTGGTCGCGCCAGCGGCATGCCGGTTTGATGGTTTTCGTAAGCCAGGCTATAGTTATATGGCAGCAGTCGGTAGCGCAACTCGATAAATTTTTTAGCGATGCGCTCGGCTTCTGCGCCGTAACCCCAGGGCTCCTGGGGCTGATAATCCACCCCGTGCGCCCGCATCACGCCGCTAAAGGTTGCCAGTTGCAACCAGCGAATGTAGAGCTCAGGCGATGTTGAAGCGCAGCAGAAGCCGCCGATGTCAGAATGCAGGTAAGCCAGACCGGACATCCCGGCATTGAGCATAAACGGAATCTGAGCCGCCAGCCCATAGAAAGAAACGCCCACATCGCCAGTCCAGGGAAATACGCTGTAGCGTTGAATGCCGGCGTAGCCGGAGCGGGTCAAGTTGAACAGCCGATTGTTGGGACGAAAATTTGAATAACCGTTAAAAATAGTTTGTGCCCAGAGCAAATTGTAAAGGTTGTGCACTTTCAGGGTCGATCCCAGATAATGAACCATGTCATAGGGATGACGCTCTGGTTCACCCAGATCGGTCCAGATGCCAGCCAATTCATTTCCGAAAAAATGCGGGTGTTGATTCCACCACCACTGGCGGGCGTCGGGATTGGTAATATCCAGCAACGCCGCGTCGCAATTGCACGACCACCAATTACTGAGCAGATAAGGCGCTGCTTGACTGTTTTTGGCAAAATAACCATTGGCCGCGCCCTCAGCAAAGTTAGTCGAATGTTCAACAACGTAAGGCTCAGTAATGACCACGGTCTTGACTCCCTGCTCTAAAAAGTCCGCCATCATCTGAAACGGATCCGGAAAATTGTTTAAATTCCAGCTCAGGTCGCCCATGTGCTGAAACCAGTATAAATCGAGTACAATGGCATCGCAGGGAATTTTTTTATCGCGCATGATTCGCACCATATCCTGCGCCTGGGTTTGGTTTCGATAGCCGTATTTGGATTGAATATATCCCAGCGCCCATTTTGGCGGCATGGGCTGCCTGCCCGTCAGCCAGGTAAATTTTTTGAGCTGTTCCGGTGCGGTTTTTCCGCAAATGAAAAAAAAGCTCAATTCTCCGCCGCCGGTCAAATATTCAAAAATCGCCGGATCGGTAGCGCCAATATCAAATCGTCCGGGAAAGCTATTTTCAAAATATAAGGCAAATCCGTTGGTCGTGCACAAAAAAGGAACGTTCAGATTCATTGTGCCCGGTGCAGAATGGTAGCCAAACACCTGTGTGTTGTAACAAGAAAAAATTGTGGATTTCAGATCGAGCCGCTTCCCCCTGACACCGCTGCCGTAAAAATGATGGTCTTGCCTGATTGAAAACCGTGCCGCCCTTTTTTCTCCGACCTTTGTAAGTCCGCCTGAAACCGGTTCGCCCAGCAGCAGCTTGCTGTCGGCGTCATAAAATGACAATCTGAGTGGATCTTTCCGGCAGACAATTGTGAGCGAAAGCGTCCGGACTTCCAGCGACGGCGGCGTGTCGATCACTCTGAAGTCCACCTGTTCCAGCGTGTCCCTGATGACGACAAACGATGAATCGAACTCAGCTGAAATGTCCGGTAAAAAATCAATCCGCACAATATCGGGGCGATAGAAAATCATTCTCAATGAAAAATTATCTGCATCAATGATAATCGCCTTGCCCTGTACCGCATGACCGGTAAAATTTCCCATCGGCTGGGAAAAACCAGTAACCGCGAAAAACAAAAAACTCAGGCTGAACCATTTTTTCATAAAGTGCATATTATTTTTTCGCCTTTTTCTGAAATCTGGTTACGGCTTTTGATAAATTGATAAACAGCTCGGGCAATGCTCTGGGGATATTTCCCAGCGCCCGGTAAATGTTTTCAATTAATTCGAGATCAAGGGCATCATTTAATATTTTAACATTAGTTCTGACCACACGCGCCATTTTGTGACGGTTTTTCCGCATCCGTTGCAATGCTTTTTGGCGCGCTTTTGCTGCTTTGCTATCATTGCCTTTGATTTCGTTCCATTTGAAATAGGCGGCTTTGAATTGATCGAAGGAACCCATGATCGATTTTCGAATCCAGAAATGGTCGGGAATTTTACTCAGCTGAATCGAAATTTCCTCCAACGAATCGGATACAGTCTGGCACTGCTGGTCATCCAATCCGGTATGAGCTTTTTGGAGCAAATCGAGCATCAGATTAACCAGCCCGTTTTCTTTAAAATGCTTGAATCCCCAAACCGGTGTGCCCCGTTTTGTCAGGCTCAATCCCTGGTTGGCAGCGTGCTTTTTTGTAGTTACCAATTTTCTTGCCCCTTAATTTTTAATCAATTGAACGATTTTTATTGAATGTTTATTAAAATTTAGTCAGATTAAGTCACTACCATTGAATTTTCTTATTGACAGGCGTGCAGTTCCTTACAATCTGTCCATGAACGCATAAAAAATTAAAAAATTCATGTCATTGCGAGGAGCGCAGCGACGAAGCAATCTCATTGTTTTTACAAGCTTTAAAGATTGCTTCGTTGACGCTCGCAATGACAGTTTATTGCAATGGTAATTAGGAAAAGTTATACAAGTTTGCAAAATATTGAGATAAAAATCAACTATTTTTTCACAGCTTAAAAAAGAGGTTGCATAAAACTCTTAACAGAAAACAGTTGGCAAGGCTAAACAATCTGTTCGAAAATCTGTTTGCTGCGCTGAATTCCCATAAAATGCCCTTCGGCTTCAATAAAATGTGTTTGGGCGCATGGAATAAGATGCGCGTTAAAATGCGCCAATTGGATCGGGACAATCGTATCCTCAACGCCGTGCCAGATTTCAACCGGAGACTGAATGTCTTGCAAACAAAAGCCCCAGGGCTGAGATAAAATCGAAATATCAGCGACCACCCCGCGCGTTCCCTGCCGAAAGGCTTGCGCCACATCATCTTTGAAAAGCCGCTGAATTTCCGGGCGCGAAAACAACGCCTTATCAGCCGCAGGCAGTTCGGTCATAAATTTTTGAAACGCGGTCGAGATGGGAATTTTGAATGTTTTGAAGAACAAATTGAAAACAAACCGCAACAGCAGCGGCGTGTTTTTAGCGCTCGAAAACAGCAACCGTGCGCCCGGCGGAAACGCGGCAAGAGTTTGAGTTTGCAAAGGGGCAAGACTGCTGATGATTATCGCCTTGGTTAAATTTTCCGGTATTTTGCGAGCGCAAGCCAGCGCATAGGGACCGCCGCCGGAAACGCCGACCACAGCAAACTGTTCGATTCGGTTGCCACGGGCGAACGCCAGTAGATCATCAGGCAAGTCGAGCAAGCGTCGTCCCGGTTGAAAGTCGGAGTCGCCGTAGCCGGGACGATCCAGCGCATAAATCAAAATTGGCAACTCCTCAAAAATTGACAGATCAGGATTGCGTTGCAACCGCGATCCGGGAATCCCATGAAAAAAGAACACGGGTTTACCCTGCGAATTTCCATAAACCGCATAACTGATGTGCCGACCGTCAGGCAGCCTAAACAGGTTTTGATCTTGTTGAACTATCGTTTTCATTTGTTTCCGGATTTTTGGCAATCAATAAGGTGGTGGTTATTATTTTTCGTGTCAAAAATTCATAACGTGTTCGATTCCTTTTTTAACAGTTTCGAAGCGCAGTGGTATTCGGATGTACCCGCCTTCTAACCACAGCCAAACCAGGTCGATAAAATGATCGCTGCCGAGCCAGCCGTCCTGCCCACCGAGAAGCACAAAATAATTTTCATCGAGGTCGCTCAGTTCTGAGACATAACATGCATTGGCGCCATAGAAGGTCTGGTGCCGTTTATTGCTGATCCGGTCGGTTTTCATGGCTGAATATTGGCGATGTTGATACCGGCTAAAGTAATCAACAATAAAACCGGAATCAGCAGATAGGCTTTCCTACATTGCATGTCACCTGTTTGGTTTTTGGATCAGGTCGTGATTACTGAATTGTCAATTCCGGGAAAATGTGACGGCGCATATTTGTCGGCTTTCCAATCGTTCTCCCATTTTTCGCCGTCGATCAGGTAGCGGAACTGATATTCCACCCCGGCATCCAGTTTTAATGTCGCTGTAAAATCGCCGTTTTTCGATTTTTTCATCGGTTTAGCCTGTTCATCCCAGTTGTTAAAATCGCCCACCAGATGAACGGTTCGCGCTGAAGGCGCCGCCGCCTTCTCCAGCCGAAAGGTGACTTTACAGGCTGGCTTATCTTTCAAATACCGTTTTTTTAAACTCATGGAATATTTCCTTTCTGATTGAAATCATCATTTTGTTTCGCAGCTTGTGTTTCGGGCTTATACGAATAAATTCTTTAAAAAGTTCATTGATCTCGCAACAGACCCACTGCACCCGATCCATTAAAATTTGACGCAGCAGGTTAATTTTCTTGTTGACATTTTTAAAAAATTGATTATATTGTTTTAGCGCCGCATTCGCAGTAACCGGTCGCAAGGTTATTTACAAAACTTATTCAAACAGCACCCGGTTTGTCAGGTAATTACTCCATTGTGAGATTATTTTAGACATCTGCAAAATAGAGAGTTTTTAAATTCTATTGTCATGCATGATGATGCAGCTATAGTTTGGACATTATATAGATAATATAAATAAATTTAGTCATTGCATCTTTGTTAACTCTTAAAAACTCATCCCCTAAGTCCCCTTCTCTTAAAAAGAGAAGGGGACTTAACGGTATCAAATTTAACCAGTTACTCCCCCTCTCTTCTCAAGAGAGGGGTCCGGGGGGTGAGTTTTGATTAATAGAATATCAGCAAATTTCTCGATAAAAGATTATCAAAGAACATATAAAATATAACCTTTAAATAAACAGACTGGTTAGCACAATGTTAATCTAAAACGTCCAAACTTCAGATGCATGATGATGCAGGCATCTCATAAATTTTTTATTATCAATAACGAGGAGACTCTTGCATTCGCTGGAGTGACATCAATTAACGACTGGTTTGTCTGTTTTACAGAGCTCTAAGATTATTGATACAACAAATTAATTGCTATTTTCGGATAGAAGCATGTTCGATCTTCAAGTTCCAGACCATATTATTCGCCACGCTCGAGACCTGCTCAAGCGCCACAATTTTGGCAAGCGCGGTATTGCTGACGGAAGCTATTCGGAACAACTAACCGGCTTGATCGGCCAATGTGTAATCCTTGAGCTGTTCGATCTGCCGCTGATGACCGGAGAAAAAGGGTTTGATAACGGTGAGGATTTACAAATTGCCGAAAAAGCCATCGATGTCAAAACTATGGGCAGAACCACCCGCGTCCGAGATTATTATGTCAACAATTTCATCGGATTGCAAAAGGATTATCAGACCGATGTCTATATTTTTTGCAGCCTGAACAAAAAAACAAAACTGCTCACCGTTTGCGGTTGGGTAACCAAAAAGCAACTGTTTGAACGCGCCCAATTTTTCAAAAAAGGAACGAGAAGATTCCGCTCTGATGGTTCGTTTTTTATCACCAAAGCGGATTTATATGAAATAAAAAATAGCGATCTGAACCCGGTTAACTCGGTTGAAGAATTAAAAACCGCAATGCAAACCACCGGTGTTGCGCCTGGTTAAAAAAACCTTTTAAGCTGCATATCATCTATCCGCCCAGTTGAACGCACTGAGAAACGCCAGCCGAGCAATGTCCGCCATAATATCCGGATTAATCCGATAAATGGTATCGCCGGTCTGGTGATAGTGAAGATGAGGTCCGGTTGAAAAAAATGAAGCGCAAACCGCACCCTTTAGAAAAAACGGCGCGTAGTCTGAAGACCTGACGCCGATGTGTTTGATCTCCCAGTGGCCGCGTAAAGTTTTAACTGATTCATCCGCTTCCAGAATAATATCCTTCAAGTCCGCTGCGCCGACGCTGTAGCCACAGCGTGTCCCGTCGCCGGCTCCGGTCATGTCAAAATTGAACATGGCGTCAACCTTGCTGCACATTTCAGGCAAATTGTCAACAAAATAGTTGGAACCCTCCAGTCCTTTTTCCTCGCCCCCGAACAGAACAAACATCAGCGAGCGCTTCGGTTTTCGTTCCAATTTTGAAGCCGCCTCCGCCACCTCCATTACCACTGCGCTCCCGCTGGCATTGTCGTTGGCGCCGGCGAACAGCATGCCCAGATGCTCCCCGCAATGGTCAAAATGCCCGCCAATGACAACGCAATGAGTTCGCAAATTTGGATCTGAACCTTCTACATAACCGGCAATGTTATAACCAATTCCCTTGGGAAAATGGCGCGAAACCACCCAATAAGCCACTTGCGCCTCCAATGGAAAAGACAACGGCTTTCGGTAAAGACGCAGGTCATCCTTAAGCTTTGCGCTGGAAATTTTTTTCCCGCTAAAAATTTTATCGGCAATTTTTTCGCTGATCTTCGCCGGCGTAAATCCGCTGATCCAGTCGCCGTTGGGATTGGCAATGGGTTCAGGGTAAATATAAAAAAGTCCCAGCGCGCCCAGTTGCCTGGCGAGCTCCATCCGGTATCGATGATGGTCGTGTTTTTCAAAACCTTTTTCGCCGGGATCGGGCGTTCCGCGAAAACAAAGGACAAATTTATTCTTCACGTCAAGCCCGGCATAATCATCATAATTCAACTCCGGCGCCTGAATCCCCCATCCGGCAAATACCAATTCAGCCACCTGATCTCCGCTGTCGGTGAAAAGCAGCGGGAGGAAGTCCTCACCCAGCTTGAGTTCGATTTGCTCTTGGTCCGAATTGTCGTTTTTAATGATCAGCGTCATCCGGGCGCTATCCACCACAGTGTAAGGAGAGGGGTACGGCTGAAGATAGCCCGTTTCTTCATTAATAGGTTTGAGTCCCCATTGCCGGAATTTTTCCGCAGCCCAATTGGCGGCTTTGGTGTATCCTTCATGGCCGGTTAATCGACCGGCAAACTCGGCTGCTGCCATTTTCTTGCAATAGTTATAAGCATCCATTGGTCGGATGGAATCCCAGGCAGATCCAAGTTCGGGATGCAAATCCTGAGCAACCAACCGAAACGGAAACACGAGAAAAATAAGTACCGAGATTAATTTAAAATATCGTTGCATCATTGAGCCTCATTTTAAGCTATGGTTTCAGTAAATTATTTTGGCGCGAAACATTGTTACTCATTAAAATTTTCGCGGCGATATACAACTTTTCCACCGACAATAGTGTAATCCACCTTTGCCGTCATGAGCTGGTCTTCAGGAATGCTGAATAAATCCTGATTGAAAATGACCATATCTGCCAAATAGTCCTTTTTTATCATCCCTTTCCGATCTTCAGTAAATTGCGCATAAGCTGAGCCCAGCGTATATAGTTCAATCGCTTGTTCCAGGTTCAGCTTCTGTTCCGGAAACCAGCCCTCTCCGGCTTCACCCATTCGGTCTTTTCGGGTAACCGCGGCGTACAGACCTTCCAGCGGATCCAACGGTTCCACCGGATAATCGGTTCCGAAGGCGATTTTTGCTCCGGCGTGTAACAGGCTTTGCCAGGCGTAAGCATATTGGCTGCGCTTTTTTCCGATGCGTTTTTCACAAAACCGTTTATCAGTTATGCAGTGTGTCGGTTGCATCGATGCGATTACACCGAGTTCGGCGAAGCGGGGAATGTCCTCGGCTGTCAGAATTTGCGCGTGTTCGCTGCGATGACGACTATCGCGCCGTCCATTAACCTCGATGGCTTTCTCGAACGCATTTAAAATCCAGCGATTGGCTTTGGGCCCGATGGCATGAATGCCGATTTGAAAGCCCATTGAATCACAGCGCACTACTTTGCGTTCCAATTCTTCATAAGGCATCTGCGGCAGCCCGGTTTTGTCGGGTTCATCCTCAAACGGTTCAAATACCATCATGGTCGCCGAACCCAGGGTACCGTCGATAAAGTCTTTGAGATAACCAAAGCGGATCCAGTTGTTTTCTTTCGGATAATTTTTCTGCAATTGTTGATATTTTTTCAGCTCAGCCAAATCATGGGTCAGCCTGCCAGCAACGTCCACCCGCAGCGTTAATTTTTCAAGCGTTTGAAATTTTTGGAACAGCTCCGGATCGCCGCCGCCGGGAAATTGGATGCTGGTAACTCCCAATCGGGCCGCCATTTTCAGCGCCGCTTCCCAACCTTTCATGCTGCGGACCTGTTCCTGTTCAGGAGTGCGCTCAACCTTCACATCGCCATATTTTAACAATCCCTTGGCTGCTTCTTTAAAAATTCCGGTGGGTTCCCCGGTTTCCGGATGACGCTGAATCTCCCCGCCAAACGGATCCGGCGTATCTTTGGTTATAC
>Ga0209614_1002200_pt1 | contig 13212 bp, 11 predicted proteins | sample BlaSprsedimmetaG_FD_185484 | JGI IMG/M metagenome (GOLD analysis project Ga0209614, IMG submission 185484) | Hot spring sediment bacterial and archeal communities from California, USA to study Microbial Dark Matter (Phase II) - Blank Spring... ... | reverse complement strand
ATGGCCTCCAACGCGGCCAGTTTCTCCGCGCGGCTGCCCTCGATGCGGGTGTAATGTACGGCAGCGGGTGTGGCTTTGTCCGCTGTGCCCGTCCGTGCGGCAACGGCAATCGCCACCGGCGTCTGGATGGCGAAGACGTTGTCATCCTGCCGCGTGCCGCGCCCCTCGCCGCCCAGGTCAATGATCCACACCTCATCGCACAGGCGGCGCAGGTGCTCGCGCATCCCGCTGAAGGCCGGCCCTTCCAGGTAGCTCGACGCGCTGATGAAGCTGATCACGCCCTGCCCGCGCCCGCTCTCCTGCTCGAAAACCTTCCACAGCGCCCAGCGCCAGAAGTAGACGTAGAGGTTGTAGAGGTTTTTGATGTGCAGACCGTGTCCGGCGGCGGTCGCGGGTGCGATGAAGGCGTCAAGGAGGGCATGTGCGCCTTTGCCATCGTCGCCCCAGCGCACCCAGCCGCCCGTGCGCGCCTGGTTATCGGCGGCGGCGGCCTCGTGGCGGTCGTAGGGCGGGTTGCCCAGGCAGACGATGACGGGCACGGCGCTCTTCACCCGCAGCGCGCGGGCGTGCTGCTCGGCAATCGGCCTGAGGTAGAACGCAGTCTGCAACGGCTCGGCGTGGGGACTTTCGAGCGTGTCGGTGAGGTAGATGTGGGAACCATCGGCGGGGAGCGTTGCACCGTGATCGCGCAGGGCGCGGCTCACGCGCAGCTCGGCTACCGCGTAGGGGCCGACCAGCAGCTCGAAGCCGTAGAGGTTTTGGGCCAGCGTCGTCGCCTGCCCGGCCACCGCCCCCGCGCCCTGCACGTCGGCCACGCGGCGCAGGGCGTGCTCGATGACGCCGAGCAGGTAGGTGCCCGTCCCGGCGGCGGGGTCGAGCGTGATCACGTCCGGCGCGACGAAGCCCAGCGACTTGCCGAGCCGCGTCCGCAACAGGTCATCAATCAGCCGCACCTGCGCGTGGACGACCGCGACCGGCGTGTAATACGCGCCCGCGTCGCGCCGCAGATCGGGATCGTAGGCCGCGAGGAAATCCTCGTAGAAGTAGAGCCAGGGGTCTTCCGGCCCGACAAAGACAGCGGGCGGCACGGCGGCGATGACGCGCAAGAGCAGGTCGAGTGAGGCGGCGATGTCGGCGCGGGCTGCCGGATCGGTGAGCACTTGCAGGGCGCGGGAGAGCAGGTTGTGCTGCGCGCCGAGCTGCTGCACGGCGTTGGCGAGCGTGAGCGGGTCGGCCCCCTCGCTGCGGCTCAGGAGCAGGGCAAAGGTCACAGTTTGCGCGTAGGCGTCGGCGAACTGCTCGTCGGAGGCGGCGGGGAAGAGCAGCTCGCGCCAATCGCGCGCCAGCTGCACCAGCGGCGAGGCGGCGTCGCGGAGCGCGTCGGTGACATCATCGCGCAACATCCGGCACAGCGGCGCGAGCAGGTCGGCGAAGCCCTTGAGGTGGAGCTTGCCCTGCCGGTCGGTGGGGATGAATGGCTCCCAAGAGAGGAAGTCGCGCACTACATCGGCGATGGCCTGGGCGTCCTCGGCAGCGAAGGCGGCCTGGCCGTCGGCAGCTACATCGCCGGTGATGCGGTGCAGCTTGCCCACCAGCTGCCCGCTGCGGTAGAGCGCCCACTCGTTGCCGTCGGTGTAGAGCAGGTTGGGGATCGCGCTGAAGCGCTGGAATTGCGCGCGGTTGCGGCCCTTGAAGTGGCGGGCGTTCGCTCCCGTCCCCGGCGCTTTGAGCTCCACATAGCCCGCGAGCAGGTCATTGAGGAACAGGGCATAATCGGGGCGGCCCAGCCGGTCGGGCAGCGGCGTCTCGCCCGTGCAGGCGATGCGCCAGCCCCACGCGGCGGCCAGCTCGGTTACGAGCGCCTCGAACGGTCCGCGCAGCTGATCTTCCGGCGCACCGGAGAGCAGCTGCGAAGACTTCGCGGTCACGCTTTGGGCAAAGCGTTGGAAAGCGGGAAGAATGGGTTGTTGGGTGGTCATCTACATCATCTCCTCAAACCACGCTTCGAGCGCGCTTTCCAGCGCCACCAAAGCGGTATCTATCGAATCCGTGTTCGCGTTGCTTTCCCACACCAGCCCGCCGGGGTCGAGCGCGCGCACCAGCGAGGCACTGTATTCGTCAGAGCCGATTTCGATCCAGCCCTGTTCTGCAATCCACCGGGCGATGATGGGGTAAAGTTGTGAAAAGGTTGTCATTGTGTCTATCCGATTGGGAATTAGCCAAACTCGTAGCCGCGCTTGACCCAGTAGTGCCAATCGGTGATGGCTTGCAGGGTCATCTCGTCCACATCGAGCGGCTCGAGCTGCGCGAGCGGGACGCCGAGTTGCCGGCCTTCCCATGTAATCTGTACAAACATCTCGTGCATGCAATCATCCTCAGCGAGTATATCGGTCACGGTGACACGCTCGCCCTCTTTTAGCGGAGATGTGCGCCGCGCCTCAGCGCACCGTGCCTCGAACGGGAAGGTGATGGTATCGGCCAGGTAGTAGTACCAGCCCATCGCCTGCTCCTCCGGCCCGTAAGCATCCACGACGATTTCCATGGTGATGCGCTCTTCGCGTTCTTCGTCACGTTCGATAGGGTTCATGTCGTTTCCTCCTTGAGTATCTTCGTAACGCGAAGCGTCGGCTTCGCGGGCGCGAACTAGACAGTTCGTGCTACGTAGGACAGGTTGGCAACCTGTCTTACATTTTCGTCCCCGTTTGTGTGCCGGAGAACAGGATGACTTCATAAACTCCCGCAACTCCCTTCACAGGCTCAGGCCGAGCTTCCCGACCCCGCTTTGCGGCTCTCGAAGTTTTGGCAGGGGCCGCGCCACGCCTCGGTATCGAAATGTTCCTCGGTATACGCGCTTTGTGTGTACTCAGCGATCACCTGTCGCCAGAAGCGTTGCGCGGGCAGGTTGGGCGTCTCCTGACAGACGCGCCAGGGGCCGGGGAAGCGGTCGAAGAGTTGCCAGGCTGCCTCCCGCCCGATGCCTTGCTGCCGGTACTTCCGCAGCACGAAAAACTCGGCGATGGTGTGAACTACCCCCGCGTCCGGCGTTTCGATGCAGCGCACCAGTGCCAGCCCTGCCAACTGACCTGCTACTCGAATCAGGAAGGGATGGCGGCCCGGCTCGGTCCAGTAGTGATCGAGGTACTCGTATCCATAGAGGCCATGCGCGTCCAGGTCAGCCCCGTCGTATTCACTGTAGTCGTAGTGATACAGCTCCAATAGCCGACGCAATACGGCCTTATCGCCAATAGGAACGGGCGCGATTTCGATGTTCATTTTGGCAGTGCGTCAATAGTGGATGACGACCCGCGTACCGACCGAGGCCCAATTGTAGAACCACTCCGCATCCGGCAGCGAGAGGTTGACGCAGCCGTGGCTCATGGGCGTGCCGAAGTTGTTATGCCAATAGGCCCCGTGAATCCCGTAGCCGCGATAGAAGTACATGATGTGCGGGACGTTGGGCAGATAGTAGCCCGGCCCGGACATCGGAGCGGATAGATACTTGACGTAGATGGAATAGGTCCCCACCACTGTAGGGGTTCTGGGCAAACCGGTGGAGACCAGCGCCGAATAGACGGGGGTCTGCCCCTGATAGGCGGTGATGGTTTGCGTGCTGAGGTTCACGTCAATCCACCGCTCGCCGCTGGCCCCTGGATTGACCGCCGGTGGCGGCGTGCCGGGCGTGCCGCCGCTGCCGGGGATGGTCAGGCGTTGCCCCACGTAGATGGTATCCGAGTGCAGCCCGTTCGCCGCGCGGATAGCCGCCGCCGTCGTCCCGTGGCGCAATCCGATCCGAAACAGATTATCGCCCGCCTGCACCACATACGTGCCGCCGCTCGCGGGCGGGGCCGCCGTCCCTCCAGGGATGGTCAATCGTTGCCCGACGTAGACCCAGGCGTTCCACGCCAGATGATTGGCCGAGGCCAGCTGGCTCACCGTGACGCCATGCCGCATCGCGATGGCGATGAGGGTGTCTCCAGGCCGTACCACGTAGACCGATCCGCTCGTCGGCGGGGCGGCAGTCTGGCCCGGAATGACCAGATGTTGCCCCGCGTAGACCCACGAGTAGACGTTCAAGCCATTGGCTGAGGCCAGCTGGCTCACCGTGACGCCGTGCCGTTGTGCGATGGTGGAGAGCGTATCCCCCGGTTGCACAACATAGTCGCGCAGTTCCGCCGCGCGGGCCGGAAAGGCCCCCAAGAGCAGTCCCAATAACACAATAACGAGCAACAAAGCGCGCCAGTTCATCGTTACACCTCGCATATCTGCTACTGTCATAAAGCGTTCGCCATTGCCGCCTTGCAGCGCAACGCCCCGTAAACGAGGCAGCGTTCAGCTTATCCTACGCGACGCACGGGCTGCCTACCGAATCATCATTGCGTACTTCTTAAAATCAGGTAACGGGTGATGGGTTTTTACCCGTTACTCATCACCCATTACCTCTTCTCACAACGGCCAAATCATCGGCACTAGCAGCAACGCCACGAGATAAAAGATTATCGTGAGCGGCGTGCCAATTTTTACGAAGTCGAAGAAGCGGTAGCGTCCCGGCCCGTAGATGATGAGGCAGGCGGGTTCGAGGGGGGTGATAAAAGAGCAGCTCGCCCCGGCGGCAATCATCACCGCGAAAGTGCGCGGATTGAGGCCCAGGAGCAGCGCCGTCTCCAGGGCGATGGGCAGCACCACCGCCGCCGCGGCCTGGTTCGACATCGGCTGGGTGAGGATCATCGTCAGCGCAAAGAAGGCGCTGAGTAGCCAGAGGGGGTTGGCATTGGGCAGCCGGGCGACCAGTTGATCAGCCAGATAGTCCGCCGCGCCGCTGTGTTGCATTGCCGCTCCCAGGGCCAACATGCTGCCGATGACGATGATGGCCTTCCACTCCACTGCGCGGTAAGCCTCCTCCGGCGTGATGGTGCGGGTGACGAAGACGAGCAACACGCCCGCCAGCGCAGCGACGGCCAGGGGCACAATTTCCAACGTCGCCAGCATGAGCATCAGCACAAAAGCGCCCACCGCAATCGGCGCGCGCCGCCGGTTGGGGCTTTCATGCTTCACGGTACCGACGATATGGAAGGCGTTGTCCTCATCCATGCTGGTGAGATTGGCGCGCGGCCCTTGTATCAACAGCTGATCGCCAACGCGCAAGCGAATCTGGCTCAGCTTGCGGAAGATGCTCTGTCCGCGCCGGTTGACGCCGAGCACCTGCACGCCGTAGCGTTGCCGGAATCGCAGCGTCTTCAACGTCCGCCCGATGAGAGGGGAGCCGGGCATCAGCAGCACCTCGGCCAGCTGCACCGTCTCGTTTTGCAGGCGCGGATCGGAGATCTTTACATCGGCCTTGAAGCCCAGGCCGGGCATATCCCGCACCTTGAGCAGCCGGTCACGCGGGCCTTCGACCAGCAACTCGTCCCCGGTCTCCAGGCGCAAATCCGCCTGCGGAATGAGATAGCGGCGTCGCTCACGGATCACCCGCAGCACCGCCAGGTCGAGGTCTTGCCCCAATGCGGCCTCTGCCAAGGTCTTCCCCACCAGCGGCGACTCAGGCGAGAGCACAATCTCGGCAAGGTACGGACGGATGCCGAAGGTTTCGTCATCATCCGCGTCGCCGTCACGGACGGGGATGAGCCGCTGTCCGATGAAGAGCATATAAGCCAGTCCGATTATCGCCAGCGGCAAGCCCACCGGCGTCAACTCGAACATACGCAGGGGCGGCAGGCCGTACTGCGTCATCAAGCCGCTGACGACGATGTTGGTGGAGGTACCGACCAGCGTTAGCGAGCTGGCGAGGATCGAGGCGAACGCCAGAGGCATGAGCAATTTAGCGGGACTGATGCGCAACCGTCGGGCCAGTCCCAGCACGATAGGCGCGAGGAAGGCGGTGGTCGCGGTATTGCTGATGAAGGCGCTCAGTGTGGTCGCTACGCCCATGATGACGGCCATGACGCGGGTGGGGGTTTCGCCAGTGAATCTCATGAGCCACTTGCCGGCAGTCTCCACCATGCCGGTGCGCACCAGCGCCGCGGTCAGCACCAACAGACCAAAGATCATCACCACCGTATCGCTGCCAAATCCGGCGAAGGCCTGCGCAGGCGGCAATAGATCGGTCAACACCAGGATCAGCACCAAGAGCAGGGCAATCACATCGGTGGGCAGCCGCTCGAATGAGAAAAGTACCACCGCCAAACCCACCACGGCAAGGGTCAGACCAATTTCTAGCGTCATAGGCGCTCCATCTCTCAGGAAACGAGTTGTGCATGGCGCGGACGCACGCCACTACACTCAATATAATCTCACATTTCCCAAAGAAGGTCAAACTGTTACGGAGAAAGACCGACTCTTCTGAAAAAAGGCTTTTAACCACAAAGGACACTAAGGAATCTAAGTTAAGGCTAAGAATATCGCAAAACTCGCCGTAGAAATAGCAATTTTGTTAATTGAAGCCTTAAAATTCTTAGTGTATTTTGTGTCCATTGTGGTTTTTTTCAGTGGAGCCAGTATACAATGGGAACGTGATGCTTTCAATCAAATGGAGACCAGATGGAAATAGTCGAGTTTAGGGAAACCGAGACGCTGGGGGAACAGGCGGCACGCTTGCTCTTTGAGGGCTTCAAAACCCACTGGCCTGCCAGCTGGCCCGATATGGACGCGGCGCGGGCTGAGGTTCAGGAATGTCTGGCTCCAGAATACATCGCGCTGGCGGCCCTATCGGAAGAGGGCGCGCTGCTGGGCTGGATCGGCGGACGCCCCGAATACGATGGTCATGTCTGGGAGCTCCATCCCCTCGTCGTGGCGCCGGCAATGCAGGGGCGCGGCATCGGGCGGGCGCTCGAAGCGCAAGTCGCGGAGCGGGGCGCGCTCACGCTCTATCTGGGCACCGATGACGAGGACTTTATGACCTCGTTGGGCGGGGTGGACCTCTATGATCGGCCCCTCGAGCGCATCGCCGCTATCAGAAATTTACGTGGGCATCCCTTCGAGTTTTACCAGAAACTCGGTTTCATCATCACCGGGGTGATGCCCGATGCCAATGGGCCGGGTAAACCTGACATCCTGATGGCAAAGCGGGTGAAAATAACCAATATCTAACGCTTGACAAAAGATGCCTATTTATGCTATAGTAAAATCGTCAGCTCAGCGTAAAACGAGCACTGGCCGGAGATTTCCGCCCGTGCTTTTTTTTTGCCCGAAGCGTCGAGAGGGGCGCTTGAAACGTGATTTCTCAACGTGGGTAAAGGCCCTATATGTGGCGATTGCAGCGTATCTGACCACAATATATGCGCCACTTTTCTTTTGGGGCGGTGCGCCCTAGGGAGCGCCGCCGCTCGATTTGACAGATGTGCGGAGTTGAGTATGCTCAGGAATTGTCACACTGAGGATTTTGGGAAGTACGAGGTTTAAGGTTGGCGACACGAAAACTGGTTGAAGAAAATATCGAAGACGAAGACATTTCCTTGGAAGAAGAGGAAGAGTCCGGGGAAGACTACCTGCTTTCTCTGGGGTATGAGCAGGGCTACATTTCCTACGAGGATATCCTCAAAGCCTTCCCTGAGGCTGAGGAAGATGTCACGCGCCTGGATGAGATTATCGCCTCGCTGATGGAGGCGGGCGTCACCGTGGGCGGGTCGGGAGAAAATCGCCCAAAAACTCTGACCCAACGGGATGACATCGAAGATTCCAACGAGGAAACCGAAGAGGACATCTACCGGGCCATTGAAGTTGACGACACCATCGGACTTTACCTCAAAGAGATCGGCAAAGTCGCGCTGTTGACTGCTGAAGAAGAGGTTGATCTGGCGAAGCGTATGGAGCGGGGCAAGCGCGCCCAAAAACGGCTCGAAAACTCCAAGGCCAACTCGCTCAGTGATGATGGGCGTTGGGAGCTCACCCTGGTTTACGAGGACGGGCAGGCTGCCCGCGAGCATCTCATTCGCGCCAATTCCCGGCTGGTCATCAGCGTCGCCAAAAAGTACATTGGGCGCGGCGTTCCCTTCCTGGACTTGATTCAGGAGGGCAACATCGGCCTAATTCGGGCCGCCAACAAATTCGATTATAAGCGCGGTCACAAATTTTCCACCTATGCCACCTGGTGGATTCGGCAGGCGGTCACGCGCGCGATTGCCGATCAGAGCCGCACCATTCGCGTGCCGGTACACATGGGGGATCAGATCAACAAGCTGCTGCGCACCTCGCACCAGTTGACGCAGAAGCTGGGGCGCGAACCCACCCCGGAGCAGCTCGCCAAGGAGATGGAAATCCCCCTCCGCAAGGTGGAGCAGATGCTAGATGTGGCGCGGCGGCCTCTTTCGCTGGAGATGCCCACCGACGACGAGGAAGATAGCACCCTCGGCGATTTCGTTGAGGATACCGACAGCCCCGCCCCGCCCGATGAGGTTAGCGCCTCGATGCTGAAGGACACCTTGATGGATATTCTAGTGGATCTGCCCCCGCGTGAGGTGAAAATCCTCCAGATGCGCTACGGGCTGCTTGATGGGCAGACCTACACCCTCGAAGAGGTAGGCCGCAAGCTCGGCGTCACGCGCGAGCGCGTCCGGCAGATCGAGGCGCAGGCGCTCAGCCGTTTGCGGCATCCGGCCCACGCCCGCCGCCTGCGCGATTTCTTGCACGGATAGCGGCGCTTTTATCCCAAACAAAAACGGGGGCCGATCATATCGGCCCCCGTTCGTCGTGCTTTGCCTCAAGCGACCTGGATGACGTGGCCGCCTGCCGCGCGCGTCAAGCGATCCCGAATCGCCAGGCCGATGCCCTGCGCGCCCAAATCGCGCGCCAGAATCACAGCCACACCCGCCTCGTCCAGCTGTCGCAAGGTGGCGAACAGCTGGCGGGCCACCTGCTCCAGATCCGCCGCCGGGCCGGCAGCAACGGTGAACACATCGAGCGCCGCCACTTCAGGGAGATCTTCATCCGCCAGCCACAGGCCCACCCGCACCCCCTGCGCCTGCAGGGCCAGCGCGTCCTCGCGCATTGTTGCCAGGACCGCCCGCCGTTCGCCCTGATAGAGCACGAGGCGGGCGCGCGGCGCGTAATGCTGCGCCAGCGTCCCCGGCGCCGGGGCGATCTGCTCCGCTGTGACCGGCTGTTCCAGCAGCGCCACCGGCCCCAACACCTCGATCAGCGCCTCACGGCTCACCCCGCCGGGACGAAGGATTGTGGGCGGCTCCGTAACCAGCGAGAGCACGGTGGATTCCACGCCTACGGGCGTCGGCCCGGCATCGAGGATCAAATCCACCCGCCCGTCCAGCTCGGCCAGGACATCCGCCGCGCAGGTGGGGCTGAGCCGCCCGAAGCGGTTGGCGCTGGGCGCGGCCACCGGCACACCGGCAGCGCGGATGAGCGCCAGCGCCACAGGATGTTGGGGGACGCGCACCGCGACCGTCTCGCCGCCCGCCGTGACTACCGCTGGCACGCGCGCGTGCTTGGGCAGCACCAGCGTCAGTGAGCCGGGCCAGAAGCGCGCCGCGAGCGTCTCCGCCACCGGGGGACACGTCGCTGCCACCTGCAGCAGTTCGGCGACCTGCCCCAGATGCACGATCAGCGGATCATAGGCGGGGCGCTCCTTAGCCGCGAAGATGCCCTGCACGGCGGCGCTATCGAGCGCGTTGGCCCCCAAGCCGTAGACTGTCTCGGTGGGGAAGGCCACCAGCCCGCCCGCGCGCAAAACGGCGGCGGCTCTGGCAATCACCGCCGCCTCGGGCTGTTGAGGGTCTACCCGCAGTATTGCCGTTATCTTTGTCCCGGCCATGATGCTGCTGGACGCTGAACCGTTGCTTACGTCTCTGCACCGGCGTGCAACGCTTCGAGCAGCCGCTGCACCTGCAGGCTGTTGGTCAGATCGCCACGGGTGCGCTCCAACACCCCGCGTAGCTGATCCACGCGGCGGCGCAGCCCGCCGGTGATCGCATCGGGGTAGCTGAAGGACATCAGCACCTCATAGACCGCGTCCATCGCCGCGAGCAGGCGGCTGGCCTCGGCCATACGCTCTTCACGCATGAGATCCAAGGCGCGGCGGCGCAGCTCGCTTGCCGCTTCGCAGATGCCGTTCAGGAAGGTGTCGTAGGGGACGTTCAACGCCTCAGGCGTCGGCAGTGTGATCTGGCCGATCAGCGCCAGGGTCACGTGGGCCTCAACGAGCTCTTTCAACGCATCCTGGGTGTAGCCGGCGTAGAAGAGATCGGGGAAAGGCTCCAGGCGCGTTTGTAGGGCCGCCGCAACCGTGTTAGCCTGCTGGAGTAAGTTCTGGGCCTCGTCCCACTCAGTGCGATGTCCGGCGCGGATGGCGGTGGCGCACAGGCGAATCAACTCGCGGCTCTGGCTCAGCGCCTCATCGCGAGCGGCATTGCGCTCTTCCAAATCCTGGCGCGCCGCTTCCGCTACTTGATCCAACCAGGCAGGCAGTGAGGTCAACATCACTCATCCCCACCGGGAAAACGTATTCCTCCAAAGAACTCCTGCGCCAGATCGCCCGACCTGCCGGGGAGCTGGATTTCGCCGAACTTCTGCTCGTACTTTTCCAGATTTTCGCGCAGCGCGCCCAACAGGAGCTTGGCGTTGAGCGGGGTCATAATCAGCCGCGCCTTGACCCGGACCTTGGGCTGGTTCGGGAGGAGCTGGCCCATATCAATGATCAGCTCCGAGGGGGAGTGGGAGATGAGCGCGAAATTGCCGTAGACCGGCTCGAGATCCGCCGGCATTTCGATATTGAGTTTGCGTGGTGTGTCAGTCAAGAGATACCTCCATGGTGATATTAGCAAAAGTACAGAGGGGGAAGCCCCCTCTGTACCTATGAGAAGTGCAACCCTGGGTTGCCAAACTGCCTAGAAGGGGATTTCTTCCTCGCCGAAGTCGGGAACGGCAGCGCCGCCGCCGCTATCGGCAGGCACGGTCTCGCCCCGGCCTCCGAGGAATTTGATGGTATCCGCCGTGACCTCGAAAGAAGCGCCCCATGAACCATCCTGGCGCTGCCAGACGCGCGGCCCGCCCGTCTCTTTGTCGGGGGTCAGGCGACCCTCGACCAAGACCTGACGCCCCTTGGTCAAATACTGGGCCGCCACCTCAGCAGTGCGTCGCCAGGCGGTAACGCGGAACCAGGTCGTCTCCTCGCTCTGAGAACCATCCGAGTTCGACCACTTCCGATTGGTCGCCACGCTGAGTGTGGTCACGGGCGTCCCATCCGGGGTGTAACGCATTTCAGGATCGCGCCCTAAGTTGCCCACAATGATGATCTTCTGGTACATAAAAACCTCCTCTCAAATAGTTGTTAGGTTGAAACAAAGGTGAACTGCAAGATAAAGTAAGTCTACCCCTAAACCGGGATTGTGCAACTCCAGCGGGTCATAATTCGGCCAGACGTTGCGCCAGTTCCGCCGGAGAATCTGCCGACAAGGGAATATAGAGCACCCCAGGATAGTAGAGCGCGAAGAAGGCCGCCAAATCCGCGCCCCAGGCCGCCGGGTTGACGGCGATGATACGCCGCACCTCGAGCGCGCCGATACCGGCATCATCGGCGCTGCCGCCCACGGTGAGGCGTTTATCGTTCCAGGTGGCGGCAACTGCGGCAGCGGCCCACGTCGCATCGGCGGAGGGCGATAGGAGCAGGTAGGTGCGCTCGTAGGGTTCACGCGGCAGGCCACGGGGCGCGGGAGGCTGCGCCGGAGGCGTCTCCGGAAGCGAGGGCAGAGCTTCCAGCGCCTCGGTGAGCGCAGCGGGGGTGGTTACGTTCAAGGGGACGTAGAGCGTACCAGGATAGTGGGTAGCGAAGAACTCCGCCAGGTCCGCGCCCCAGGCAGCAGGGTTGACGGCGACGATGCGGCGGAAATCCAGGTCGCCGATACCGGCGTCATCGGCGCTGCCGCCAATGGTGAAGCGCTGCCGCTCCCAGCTGCCCTGTACCGCTGCCACCGCCCACGTCGCATCGGCGGTGGGCGGCAACAGGACGTAGGTGCGGGCATAGGGTTCACGCGGCAGGCCGGGCACAGCGGGCGGATCGAGATAGGGACGGGGATTGAGCCAGTGGTTGAGCGCGGGGAGCGAAACATTGGCGATGCGCATCCCCAGATGCAGGTGCGGCCCGGTGCTGAAGCCGGTGGAGCCGGCCATACCTAACACGTCCCCTGCTGTGACCAATGTGCCCATTGAGACATCAATGCGCGAGAGGTGCGCGTACAGCAAGGTGATCTCTTCGTCCTGTGGGCCATACGATGTCACCCGCAGGTGATAGCCGTAGCCCGTCTGGTCGTAGGCGACCTGCGTGACGGAGCCGCTGAGCGCCGCCACGATGGGCGAGGTCTCCGGCGGGTCGCGCCTGACGCGCAGGTCAACACCGTTGTGCCCACCGGTCATCTGACAGCACTGCTGATAGAGCGTCTGGTTCTCGCCGAAGTATTGGTTGTAGAATCGCAACTCGGTGGGCCACTGCAAACGCAATTTGAGGGGGCTGGGCATATTCGGGCGGCGGGCCACTTGTGTGACAATCTGACGGGGGACGCCATCGCCCGTCAGCCAACCCAAAGGCTCGTATTGCGGATCGGTGGCGCGCAACAGGAAGCTGCAACCTCCCGCGATGCGATCATATTGGGCCAGGAGAGTGTAGAACTCGGCATATTGCGCGCCGCGCGCGGCAGCATCGGCAGCGGCGACGTTGGCAAATTCGGTGATCCAAAACTGTTGCGCCTCGAAGCGCTCCAGATAGCGCCGCAGGAAACGCAGCGCCCCATCATAGGCGCACATCTCTTGGGCGGAGGTCCAATAGGTGTGGAGCGCGGCCCAGTCGGCGGCGTCCAGCGCCTCGGCGCAGCCATCCAAGAAGGTCGCTTCGTCAATGAGCGCGGGCGGCTCCAGGCGCGGTGGGCCAGGTGGGGCCAGGGCCGGAAAGCCGATGCGCAACAGCGGGCCGAATTGCGCGCGCAGCAGGGCCGCGACTTCGCTGAACCAAACCCCGAAGGCGGCGCCATCGGCCCAGGAGATACCGCAGCCGCGATCTGCGCGGTTGGGTTCGTCGTGGATTTCGAGATGATAGACGCCCTGGGCCACGTAATCGGCGATCTCTGCGGCAAACGCCGCCACAAAATCCTGGGGCGAGGTCGCCTGTTGCCCTGGGAGCGGGCTGAGCAATTGCAGGAGGATGGTCTGCGCGCCGGCATCGCGCCAGCGCGGCACGTCAGCGGCGGGGTTGACTTGCGCGCGCAGGCGCACGGCGCG
>Ga0209614_1002198_pt1 | contig 13216 bp, 14 predicted proteins | sample BlaSprsedimmetaG_FD_185484 | JGI IMG/M metagenome (GOLD analysis project Ga0209614, IMG submission 185484) | Hot spring sediment bacterial and archeal communities from California, USA to study Microbial Dark Matter (Phase II) - Blank Spring... ... | reverse complement strand
AAAACGACTTCGGCACGCTGGGCGACATCTCAACCCTCGCCGACCCATCCGTCGTCGATACCCTCATCGAAAACAGGATGAACAGATAAACGAAATCCCGGGGCCGGACCCGAAAAGGCCCGGCGCCCTGACATGAATGCGCCCGGTCCTGGGGGAAAGGGACCGGGCGCGACCCGGGCGAGCGCTTAGGCTTTGATCCCGGCAGAAAATACCGCCGCGACCGATAGATGCGGGACCATCCTGCGGGCCTCAGCAGCCCGGACTGATTACGGTCCCCATCTTGCTGATCTCGGATACGCCAGGCTCGCATTCCTCGACAGGCGGAGCGGCGCAGGCGGCGACAAGCACCAGAAACGACAGCCCAATGAGGGCTTTGCCCAGCGGTCTGACGGTGGTCATCGTTTTTCCTTCGCTCACGCGGATCCCCACAATCCGCAATTGCTAAACTAGTCCGTCCAGTTCTGGCCGTCCACCGCAACGACCGCAGCGTGACGCCGCGGAATTTTCTGGGATTTGTGCACAGGCCGGAAGCCGGGGGAAATCCGGTCGGCGGACAGTCCCAAGGCAACCTTACAACGGGCCCGAAGCTCGTGAATGCCTTGCGGGCAAGGGCCAGGGGCTTCAACGACCAGACTGCGACTCTCCCGCGCGACCCTGGCCCAACCCGTCGACGGCATCGCGCCGCAACGGCTGTTCACAAGGTTATACACAGGCTAACCGCCCGGGCCCAAGGGGCCGTCGCGCCCCTCTCGAGCCTGGACTGTCGCGGGCGAAACGCCTAGTCGGCGATAGTGATAGTTGTTTTTCGGTCTGCTTGACAACCCCAGATAGTGCCCCAAATGCCGCATCCGGCAGGTTACCCGTGGGGCTTCCTGTCGCGGCCGCGAAACCGACCGCGCATCATCCCCACAACGCCGGTCCGGGCTGTCTAGAGCGGGTTCTGGGCGCCCGCGTAATACATCAACCGCCCCTCGTCATCGAAGATCGGCCGGATCCGCAGCCGGTTGATGAAGGCCGTTCCATCCTTGCGATAGTTCAGCAGGTCGATGCTGAAGGGCGTCTGGGCGCGCAGCGCGTGGCGGATCGCCTCGACCGCATGGGGATCGGTGCCCGGCCCCTGCAGGAACCGGCAGTTCCGCCCGATCGCCTCGGCCGCGGAATAGCCGGTCTGGCGCTCGAATTCCTCGCTGACATAGATCATCGGGTTGTCAGGCAGGGCCGGGTCCGAGATCACCACGCTCATCTCGCGTTCGTCCCGGGCCAGAAGCGCCCGCGCCTCATCGTCCGACAGTTCCTTGCGCATCCCCGCCCCCTGGCACCCTTGCGTTGCCCTCCCTGCTACCGCGCTCCGCCGCGCCCGGCAAGCCCGGGCCGCGGGAAGGCAAAACTGGATCTGGACGGCGCTCCGACCTTTCCTTATATCTTTTGTAGGATATGCAGGAAGCCCGATGTCCATGCAGCAGGAAAAACTCGAGGGTGCCCCCCTCATCCGTCCGTCCTCGACCGATCACCCGCTTTACGAGCAGGTGGTGTCGGCGTGCCGGTCGGTCTACGATCCGGAAATCCCGGTCAACATCTACGATCTGGGCCTGATCTACACAATCGAGATCGACGACGAGAATGCGGTCACGATCACCATGACACTGACCGCGCCGGGCTGTCCGGTCGCCGGCGAGATGCCCGGCTGGCTGGCCGAGGCGGTCGAACCGCTGCCGGGCGTCAAGCAGGTCGATGTCGAGATCACCTGGGATCCGCCCTGGGGCATGGACATGATGTCCGACGAGGCGCGGCTGGAACTGGGCTTCATGTAGCCGTCACATGCCTGTCGCACGACTGTTACGCGGCCCCGTCACATGGTTTCCGTTCCTTCCCACGAAGAAGCGGAGAATCCCATGCCCCTACCCCGCCTGACGGTCGCCGCCGCCCTTCTGGCCGCGCCGGCCCTGCCCGGCCATGCCGAGACCGTTCTCGATTAAGGCCCCCGACCCTATTACCTGATCGACAAGATGACCGACGGTCCGCTGAAGGAAAAGCTGACCGCCTGCATGGGCCAGACGCCCAGCCGCAGCGATTTCTCGATCGGCCATCGCGGCGCACCGCTGATGTTCCCCGAACATACCGTCGAATCGAATGTCGCCGCGGCGCGCATGGGCGCGGGCATCCTGGAATGCGACGTGACCTTCACCAAGGACAAGGAACTGGTCTGCCGTCACGCCCAGAACGACCTGCACACCACAACCGACATCCTGCTGACCGATCTGGCCGCGACCTGCATCACCCCCTTCACCCCCGCCAGCGGCGACACGCCCGCGACCGCCGAGTGCCGCACCTCCGAGATCACGCTGGCCGAGTTCCGCACGCTCAAGCCCAAGATGGACGCCGCCGACGCGAAGGCCACGACGCCCGAGGCCTATCAGGGCGGCATCGCGGCCTTCCGCACCGATCTCTACACCCATGGTGCGCAATCGCTGACCCATGCCGAATCGATCGAGCTGTTCCGCTCGCTCGGCGCCAAGTTCACCCCCGAACTCAAATCGCCCTCGGTCGAGATGCCCTTCGACGGCTTCACCCAGGCCGATTACGCGCAGAAACTGATCGACGAATACAAGGCCGCGGGCATCCCGCCCGAAGATGTGTTCGCGCAATCCTTCAACCTCGCCGATATCCTCTACTGGATCGAGAACGAGCCCGAATTCGGCGCCCAGGCAGTCTACCTCGACGACCGCTACGAGACCGAGATCGAGGGGCTGATCGACCCGATGGACCCGGCCACCTTCAAGCCGACCATGCAGGAACTGGCCGACATGGGCGTGCGCTACATCGCGCCGCCGACCTGGATGCTGGTCACCGTCGAGGATGGCCGCATCGTGCTCTCGCCCTATGCCCAGGAGGCCAAGGCCGCCGGGCTGAAGATCATCACCTGGACGCTGGAACGCTCGGGTCCGCTGGCCACCGGCGGGGGCTGGTATTTCCAGTCGATCAAGGACGTGACCGACAATGACGGCGTCTATTTCGAGCTTCTCGACGTGCTCGCCCAGGATGTCGGCGTCGAGGGCGTCTTCTCGGACAGGCCGGCGACCGTGACCTATTACGCCAATTGCATGGGGCTCTGAGCCCGCGCAGGACGGGGCGGCGCGCGCCGCCCCGTCCTCTTTCCCCCACGCGCCACCGACTTCCCCTTGAGACTGTGCCCGGGAAACCCTAGTCTTTGACCAGGGAAAAGGAGGCGCATCCATGTTCGGCATCCCCGGAAAACCGTCCGTCACGCTGACACCCGCCGCGGCGGCCCAGGTTGCAAGGCTGATGGCGCGGGACGGTGCCGCCGCGTTGCGGATCGGCGTCAGGAAGGGCGGCTGCGCGGGGATGGAATACACGATGGATTACGTCTCCGACATCGACCCCCATGACGAGGTGGTGGAACAGGGCGGCGCGCGCATCGCGATCGCGCCGATGGCGCAGATGTTCCTGTTCGGCACCGAAATCGACTACCAGACCAACCTGCTGGAATCCGGCTTCCAGTTCCGCAATCCCAATGTGGTGGATGCCTGCGGCTGCGGCGAATCCATCAAGTTTCGCGAGATGGACGAGGCCCGCGGCGACTGACCCCCCTGCTGCGCGCAAAAGAGGCGTTCCGCTTCCGGGGCAAATGCCCTAAAAGGCGCCCGGTATTTGCAGCAAGGGAGGATTGCGCATGCGGCGGAAACTGGCAGCCGGCAACTGGAAAATGAACGGCACGGGTGCGGCGCTGGCCGAGGTGAGGGCCCTGGCCACGGCCCATCCCGCGCCTGCGGTCGATCTGCTGCTCTGCCCGCCCGCCACGCTGGTCGAGCGCATGGCCCGGTTGGCGGATGGCACGGCAATCGCAGTGGGCGGACAGGACTGCCACGCCGCCACCGCGGGCGCCCATACCGGCGACATCTCGGCCGCCATGCTGCGCGATGCGGGGGCAAGCCATGTGATCCTCGGCCATTCCGAACGCCGCACCGATCATGCCGAGACCGACGCCATCGTGCGCGCCAAGACCGAGGCCGCCCTGGCCGGGGGGCTGGTGGCCGTGGTCTGCATCGGCGAGACCGAGGCCCAGCGCGATGCGGGCCAGACGCTGGGCGTGGTGGGGGCGCAACTGGCAGGCTCGCTGCCCGAGGGCGTGACCGGCGCGACTGTCGTGGTCGCTTATGAACCGGTCTGGGCCATCGGAACCGGCCGGGTGCCGACGCCGGACCAGATTTCCGAGGTGCATGATTTCCTGCGCGCCGAACTGGTCGCGCGCTTCGGCGAGGCGGGGCACGGGATCCGGCTGCTTTATGGTGGCTCGGTCAAGCCCGACAATGCCGCCGAGATCTTCGCGACCTCGAATGTCGATGGCGCGCTGGTGGGTGGCGCGTCGCTGAAGGCGGCGGATTTCTCCGCCATCATCGCCGCGCTCGAAGCGGCGCCCTGACCACGGCCCACCGGACGGGGCCGCGCGCGCGCATGCGCGGCCCTAGCCCGCCCGCCGCTCGCAGCATTCCCCGGTGCCGTTTCGCTGGCACAGCGCCGCGTCGAGCGTGTCGGGATCGACAATGCGCAGCCAGCCATAGCCCGTCTCGATCAGCCCCTCGGCCACGAACTGGCGCATTGCCCGGTTCGCCGAGTTCCGCGACAGCCCCGACAACTCGGCCAGTTCGGACTGCGTCACCGGAAAGATGGTGGCGCCGTCATTGAACCGGTGCAGCCGCTTCAACGAGATCAGCAGCCGCACCCGCGGATCGGGATTGGCCTGCGCCAGCGACAGCAGCGCAAGGCTGTCATATTGCGCGGCGACATTGACCGCGACATGGCGCCAGGTCGCCGGATCGCGGCGGGCCAGCGCCTCGATATGCATCCGCGGCACCGACAGCAGCACCGAAGGCGCGCGGGCCACGACCGTGCAGCGCCGCTCCGAGCCGCCGACCATGGCAACGCTGCCCGCCCACCAGCCCGGATGGGCCACGAAGACCAGTCGCGGCCCCTCGTCCCCGGCATCGGCATCGGCATAGACGTAAAGCAGGCCATCCACCAGCCCGAGTAAGTCCGGGGCGGGATCGTCGCGATGAAACAGAACCTCGCCATTGCCGACACGCCGCAGATGGGAGCCGGCAAGCAATGCGGTGCAGAAGGGGCCGGGCAGGTTTCCCAGCCAACCGGTCTCGCGAATTCGGCGTCGAGCATGTGTCACATCCATGATACGCTGGAATACCTCTTACAATCATGCCAAACCGCCGTCGGGGTGCATTAACGTCACGTCAACGCGATCCACGAAGAAAACCCCCGATGGCCGCGGCCCGAAATCCCTTGCAAGAGTCCATGTTGCAAGGGCCGTATCGGCGGTCAAACGCGTTCCTCCGGCCATCGGAACGGCGCGCAAACGGGCGGATCTGCCGCAAGCTGCGACAACAAGGCTTGATCTGGGTCATGGCCGCGGGCACCGCTCTCGGGAATACCCCGCGTGAGGGTCCGCGCCGGGCATTCCGGCCGGTGCGGACGGTTGGGGGTTTCCCCGAAGGGCGAGGACACCTAGAAGGAAAGGAGCGGGGCATCCTGTCCCGTTGCATCGCATACATGAACCAGCAGACCGCCGTGACCCAAGCAACCGCCGCCAAGAAGACTCTGCCCGACGCGCAGACCGTGACCGAGGTGCGTCACTACACCGACGATCTGTTCTATTTCCGCACGACCCGCCCGCAATCGCTGCGCTTCCGGTCGGGCGAGTTCGTGATGATCGGGCTGCCCGGCGATGACGGCAAGCCGATCATGCGCGCCTATTCGATCGCCTCACCCGCCTGGGATGACGGCCTCGATTTCTACTCGATCAAGGTGCAGGACGGCCCGCTGACCTCGCGGCTTCAGCATATAAAGCCCGGCGACGAGATCATCCTGCGACCCAAACCCGTCGGCACGCTGGTCCTGGATGCGCTTCTGCCCGGCAAGCGGCTGTGGTTCCTCGCCACCGGCACCGGCATCGCCCCCTTCGCCAGCCTGATGCGCGACCCCGAGACATACGAGCAGTATGACGAGGTCATCATGATGCATACCTGCCGCGAGGTGGCGGAACTGGAATTCGGCCGCGAACTGGTCGAAAGCCTGCCCCAGGATCCGCTGATCGGGGAATTCGTCGGCGACAAGCTAAAATACTACCCCACCACCACGCGCGAGGATTTCCGCAACATGGGCCGGGTCACCGACAACCTGGCCTCGGGCAAGGTGTTCCGCGATCTCGGCCTGCCCTGCGAGAAGATGGACCCGTCCGCGGACCGGGCGATGGTCTGCGGCTCGCTCGACTTCAACAAGGACGTGATGGCGATCCTCGAAGGCTGGGGCCTGCGCGAAGGCGCGAATTCCGAACCCGCCGAATATGTGGTCGAGAAGGCGTTCGTCGGCTAGGACCGATCCGGACAACAGCGAACCGGCCGGGCGCGGGAAAACCCCTGCGCCAGCCGCTCAGTCGGCGCCACGCCTGCGCCCGTTCACCCAGACCCCGGCGATGGCGCGGTCGTCGCCCATCATTATGGTCGGAAAGACCGCCTCCCAGAACGTCCCTGCCCGCGCGCTGCGCTGGGCGATGGCCGGGGTCGAGGCCAGATCGATCGCGATCAGGTCGGCCTCCATCCCCGGCGCCAGGTTTCCGATCCGCTCGGCCATCCCCATCGCCCGCGCCCCCCCGGCGGTAGCCAGCCACCACAGTTCCGCCGGATGCAGCGCCCGGCCGCGCAACTGGCCGATCTCGTAGGCCGCGGCCATGGTGCGCAGCATCGAGAAGGACGAGCCCCCGCCGGTATCGGTGGCCAGCCCCACGCGCTGGCCCTCGGCGGTCAGCCCGGCCATGTCGAACAACCCCGAACCGATGAAGGCATTCGAGGTCGGGCAATGGATCAGCGCCGCGCCCGCCTCGCGCAGGCGCATCCGCTCGCGCCCGGTCAGGTGGATGCAATGGCCGAACAGCGCGCCCGGCCCCAGCAGCCCTGCGCGTTCGTAGACATCCAGATAATCGCGCGCCTCGGGGTAAAGCGCGCGCACCCAGTCCAGTTCCTCGGCCTGCTCACTCAGATGGGTCTGCATCAGGCAGGTCGGATGGTCGGCCCAGAGCGTGCCCAGCGCATCCAGTTGCCCGGGCGTCGAGGTCGGCGCAAAGCGCGGCGTGATCGCATAGACCAGCCGCCCCCGTCCGTGCCAGCGCGCGATCAGCGCCGCGCTTTCGTCATGCGCGCGCCCGGCGCTGTCGCACAGGCCGGGCGGCGCGTTGCGGTCCATGCAGGTCTTGCCCGCCACAACCCGCATCCCCCGCGCCTCGGCAGCCGCGAACAGGGCATCGACGCTTGCGGGATGGCTGGTGCAGAAGCTGGCCACCGTCGTGGTGCCATGGGCCAGCACAAGGTCCAGATACAGCGCCGCAACCTCGGCGGAATGGGCGGGATCGCCAAAACGCATTTCCTCGGGGAAGGTGTAGCTGTTCAGCCAGTCGATCAGCCGCTTGCCCCAGCTCGCGATGATGCCGGTCTGGGGATAATGCGCATGGGCATCGACGAATCCCGCCGACAGCAGCGCCGCCCCCATGTCGGTCACCCGCGCGCCCGGGTGGGCCGCGCGCAGCGCATCCGCCGACCCGACCGCCGCGATCCGGCCAGCGTCCACCAGCACGCCCCCCCGCGTTTCGACAAGCGCAGCCGCCGGCCCTTCGGCGAAGGGGTCGGCCGCGAAATGCAGCACCTGTCCCAGGATCAGTTCCACCCGAAGCCCTCCCCTGCGCCCTGCACCTGCGCAAACCCTATGGACCTGCGGGGATGGCGTAAATCCCGCATCGCACCCTGTTGCAGGGCGACCGGTTTGGCTATGGTGCAGACAACGGATCGGGCAGGGCAAGGCATGGACGACGACATCATCGACAAGACCGTTCCGGAAGAAGAGGGCTACGCGCTCGACAACCGGACGGTATCGGCGATCCTGCTGGCGGTGGCGGCGGGCGATTCCGCGCGGCTGGCCGCGTTGCTGGAGCAGTTGCACCCGGCCGACATCGCCGACCTTCTGGAACAGGTGGACAGCGGAAAGCGGCGCGAGATCCTGTTGATGGGCGGGCGTCAGTTCGATGGCGAGGTGCTGTCCGAACTCGACGAGGGCCTGCGCGAGGAGGTAATCGCCTTCCTGCCGCCCGATGTCCTTGCCGAGGCGGTGCGCGACCTTGAATCGGACGACGTTGTCGACCTGATCGAGGATCTCGAACAGCCCCAGCAGGAGGCGATCCTCGACGCGCTGGAGGTGGCCGACCGGGTCGCGGTCGAGCAGGCGCTGGGCTATCCGGACTATTCCGCGGGCCGGTTGATGCAGCGCGAGGTGGTGCGCGCCCCCGAACACTGGACCGTGGGCGAGACCATCGACCATCTGCGCGCCAACAAGAAGACCCTGCCCGACCAGTTCTACCATGTGATCGTGGTCGATCCGGGCATCCGGCCGGTGGGCTATGTCACGCTCGGCAAGCTGTTGTCCTCCAAGCGATCGATCAGGCTGACCACGCTGCTGGAGGACAGTTTCCGCACGATCCCCGTCACCCAGCCCGAATCCGAGGTGGCCTATCTGTTCAACCAGTATCACCTGATCTCGGCCCCGGTGGTGGACGAGGGCGGGCGGCTGGTGGGTGTCATCACCATCGACGACGCGATGAACGTGCTCGACGAGGAACACGAGGAGGATTACCTGAAGCTCGCGGGTGTGGGCGATACCAGCCTCAGCGACAAGGTGTTGACCACCGCCAGGGGCCGTTTCCCCTGGCTGATGATCAACCTGGTCACCGCCAATGTCGCGGCCTCGGTGATCGCGCAGTTCCAGGCGACGATCCAGCAGATCGTGCTGCTGGCGGTGCTGATGCCGATCGTGGCCTCGATGGGCGGCAATGCGGGCACGCAATCCCTGGCGGTCGCGGTGCGCGCGCTGGCCACGCGCGATCTGACCTCGTCGAACACCTGGCGCGTGGTGCGGCGCGAGGCGCTGGTGGGGCTGCTGAACGGCCTGGCCTTCGGCGCGATGATGGGGGCGGTGGTGGCGCTGTGGTTCGGCGAGCCGATGATCGGCGCGGTGATCGCGGTGGCGCTTCTGCTGACGCTGATCGGGGCGGCGGTGGGCGGCGTGCTGATCCCGATCGCGCTGGAACGGACGGGGGTCGATCCGGCCGTCGCGTCGGGCCCCTTCGTGACGACGATCACCGACATCGTGGGCTTCTTCGTGTTCCTGGGCATTGCGACGATGGTGCTCTTGTGAAGGACCGGAAGGCGGCGCTGCGCGCCGAGGCGCTGGCGCGGCGGGCGGCGGCGCATGATGCGGCGCGCGGCGCGATGGCGGTGGCACGCCTGCTGAGCGTTCTGGCCCCGGAACTGGGCCGCCCTGCCTCCGGCTACGTGCCGATGCGCGACGAGATCGACCCCCTGCCCGCGATGGCGGCGCTGGCCGCGCTTGGGCCGGTGGGCGTGCCGGTGATCGTGGCCGGAGGCGCGGCGCTGGTCTTTCACCGCTGGACGCCGGGCTGCCCGATGCGTCCCGGTCCCTTCGGCGCGGCGGTGCCGGTCGAGGGGCAGGAGATGCGCCCCGAGCTCCTGATCGTGCCGCTGCTCGCCTTCGACCGGAGCGGCGCGCGGCTGGGCTATGGCGGGGGCTTCTATGACCGCACGCTGGCGCGGCTGCGCGCCGACGGGCCGGTTCTGGCTGTCGGCTTCGCCTATGCCGCGCAGGAGGTGGCGCATGTCCCTGTCGAGCCGACCGACCAGCATCTGGATGTGATCGTCACCGAGGCCGAGGCGATCCGGATCGGGGTTTGAGCGCCCCACCGGGGCAGGGGGGCGCTGCCCCCCGTCCTTGCGGACTCCCCCCGGGATATTTCCGGCCAGAAGAAGGACAGAAGCTCAGGGGCTGGCGCGTTGCAGCTTGACCGGTTCGCTGCGGGCGAGCCGGATGAAATGGGCGATATAGGGCCGCGCCGCGTCCTCGGTCCGGGTGGCGGCATAGATGCGTTTGGTCAGGCCCGGTTCAGTCACCCGGCGGATCGCCAGATCGGCCAGGCCACGCGCGTCGTGCATCACCCAGTCGGGCAGCACCGTCACCCCACGCCCCGAGGCCACCAGCATCAGGATCACCGCCGTCAGTTCCACCGGCCGCACTGCCAGCGGTTCCACCCGGGCGGGTCTCAGCAGCCCGGTGAAGATGTCGAGCCGGGCGCGGTCCACCGGATAGGTGATCAGGGTCTGGTCGCGGAAATCCTCGGCCTCGACAAAGGGTTTCGCGGCCAGCGGATGGGTGGCGGCACAGACGAAGACGGGTTCGTAGTCGAAGAGCGGCGCGAAGGTCAGGTTGGCGTGATCCTCGGGATCGGAGGAGATCACCAGATCCACCTCTTCGCGGGCCAGCGCGGGCAGCGCGTCGAAGGACAGGCCGGGGCGGATATCGACATCGATCTCGGGCCAGGCCTTGCGGAAGGATTCCAGCACCGGCAACAGCCAGTCATAGCAGGCATGGCATTCCAGCGTGATATGCAGCCGCCCCGACCGGCCCGATCGCAGGCCCTGGAATTCCGCCTGGAGCGCAGCGATCTCGGGCAGCACCCTTTCGGCCGCCCTGAGCAGCCGCAGCCCCGCTGCCGAAAGCCGCAGGGGCTTGGTGCGGCGCACGAAAAGCTCCATCCCGACCTGCTCTTCCAGCCCCTTGACCTGATGGCTGAGCGCCGATTGGGTGATGTTCAGACGCTCGGCTGCGCGGGCCAGACCGCCCGCGTCATGGATGGCCTTGATCGTGCGCAGGTGGCGAAGTTCGAGGTGCATATTATCGCGCCGCTCATATTGATCTTGAGAACTATGAGTTTGTTTCACAACCCGCCGCGTGCGACAAGCGTGCGAAGCCGAATCCAGCCGGAGCAAGTGCCATGTCCGCCCCCCGTGTGTCCTTCGAGTTCTTTCCGCCGAAATCGCTGGGGGCAAGTTTCCAGCTCTGGGAGACGGTGCAGGCGCTGGCGCCCTTGAAGCCGCAATTCGTGTCGGTGACCTATGGCGCGGGCGGAACCACGCGCAAGCTGACCCATGAGGCGGTCGAGACGATCCATAACCGCTATGGCGTGAACGTCGCCGCGCACCTGACCTGTGTCGATGCCACCCGGGCCGAGACGCTGGAGATCGCCGACGCCTATGCCAGGGCCGGGGTGACCGAGATCGTGGCGCTTCGCGGCGACCCGCCGCAGGGTCAGGGCAGGTTCACCCCCCACCCCGAAGGTTTCGCCGATAGCTGCGAACTGATCGAGGCGCTGGCGGCGCGGGCGGCCTTTACCATCCGCGTGGGCGCCTATCCCGAGCCGCATCCCGAATCGCGGGGCGTGGGCCATGACGTGCAATGGCTCAAGCGCAAGTTCGAGGCGGGGGCGGATTCGGCGATCACCCAGTTCTTCTTCGAGGCCGAAACCTTCTTGCGCTTCCGCGAGGAATGCGACGCGGCGGGCATCGACGGCACGAAGATCATTCCCGGCATCCTGCCGATCGAGAAATGGGCCGGCGTGCGCCGCTTTGCCGAACGCTGCGGCGCGCGGATTCCCGCGTGGGTGGACGAGGCGTTCGACAAGGCGATCCGCGACGGGCGCGAGGATCTGCTGGGCAGGGCGCTGGCGACCGAGCTGTGCACCGAACTGATGGAGGGGGGCGTGCAGGATTTCCATTTCTACACGCTGAACAAGCCGCACCTGACGCGCGACATCTGCCACGCGCTGGGCGTGCTGCCCGCGGGGCATCTGGAAAAGGTCGCCTGACGCCCGCGCCGGGCCCGCACCGGGCGCCCCCCCGGCGGCGATTTCAGTTCCCCGGCCGCATGGGCTCGCCAGGCCCCATGCCACCGCCCTGCACGGGCGCGTCCACCGGACGGCCCATGGCATCGCGGGTCATGTCGACCGGGATCTCGACCACCATCTCGCCCGCCTTCTCGAAGGTCAGCGTCACGGTGACACTGTCGCCCTGCGCCAGCGGCCGGGTCAGGCCCAGGAACATCACATGGTCGGCACCGCGTTTCAACGCGTGGCTGCCGCCTGCGGGGATCGCAAAGCCCTCTTCGACCTCGACCATGCGCATCACGCCATTGGCATCGGCCTCGTGGGTGTGCAGCTCGACCCGCTCGGCCACGTCCGAGGCGGCGGAGACCAGCCGGTCCTCCTCGGCGCCGGTATTGACCAGCACCATGAAGGCCGCCCCCGATTTCGACATCATGGTGGACGCCCGGGCATAGGGGTCCTGCACCTCGATATCCCCGGCCAACGCCGGCAGGGCGGGTGTAAGTGCCAGCGCGGTTGCAAGCAGCAAGGTCCTGGGTGACATGGTCTTCTCCTGTGATGCGGGGGCGCTCAGCCCCGGCCGATGAAGGGCATGGCGGTGGCCATCACCGTCATGAACTGGACATTCGCCGAGAGGGGCAGTTCGGCCATGTGCAGCACCGAGGCCGCGACATGGGCCACATCCATCACCGGCTCGACCGCGATCTCGCCATTGGCCTGCGGCACGCCCCGGGTCATCTGCTGGACCATCTCGGTCAGCGCATTGCCGATGTCGATCTGCCCGCAGGCGATGTCGAACCGCCGCCCGTCCAGGCTGAGCGCGCGGGTCAGCCCCGTGACGGCATGTTTCGACACCGTATAGGGCGCCGACCCCCAGCGCGGCACATGCGCCGAGATTGAGCCATTGTTGATGATCCGCCCGCCCTGCGGATCCTGCCGTCGCATCAGGCCAAAGGCCGCGCGGGCGCACAGGAACATCCCGTCGATATTGATCGCGGACAGAAGCCGCCAGTCATCTACCGCGATCTCGTCGATGGGCGCCGAGGGCAGGCCGATGCCCGCATTGTTGAACAGCACGTCGAGCCGCCCCCACTCGGCCGCGATCCGGGCGAAACCCGCCTCGACCGCCGCGGCATCGGTCACGTCCATCGGCAGGACCAGCGCCTGCGCATTGCCCTGCGCGGTCTCGACCAGCGGCGCCTCGCGGCGGCCCGCCAGCGCGACGCGCCAGCCCGCATCCAGAAAGGCCCGGGCGGTGGCGCGGCCGATGCCGCTGCCCGCACCCGTGACGAGAATGGTCTGCATGGCGGTTCCCCCGTCCTGCCCCTGGGTAGATTCCCAGCCAAACCGACCGGATGCAAGGCCGATCCGCCCTGCCCGCGCTTGATACCCCCCGCCCCCGCGCCCTATGTC
>Ga0209614_1002197_pt1 | contig 13226 bp, 13 predicted proteins | sample BlaSprsedimmetaG_FD_185484 | JGI IMG/M metagenome (GOLD analysis project Ga0209614, IMG submission 185484) | Hot spring sediment bacterial and archeal communities from California, USA to study Microbial Dark Matter (Phase II) - Blank Spring... ... | reverse complement strand
GTTCAACACACTGTGCCACGAACCCAGGTCTGTTCTGCGCGCCTACTGCCAGTTTGCTACAGACTGTTCCACAGCTTTTTTGAGGTACTTTTCGCCAATGTCCAGTAAATGATAAGAAGCACGCTTTGGAAGAAGAAATCTTCAATTTGCAGAATAAAAAGGCTGAACTTGAGGCCTTTCTCAGTGAGCGAGCCTTGAGTCAAGCCCAAATACAGAGCATTGGGGACTTTGCGCGGAAGATAAAGCAAGGTTTAGAAACAGCAGACAATAATCTCGAGAAAAAGCGAAGTATTTTAGAGGCTTTGAATGTACGTTGTGAAATTGAGACACTGGATAGCAAAAGTGTCAGAATTCATGCACATTGCTTGCTGGCAGATGGAGTTTGTGTAGTGCCATTCAGCAGCAGCAGGTTGCAATCCAGCGCCAGAAGGCGGGCCAATCCCAGGAGCTTCTTCTGTCCGCCGGAAAGCGCCGTCACCGGCAGCGCCGGGTCTGCATCCAGGCCCACCGTCTGGAGTGCCTGTTCACAGCGGCTCTCGTAGCGATAGCCGTCGAGCTGCTCGAAGCGCTCCTGGGCGCGCCCGTGCGCGGCCAGCACCCGCGCCAGCCCGGTCTCGTCGCTGTAGACCTGGGGATCGGCCATGCGGAGCTCCAACGCGCGCAGCTCCGCTTCGATGGCGCGCAGCGCCCCATTCGCGCTCAACAACGCCTCCCAGACCGTCAGGTCGGGATCGAAGGCCGGTTCCTGCGCGAGATACCCCGCCCGCAGCTCCAGATAGCGGAAGATCGCGCCGCTATCGGGCGTCAGCTCCCCTACGATCAGCCGCAGGAGCGTGGATTTCCCCGCGCCGTTCGGCCCCACCAGGCCGATCTTCTGCCCGGCCTGTACCTCCCAGCTGATGGCGTTCAGCACCGGCTGACCGCTGTAGCTGTATGTAACCTGATCCAAATTGACGATAATTGTGCTCATTTACTTCCTCCCTAAGAGAAGAGCCGTGGAGACCTCGCCCCCACGGCCCAGGAAGGAACCCGCCAACAAAAAACCGTGGATGCGAGTGCGCCCACGGCCCAAAAATAACTTGACATAAAAAACGAGAACGGGGCGCACCTAAAACAGATGCGCCGCCCCAAAGCCAACCACACCTCGCAATGTCACGGTTGATTTACCTACTGAAATGATAATCATCTCTACTTGACCTCGTTACGGGGATATTATACCACAGTTCCACCCAACCTGTTTGTCACAAAAACCGCCCCAGGGACGGAAGATTCGGGCCTCAAATACAATCGACTTGTTCCTCAATAAGCCTTGAGCAGATATTGGACGCAGATTCACGCTGATTTCCGCTGACTTTAAGAACTATCTGCGTGAATCTGCGAAAATCTGCGTCCTGATCCCGATTGGCATTATTAGGGAACGACTCTAATGACTCTGAAGCCAACAGTTGCCGAAATCCCCAAGCCGCGTACACTCATAGCATCACAAACTGAGATAAGAGGAGGTCATATGTCCATCTGGCAATCCGCAACGCTGACCGTAGCGGGGCTACCGATTCACTATCACCGCACCGGTGGCGATGGGCCGCCGCTCGTGTTGGTGCATGGCTTCTCCGATAACGGGGCCTGCTGGACCCGGCTCGCCCGCGATTTGGCCGCGGACTACGATATCATCATGCCCGACGCACGCGGACATGGAGCCTCCGCGCGCATCGTGCCGGGAGAGGCCCCCGATCTGCTCGGCGATCTGGTCGGCTTCATCGCGGCGCTGGGATTGGAGCGTCCGGCGCTCCTGGGGCACTCGATGGGGGCGACCACCGCCGCCGATTACGCGGCGCACTACCCGCAGCAGGTCCGGGCATTGCTGCTGGAGGATCCGCCCTGGCGCGAGCAGGCCGATCTCGACGAGGAGGCGGAGACCCGCCGCGAAGCCTACCGCGCGCACCTGAAGGAGATGCAGGCCCAATCGCAGGCTGAATTGGAGGCGCTGGCCCACGCCCAGCATCCCGACTGGCACGCGCTGGAGCTCGGCCCCTGGGCGGAATCGAAGCGCCAGCTCGATTTACGCTTTCTCGACAGCCCGCTCGCCTGGTGGCGGCCCTGGCGCGAGGTCGCCCGTAAGATCGCCTGCCCCACCCTGCTCATCACCGGCGACATTGACCGGGGAGCCATCGTCACGCCTGAGATCGCAGCCGAGGCGTTGACGCTGCTGGCGCAGGGCGAGTTGTGCCACTTGCCGGGAGCAGGACACAGCATCCGCCGCGAGCGCTATGCCGCGTACCTTGCCGCCGTGCGGGATTTTCTCGCCCGGACTGTCGAACTATAAGCGGGGGTGCGCTGCGAGGACGGGACAGGAAGCGCCGGTGCGCAGGAGCGCCGCCAGCGCCGCCTCATCGGCAGGCAGATATGGGAGCACATTGTAATGGCGACCCAACTCCTCTGGGGCGTGGGCGTCGGAGTTGCTCAACAACGCCAATCCCAGCCGTGACGCCAACGCACGAATCTGCGCGGCGGCAGTCGGTGGGGTGTTGCGCGAGTGGATTTCGATAGCATCGGGGGGGCGCCTGACGAGGTTCCGAGAGACGCCATGAAAGCGGAAGGGATGCGCTAACGCCAGAAAGCCAGCGCGGGCGCGCACGAAGGCGTGCAACCCGGCGTAGGTCCATAGTGTGTATTCCAGCGCGGGATCATCCATCCCGATGACGAGCAGGGGTTCAGCCTCCACATGCACTTCAATGCCGCCGTAGACACGAAAGGGGGCGCACTGCGCGTTGAGCGCCGCCAGCTCCGAAGCCGGCGTCAGACGGTTGTGATCGGTGATGACCAGCGCGTCCAATCCACAGGCAACCGCTGCCGTGACCATCTCCACGGCGGAAGCGTGCGCACAGGGCGAGCGCTCGGCGGTATGGATGTGCAAATCAATCTTGAAGCCCATGCCAGTTCCCTATTGTTACGAAAAGACGAGCGACCCGCGCGGGTCGCTCGTCTACGTGTTACATCATCCGCCGATTCGCTACTCCGAGATCAGCATGACGATCAAGAAAGCGCTGCCAGCGATGGGGTCCTGCGTATACACGACAAAGAGCGCCTGCTCGTTGTTGCCGGAGCCGCGCAGCCATCCCAGGCTGCTGAAGAAATCGCTGTCTTCGGTGAAATCAGCATCGAGCTTCCAATCGGTGTTGGCGAGCTCGCTGTTGTAGAAATCCCGCACCTGCGCCCAATTGACATCGGTGGGCAAGAGATACAGCTTCGTCTCAAACGAGGTGATTTCCACACCACTCCCGGATGCCACCTCCTGCATGCCCCCCTCTAATAATGTCAACATCATGTCGGCCATCTCGCTATCGCCGGGGGCCGCTTCGCGCGCGCCTGGGTAGACAGGAACATCGTTCATGGTAAAGGGCTTACCACCGCACCCTGCAAGGGCCGTCATCAACAGGACGCTCAACAGCGTCAAAGCAAGAATTTTGTTACGTCGTTTCACAAGTCTCCTCCTGATAAAATAATGAGGGGATTGATGGCGTCCCATACAATCCCCATAACATCCATCACAAAAACTATAGCATACCGCTGCCAGTTGTCAACGCCTCAATCTTGAGGAGCCTCCCCACGCGGCAGGGAGAACCAGAAGAGGCTGCCTTTCCCTACCTCGCTCTCGACGCCCACCTCGCCGCCGAGCTTCTCCACAATGCGGCGCACGATGGAGAGGCCCAGCCCATGCCCCCGCGCTCGCGTCTGATCCAGGCGCTCGAAAAGCGCGAAGAGTTTGCTCTGCGCGGAGGGCGTCAATCCAGGGCCGTTATCGCGCACCCAAAAGCGCACATGCCCATTAGCCGACTCGGTCGCGCCCAATGTGACCTGGGGCGAATCGCCGCCATATTTGAGCGCATTGCTCAAATAGTTAACCCACACCTCTTCAATCCACGGGCCATAGCCCAGGGCTGCCGGCCACGTTTCCGCCAGCACGACCTCAGCGTCCTCGTCAGCGATCATCTCGGCAAGCCGAGTCACCGCCTCCTCCGCAATCGTTGCCATATCGAGCGGGACGATGGCGACCTCCTCGACCTTGCGCACGCTCGCCAGGATCAGCAGCTCGTCAATGATGTTGCTCATCTTGTAGGCATTGCGCTCGATACGGTCAATGGTTTGGGCGATCTCCTCATCGCTCATCCTGGTGAAGCGGCTCCGCAACAGCCCGGCGAAACCCGCCAGCACGGCCAGGGGGTTCTTGAGATCGTGGGCGACGGTGTGAGCGAAGGCATCCAATTCGTCGTTGTGCGTTTCGAGCTCTTTGGCGTACTGGCGCAATTGCTCGACCAGGCGGGCATTTTCAATCGCCACCTCCACGAAGGCCGCCAGAGTCTCCGCGAGGTTGAGATCGCTTGCCAGGAAATCGCCGCTCAGCTTGTTGACCAGCTCCAACACGCCGATGATGTCGCCGCGCCCGCGCAAGGGCACGGCCAGCATGGAGTGTGAAACATAGCCAAAATGGGCGTCCACGCCAGAAAAGAAGCGCGCATCCTGCGCCACATCGTTGAGCAACACGCTCTCTCCGTGTTGTAAGACCCATCCGGCAACCCCCTGTCCTGGCGCCAGCCGCCAATCCACCAACGAGATGTCGGGGTCATTGGGGACATAATCTGAGGAGGCCCAACAAAAGAGCTCCTCGGTCTCTTCATCGAGCACCCACACCGAGACGCTCTGCGCGCCAATGATCTTGGTCGCTACCTGCGAGAGTTGCGCCGCGATCTGAGACTGATTCAGCGTCGCTGTCAACTTCTGCCCTAGCCAGTTAAGGTGCGAGAGCGCCTGCGTGTACCGCTCCAGGCCGCGCGCGGCGTGGTCGCGCTCCTGCTGCGCCCGCTCAATCGTCACCAACATCTCATTGACGACGCGGGCCAGACTGGCGAGCTCGTCCTCACCAGCGTCAGGTACACGCTGTGAAAGATCACCGCTCGCGCTAATCTGCACCACCGCCGCGTTCAAGTCCGCCAAGCGGCGCAACACGGCCCGCTCCACCACCCACAACATCAGCGCGCCGAAGATTCCCCCCACCCCCAGCAAGGTCGCCAGCAGATAGGAAACGCTGCGCCGTCCCTGCGCGTAAATATCGCGGAACAGTTCAATTTCGAGCACGAGCGCCGGTTGGTTGTAGATATCATTCACCAGCACATAACTGACGATGGTCGCACTATCTACCGCCTGCACCACAATCCCATCCTCAGCATCGCGCATCATCAACTGGAACTCTGAAGCCAACGCCTCGAAGCGCAGCACCGAGAACGGCATCAGCGTCACTTCGATGAGCGATTCGATTTGCAATTCATCGAGATAGCGCGCCATCAACAGCGTGCCGCGCGCGGGGCCTTCGTTCTCACTCGTCAAGATAGGTTTCGTTGAGACCAACAGCGGACCTTCTGGCAACAGCAATATGCCCTGTTGCGCATTCGCCGCATCCGTATGCATCAACAACACCCCGGCCTCGGTCAGATGCGCCAGCAGACTTTCTGGGATGGGGAGGGGTTCCTCAGCGATATAGTCGTAGCCTTTGCCATAGACGAGCTCGCCTTCGGTATCGATAAAGATGATGAAGTTGAGCTCCGCCCCGGTGAAGGTGCTATCAACCAGGTTGGATTCAATATAGATGGGGTCGCGCTCTAGCATAAAGGCATAGGTGTCATCCCACGCGGCCCAATCACGATTGAGCACAGCCAAAGCGTTGAGATCAACCTGCAGTGCGCTGGAAATACGCTCGGCGCTTTGGCGGGTGCGTTGCTCTTCCAGGCGGATGAAGCTCCCCAAGACGATGAACTGCGCGAACAGAAAGAGCAGAACGATCAACACCACAATCGTCAGCCCAATGCTTGTCAGGATACGTTTGCGCAGTGTCATCTCAGATTCGCTTCCAGTGGTCTCGCGTTCACACGGTTACTAATCCTAGCATATCACATTTTGGACAGATTCACCACTACCGTTCAGCCAATCAGAGAGCCGCGCGCCGCATCCCAGAGCGCACCCGCGCGCAGTGGCGCTTCCAGTCCTGCGACGAGGGCCGCGAGCGCCGGCAAAACATCCTCCCCTGCGCCGCCCGCCGCCGTCAACAGCGCATTGACCTCCGCCTCAAACTGCGCCGGCAACAACGCGCAATGTCGGCGCGCAAAGGTCAGCAGGCGCTTTTCGCCGGGGTGAGGCAGCCGATTGAGCGCAAAGAGGATATCGAAGTAGCTGGCAAGGACTGCCGCAACACGATGATTCACGCTGACGCGATCCCCACGCTGCACGGCGGAGCGCAACTGGTAGGTGTAGGAAGAGAGCGTATCCTGCAAGATGGGATAGTTCTTGACCACAATGGCCGCGCGCAACGGTTCGGGATAGGGCTGATCCGCGCGCGCCTGCAACGCAGCAAACCAACCGTCGCGGTCGAAGAGCACCTGCGAAGTCAGCACATTGTACCAAAAGCAGGTGGAGTATCCCACCCAGGGCTCCTGGCGCACGAGGATACGATCCATTTGTTCCTCGATCCAGGCGGGATCGCGGTACATAATATCAACGTGCAGGCCGTTGGCAGTGTGCTGCCATTCATCGCCCAGCTCCCAGTAGCGATTGTCCAGCTCCAACACATCAGCGAACTGCTCCGCAATCCGCCGCCGCGCCTCCAAGGGCGGCTCGGGCTGCCCGTAGACGTACATATCATAATCCGAGCGCACGTCCGTGGTAGCCGTAGCCCGCGATCCGGCCAAAGTTACCGCGCGGACTTCGGGCAAGGCGGCAAACTATGCCGCGATTTGTGCAGCAATGGTATTCTGTGATGGTGTGAGCATGAGATCTTTACCTCTCTCGGTTTGATGTGCAAGGGAGACGGCGGTGCTGGTGCACGCCATCCAGCACGAAAATGCTTATCAGCAGATTGGGCGGATTTAGCAGATTTTTGTTTGGCTATTCGCCATTCACCATTCGCAGATTCACTATTTTCGAAGGAGCGCGCCATCCACGAATCTTTTACACGAATGCACGAACGAGATACCGCTCGTGGAAGGCCACCCTCTAAACGGGTAGATCTCGTGAATTATATCCGATCACCGGTTACTTACCAGCGTCAAATGAAAAAAAGTGGCGCGCGGGTGAAACACCCGCGCGCCAGGACTTTGAGATAACGCTAGAGCGCCAGCTCAGGGCTGCACGTTAGGACAATCGCCAGCCCCTGCGCCGCGATGTAGGCCACGGCCTGGCTCCATCCCGCCGCCATTCTGAGGCCGCACCCCATTGAGAGCATAGCCGCTGTCTGGGCCGCGTGGTTCCCAGGCAGTGTCCAGCCGCTCCAGCAGATGGGTGCTCATGGTTTCCAGCATGGTATCGGCCTGCTCCTGGGTGAAGCGCCCATCGCTCACAGCTTGCGTCAGCGCCTCGGCACGCGCCTCCAGCAGCACATCCGCAATCACCTGCGAGGTCACACCCGCGCTGGCAGCGATATCGGCAAAGGTCTGCCCATCCTGCAGGGCTGCGATGACTTCCTCAACCGTCAGGCCAGTGACCTGAGCGGTGGCGTCCGTCAGCGAGAAACTGCCAGCGTGCCAACCGCCGCGCTGCGCGCCCTGCCAGGCCATGTCCCCCGCCGCTTCCAGCCCAAAACGCGGCCCAGTCACCGGTGGCCGCCCACCCTGGGCCGCCACCACCAACGGGAAGACCAGTACCAGCAATCCAACCAACAACATGATAGGTAAACTTTTCTTCAACATATCGAACCTCCTGTTCTGAAATCTGTCTGAAGTATAGCGCAGGTATGTGAAGATATGATGAAGAAAGCGTGGGGGTTTGACGAAGATTGGTAATTCAAGACTACACCTTTTTGCGCCATTCGAGCGCGCCCTTCTGCGGACAGGCTTCAATACAGGCGCCACACGCAAAGCAATCGGCGCGGATTCTGGCATCGGCATAGAAGTCTGCCATCGCACCGGAGGGGCAGGCTTTAACGCACAGCTGACATTTCTTGCACAAATCCCGGTCTATGCGCGGACGCAACAGGCTTACCTGCTCTACTCCCCAACCGACCAAACCAAAGGGACAGAGGAAGCGACACCAGGGCCGGTAGATGAAAATACTGGCGACGATTACGACAAGCGAGAAGATCGCTATCGCCCAGGTAAAGTTGAAGGAGAAGATCTGGAAAGGATCAATGATGCCGATCCAATCCAGTCCGGCCACGATCAGTCCGCCCACCAGCCCCACAAACGCGAGGATACGTATCCCATTGGAGAGCCAGAAAGGCGGCTTCCACTTGGGCGTCCTCACACGGTAGAGCAAATCCTGAAGCAAACCCAACTGACAAGCCCAACCGCAGATGGATTTATTGGAGACCCAGACCGCGATTAACAGGAGGGCCAACATCACCGTCACCGGCACCACGAGCTGGCCCCGCACCAGCGTACTGGTCAACAAGGTACGCAACGAGGCCACCGGATTCGGGTTTAGCCCTGAGGGGATGAGCAATCCAAAGAGGAATCCGAAAATCAACACCCCACCGACAAGAAAGACCAGGCGCACCTTTGATGTCACCTTGCGGCGGCGCAACAGCAAAGTCGCTGCTACGACCGTCGCTATCCAAAGCACGAACTTGACCAGAATCAAGGGATTGAGAGACATTTGATTGGGCATATTTCCTCCTAAAAAATGATGGATAAGCAGTGCGGAGAGTCAAGCGCTCTCTATGACTGCTCGTTACTCTCCGCCGCGCTCAGAGCGCGTTCCAACAACAGCAGTAAAGATTGCTGCTCCTCCGGCATCAATCCGGCGAGAAGGTGCTGTACTTTTTGGTTGCGATAATATTGCACCCGCTCCCACAAGGCAACGCCGGCTTCAGTCAGATTGAACTGCCAGGCGCGTCCATCCTTCGGATCAGGACGTCGCTCCAGCAGCCCAGCATCTTCCAGTTTGCGCACCCCCACGCTGACGGTAGGCGGCGTCAATGCTAGACCGTCCGCCAGGTCTTGCAGATTGCATCCCGGTGATGTCATAACCCACTCCAACAGCGCAAGTTGCGCCGAAGAAATACCCACTTCTTCAAAGGGAGGCTGCCCCGGCCCGATTGCGCGCAAACGACGCAGCAATTGCATCAGTTTTGTGGCAGCGTCAATTTCGCTCATAGCTACAGTCCTTATATATTTAGTTAGTCTAACTAAATATATTACATGTGAGGCAAAGTGTCAAATCGCATCAGTCAAGATCACCAAACAAACAACACAAGAGCCACCTGCCTAACCCCAGCAAGTGGCTCTAAAAGTTAGCTAAACTACAGCGCGTTATTGGCTTGCGGCGGCCTGCCCCAGGCGGAAGGCCACGCGGTTGACCTCGTTGTACTTATCCGGCACGCGGCGGAGGATCGCTGTCTCCCAAATCGCCGGATCGGTGTCCAGCAGCGTGGAGAGCGCCGCCAACATGATCGTGTTGACGGTGCGCGGATTGCCCGCCTCCTCCGCCAGCGGCAGCGCATCCACAACAATGACGCGGCTGGCCCGTTTCGCCAGCGCCGCGATGAGCGCCTCCGCATCGGGATAGCGCGCATCGCCGATGCTCACCGACATGGGGATGATCTGCTGTCGGTTCACGATAACGATGCCCCCCGGCTTGAGCCAGTCGAGCCAGCGCGCCGCCTCCAACAGCTCGAAGGCCATCAGCACGTCTACCGTGCCCTTCTCACAGGTGGGCGACCCTACCGAGGGCGCCCAGCGGATGTGGCTCTCGACCACGCCGCCACGCTGCGCGAAGCCATGCACCTCGGATTTCTTGGCGTCCAATCCCAAATCCAGCCCCACCTGGGCCGCAATATCGGAAGCGGTGAGGACGCCCTGCCCTCCGACTCCGACGAAAAGAAAGTTCATCTGATTAATCATAACGCCTCCTGAGCGTTTATTACGCTGTCACAGTATGTGAGTTTCGAGAAATTCATCAGGGGTAAGAACAGGTAACGCTGCAGCTTGAAAGCCTGTTGCGTCGCGGGTGATGATGGCATCTAGCCCGTAAAGCATAGCACAGGCGATCTGCACATCGTCTTCAAAATCATGCCCGGAAAGTGTTATCGCATCAATCAAAGTGCGCTGATCCACAGCACAGATTTCAAAGGTATCGAGGCACAATCTCACAGCCGCGCTGGCGCGCTCGTTGTCGGTAAGACGACGGGCAATGTAGTTGATGTTGGCAAGGGAACAAGACATAACATAGCCGGTGATTTTGTTGTCATCAACGGCTTGCCAAATCACACTGGCAGCCTCAACCCAAGGAACGCGATTGAGCAGAACATCCAGGATCACATTGGTATCCAACAAAACACGCATTATCCGTATTTCTCCAATCGGCGTTCGCGCAGCCATTGTCGGATGGTTTCATCCGAAGGCGCTGGGTGTTCTGTGGATAACAAACCCAAAGCCAGATGCAGCGTAGGTTCCCGTTGCGGCTGCTCCGGTGCAGCAGGAAGGGTGTTCAGCACATCGCGCACCAACGTCAGCTGACGATCAGGCGTCCAGCGTCTGATCTGAGCTATAACACGATCATATTCTGCCTGTCTCAAAATCATCACCTGCCTCCAGCAATGTTCTCTACCCTAATTATACCCCTTCTCTATAACTTTCTTCAAATGGATGGATAACCTGCGTGGGACACACTTGCATACAAACAGTGCAGCCGGTGCAGAGCAGCGGATCAATACTGGCCTTGTGTTTGCCTGTCTTTTCGTAGAGCGCCTCGCTCTTGACGATCGCCGGGCAGCCAACGCGGAAGCACGCGCCGCAGGCGACGCACTTCTCCACATCCACCCGCATCCGTGGCTGAAGCCGGAAGTGCGGCGTGAAGACACACGCGCCGCGCACGACGATCACCGCCGGGCCGTCCTCGAAGGCCATCGCCTCGCGCAACAGATCATTGACGGCCTTCACGTCCCAGGCATCCACCTCCTTCACGAACTTCACGCCCAAACCACGGCATACCTCGGCGATGTCAATCTCGTGGGCCGCTTCGCCCTGGAGGGTCTGCCCAGTGCTGGGGTTGTGCTGCTGACCCGTCATCGCAGTGATGCGATTATCCAGCACCGCCACGGTGATGTTGGCGTGGTTATAGACGGCGCTCGCCAGCGGGGACAGCCCGGAGTGGAAGAAGGTGCTGTCGCCGATGGTGGCAACGGCGGCCTCCTGCCCCCCGGCCTGCTTGAAGCCATGCGCCATCCCGACGCTCGCGCCCATCGAGATGAGCATGTCCATGGCGCGGAACGGCTCCAGCACGCCCATCGAGTAGCAGCCGATGTCGCCGGCGATCATCGCCTTGGTGCGATTGCGGCGCATATCGTAGAAGAAGGCGCGGTGCGGGCAGCCCGGACAGAGCGCGGGCGGGCGGGCCGGGATGACGAGAGCATCGCCCTCCGGGGCCTCCTCCGGCGGCGCTTCGTCGAGCAGGCCGGCGGCCAACGCCCCGGCGCGCACCTTCGCCAGCGTCAGCTCCCCGCAGAGCGGGAAAATATCCTTGCCGTGAGCCACCTCGATGCCGGCGGCCCGCAGCTGCTCCTCGATGAACGGGTCGAGCTCCTCCACGACGATGAGCGTCTCGACCTCGGCGGCGAAGGCACGCAGGCGTTCCATCGGCAGCGGATAGGTCATCCCCAGTTTGAGGATCGAATACCCGGCGAAGATTTCGCGTGTGTACTGGTAGGCCACGCCGGTGGTGATAATACCCAGCGACTTATCGCCCCACTCGATGCGATTGAGGCCGTTCTCGAAGCCGACGCTCTCGGACCAGGCCGCCACATCCAGCAGCCGTTGCTCAATCTTCGGGTGACGCTTGCGGGCGATAGCGGGGATGATCACGCGCGTGACCTCACCCTCGCGCTCGAATTTGGAGAGCGGCTCGAACTCGCGCGCGGTGGGCGGCTCCATCTCCACGGCGGACTTCGAATGCGAGAGCCGGGTGGTGGAGCGCAGAATGACAGGCGTGCGGAACTCCTCGCTCACCTCCAACGCGATGCCCACGAAGCGGCGGGCGTCCTCGCTGTCGGAAGGATCGAAGCATGGGAACTTGCCGAAGCGCGCGTACTGGCGATTGTCCTGCTCGTTCTGCGAGGAGAACGCGCCCGGATCATCGGCGCTGACGAGCACCAGCCCGCCCTTGACGCCCGTGTACGAGAGCGACATCAGGCTATCTGCCGCGACATTCACGCCCACGTGCTTCATCGCGGCGAGCGTGCGCGCGCCCCCGAACGAAGCGCCGATAGCGTTATCCAGCGCGACCTTTTCGTTACTGGCCCACTCGGCCTTGATGCCGGGATAGCGGGCAAAATTCTCCAAGACCTCGGTGGAGGGGGTGCCGGGATAGGCCGAGGCGTACTGCACGCCCGCCTCCCAGGCCCCCAGAGCGATGGCCTCATTGCCAGAAAGCAATACCTTCATCCAGAACCTCCTGTAAGAATCTACAAATCAGCAAATCACACGTTCACACACTCTCATATCGTACCTGTAACCCCCGCGCTGGCAAGTGACAAGTTGCGCCTTCCCCTGGGGCGGATATAATAGCAGCAGACCTTGCACCGGCCCGTGATGGGCCGGTAGCCAACATTGATGCGTGAACATGGCCCTACGAACATTGTATCAGACCCTGCTCGATAGCAACCTGGCGCGTTTGCGGGTCATTGCGCGCATCTGGAACATCTCTTTGACGGCCACCCAGCGCGCCGATGTCGCGGCGGAGCTGGTGGATGGGATGGCCGATGCCGACCGGGTGCAGCGCTGCTGGGCGCAGCTCCCCTCCGACCAACAGGCCGCGCTCGAAGCCCTCCTGCGCGAGGGCGGCGCGATGCCCTGGGCGACCTTCACGCGCCACTGGGGACAGCTCCGCACCGTGGGGCCGGGCCGCCTGGAGCGCGAGGAGCTCTGGCGCACGCCTATCTCACCCGCCGAGGGACTGTGGTACACAGGGCTGTTGCAACGCGCCCTCGACGAGCTGCCCACCGGCGCGGTGGAGATGGCCTTCGTGCCCGAAGAGCTGCGGCTCTACCTCCCCACCCCCGCCGAGCAGCCGATTCCGCCCCTGCCGGCAACCGCGCCCCCACCGGTCTCCCACGCCGCCGTCGACGCGCTCGCCGATGAGCTGGTCACGCTGCTGGTCTACCTGCATGTGGTCGGAGTCCGCCCCACGCCGGAGGGCGGTTGGCCGGAGCGCCAGCGCGCACACCTGTTGCGCTACCTGCGCGACCC
>Ga0209614_1002196_pt1 | contig 13231 bp, 10 predicted proteins | sample BlaSprsedimmetaG_FD_185484 | JGI IMG/M metagenome (GOLD analysis project Ga0209614, IMG submission 185484) | Hot spring sediment bacterial and archeal communities from California, USA to study Microbial Dark Matter (Phase II) - Blank Spring... ... | reverse complement strand
CTATATAGGTAGTAAACACTTTATAAATTCATGACGTTATTATCCAAAAAACTCCAAATTTCTCCGTTAGCGGTTAATTTTATTAGCTTCATAGCACGTAAAGAAAAAGGATGCTAAATTGATAATCAGCGAGTCACTCACCTCCATCCTCTTTCAGATTTGCATAGGCGGAATCGGCGGATTTTTTATAGGCTACGCCCTACGGAAATTCTTCAAAATTGCCTTGATTATCGGAGTGATTGTTTTTTCTCTGATATTTTTGGCTTACACAAACGTGATCAACGTAGATTACGCTGGACTAGCCGAAATGGCATCAAGTTTCGTTAACGCCGTTAATCCGGCGCTAAATGTGTTTGCTCCCCTATTGGCTCACGTTCCCTTCATAGCCAGCCTTATCGTCGGCATATTCGTTGGGTTCACAAGGGACTGAATCTATCAGCTATTTTGATGCGCCGGTCTAGAGAAAGTGGTTGTTCGGTCTCCGCTACATCAGTTGGTCTTTTCTGAGGTATTTCTGCATTTCTTGCCATATGGCTTTTATATCCGCCACTTTTCCCACTATGGGATCCATTTTTTTGCTTAAAGTTTCGATGCGCAAAATGCCCCTCTTTCGTAATATCCCTGTTTCGGCATATTGCATTGATCGAATGTCCTCGAGTCTCTCTGCGATAATTCTGTCGTTTTTGAACAAAACTCCCCGTTGTCTATACAGTAGTATTCGCTGATCAGTTATGTAGAAGAAAAAGTGGTCGTTGAGGCTTTCTATCTTGTTGCTCTGGAATACTATTGTTTCTCCGGGGTAAAGGAAGTCTTTAAGAACCAAACTGCTCTCCGTCCTCTTCTTGAGTTTCTGGGCTCATATTTTTTGCGGTAAAAAATGTGAAAGCTGCCGTCTTCTGAGATGTGATAAACCGTTATAACCAAATTTTTATCGGTTAATCTTCAATTCGCTGATCAGTTCTTGGAAACCATTAACATTTCTTTTTTAATTCTAAAACGCGTTTCCTAAAAATGTTTATACACGCTTTCCACGTTAAATAGAACCTATACGACTGGATTACGGTATACTTCGCTAATATACAATCTAAGAAATTGAGGAATGAGTTATGTGTGGAATATTCGGATGCATCTTACGGACTGGTCAGGCTGCACCCGCAATTCATAAAGGTTTAAAGAAGCTTGAGTATCGGGGCTACGATTCTGTCGGAATCGCAACACTCCACAAGAATCAACTGTGTATAAAGAAGGATTGCGGAAAAATTGACGACGTTCACGACATACACAATCTAGATGATCTTCCCGGCAGACTGGGGGTAGGTCACACGCGATGGGCTACACATGGTGCACCCTACCAAGTTAACGCGCACCCACATACAGACTGTGACAATCGAATTGCTGTTGTTCACAACGGCATTATCGAGAATTTTGGGGAACTCAAAGCTGAGCTTCAAGAAGCTGGGCATATTTTTAGGTCAAAAACTGACACCGAGGTTATACCACATCTTATTGAACAAAAGATGAAGGCAGGTCTGTCTCTTGTGGATGCTGTTCACGAAACTGTGAAACGGTTAGACGGTTCTTACGCCCTTGCGGTCGTCTCTACTGAAGAACCTGACAAGATTGTTTGTGCCCGACATGAGAGCCCGATGGTTCTTGGAGTGGCCGAGGAAGGCATCTACGTTGCGTCTGACATTCCCGCTTTTCTTTCGAATACTAACAAGTCTGTTGTCGTTCAAGATGGAGAGCTTGTGGTTCTAACTGATAAGGGATATGAAATCCGGAACATCGCTGATTGGGAAGTGGTCTCTAGAGAGCCTGAGATTATAGATTGGGCTCCAGAGATGGCTGAAAAGCAGGGTTATCCGCATTTCATGCTGAAGGAGATTCATGAGCAGCCTCTGTGCTTAAGGAACACTCTTCGACTACAGGACAAATACTTGGAGTTGATGACCACTTTCCTGGATAGGGCAGGAGAAGTCTTCTTGGTTGCATGCGGAACTTCTTACCATGCCTGCCTGGCAGCGTCCTACCTGTTCTCTAAGCTGTCCTTCTTGGCAACTTACCCGGTCATGGCCTCAGAGTTTGTTGAACAACATGGCAAATCAGTGAGCATCGACAGCACCCTTCTAGTTGTCAGTCAGTCCGGAGAAACAGCCGACACGTTAGAGGCAGTTGAAAGCGCTAGGTTACGCGCTGCTACGGTGTTGGGTCTGACCAACATTGTTGGCTCCACCCTAACGCGGGTTGCTCGGGTCTATATTGTTCAGCAGTCGGGTCCAGAGATTGGAGTCGCAGCTACGAAAACCTTCACCTCTCAACTTTCTGTGCTCTCTCAGCTCGCCGTAAGGCTTGCAAAGAAGAGGGGAAAGATTTCTCATGTGGAGATTGAGGACATTGAAGAGAAGCTTGAGCAGATACCAGACATCGTTGAACGCACTATCGAGAGTAAAGAAGAAAAGATTAAACAGTTGGCGAAGAAGTATAGTGGCAAGCGGTGCTTCTTCTTTTTGGGACGTGGAATAAGCTCAGCTGTCGCCATGGAGGGAAAGCTAAAGCTGATGGAGATTTCATACATTCCTTCGTTAGCTTATCCCGCAGGAGAAAGTAAACACGGCCCCATAAGTTTGATCGAGTATGGATTTCCTGTGGTTTTTATATGCCCCAAAGATTCCACGCATAAGAGTATCATCGGGAACATTATGGAGATGAAGGCTCGCGGCGCCTCAATAATTGTAATAGTTGAGAAGGGCGATGAGGAGATTAAAAAGTTGGCTGACGATTACATAGAGCTAGAAACAGACTTGCCTGAAGTTTTGTCCCCGATACCTTTCGTCGTTCCGCTGCAACTCTTCGCATACTATATGGCACTCGAGCAAGGATGCGACCCAGATAAGCCCCGAAACTTGGCTAAATCCGTGACAGTAAAATAGTGGACAAAACGTCCAAGAAACCAACACATTTACGGAGTCTGAAGACTGGTTCTGGAATAGAACGCAGGGTCTAACAAACATGATAATTTTTGAGATACTTCTTTTTTACGAGTGTAATAACTAAAGTTGCGGTAATAAGCAAGGGCAGAATAATCCATGAATGAATCTTTGGGTTATCATGTGGGTTTATTTGTTTTCTTGGTTTTTAGAAAGTAGACTAGAAAGACTGCTCCAGCTACAGCCATTATTACTATGACGGGTGTAACCCATGCAGTTGAGGACGTGTCTATTGTGAAATATATTGTTTCTGATGCTGCCGTGTTTCCGTCTGTGTCTGTTGCGTATACGGTTATGTTGTGTGAGCCGTCAGCTAGCTCTGTTAGGTTTATGGTGGTTTCTGTTATGGTTACGTTGTCTTGTCCGTCTATGCTGTAGCCCATCCACGAGGTTTCTTCGTTGACGGTGAAGTTCAAGGAAACACTGTCTGTGGTGTAGGTTACGTTCTGTGGGGAGTCCACACGGATGTGTGGCGGATGAAACTCTTGAATAAATCCCTGCTCGTCTGTTTTAGCCAACCAGAAATCATCATTTTTGGAGCCTGCTAGGGCGTATCCTCCGTCAGAAGTCTCAATCAAAACATAAGCTATTCCTCCAGTTGTCTGCTTCCACTCCATGTTCCCATACGCGTCGATCTTAATCAGCCCTGCACCGCCGGCTAGGGCGTATCCTCCATCAGAAGTCTCCACCAACGAAAGGGCTGACCCCTTACCATATGTCCTGTTCCACTCCATAACTCCATACGAGTCAGTCTTCACCAACCAACAATCGTAATCAATACCTGTTAGAGGATTAAAGGTAGATATGAAACCAGTTAGCGCGTATCCTCCGTCGGAAGTTTCAACCAACGCACGAGCTACTTCGTTTATTGTTGATCCACTTATTTGTTCATATGTTTGGTTCCACTCCATGACTCCCGACTCATCAGTTTTGACCAACCAGAAATCCCAGTGAGGCATATCCTCATAACCAATAGAGATTGTTTCGCCAGCCAGTGCGTATCCTCCGTCGGCCGTCTCAACCAGCGCATAAGCGCGATCAGAACGTCCTCTTCCATATGTTTGGTTCCACTCCACATCTCCTGACCCATCAGTTTTAATCAACCAAAAATCACTTTCTCCAGAACTAGCAAAAGAGGACGACGTCCAGCCAGCCAGTGCATATCCTCCATCAGAAGTCTCCACCAGCGCACGAATTGCCCCTCCCTTGTAGTTTTGGTTCCACTCCATGTTCCCATACGCGTCGATCTTAATCAGCCCTGCACCGCCGGCTAGGGCGTATCCTCCATCAGATGTTTCAATCAACCCACGAGCTATTCCTTCGTATGTTTGGTTCCAAACCATAACTCCATGCTCGTCAGCCTTAATTAAGCCAGTATAGAATCTTCCATGAACAAAAATTTCGCCAGCCAGTGCGTATCCTCCGTCGGCCGTCTCAACCAGCGCATAAGCCGTTTCTGAACCTGCTCCTCCGTAAGTTTGGCTCCACGTCTCCAAAGAAGACCCAACAGAACAAAGAGGCAAACTAACTAAAACAATAAGAACCGTGCTTGCGAGAAACAGTTTTTTGGGCAGCATACATTCTCCCCTGAATATAGGTTAATGTTTTCAGTTAAGAATGTTTTTGTCAAACTTTCTTGACCAACCGAACGAAATGTTAGTCAATTTTTCTTGACAACAAGTATGTGTTGTTTCCATCAGTTTTGTAGAAAAAGGGGGGAATGTGGTGGTTTTTTGCTATATGGTTTTTGGGTCAGGATGGTACATAGATTGCGGCGAAGTATCTGTCTTCCCCAAGAAATATTGTTATTGAAGTTTGTCCATAGTCGCGATAGGCGCCGTCATAGTACCAGCACACGAAATCGAGGCCGTAAACGGTCGATGGTACAGTGAGTATGTAATTGTCCTCTGGCAGGGAGCTTGTACTTCCAGCCATGTATATCCATTGGCCCCAATAAAATGCAAAATATTCAAGGGTAAGATCATGATATACTGGCGGCGGACTATAGGTGAAGATTGGACTTAGAGTGTGGTTGCTGTTCATCGTGACTGTAACTGTGGAGTTGCTTGAATAGTATTCTCCGTCCAAGTTCCAGTGAGACCAATAGAAGTATTCTGGGTAGTCTAAATAAGCGGTTACTTGCACGTTTGTGCCTTGGGTATAGTAGTGTTTACCCGCTGAAGGAACCGTGTGGCCCCCATAACTGCCCTGAATAGTTAAACAGTACTTTTGGATAAAGTGTGGCTGCAAATCATAGTTACCGAGCATTTGAATAGTTATGGGATTTGGGTAGTATACGTTTCCTTGTAAGATCCAATAGTCAAATTCGTTGACGCCATCTGGAATAGCAGTGACATTCACGTAAGTGCCCACCGGAAAGCTGTATGGGCCTGGTTCAGGATCTGTTGTTCCTCCAGCACCACCATAAATAGCCAAAAGATACATTGGTTCCGTAAAGATTGCTTGTAGGTTGTAGTTGTCGTTAACGTCAATCCAAATAGATTGACTGCCCGAGTAGTATGCGCCATTTAATTCCCAATGAGAAAAGTGATAGAGTGGATTCACCGTTTGCGCAATCACATATTCGCTGTGTCCATAAGTATATCTGCGAGTACCAGACGGAGTCGTTATGCCTCCAGCGCTAGCCGAAACGGTCATGGTCGGTTGGAACACAAACATTTCTGCGTCGCCAAAGACATTCATCTTTCCCTCCCAGTAACCTCGATTCACCCAGTGTGTCCCATTCCATATGCCAGGCCACCATGCCTTGTAATAAGGCTCCTTGCGAAGTATGCTTTGATCAAAAGTTTTTCCCCAGAGGTCGTCTGAAGCTTGATCTAGCGCGTCCTTCACCGAGCGAGGCTCGGTGAGTGCGTAGTAGTAGAATCTCTCTATCCAGTATTGTAAAGGACCAGTTTCGTCCTCTTCAAAGGCTGTATGATTGTTTATTTGAGGTGAAAATCCCCAAAAACCAATGTAGACTTGATCTTCATGATCTGGATCCCCATAACCATCGGGGCTCAAAGTCGTTCTTTGAGTCCAAGCTGCAGCCAGTCCATTCGAAGTATTATTTTGTGCTGAACCACATACCCATAGAAACACAAAGTCATGCTTCTGCAAATCTATAGCTTCACTTATATTACTAGCCGATATGTTGGCAGCAAAGTGATCCTGATAGCCAAGACCGAACCCATACGCTGTCCAAAATGAAACACCGCTGCACGGTCGTAATTTAATTCGTTATATGAGATATTATCAAGTATGCGAGTTTTGTTCGTCTCTTCTGCGGTCCGGTTGTCTGCGATGTAACCAGATTCCTCAAAAAAAATAATCTATTATGTATGAGGTCACATTATTTGCTGCCTTTTTTTCACTATCAATCTGAGGGGGGTTAGTGTCGTAGGCGGCGTAGATATCGGCTTTGCTGTTGGGGTTTACCATAGCGGCGACGGGCGGCGTCGCTACCATCACGACGCTAAATAGGACTGCGCTGAAAAGTATTCCGCACATTAATGTTGCCCATAGCCTCGGAAACAGTTTCCTGCTGCCAGCAAACTTGACCTTTTTTCTACTAACTACCGCAACTCCAAATACACTAAACAATGCCGTAATTGCAATCGGAACTGCTAACATGGTTGAGCATTGATTGAATCCGTCTTTAATCGCCTCTTCATCAGCAGGTGTTTCTGAGAAAAGGTTTACTACCATAGGTTCGGTAATGCTTACTTCGCCTGTGTCAGCCCAAACGGTCACCCTAATACCAGTTACAGCACCAGGATAAGACTTGACAAAGCCTATTGGGACATACCATGAGGGATAGAGAGTGAATGGGTCGCCTCCGCGTGCAAGGCTTGGGTCTGGGTTGTTGAGGTAGCCCAACACCTCGTGACCTAGCGATTCTGGCGCTATCTCAAATCCAGTCACCGTTAAAGCACCGTTTTCGGTGCTTACTTCGTAAGAGTAATTCTTGGTTGCCTCAATCGCTATTTCAGTAGCTTCTTCACCAGAAATTTTGGGCGTACCCGCTACAGTGTAGAGGGGCCAGTTGTTCGTGAATGTTTTCAGCCGTCCTCTTTCGTAACTCAAAATAACATTTTTTGATCTGGCTATGATTCCGTTTTCATCTGTGTATGTCCAAACGTAGTTAACATTTTTTTGATGGGTATTAGATACAGTGAGCTTTATGTTTCCAGCGGATTTAGTTGTGTTTTTGGTAGCGTCAACACCATCCAGCATTGATTCAAGTTCACCATAGAAAGATTCGCCAGTATAGTTTTGGTAGCTTTCCAGAAAGCCTTTAGCCATTCCAACAGTGGTGTCAACGGCTGGATACTCCACAGGGAGTTTTGAATAGCTAATGTAAATCCGGCGCAGATTATTGTTTAAAAAAGAGGTTCTTACTCCAAGTCTGCCTTCGGCGGATGCCAATGTAATATAGGCTTCTTTTTGAGGTAAACTATGGAATTGCTTATCACTTAGCGAATCTAAACTAGTTACGTACTCTGCTGTATTTACACCAACAACCTCATCCAAGATTGCAATTGTCTTATCCTGAACATCAGGTTCAGCAGCATATACAGAGGTTGAAAGAAATGAATAAAGGCAAGAGATCAGCAGCAAAGAAAATAGAACTGTTGAAAGCAGGAAATGTTTTTTCACATGTTTTGTCATTTTGTTTCCTCCATTTTTTCTGCACGGCTTTCTAGTCTCCGTGCGATCTCTTTCTGTCCCTCAATTGGGACTAGGCGGTGAAACGCCTCCGAAGCAGTTAGCCTCGGTTTTAAGGAGATGGTCAACCAGAGGCTAACCTTACAAGAATTGGTTAGGTTGTGGAGATGGTTTTAAGGAAGACGAAATGTTTGGGAAACATAGAGACAGGTGAAAGTATTCACCAGGAGTTTAGTTTCAGTTTTCTCTCTCCCTCTCCCCCATCAGTTCTTTCGCGTCTCTTAAAAGAAGATTCTAGCCAAAATTAGGTGGGAAATAGTTTGCGTTTGGTTCAGCTAATAAGCTCTTCCTGTAGACAAAAGATTCTGGAAACACTGTCTAAGGTGAAGCAAACTCATATTATGGATCTTGTACGTAAGGCTAACAGCACCTATAGTCAAGTGAATAGAAACGTCCAGATTTTGGAGAAAGAAGGCATTGTCAGCTCCAACTACTATGGCCGTATGAGAATAATCAGACTAAACAGCGATAACCCCAAAACAGTTGCAATCTTGAAAGCACTTACAATATTGAAAAAACAGCAAATCCTATTAGATAAACAATAACAGAATTGGTGAAGAAAAAGGTTCTAAAGCAACAGATTAATTCTAGCTTCTAGGAAGCTTAAGACTACAGGAAATATATCGCAGATGAAAGATATTCATCGACCTGTTACCGAACTAACAGTTCATCCAGAAAGGATAGTATCCTTGTCTCCCAGCAGCACAGAAATTTTGTTTGCTGTTGGCGCTGGACCAAAAGTTGTAGGAATAACAAACTACTGTAACTATCCCCCTGAACTAGAGGCACACATCGAAGCAGACGAAATAACAAGGGTAGGCGGCTACTGGAATCCCTCAATAGAGACCATCGTGGAATTGAAGCCTGATCTTGTTCTGGTTTCCACAGCCAAATGTACAGTAAAGACAAACGAGTGTAAAGTGAATTGCAGACGCAGATGCGAAATAACAGCACAAGTCGCCGCTCAACTCAGGAGCTTAGGTCTAAAGGTTTTGACTTTGGGTCCCCATAGCATGAATGACGTTCTCGACGATATCCTGTTGGTTGGAAGGGCAAGCGGAAATGCTGCCGAAGCCAGTAATCTTGTGGAAGAACTGAGGCAGAGAATAAACTCTGTAATTAGAAAGAAGGCGGCATCTCATCGACCAAAAGTGTACTTTGAGGTCTGGAACGACCCTTACATGAGCGTGAGTTCAGGAACATGGATTGGTGACCTAATCAACTTGGCTGGTGGAGCAAACATCTTCGGCGAAACAGTTTCGGAGTGGCCTATAATAGACTCGGAAGACATTATTCAACGGAACCCCGACATAATCGTTTTTCCCGTTATTCCAGATGTTCCAAGGTTTTGGGGAAGCTTCGAGGAAGTGAAGAAACGACAGGGATGGAAGAGCATAAATGCTGTTAGAAACGGCAACCTCTATGAAGTTCCAAGAGACTTTATTTCCCGACCTGGACCTAGGCTCGTGGAGGCGCTGGAGATGCTGGAGAAAAATATCCATCCAAGTTCTTAAATAACTCTGCAGCGTTGATTAGAGAAGTCTATGGAGGATGTTTTGTTCATGAAGGCAGTTGGTCTTTTTTCTGGTGGCAAAGATTCCCTCTATGCCCTACATCTTGCCGAAAAAAGAGGAGTCACGGTTGATCATCTGTTAACTTTGATTCCGAATCTTCCTTGGCCTTCACCACATGCCGAAAATTTGGAAGCGCTGAAGATATTAGCTGAATCAATGGGGAAACCTCTGACAATAGTTGATTTTAAGAAGGATGGCGCATTCGTTGAGGCGCTCAAAAGCCTTGAGGTTGATGCTTTGGTGGCAGGTGACATTTTTGTTGAGGCGCATGTGGAAGGTCTCAAAGATGTCTGCAGTAAGGTTGGTATGGAGTTGCTTGAGCCCCTATACAGGAGAGACACATCAGAGGTTTTCGATGAAATCTTTGGTTTAGGATTCAAGGCTTTGATTACGGGTGTAAACCTGAAATACTTGGGGGAAGAGTGGCTGGGGTACATCATCAGCAAAGAGATGAGCACCAGCTTTCTGTCAAAGATTGGAAGCGTTGACCCTCTGGGCGAAAACGGGGAATTTCACACACTGACTCTTGAGTGTCCATTATACGCGAAACCGTTTAAGGTAGAGTCTTGGGAGAAGAAGACCGCTAAAGGCATGGCTTATCTTAATGTGACGATTGTGTAAACTTTTGTGTATTTTGGACTTAGAAACTGGATGTTTTCCCTAGTTTTGCTGTTTGTGTGTTTTGTCGGAACTTTTATATAGCTGTTAGGATGGATTATCCATCCTGAAGGGTGTTGAATACATGGATAAAACTATCACATACATCGCAGCAATTTTAGCAATCGTCTCATTAGTTGTTGCAGCTTACGGTTTCGTCACTTTTCAAGGGCAAATCACTGAGCTGGAGAGTTCAATAGACGAGATTAAAGAGACACTAGCCAACATACAAGAAGAGATAGAGAAACACCAAGAAATCACGCTAGTTGACAGTATGGGTAACGTAGTAACTTTGACTTCAATTCCAGAAAGGATAGTATCGTTGGCGCCAAGCAACACGGAAATCCTGTTTGCTATTGGGGCAGGCGACAAAGTTGTGGGAGTAACAGACTACTGTAACTATCCTTACAATTTCACGGCATGGATCGAAGCCGGCAACATGACAAGCATAGGAAATTACTACGGCCCATCCGTGGAACCAATTGTTGCTTTGGATCCCGACCTTGTTCTCGCAAGCACGGGCAGTCTGGATGCCGCTGCCACTTTGAAGGGCCTAGGATATAACGTGTTGGTGCTCGAAGCAAAAACAATTGAGGGTGTTATTCAGGACGTTCTCTTGGTGGGAAGGGCGACAGGTAAAAATGCAGAGGCCACTGCACTTGTGAGCGAAATGAGAGTACAAATAGACGCCATAGCTGATCAGGCTGCAGATGCAACTACAACTCCGAAAGTGTACCATGAAGTTTGGAACGAACCCCTCATGAGCGCAGGTCCAGGAACATTTGTTGATGAACTGATAACTTTGGCTGGTGGAGAAAACATTTTTCACGACGCAACTACCAGGTGGCCAACTGTAAGCTCCGAAGCAATTATCGAAAGGAATCCTGACGTAATGGTGTTTCCTGACATGTATATGGGTCGAGCCAACTTCTACGAAACTATGGAGACTGTGAAAGACAGGCCGGGATGGGACTCCATTAGCGCAGTTCAGAATGACACAATCTACGAGATCCCTGCAGACATCATCTCTAGATCTGGTCCAAGACTCGTTGACGCACTGGAAGAAATAGCGAAGATGGTTCATCCAGAAATTTTTGGACAACCCTAAAATATCCCCTTCTTTTTTATAGCATAAAAATAATTTGTGAAATTTCAAATGAAAACAGATACCGAAACCGCCCATCTAAGACGTGTATCCCACTGGAAGACATATTTACTTATAATGACAATTGCTTTTGGAATAGTCTTTATTTTGTCACTTAACCTAGGCTACGCTCCTATTCCATTCAGCGACATTTTGACGATACTGGCCAAACAAGTTCCCATTTTAGAAAATCTGGTAGACTCGTCACATATCACCACAACAGCCGAAGTGATAATAACCCAGATCAGGCTTCCACGAGTAATCTGTGGGGCACTAGTTGGCGCGGCTCTGGCAACAGCGGGGGCTACGTATCAGGGAATCTTCAGGAATCCGATGGCTGACCCTTACGTCATCGGAGCCTCGACCGGTGCAGCATTAGGAGCAGCACTGGTAATGGTTCTCGGCATAGGCGTTTCACTTCTGGGCGTAAACACACTTCAAATCATGGCTTTTGTTGGTTCCCTAATAACCGTGCTTGTAGTCTATGCTATCGCAAGAGTTGGATCCAGAGTTCCGGTTACAACTCTGCTTCTCACGGGCATAGCAGTGAGCCTCTTCCTAAGTGCCATAGTTACGTTTCTAAGAACAATTGCTAGCGACCAAATTCTTCACGGCCTAACTTTCTGGCTTATCGGAAGCCTTGCACCCACAGAAAACTGGGGCAAAGTATGGGCTGTTCTGCCGTTAATAGTTGTTGGCGCCGTTATTGCCTATATGTATTCACGTGACTTGAACATTCTTGCTTTGGGAGAAGATCAAGCTCAGCACTTAGGCGTAGAAATAGAAAAGGTGAAGCGGATATTGCTTGTTTCCGGAGCCCTGATGACCGCGGCTGCTGTCTCCATTAGCGGTTTAATTGGTTTTGTGGGTTTAATAATTCCTCACTTGACAAGAGTCTTAATTGGTCCTGATCATCGGGTTCTTCTGCCCACTTCAGCAGTTGTAGGAGCCTCTTTCCTGATAATATGCGATGCTCTGTCACGGGTAATAATGGGTTCCGGCGAGGCACCTGTCGGCGTGATAACGGCGCTTTCGGGAGCGCCCTTTTTTATATATCTCCTCCGTAAGAAACGGAAAGGATACACGGTGTAAGGTGACAGAAGCGATGGTGGTCTTAACAATAGATGGCGTCGACTGCTCTTATGGTTCCGTTGATGTTCTTAAGGATGTCAATTTCGGGGTTGAAAGCGGCGAATTCTTAGGCATTCTTGGACCCAACGGCTCAGGAAAAACCACATTGCTCAGAAGCATAAGCAGAGTACTCCAACCACAGAAAGGAACGATCCTCATAGACGATAAGGACATATATGGAATGAAAAGCGTGGATGTTGCCAAACAGTTAGCGGTAGTCCCACAGGAAACACCTGTAACCTTCGACTTCACTGCCCTGGAAGTAGTTCTCATGGGTCGCAATCCTCACATGCCCCGCTTCAAGATGGAGAGCAAAGAGGACTTGGCTATAGCAAAGAATTCCATGGAACTAACTCGCACTTGGGAGTTCGCCGACAGACCAGTAACTGAACTTAGCGGTGGTGAAAGGCAGCGGGTGATAATTGCGCGTGCCCTAACTCAGGAACCCCAAATTCTTTTGCTGGACGAGCCGACAACCCACCTAGACATAAGCAACCAGCTGGAAATAATGGACCTTATCAAGCATTTATGTGAAACAAAAAAGTTGTTGATAATCGCGGTTTTCCATGACTTCAACTTAGCGGCCCGGTACTGTGACTCCCTCATTCTTTTGAAGGACGGCAAAATCGTTGCTGTGGGAAAATCAGACGAGACGCTTACAAACGAAAACATCAGAAAAGTTTTCAGCGTTGACACCATCGTTAAAAAACACCCGGTCACAGGTTACCTGCATGTTATCCCTATGTCGAGGTCTCTAAATCAGCAGCAAAAGAATCTTTCTGTTCATCTGATTTCTGGATGCGGCACCGGTAGCCCCGTGATGAAGATTTTGAAGGATGAAGGTTATTTCGTTACTGCGGGGGTTCTCAACCTACTGGATACGGATCAAGAGTCTGCTCAGCTGCTGAAGATTCCAACAACAAGCGAGGCGCCATTTTCTCCCATCACCGAGGAGGCTTATGCAGCAAACCTGAAGATGATAGGTAAAGCCAAGGCAGTAGTAATAACAC
>Ga0209614_1002195_pt1 | contig 13231 bp, 14 predicted proteins | sample BlaSprsedimmetaG_FD_185484 | JGI IMG/M metagenome (GOLD analysis project Ga0209614, IMG submission 185484) | Hot spring sediment bacterial and archeal communities from California, USA to study Microbial Dark Matter (Phase II) - Blank Spring... ... | reverse complement strand
GAAGTGGATGCGGAAGCTGGGCCACTTTTTTGCTCTTTTTTCACTTTGGCTGTTTTGCGGCACCAAATGTCGTCAGCCGTACTCGATGTTCTTTAGCGGACGATAATAACTTTTTCAGGCTCGACTATTTATGAGATGCACGATGCAAACGAAAAACGGTTCATCCCCACGGGTGTGGGGAACGCAATGCAGATAACCTGCCCGGTATCGCTGGGAGCGGTTCATCCCCACGGGTGTGGGGAACGCTCCATGCCGGACATGAGCCAGTTCACAAATCTCGGTTCATCCCCACGGGTGTGGGGAACGCCCTAGCCTGGACAGGGGCGGGCAGGTGGCGAGCGGTTCATCCCCACGGGTGTGGGGAACGCATCGCCCCATCGTGGACGGCCATTATGAAGAACGGTTCATCCCCACAGGTGTGGGGAACGCGATTGATTGTTCTCATCATAATGTATCACCCCCGGTTCATCCCCACGGGTGTGGGGAACGCCTCACCGACACGAAATGCGATACATAGCTCGACGGTTCATCCCCACGGGTGTGGGGAACGCATAGACACAAGACCTTGAGAAAGACCTGTCGCCGGTTCATCCCCACGGGTGTGGGGAACGCAGACTTTGTTCTCGGACTTCTTGCGCGGGGAACGGTTCATCCCCACGGGTGTGGGGAACGCCAGCGGTATCCCATTTCACTGTGGAGGTACAGCGGTTCATCCCCACGGGTGTGGGGAACGCCTGGACTTGAGTAGCCCACCGGGAATCCAAAGCGGTTCATCCCCACGGGTGTGGGGAACGCCGGTAGTCGGCAAGCTGTTCAGCGAGGGAAAACGGTTCATCCCCACGGGTGTGGGGAACGCGGTCCCGGCCAGGTTGGCCATTCTGAGGTTTGCGGTTCATCCCCACGGGTGTGGGGAACGCTCAAGCCCGACCTTCCGCGCAATCTGTGACGCCGGTTCATCCCCACGGGTGTGGGGAACGCCACCCCCCAGGATGCAACCCAGAGCCAAAACTCGGTTCATCCCCACGGGTGTGGGGAACGCCCTCCATCCAATCATTGCAGCTTTGCACAAGGCGGTTCATCCCCACGGGTGTGGGGAACGCTGCTGGCCTGGACCAATCCATATCTATCGCCTCGGTTCATCCCCACGGGTGTGGGGAACGCCACCCGGCCCGTGGTTTTTTTTTGCGCTTTTCACGGTTCATCCCCACGGGTGTGGGGAACGCGATGTCGCCAGCATTGAGGGGTCCGGTTATGCCGGTTCATCCCCACGGGTGTGGGGAACGCTCAGGACTTCCAACGCCCATCTTTGATCCGTCCGGTTCATCCCCACGGGTGTGGGGAACGCATCTACGCTGTTTTCTTCCATCTGTGTTGTTTCGGTTCATCCCCACGGGTGTGGGGAACGCCACAGCCATTTGACGAATGTGCTCGATTGCCTCGGTTCATCCCCACGGGTGTGGGGAACGCAGGATCGGAAGAATCCAAGAAATCCCAAACCGCGGTTCATCCCCACGGGTGTGGGGAACGCCGGAATTGTCCCGGCCATGACTTCCATCTGCTCGGTTCATCCCCACGGGTGTGGGGAACGCATCAACCGATGGTATGAAGAGCAGAAATCCGTTGGTTCATCCCCACGGGTGTGGGGAACGCGTCATCCAGGACCAGCCGCCGAAGCATCGCATCGGTTCATCCCCACGGGTGTGGGGAACGCCACCCGGCCCGTGGGTTTTTTTGCACTCCTCACGGTTCATCCCCACGGGTGTGGGGAACGCCAAGAACATATCTGGTACTCCGCGTTTAGTTCCGGTTCATCCCCACGGGTGTGGGGAACGCTTTGGATTAAACGGTGTTTTGTAATTTTTAGCCGGTTCATCCCCACGGGTGTGGGGAACGCATCATGGCGATACGGTTATCCAAACTGTTGCGCGGTTCATCCCCACGGGTGTGGGGAACGCAAAAAATCCAGCTGGTGCTTGTTTGCTGTGTCCGGTTCATCCCCACGGGTGTGGGGAACGCTCCTAAATGTGGTTGTTATGTTTCAGGCCGCCCGGTTCATCCCCACGGGTGTGGGGAACGCTCACCCCACTCGAAGATTGCCTTTTGGGCCTTCGGTTCATCCCCACGGGTGTGGGGAACGCCTACGGGAGAGGGTTCGGATTACTTCCTGGACCGGTTCATCCCCACGGGTGTGGGGAACGCACCCGCTCCCTGGTTTCGTCTTCCGTATCGAACGGTTCATCCCCACGGGTGTGGGGAACGCTTCGCCGCAAGAAGGAAGACGTCCTGAAAGACCGGTTCATCCCCACGGGTGTGGGGAACGCAGAATCGCTCTATGGAAAAATTGGTATGTTACTGGTTCATCCCCACGGGTGTGGGGAACGCTGAAGAGGCAGGGTACAAAGAAGTCCAATCAACGGTTCATCCCCACGGGTGTGGGGAACGCCGGGTTGACCCTGACAGCAGCATCCAATGTCTGCGGTTCATCCCCACGGGTGTGGGGAACGCGCGCAATCTGCGATGCTTTGCGCTCGATGTTGCGGTTCATCCCCACGGGTGTGGGGAACGCACTTTCTGTACCATGTTGAATTTCTATGCAATTTTCAATGAACAAAAACGTACCAAAAAAATGTCAGAGATTTCATTATGTTTTCGGTTGATGTTGATTGTGGTTTTCCGGAAGAAAAGAAACCAGCTTCACTCCGTCCATTTCCACGGGAATGCGTCGATTTTTTCCCAGTGTTTGGAAGTCGAAACTGGATTCGGTGTTCGTGCTCCATGCCATAACCGCATTCCCTTGTTCAATGCCGTCCTCAATGTTGGTCCATATCATCTCCCGTACTCGGCGCGAAACCTTGCCCACATATACCCCGGCCCGCACTTCAAGCAGCCACAATGCCAAACGTCCTCGCAACCTGGGCGGTGCGTTTTCAACCACGATGACCAGCATCGCCGATGTTCTCCTTGTTGGGAATGGCCGGAGCCACGGCTTCCGGATGGGGTTCAGGAATATCCAGTCCGCCTGCGGCTAGAACTTCTTCAATGACCGGGATGATGCGTTTGAGCAGTCGAGTTTGGCGAAACACTTCCCGGCAGGCCAGCCGCACTTCCCGTTCTGGGTTACGCGGTTTCTTAGCCGCAATGCGGAAGGCGACCGGAGCGACGGTCTCGAATTTGAAGATATCGGCAATGTCGTAAACGAATGACTGGGGTTTTCCCGTATGGATGAAACCGATGGCCGGGGCGTAGCCCGCCGCCAGGATGGCCGCCTCGCTGATGCCGTACAAACAGGCCGTGGCCGAACTCAGACATCGATTGGGGATGTCGCCGCTGCCCCAGTTGGTGGAATCATAGTTGCGAATCTTCCAGGAAACGCCGAACTGCTTGGCCAGGAGTTCATACATTTTGCGTACTCGCACGCCCTCGATGCCTCTCAGCTGATCCACGCTTCTTCGGGCCGGGGGCTCTTCCTTGAAGCGCATGGCGTACATTTTACGCACTACCTTCAGGCGGGATTCATCATTCAGAGCAAGTTTGGCCTGGTAAAGAAGACGGTCGGCCCGTGCCCCGCCAGGTTGACCGGCCGCGTAGAGACGTACGCCGGAATCCCCTGTCCAGATCAACAGGCAGCCCACTCGTGAGGCCAGGGTCACGGCTGCATGGGAAACCCGGCTGCCCGGCTCAAGCATCAGGCAGGCCACGCCGCCCACGGGAATGTGGGTGCGTACACCGCTTTTGTCCACCACGACGAATGCGCCGTCCAGCACATCCAGATTGCCTTTTTCCACGAAAAGAACGGAAACCCGGTCCTTGATGGGTATGGGCTTGAGAGGGGGAAGGATTGGTTGATTCATGGTCGAGAGATTCCAGGTTTGAGATTGTTTCCGGGGAGCCATATCTTCTGGACCGCGTCCATGCGCCCATTCCCATCATCTTTCCGGCGGTCCTGCTTCAGCGCTTCACATGTCAAGAGCGCCTTCGTAGAGGATGATCCGCCGGCAACATTTCCCGCATCTCGCGCAGGAAGTCGTCGGCGTCTTTTTTCGTGTGATACTGCTTGCGCGTCTTCTCCGTGAGGTAACGCTGGCCCTTGATCCCGCAGTTTTGCAGATGGTCGGCCCAGGCCCGCAACTGCCGGGAGCAACTCTCGGCCAGAGATTTCAAATTTGAGATTTGAGATTTGAAATGGGCGTAGCCCTTACGGCGTTCGAGAAAGCAGAGCATGGACCGGACCTCCCCGGCGGACCCCCTGGCGATGTACAGAAAGGCCAACAGTTCATTGGTCGTCCCGCGCTCGAATCCCTCGGCGATATTGTTGGAAACCGACAAAGTCGCCCGTTCCAACTGATCCCGCAAACTGAAACTGCTCCGCCACTCTTTCGACTCGGTCATGTCGTACACGCCTTCAGCCAGCCGGATGGCCTCCTGCCAGACGGGGAGGTCTTCGAAACGGGTGAAGGTGGGCATGGGGCAACTCCTGCAATGGATTCAGCAAGTTTTGCTTCAGGCGGCTTGAATGGTCGGTGAATTAAGGTAAATCAAGCGATCCCAGACGAGTTTTGAAATAAGAGCCAGTCAATGGTCTTCGTCCGGGTAGCGCTTTCCGGGTCAATATTTTCTACTATTCTGAAAGAATATTTGTTTTTGATCATGATCTGCGGACAAGCATTAGACCGCATCCCAGACCTTTTGCGCATCCCAAGCCCTGTATCAAAGTAGTTTTTGCCTTTTGGGAATCAACAACATGTGCAAATCCTTTCAAATCAAGCACTGAGAGGATAATCGGCCGCGATCCGGGCTTTTTTCTGGCTTGGTATCTCTGATACGAATCGACTATCAACGTCCCTGTTACAACTGTAAATCCGGTATCATTCTCTCTTGACCGCAACCATTCGTCGGCAGCGTCGTGCGCGACGACAGTTCGGATCGGCAAGTCCCGTTCACTCACTCCTTCTTCAAGCAATCGTTTTCTGCGATCCTGAACGATGTCATGGCGGACCTGTCTTCCATCGGCGTCTTTGGTCTTTCTGACGGCGTTGAGTCGGAGAGAAAAGAAAACCCTGTCCCCGGATTTCAGTTTTGGGTCGTACTCTTTGAGTTCAATATTCCAAATATTTTTTTTGTCCATTGGTGACCTTTTCGAGATCACGATAAAGCGACTGTTATTCAATGACCGGTAGATGAAGTCCCGTTTCCTGTCCGGGTGGTCGGCAAAGAGATCCCACAAAGCCTGATGTTCCTCATACATTCCCAACCGCGCCGATTGATAAGGATTGAGTCGCAGTCTGCTGATATACATGCTCATCCTCCTTGATCCGACAACTTTTCGGATGGACTGATCATGACTTCTTGTCTGGTCGTGAACTGGCGTCGTCCATGGTGCAACGGCTGGTCCCTCGTGGTCATTGCCTTGAGCGGATCTTTCATGCCTTCGTATGGTTCCGAGAAGAAATGAACGGTCCTCGGAGCAGTTGCGATCTCTCTGGCAACAGCGTCCACTGGATACCGGTCGAGTGCCTCGATTGGTCCATCGGCTTCCGCAAGCATGGGATTGAAAGGCAAAGCCAGGGGACAACTCTTTCGTCCAAGGTACGGCAGCAAGCGCGGACGGGTGAGACTTTTCTCAAGCATTTCCAGGGATAGTTCGTCCTCTCCTTTTTTCGACCAGAGGCAGACAATGAAAAGCGCATCCATAAGATAGTCTCTTCTGGAAAGAATTGTGGTCAAGTCTTCGTCAAATCCGAGAAATGGCCCCAACTCGTCTTTCCTGCAGAAGAAGACCCGTTTCTTTTTTTCTCGGGAACTTTGCACTGTATGATAATCCGTCAAACGCATCCCCGGGGCGTCCACACGCACCATTAACCCTATGCTGTCAGCGAGTTGTTGGAGGCGTTCTTCTTCATGGCGGCGGATTCCCAAGCACGCCGCGATCAATCCCAGGAGGGCCGACCGCGTCGGTCGGCCCGATGTCGGACGAATTTCTCCCACGGCCACGTCACCCCAGGACTGCATGGGGCCATAGAGTTGAAATAGGAGATATTTCATCACGGCATTACTCCGCTACAAAGCCGCAGATTTCATCAAGATTCCCTGTACCCTGGGCGGCGTTGAAAGACTTGGATTCGCTAATGACTCCGTAAACGTTTTCCATTTTGCTCCTGGTTTCTTCAATGCATTTTACCGCTTTTTCTAGCACATCATCACCTGAAACCGGTTTGAGAAAGGCGACGGAAAGGGTGCGGGGCTGGGCGTCGCCCTTTTCCGCGAGGCAATAGGAAGCATAGGCCCGGGAAGCGAAGCTGTTCTGTTTCCCGCCGGGGCTGATGGTGCAGGCCGCACGACAAAGGGCCCGCAAGGTGCGGGACGTCAAATCCTGGTCGCCGCCAAGATTTTCTTTCAAAAGCTCACGATCCACGCACACATACAGATAGAACAATCCAGCGCCGAATTCGGCGATGCCCATATGCCCCGCGCCGGAGTCCTCGACATTGAGATCATCCACGGCGGTGAAGAAATCGTCCTCGACCTCTGTCTTGTGAACCGTCATGGCATGTGCAACCTGAACGGCGGCCTCGATGTTGTAGCGTCTGCTCGCGGCGAGCATACGGCCGAAAAGGGCGATGTCCGCGGCTTGGTTCTCCCTCCGCAGAAGTTCGAGTTGGCCGCCTTCGGGCACGGCGTCGCTCGTCCTGCATTCTTCGATCAGGCGCTCGATGCCCTTGATCTCATTTGGGCTGAAATGAGCCAATTGCTCGATTTCCAGGTCCAAAAGCGGGTCCTTTTCAATATCTTCTTTTTTCGCAGGAAGAGACTTGGTCTTGCCGAAAACTCCGGCAATGGACTTGGCGATCTCTTTTGTTTTTTTATCAACGTCATTTGATGCTATACCTGAAATGCTGGAAAAGTCATGTTTTTCAATCACTTCAGTCAGTTTTCTTCCGGAATTCAGGCTGATGTAAACGTACTTGCCCATCTCCTTCGTCCTGACCCCGATATCGGCGCCCAATGCCTGCTGGAAAACGTCGGATGTGCGCCAGGCTCTTTTCAAACTTTGAGATGAGATCCTCAATCGTTGCGCGTTGCCCATGATCACGGTCTTGGGCCGGCCAAGGTCGTCCCTGTTCAGATTGGAAGCCGGATAGCTGGTCAGAATATGCAGCTGAATGTACTTGCTCATTGTTCTCTCCTTTCCAAATGGATTAGGCTGGAGTGTAATATGTGGCGGCCCAGTTCTTCCTGGTTGTGTCGTTCCACCAGAATGCTCCCTGAATCAAACTCTTGGGGTCTACCTTGCTATCCAGATATTTCGTGAGTCTGACGAGCATCGTGAACAGTTCGTCTCTCTTTTCCACGGCCAGGAGTTTTCGAAACCGCACATCCCTGACCTCCTGGCTGCCTTTGTCCGTGGTGGCGAGCTGCTTGGCGAAGTGCCCCTCCTGGAGCAGATTTTTGGCATGAGCCAGTACGCCGATGCCGGGAGCCAACCGCTCCGCCTCCTCTTCACTCAGCAAGATTCCCTTTTGCCGCAGGCGCTGGCGAAAATCTCTCTGAAAGGCTGAAGAGACGTAGACTTCAAAGGGAGTTTTCGCCCTGCGCAGTTCAGCCCTGTTTCCTCGATTGGAAGCCAGGTCGTCGAACCACTCCAGAACTGTTTCCCAGAACACCTCGTTTTTAAGAAAGATTCCGGATGATTTCATCTCTGAATAGACCTCCATTTTTCAGGGAGCTCAAGGATTTTTCGCAAGGCTGCCCCATTGAAGTTTCTCATCTTGAGTTGGGCGGCGTGGATTCGCCGGGCGTGGTCCGGGTGGAACAAGGCGCTCTGGACTTCAGCTTGAAACAGCTTCTCACATGCCTGCTCCAAAACATGCGCCCACCTGAGCCTCAATTTCAAAAGATCTCCTTCGGACTCATGCTCGAGCACCGGAACCATGGTCCTGACGAGTTCGTAAAACGAGGCCTCCGTGTCTCCCCAAAACATGGCCGAAGCGTTGGACAGCCTCGTCTGGTCGGCGCTTACCTCCCCACGTTTTTTTTCATGAAAAAGCCCTTCCTTCAAGCCGGACATCAGATTGCTCTTGACCTTGTCCGCCGCCTGGACAAGCTTTTCCACCCATTCCCGGAAGTCCTCGCGGTAATCGTCCGCGACAGCAACGAAGGGTAGTTCTCCTTCGCACCACTGGCGCGGCTTCATGTTGTCCATGTCAAAACCACTGGCCAGAATTCTAGCTGAGCCGTTGAGGTTGCTCTTTTCTTGCCGGTGAATGCACAGCGCCGGCTTCACGGCGCCTCTGTCCTCATGCATATTTCCATAAACCAGGCCGAGCCAGTTCACATATCCGGTGATGTTCGCCGCGCCCTTCACGGCAAGAGGGGGAACATCCCCGGCTTGGTAGCGATATGGCGTCAAGGGATGCGTCCATCCGTCACCGTAATTGTATCCATAGGGACGCTGGATATATTCCTTGACAACCGTGGTTCCCTGCAGAGAGCATATCGAGCAAATTTTCGGCGCGGACGTTTCTTCGGGCAGGAGCAATATCCGGCGGGGCATCCCCCAGTAGGCGTGAAGAAAATGAACGTCCTGGGGCAGGGTTTCACTCCCCTTTTTCTCGCTTGTCCGGGTTGGTGCAGCCCAAGGAAAAACACTGCCCGGTATTGCATGAGATGCGGGAAGGCTCTCCACGCCTTTTTCGTTAAGCGGAAGGACGTTGAGCCAAATTTTCTCCCAGAGTGTTTCGCCCAAGGCGATGGTCGAAAGAGGCCCGCCGCCCCTGAGCGACGTCCTGTTGCCTTTTCCTCCCGAAGGAGCAAAAGCCTGCAAGGTGAAAAGCCCCATGGCCGCGCAGGCAGGACAAAGGACTTCCACTCGCCCCCGCTTGACGAAAAAGTCGCTGTTCAATCGCAACGCATTGTCCCCTGGAGAATCGATGAGCAGGCCGGAAATATGGTTGACGCTGCCGTCCGATGCCGAAAGCTCGAAGTCTTGCAAAAAGAGCGGCTTTTTTTCGAACAGGTTGAAGTAACTCTTGATCCGCTCCACTGCCTGCAGGAGTTCTTCTGGGGCGGGGGGTGAGACAAGCTTCTCCTTCCATTCCGTCGCATCCTTGGGAGGAAAAACGGTTTGGACCAGTCCGATCAAAAACTCGAACATGGCGCTTCGAAAATCCATGCGCGGAAGGGACAAATCCACACAAGGCGGATCACCGCCGGACACCTCCCATGGAGCAATCTTATCCGTACTGCCGTCCACACGGCGTACGGATATCCATCGCTCCTGTGTAAGGTTAAAAATCATGATAGTCTCCTTAAATGATAGACAATCGGGAAAACTTCATTTGAATACGCTCACTGCATTGACTGGGTGCAACCCAGTCAATGCAGCACGTGGCCATGGCTTCAAGCTAACGTAACCAGATGATGCCGATGGTGATCCCGTCTTCCGCCTGGAAGAAAAGGACGACCACAATGGCACGCCGCAAGGGTGGCATATGATCACCTCCTCCCGGAATCGCTGGTTGATTTTATTTAGGCAATGTATTATTCGAACAGATCACAGAAGTTGCAGTTTGCCTGCAGGACTAGTCACAGAGGATCCCGGGATTTTCTATGGCTAGCAAAGCCCTGAGAACGCTGAAGACGTTCCAGGGCTTTTTATTAGAGCTGCGACTTAATGTCAATAAAAAAATTGCTATAAAATTTACTATTCTTAAAAAATCCCCGCCCACATGCTATGCATGTTACGGCGGGGAACTGTATTTGCCCGAAATTGCTATGGAATTTCCTGTTTGGGCCATCCCCAAAACTGGGGAACAGATTTTGAATATAGTCCCGGGGTTCTCCAGTCAAGTTCATCATCCTAGTCTTATCCCTGTTCTCTTCGAGTATAGAATCTTGATGTTCCGCCCTTTCCCATCCACAGCCTTTCCCTCCCATTCTTCATTATTTGAAGCAAAGAGCGGCATGAGTACGCAGTACTTTCCTTGATCCGGCATGCTCTCCTTGAACTTTTCCAGCTCTTGCTTGAGAGCCGAATCGGCTATCAAAGGTTCCTTGACCTTGATTGCGCTGACCGGGACCTCGGATCTGGCGCAGGCCGTCGCGGTCATCCTTCCTGGAACCCACAAGCTGATCTTGCCGTTTTGCACCGTGCAGAGGCGGAGGCGAATCGTATCCTCTCCCAAACGCGTTGGGACCCGGACGTCTTCCTCCCAACGCATGTCGGATGCGTCAATCGAGTATCCCTGGTCGAGCTTGAGGGTGTTCAGGTAGGCCATTGTGTGCTTGGCCCGATCGTCGCCTTCGGCCTTTTTGTCGGCTTCGAGCAGGATTTCCGGAGCTTCCAAACCTCCATAAGCGTTTTCACCTCCATAAGCTTTTTCCATCAGATTCCGCGCCTTCTCGGGAAGCTTGATGCGGCCTTCCTGTTTGAGCAGGTGGGCCGTGCGCCAGAGCACGGCTTGTCGGGGGTAGACCCAGACGGAATCGCCGAGAAGATTTGCATACCAGGTTCTTGAGATCGTTATGTCCGGTTCTGGAGAAAGAACAATCATAAGCGGTTTTTCGTGGCCGATCGGACGAGCAAACGAGAACGCGAAACGGTGACAGCGTCCCGCCCGCTGAATCATCAAATCCATGGGGGCCAAGTCGGAAAGCAGAATATCCCAGTCCAAATTGAGCGATTGTTCCAGAACCTGGGTCCCGATCACGATTTTTCCTTTCCTGAGTTCAGGCGTGGAGTTCTTGCCGAAGAGTTCGAGCACACGTTTCTCGGTATCCAACCGATCAACCATGGCGAATCGGGCATGGAAAAGAATGACATCCTCTTGCGGAATGCCTTCTGCCAGCAACCGTTCGTAGGCGGCGACCGCGTCGTTGACGGTGTTTCTGATCCAGCAGGAGCAAGCCCCCGCCGCATGAGCCTGCCGCAAGGCCTCGAACATGTCGTCCGGGTTGTCGGTCAGTTGGACCGGGACATCGATCTTCCGGGTCGATTCAAGGGGAACTTCCAGGCATCCTTCATCCGAAACACTGGTAGCCAGTGGAAAGTCCACGCACTCCAGATCCGGGGCCTCAAGCCCCCGTCCAAGAAGATAGGCCTGGACAAACTGCTTGCGAAGCGCCTTGGTCAGGGTGGCCGTGAGCAGGATGACGCTGGTGCCCATGGCCCCTAAAAAAGTGAGCAATGACTGGAGGATCTTGCCGGTGTATTCATCATAGGCATGAATCTCGTCGGCAATGAGCACCGTGCGGGAAAGGCCAAGCAACCGCAGACACTGGTGCCGTGCCGGAAGCACGCCGAGAAGTGCCTGATCCAAAGTGCCGGCTCCGCATGGCGCAAGCAGGGCCTTTTTCCGGTTGTCCGAGAGCCATCGCCTGCATTCCGGCCCACTCTCTTCATCCTCCATGAAGGTTGATTGAGCCGTGGCTTTTTCCAACTCTATGGAACTCAGAAACTCCTCATGGATTGCCCGGGCACCGTGGGAAAGCATGAGGGAAGGCCGGCTCCCTTCCGTGAAAAGCGCCCGATAGGTCTGGGCCATGCGCGAGTACATGGCATTGGCCGTGGCCATGGTCGGAAGGGCAAAGAAAAGACCACTCGCCTCTCCGGCGGTCATGATTCCGTGGGCACGGAGAAGCGCGGCCTCGGTCTTTCCACTGCCGGTCAAGTCCTCGAAGATATGCATCTGTGGCCCTGGATTGGGGAAAACATCCGTGAGCGCGTAAGCTTGCAGCGAGGTCGGCTTTGTTTCCGGGGGGAGATTTGGGAGAAGCGTATGAAAGGTCCCCTGGCGGCACGGATCAGGGTGCAGGACGCCGCATTCTTCGACCGCCTTTTCCGCCTGGGAGAGAGCGGCAGACCAGTACTCTTGAAGCGGCACTGCAGTTTGCTCATACCGAAACCACTTCTCGGAAGATCCGATCCAGTCGGCGAGTACGAGCAGCCCGGAGAACAGCCAGGACAATCGCCGAAACGATTCCTCGTCGTCAAAGAGAAACGGCATGTCTTTCAGGAAAAGCGAAATTGCCTGATCCACAAATGCCGTGGCCGCATCCTCCGCGCCACGGAAATGGCGGCGATTTTTCTTCGGGGACACCGGCTTGCCATGGTGGCCGTAAGCCGCTTCGGCCAAGGCGTCCAGTGAGATGATCTGGCGACTGCGTAAGCAGAAAGGTTCGCTCTCCAGCCTTGAGCGAATGTGGGCATTCCAGAACCATGAACCCAGCTCCGTATGATGGACTTGAGCGGTCGTGCCCGTCACCTTCCTTCCGAGCAACTTTATAAGGTCAGGAAGTTTTTCCTGGAATACGGGAGAGAATTTTCCCACGTCGTGAAGTGCGGCAAAGAAGAGGAGAAGCGGGAGGATGTCCTGAATTGGTCGATCGGAAAGGCGAACGATGCGTTTTCTGATCTGCTCGTCTTTTTCGATCAAGACCTGAACAACCGCAGCGACATCCAGGCAGTGGTAGACAAGCAGATGGTGTCTGCCAGAGTCTTTGCTCCATTTTCCCCAGAATGGATAAATTATATCATTCATTACAATCGGTTACTATGTCCATTCATTGAGTTGATTCATGGTTTCTAATTTCAGCTCTTTCTTTCGTGGGAAGTATCGACATTTTTTAACTTCGCGAAACAATTCTACCATTTCGAAAACTCAAAACTGATCCCATCCAGCAGTATCCATTGCTTCACCCCCTTCTCAATCCAAAACTTTTTTCACATTCGCTTTGACAAACCCAATCCTCCGCTCCGGCTGTTTCTCGGGTTCCTGCAACTGCGCAAAGCTCTGCACACGACGCGAAACTGTTCGTCGTATTTGGCTTCCATGTCCTCGATTGTCCGGCGCAGGTCTTCGTGGGTGGCCAGTATCCGGCGAAGCTTGGTGAAGGTGCGCATGATCTGGAAGTTGACCTGGATGGCCTGTTTGCTGTTCCGAACCAAGAAAGGCATGGCCATGCTTTGCACGGTGATGGCCAAGGAATCAGAACCTTGCTACCTTCATTCACTAGTGTCCGGAACATTAGTCAAATAATCTCAGTTGCTTAAAAGGCGAAGCAGCCTCGGCTTTGCAATCTGAAAACAAAAACAACTGATTTAATTCACCCTACAACGAAAGTTGTTTGTTTTCCTTTTTCTTCATCCGACGCTTTCTGTGTGAGATGTACGCTCGGTAATTCTTGGTCTGGACCCACTGGACGAGATTGATTGCCATTTGGATATTAAAGCGCC
>Ga0209614_1002194_pt1 | contig 13241 bp, 13 predicted proteins | sample BlaSprsedimmetaG_FD_185484 | JGI IMG/M metagenome (GOLD analysis project Ga0209614, IMG submission 185484) | Hot spring sediment bacterial and archeal communities from California, USA to study Microbial Dark Matter (Phase II) - Blank Spring... ... | reverse complement strand
GTAAAGTCCTTTTTCCCCTTTTTCAACTATAATCAATATCCTTTTCATGGTTGTTACTTTTTTAATCCTGCCATTTTTATTATTGAATTCAGCGTTCCTTTTGGCACCTCCTGGGTTCCATGTTTCCCCACCGGTATTTTCCCCTTTTTTGTTGGATGAGAATAAATATGATGCCTTTTGGTCCGTTCAATATACCAGCCGTCTTTCTCCAATAACCGGTACAATTCATTAAACTTCATAGCTGCGTTTTATGTTGCAAAAGTAACGTTTTTGTTCCAAAAATCAAAACCTCATAAATCACAATTTCCCGAACGCCTTTTTCATTGCCTCTTTTTCCATTTGCTTATCAATTCCCATATACCGGCGCAATGTTTTATCCTGGGTAATACCTGCATTTTTCTTTGTGAGATTAATATCTTTTGTATTGTGGTAAAAATTGGTGATAAACGTTTTCCGGGCTGTGTGCGATCCTACCAGTTTGTATTTGGGTGCAATTTTTTCGGTAATTATTCCTTTTGAAAAATCTTTGTAAATGGTGGGTGTGTTAATTTCGGCTATTTGGCAAATTTCCTTTATATAGTCGTTAAATCTTTGATGGCTTATTTTTGGCAGGGCTTTATATTTGTCTTTATACCGTTCAATTATTTTCAGTGCCGGGTCCGATAGTTCCACATCAATAAGGTTTCCTGTTTTTACCCTATATATTTGGTTAACGTGCCGTTGTTTATATGTTCGTGTGTTAAGGTGTCCAGGTCGGCAAAAGCTAAACCGGTGAGGCATCCGAAACAAAATTTATCCCTTACCTGGTTCAATCGTTTGCTTTCAAAATCTTTATGATACAGGGTAGAAAGTTCATCCATCGTGAGGAAGATAATGGTAGGTTCCTTCTCGGTTGCTGAAAATTTCATAAATCCCACCTGGTCGTGGTAATCCTTTTTCAGGCTCCAGTTCATAAAGAATTTGAGCTTTTTAATGGCCGTTGCAAAGGTGTTCCAACCCAAACCTTTTTCTTTTAGAATGTAATTTCTGTACAGGTCGAAAAATACGGGGTTAATGGTATGGTAATCGACATAATAGCCTTTCTCTTTCTCGAATTCCTTCAATTTGTTATAATACAAAGTATAGTTTTGCAGGGTTTTGGGTGCAAGGTTCTTAACTGTCAGATACTCGTCGTAGGCATCCCAAAAATGCTTTTCATTGCCTGAATGTACGTTTTCACCGGCCAGAAACTTTTTAGCCATATCCGGAGTAATAGTTATCCGGTTGTTTTTACATTTCATTGCAAGTTAAACCAACTTACATAAACCTGTATTTGTGGGCTGCAAGTCCTACCTGGGGAGCACAAGTATGAAATTATTAGCGTTATATGATAAAAATTCGTATAACGCTTTTTTTTGAGAGGTCACCGTTTCAGACTTCAAAAAATGGTTTATTTGTCATGATAATGTCCGGATGCAGTAATAACCAACACCGTAACTTTTTCGTCATTAATGGAATAAACAAGCCGGTGTTTTTTGGTTATCCTTCTGGAAAAGAATCCTTTGTATCCATAGCCTAGCGGTTTCGGTTTTCCGGATCCTGTTCTGGGATGCTGTTGTAGTTCTGCTAAAAGTGCCTTTGCTTTATTGAAAGCTGCAGGTTCATTTTTCTTCAATCCGGCAAGATCTTTTTTATCTTCCTCTGTAAAATACAAAGTGTAGGTCATAAATTTTCAAGAAATTGGTTGAGGTCTTCTTCTGTTGCTACTTTTGTCACCTTTCCTTCTTGAACCTGTTTAATTGACTCGTCAATTTTGTCTAGCATGGCCGGAGTAAAATAGATATCCTCGTCGTCAACCGGTGTCAATAGGTACGCTTGTTTTTTGCCCCTTCTGATTAAAACTTTTTCACCTTTATCAGCCAAATCGAAAAAATCTTTTTGTTTATCCCTGAATTGTCGGCTTGTTGTTTGAATAATTGCCATAGTAAAAAATATTAATCGTGTACCAAATATGGTACAAATATAATAAATAATTTCCTGCAAAAAACATTAACGAAACAGAATAAGAATTACACCCTTCCCAGTGCTTCAAATCAGAAAGATGGTAATTCACACCAAACTCTCACAAATCAGGTTGCAACTTCCAACTGTCAGGGGAGCACCAGTAAAAAAGCATTAGCGTTATATGATTCTTCATGTAACGCTTTTTCTTTTTTCATATCACCACAAACCAAAATTACGTATCAATTAGATTCGTATATTTGTTATCGAAATGACAAATAAAGAATACATATTATCCACTTTAAAATCTAAAAGGGTTGACTTTTCTGCTATAGGAATTCGGGAAGTTGGTTTATTCGGTTCGTATGTTCGAGATGAACAAACTGAGAAAAGTGATATTGATATTCTTATTGATTTCGACCCGGAAAAGGAAACGTTTGACAATTATATGGCCGTTTATGAATTGCTAGAAAAGCTATTTAAAAACATTAGGGTTGAAGTTGTTACGAAAAATGGGTTAAGCCCGTACATTGGTCCTAAAATTCTAAATGAGGTTCAATATGTCTAAAGAACCGCTGGATTATCTTAAACATATTCGAGATGAAGTATCTTTTATCTTGTCTGTCATCTCTGATGATTTTTCAAAAGATGAGTTTTTGTCCGATGAAACCTTAAAACGTGCGGTTGTCAGAAGTCTTGAAATAATTGGCGAAGCAACCAAAAAGATTCCGGCAGATTTTAAATATAAATGGAATTCCATACAATGGAAAAATATGGCAGGGATGCGTGATAGATTAATTCATGATTACATGGGAATTAACTATTCCATTGTATGGGATGTGGTTAAGAATAAGATACCCGAATTGTATCCACAGATACTTGAAATTATTGATAAAAATTAAAATTTAAGTTGCAACTTCTCCCGATGGCTATCGAACTCTTTTGAAATTATACTTATTCACAGGTATTAATTATATTTACTTAATTAATTACCAGATTGAAGATTATGAACAAATTAGCTTTTATCGCCCTCTTAATTACCATTCCTTTTTTCCATGCATATTCCCAGGATAATAAAATCAATGTTGTAATTATTGGTTCACACCCTGATGATGCTGATAAACAGGCCGGTGGTACTGCATTGGAATTTCTGAAAAGGGATCATAATGTTCTGTTTGTTTCCCTGACCACTGGAGATGCCGGACATCAAACTCAGGGAGGGAAAGAACTGGCTCAGAGGCGGTTTTCCGAAGCTCAGGAAGCTGGCAGGCGGTTTGGCGTGGAGTATATTGTGATGGATAATCCAGATGGAAAACTACTTCCTGCCATCGAAATCAGGGAAGAGATTATTCGGATTATCAGAAAATTTAAGGCTGATATAGTAATTGGACACCGGCCAAATGCGATGCATCCCGACAGGCGAAATTCAGCAATTCTGCTCCAGGATGCAGCATATATGGTAATCGTGCCTAACGTTGTACCCGGCGTGCCACCTTTGCTTGAAAATCCCCTGTTCCTGTATTTTGAAGACAATTTCAAAAAACCTAATTCTTTTAAACCCGACATTGTTGTGGATATAACGAGTTCATTTGAACAAAAAATTTATGGAATGGCAGCCCATGAATCGCAGTTTTTTGAGTGGCAGCCCTGGATTGCAAAAACACTCGATAAGGTTCCTGAGAATGAACAGGAAAGACTGGAATGGCTTGCCTCAATAAGTCAAGGCCAACTTACTAAAGAAAAACAAACACAACTTATTAAATGGTACGGAAAAGCAAAAGCTAAAAAAGTCAACATAACAGAATCGTTTGAAATTTGCGAATATGGCAAAAGGCCTGACGACAAGGAAATAAGACGGTTATTTCCGATGCTGGGAAATTAAAATGTCAGTAACATCATTTTTTCTAATTTATAATTCGTTTTTAAAGGATAATAATGAGAAAACAACGATTCTTATTTAAGTTTTTCCTGTTACTAATTTCCGGGATTTTTGCATCTGGTGTAAATAACCTCTATTCCCAAAAAGTGAATGGTGACCGAACCAAATATACTTACACTGAATCAATGGAGGATTTTCCAAATCCGGAACGGGGTTTTTACAGGTATTCAGAAACAAGAAGCGGAGATTACGTAACATTAAAACCCGAAGAACTCAGGGCTTATCGAAGTGAAAACAGGATTAGGGGAGCAGATTACAGTGTTTACAGCACACTTGTTTTCCGGTATTTTGTAATGAGTGATTTTGTGGAAAGCGATTTGTCTGAAGCATTTCTGGACAGTGTTTCCATGGATTTTCGTGCAGCGAGGGAAGGGGGTGTTAAACTAATTCCCCGCTTTGTTTATACCACTACTGTTCACAGAGGTGATTGTGATGTCTGGATTTGTGCGCCTTACGGTGATGCTTCCAAAGCTATTGTGCTAAGGCATATCCAACAGCTAACACCGTTGCTGCAAGAATACTGTGATGTTATTGCAGTTTTGCAGAAAGGGTTTATCGGCACCTGGGGTGAACAATATTATACCGACCATTTTGGTGATGCCTCAACCTACAATGGACAGGGGAAATTATTGAATGAAAACTGGCACGACCGGAATGAAGTTTTGCAGGCTCTGTTAAACAGCCTTCCTGAAACCCGGATGATACAGGTCAGATATCCACAGCAGAAACAACGGTATTTATACGGCTATAATGCACCAACCAACTCGCCTGCGCTGAAGGAGTCCGAAGCTTATAATGGAAGTGATGCAGCCAGGATTGGCTTTTACAATGACTGTTTCCTTTCGAGTTATTCAGATGTGGGCACTTACAGTGATTATGGCAACGACCTGACTGAAAGCAGAATAGATACAACAAACCTGAAACCCTATCTGGCCCTGGATTCAAAATTTACTGCTGTTGGAGGTGAAACATGCAGGGATGACTGGAGTCCCTTTAACAAATGTGAAGGAAATGCCGTTCATGAAATGGAACGGATGCATTTTTCTTATCTTAATGCGCATTACAACAACCAGGCAGTAAACAACCATTGGGTTTCGGGTGGATGTATGGATGAGATTAAAAGGCGACTTGGTTATCGTTTTGTCTTAAGGGAAGCTGTTTTTGACAATTGGACAGCGGCAGGTGGAATTTTTCCTATTTTATTGGAAATGGAAAATGTTGGATTTGCTTCTCCCTTTAATCCGCGCCTGACAGAGCTGATTATGCGGAATGTAAAAAGTGGCGCTGTTTATTCATTTGAACTTAAGACTGATCCCAGGTTTTGGTTTGTCGGCAGATTCGAGCTAAGTGAAAAGATTCAAATTCCGGCGGATATGCCAAAGGGCACCTATGAAATACTGCTCAACTTACCGGATCCTGAGCCTGCTTTAAAGAATAATCCTGATTTCAGTATCCGGCTGGCGAATGAATACCTGTGGGAACCCGAAACAGGATTTAATAATTTACAGCATGTTTGTGAAATAAAATAAGTGTTTATTTCCTTCTTAAATTACTTATTCAATGGCTTTCTGGAGATTTTAATTCCGAAATTTGAGTAAAATATTACAAAAGATAATAGCTTTGGTCTGTCAGCTATACAATTAGAGTAAATGAGAAACAAACAGAATAAGCTCGTATTAATGAAATTCAGATGGCGGGAAAAACAACTATTTGATAATCGAAAACCTTTAATAACGAGGTTTTTAGTTCATTGGATTATTTTGACTGTGTTCATATCATCCTGTGAATCTGAGCCGTATGGATCGAACTGGGACGAAGAAGATTCACTATCCATAAGTCAGTACCTGGAAAAAAACCGGGATGAATATTCAAAATTCTACAAAATATTGCACGAAGGAAAGATGCTGAACACACTTTATGCCTATAATCCTTACGGTGATGATTACACCCTTTTTTTACCTACCAATGAAGCTATTGATCAGTTCATACAGCAAAATCAGCTTTACGGAAATTTCGAAGAATTAATAACAGATACAGGCTTTATTAATATACTCACCCGATACCACACTGTAAACAGAAAATTACACACTGATGAATTTCCCGACGGCGCTTTGATTGACACAACTCTTACCGGTGACCGGCTGGTTACCGGCTTTTACTCTGACGGTAATAACCAGCTTATTAAGGTAAATAATTCAGCTTCAATTGTTAAATCAAACCTGAAAATGACCAATGGATTCATCCATGTAATTTCGGGAGTGCTGCAAAAAACAGAAGTTTCGGGTTACGACTGGCTTCAGCAACAGGAAGGTTATTCCATACTGGCAGAGGCTGTAAGGCTTTCCGGAATCCAAAGCAGACTGTGGTGGACCAAATATACCATACTTGCCGAACATGACAGTATTTATCGCAGGTACGGTATTCATAATGTTGAAGACCTGAAAGCCCGCATTGCAACCCCCGGCATGTCACTTTCCAACAGGAATAATGCTTTCCATCTGTTTGCTGCTTATCATTTTGTGGGAGGAGAGTATTATTTAAACGATTTTAACTGGGGAAACAAAAAATATACTACCCTGGCTGGCAGATCGTTGGCGATAGATATTGGGGTAGAGATAAAAATCAATCAAGGTATTGATAATTACGGATACAGAGTTTCCAATACCGGTGACTCAACTTTAATCGACTACATCAGCCCGGTTTGGGAAAACAGCAATATCATGACCACCACAGGTGCCATTCATTCCATATCGGATTTAATGTTTTACGAACCATTTCCCAGGAAGTAGTTTATGAACCAGCACTTCACAAATTAGAAATTTTTTTGTTGAACCACCATATTGTCAAAAATTAAACCAGTACCGGACACTCCAGGTACTGCCGTTATCAGTGGGTTCCTCCAGCCGGACAGGCGTGTTGGTTGCAGTAATTCTCGATCTGTACCCTTCTGTGCTGGGTAATGTACCCCGAATTGTATTATTGTCATGATCCCAGGTTATATTTCTGCCCCCCAGGGTTCGAATGATTTGCCTGCCGGCACTATCGTATGTCACCGAAGTTCCAACCTGGTTCAGAATCCAGTTTCTGAGGGTATTCGTTCCCACATTCTCTACCTGGCGCGTTAATTTGTTTAATACCTGGAAATTATATATGTCCTCATCCCGGTTAATCCAGTTAATTATTAACGAAGAATCGGACATCAACGCGTAATCGGGGATTGGGAAAAAATACAACGGCCCATTATGATTGGCAATGGCATCAATTGCGCCCGAATACAACAAAGCCCACCTGAAGATGGAATAATTTGGCCGGCAAAAAACCGGCCCGGTAACACTGGTAAAAACCCGGTCGGGAATATAAGAGTTCAGCCCTATAAAAGTACAATTGCTGCCAAATTCTTTCCTGATAATACTTTTTTCGTCCTGACGATACCTGTTGCCACTTTTAAAAATTCCCTGATATGAGTTAGTTGAGGGAAATATTGGAGAAGACCGGAAATTTTGCGCGATTATAATCTGAACAATATCCGGTGGCAGTGATTTTTGATCTTTCCAGTGGGGGAATCCGGACTTTGCCGTTAATGTGCCGTCAATAAATTCTCTGAAAGCGTCATCGGTTGGAACAAACAACCCATTGTGCCGAATCAGGGTTTGATTTAAAGTATAGATTATTTCACTATGAAGGTTAAATGCCAGATTTGCGTAGTTTAAATCCCACAATGTATCCACTAATCCTCCAAGTCGTACATCGGGTTGATTAAATGTAGCAGTTATGTTTGGCTCAAAATCAGGATAATACCAATATACCATTTCAAGGAAAATTTTGTAGGTTTCACCTGGCAATTCTTTTTCAAGCAGTTCTTTTGCATTCTGCATGGGTTTCACAACTTTATCGATGATGTGAATAAATCCATTCTCAGCTAAAATATCAGCTTTAAGAATCTTGGCGCCGGCAAAATAAATATTTCCCGGTTCATATTCCCTCTCAAAATAAAAACGATAATCTCCCGGTGTAACTCCACTAATTTTTAAATAATCATCGTAAAAAATGGGCACATATTTTCTTGATGAAACATAGACTCTTTTATATCTGTCAGAAACTGCTGAATCCAGCACAACCATTTCCCTTTTTCTATCCCTTTTAATCCAGTATTTTTCAGCAGAATTTCGCAGCATCGTTTCCCGTTTAAAAGCGTGTGGATTTGATGCATCATCATTTCCTGTTTTCCATCCGTTTACACCAAGGCTTTGCAGTTGCTTGAGTGTCCAAGGATTCTGAATGATATGGAACTCGGCAATTCTTTCAAGTTTATCTGGTGGAATATCAGCAATACTGGCATATTGATTATCAGCCAGAAATTGTTTCATGGCTTCGTCGGTTGGTGCAAAAACGCTCCAACTTCCCGAAACATCAATAATCTCGTCAAGGCCGGTAAGTTGCAAACACTCGGCAAATATGGTAAGGTTCTCCTGAACCAACACCGTGGTATATAATTTTCCCGGAAGCCACTCGGGCCTTTCATATTTCTCATGCTCAGGCCACACCTCACAACCTGTTAACAGGTTTAAAAGAATTGCCAGGGGAATCAAAAATATTTTGTGTTTTTTCATTATCCGGCAAAGATGGAAAAAAAATAAATTAACGTTAAAAAAGTAAAACTAATATAAATCCCGAATTTTTTGCATTCTGATTACGAAGCATGTTCGATTTGACATTTAAAATTACTGGTCAACTAAATCATTTTTAATACCTTTGGAATAAACTAAAACGTTAGAAAAATGAAAGTTATCTCACTGGAGAAAGTTGAAAAGAAAAAAGTACACATGGAAGGTGCCGTTGGTGCATGGAAACAATTGCCATTGGGCAGCGAAGACGGTGCTCCGACGTATTCTTTCAGGGTTTTTACGGTTGAACCCGGCGGAAATACACCTTTTCACAACCATCCTTATGAACACATGAACTATGTGATTGAAGGCGAAGGTACCCTGGTAAATGAAAACGGGGAAGAAACTTTTTTGAAGGCCGGCGATTTTGCGCTGGTAGAGCCGGACGAAAAACACCAGTACCGCAACACCGGAACCAAATCGTTTATAATGATTTGCGGCGTACCGAAGGAGTTTGAATGATTTCAGGAATTACTGACAGATACCATAAAAGTTGACCCTGAAAAATGATATTTTCACCCCGTTAAAGAAACCAAAATATCATTTTAATGAACAGCACAGAAACAGGTAATATGATTCTGGATGCCAATCCGCAGGAACCTTCCCCATTATTAAATGGCGCATCGAAACAAACCTTCGAATTCAGGGTACCCGATGGTTCGGCCGACATTTATTTAACGCTGGCCGCCCTGATTGTGGCTTCACTTAACGGAATCAGGGATGAAAATTCGCTGAAAAAAGCCAAGGAACTTTATGTTGACGGAAATATTTTCCAGCCTCAGAATAAAGCAAAACTTGCCAACCTCAAACAACTGCCTTTATCATGCTATGAGTCTGCCGAAGCACTGGAAAAGAAACGAACGGTTTTCGAAACTAATCACATCTTTCCAAAAGGATTGATTGACAATTACATCAAAAAACTCAAGTCATTCAACGACAAAGGATTAAGCGAAAAACTGTTTGGTAAAACCGAAGAAATAAAAGCGCTGGTTGAAAAATATTTGTATGTGGGGTAGTATTTGATTTTTCACGAAAAAATTAACCCGGTGATTGCAGCATGACTGATTATAATCACCGGGTTAATCATTTCCGGAAATTTAGTTTTTAATGTGGAAATAATTGAAATCCACATAACCCCCAACCGTTTTGGTTGCATAATTGAACAATCCGAAGCGGTAACCCATAAAATGAGGAAGTGTATATTCCATGTTTAGCTGTGAGCCGATTTTTGTCCAGTCTTTGCCATCCAGACTGTAAAAGAAATCGGCTACATCTTTCCGGTTTCTGAAATCACCTTCCGCTTTCAAGTAAACAGTTTTCTGCTCAAGTGGCAGGCTTTCCATTTCAACCGGTTCTTCGGTTTGGGCACTGATCATCACAATTTTTTTCGCCCCGTTTTCAAATTTTACGCCAACCAGACCATATTTTTTTTGAAGCAATGCCAGGCCGGCTAAATCGCCCTCTTTCATGTTAGAAACATCGATTAATGTTGAACCCGAACATTCAGGGCCTATGGTCCTTTGCGTCAGCGTATTTTTTGCCTGAAGAAAGTGTTCATCTACCCGCCCGGTTTTCAGGCGCAGGTAACCTTTCTTGCCGTTCACTGACCAAAGTTCATTGTCGGGATTGTGGTTCCATTGCCAAACCAGTGGCAAATCCGGTTCCCCCTTTTTTCGCTTAAAATCGTCGGATGCTACAATTCCGGGGATCAACCCGTCGCTTGCCGGCAATCCTTCCAGTACATCGGGCACTTTGCCGTCAAAGCCCAACACAGGCCAGCCATCTTCCCAGGTAACCGGAACCTGGTACGGAATTCGGCCAACCGAACCGTAATCGCGAAAGAGGTAAGCATACCAGTCGCCGTCGGGTGTGTCAATCAGTCCGCCCTGCGCAATGCCACGGTCCTGCAAAGCCATCCGGCTTTCCCACGGTCCTGTAATTTCATCGGCGCGATGAATAATTACAGTGCGCATGCCACCTCGCGGCCAGGTAATGTTGAACAGGTAATATTTGCCGTTCACCTTAAAAAGCTGCGACCCTTCGGCAGGAAGCATGATGTTATTGCCCGCGGGCTCGCTGGCATTTTCGATTAAAACCCTTTCGGTCCCTTCTTTTACGCCTGTAAGATCTTCTTTCAACTCAATCATCATGAGCCGGCCAACGCCCCAAATCATGTAGATTTTCCCGTCATCGTCGAAAAACAGCGTGTGGTCGTGATAACTCGGACTGAAAGAGATCTTTTCCCACGGCCCGTTTTCGATGTCTTTGGTTGAATAGATGTAGGTTTTGTTGGTGGTTCCTGCAAAGGTGCTCACGTAATAAGTGTCGTTTTGATACCGGATGCAACTGGCCCATGAGCCGCTTCCGTAAGCATTCTTCCCGTTTTCGAGATTGAGTGCGTCCACATCATCCAGCGTTTCGTAGCAATAACTAACAATCTCCCAGTTCACCAGGTCGGTCGATTTCATGATGGGAACCCCCGGGCTCATGTGCATAGTGGTACTGCTCATGTAGTACGTGTCGCCCACCCGAATTATCGACATGTCGGGCACATCGGCATGAATGATGGGATTTTTAGCCTGGTTTTGCGCAATTAATGAATTTCCGTAAACGAGGGACAGCAGGCTTATCAGAATTAAAAATTTAGTCTTCATAATTATTCAGGTTGTGCATCATTCGCTGAAGTTGTATATAGTCCGATTAAAGTCCCGGTAAACCCGCCGGCCACGTTGGTGGAAAGAATATCGCCCGAAACGGTGCCGCCCAGATTTTGAAAATTGCCATCACCTACGGCATAATTAAAACGGTAATCGTCACCTTCGGCTTTTACCTGAAGTTGAATGGGTTGCGTTATGTCAATTTTTGTGCTTGCAAGGATTTTCGACTGCCTTCTTTCGGTTCGTTCAAGCAATAAATAAAATTCATTGTCCTTCTTTGTAATTCCGAAAACATAATTGAACCGTTCGCTTTGGTAACAAACCAAACCGGCCAAATCTTTTTCAGAGCCAGGTTTATAATTCATGGTTGCAGTTGCAGTAAAAGATTTGTGCATTTGCCGTTGAAACAGCGCAGAAATGGGTGCAACGGCTTTTATGTTTGTATCGAACGGATTTATTTGCAGCCCGTTGGAGTTTACCGAAATAAAATCTTCACGCGGGCCCCGCATTCCAATCCAGCGGTAATCCAGCTTTTCCGACGAAAAATCCTCGGTAAACGTAAAGTTACCGTTGGGGAAAAATCCATCCTTTCCGGTTTTGTTCTCAACACCTTCCGGCATTTTCAGTTTCGGTTCCATCGGGATCAGGCCGTTTACAAACACCGGAAATTCGCCGCTCCAGTCAACCGGCAGAATAAAAGTTTCGCGGCCGGTATTCACCCTGTTTTTTTCGTTGGGGCGAATGGCCAGAAACACACCGTACATCTTTCCATCAGGGCCTTCCACCAAGTCGGCATGGCCGGCCCATTCCACTTTATTGGAACGGTTGGGATTCAAATACCTCTGCGAAAGGATGGGGTTGTTTTCAGCCGGCGTGTAGGGTCCGCGCGGATTGTCGCTCACAAAAATCACCTCGCTGTGCCAGCCGCCGGTTCCGCCTTCGGCACACATTAAATAATAGCGGCCATATCTTTTATAAATATGCGGCATCTCAATCCATATCGGCTTTTGTGTGATGTCCACCCCGCCGTCAACAATTATTTTGTCAGTACCGGCAATCACCTGGTCGTTTTCCAAATCGTAATCCCAAATTTTAATCACCCTGTGGCCTTCATACAATTCTTTTCCTTCATCGGGAGCATCGTTGTGCACCACATAGGCTTTACCGTCATCATCGAAAAAAAGCGAAGGATCGATTCCGTTAAAATTGAGTTTATACGGGTCGCTCCAGCCTTCAAAAGGGTCTTTGGTTTTCACAACCATATTTCCAATACCTCCGGCAAACTGCGTGGTGATCATGTAAAACATGTCGTTATTCGGATTGTATTTTATAGCCGGGGCAAATATTCCTGCGGCTATCCCGGTGTCATGCACTTTCAGCTGCGATTTTCTATCCAGCACATGGCCGATTTGCTTCCAGTTCACCAAATCGTTGGAGTGAAAAATGGGTACTCCGGGAAACATGGCAAACGATGAATGCACCATAAAATAGTCGTCGCCCTTTCGTGTTATGGCCGGATCTGGATAGCAACCCTGCAAAATGGGGGTGTAAAATTCATCGTCTTCCAACGGATAATCTTTGTAAACCTGGTCGTCGCCCTGGTAAACAAACTTTGAGAATACCGGCTTGTTTTTGGACTTAAACAACAGTTGCGAAAACCGGTAAAGACTTGTTTTCCAAACATCAAAATCGTGGTTTCCGTCGTAAATTTCATAAATGTGCGGAACGTTGTTTTCCTCCATGTAGTCGCTTGTTCGTTTGCTGAAATTGAGGAGTCCGTCTTTATCGCCACAGGATATCCAGAGCAGTTTCAGTTTTTCTTTGGCCTCTTCAGGGTTTGGCATCAACTCCTGCGGCGGTTTTGTGTTGGGCGCTGATGAAAATCCACCAACCCATGCAAATTTGTCGAGGTTGCCCAAACCAAAATTGAGCGACTGCCCGCCTCCCATCGACAAACCGGCAATGGCCCTGTTTTCGCGGTCTTTAATCACCGGATATTTT